>Ga0265297_10005013_pt1 | contig 20786 bp, 18 predicted proteins | sample Munlanlwell13791_FD_192502 | JGI IMG/M metagenome (GOLD analysis project Ga0265297, IMG submission 192502) | Leachate microbial communities from a municipal landfill in Southern Ontario, Canada - Leachate well 137-91 | ecosystem: Engineered > Solid waste > Landfill > Unclassified | place...
GTTCGCAGTCCTCTGCAGGGGGCCAGTCCGGCATTGTGGGTGAATCGCAATGGAATGGAACTTCTTTGCAGTTTCGAGTCAGACAGGGGGCGAGTGGACTCTTTCTCGCTCAGTCCTGGCGACTATCATGTGCGAGCAGTTCTACAGGGTGGACTTCTGAAGGCGGGGCATTACTCCATCACGGTGGGGTCTGGACAGGTTGGACGCGGTCCGTTCGACTTGCATAAAGACGTTATGTCTTTCCAAGTGGAAGCTCTAAGTGAGGATACGAGTTCGAAGGGATACGACCAAAGACGAGGAGGGGTGATTATTGCTCCCGTCATCTGGGAGCGTGATTGCGAGGCTACTGAGTTGCCATGAGCATGCGTGATAGGTTGAAAAACTGTTTCAAATACCTGCGGGTTTTGGCTGGCCGTTTTGTGATCATTCCACGTTTGGATGATCTGGAGCGCTCTCTATACGATCATATCCGCTTCGATACCATCATTCGGAAAGCAGCCCTCACTGTTTCGTCGGAGTGCATGGATGGGGATTACCTGGAATTTGGCGTTTATCAGGGGGCTTCCTTCATCAAAGCCTATCATTCTTTACGCGAGATCTACGTGTGGCGGTTCACTGACTCTGAACGAATCCATTCTGAAACTCATCGGCAGAAAGTGCGTCAGGCGTGGGAACAGATGCGTTTTTTTGCGTTCGATTCGTTTGAGGGACTGCCTGCCCCGATGGAAATCGATCAGCAGACGCAGAATTTCACGAAAGGCAAGTATGTTTGCGCAGAGGATGTTTTCCGGGCCAACCTCAAAGCATCGGATGTGGACCTTGGCAGGGTGGTGACAGTGCCCGGCTTTTTTGACCAAACCTGCAATGCCGAGACCGCGCGCCGTCACAACCTGCGAAAGGCCTGTGTTGTTCACATTGACTGCGACTATTACGATTCAACGCGGGTGGTGTTGAACTTCATTCGACCCTTGATCCAAGACGGGACAGTCCTGATTTTCGACGACTGGTTTTGCTACAAGGGAAACCGCATGTTGGGCGAGCAGCGGGCGTTTTATGAATGGCTCAGCTCAATGCCAGACTGGACAGCCACCGAATACCAGCGCGAAGGCCATTCCCGAAACAGTTTCATCATGAACCGCAATCTGCCCGCCTCCAGCGATCAGACAAGGGGGATGGGAACTCGCGCCTGAGTTCTCATGTTATCGATCAAGCGGGAAGATGGTGGAAGGCGAGCGAATGTGGGTGTGGGCGTTTTGCCGAGGGTGGCGCAGAGGCGTATGCAGTATTGAATGACTATGAAAATTGCCGCTTTGCTTACAGGTCGTGGCAATAACACTCTTAAAGACAAGAATGTGCTGCCAGTGTTTGGGAAGCCGCTGCTTTACTATCCGGCGATGGCTGCGCGCGGATCGCGCCATATTCAGGACTTCTACGTGAGCAGCGACGATGAGAACATACTGGCAGCTGCGGCGTCGCTCGGCTACCAGCGCATCCGGCGTCCTGCTGAGTTGGCCCGGCCGGATTCCCAGCACGTGGATGCCATTCGCCACGCGCTCGGGGAAATGGCAGCACGCAACAACCATCCGGATATCGTCGTGGTCTTGCTGGCCAATCAAGTGGCAGTCACGACGCAGTGGATTGATGATTGCCTGGATATCATGCTCAAGGACGAACGGGTCTCGGCTGTGGTGCCGGTTTACGTCGAGATGGATCATCATCCGTATCGTGCCAAACGCCTGAATGAAGAAGGGTTCCTCCAGTCATTTTTCGATTTCGGCGGGAAACGGATTTCCACAAACCGACAGGATCTGCCGCGCAATTTCTTCCTATGCCACAACTTCTGGGTGCTCCATACCGAGCGGGCGCTGCAATGTCCGAACGGCGATCCTCCGTGGAGCTTCATGGGCCGCACGGTGAAACCCTACATGGTGGATGAGAGCGTGGACGTTCATACGGAGGAGGACATTGTTCGTGTTCAGCGATGGTTGCGCACCCATGGCATGGTGCCGGCAGATTGGAAGGATCTCATTCCAACGCCTGATTCAGATGCCAACCCGTTAAAGTAATGTCTGCGTGTAACGATCGACCTTGGGCAGTCCTCACCACGGGGGCTACTCAATTGCTCACCTGTTTGGCAGCCGCTCGCCAGCAGGGTGTCGCGTTTGAACAACTGGAGGTGTGGTCTTCCTTCAAGCCCCATCCTCCGCTTGTGGCGTTTATCCAGGAGATTTGCGGTGCGTTCCACGTGCCTTATCGCGGGCATCTACAGGACTCGGTTGATTTTGTTTTGTCGCGTCGTCAGATGGTGGCGCATCCGTCGGATTGGCGCTGGATATTCGATCCGACTTCGCATGCGAGGCGTGAGATTCTCAGGCAAAACCCGTTTTTGGAGCCTCTGGTCGGCAAGAAGATCATTACTCCTTTCAAACCCTATGACGACCTTTCCCTGATGCTTTGTGCGCTTCGATATCCAAGGGTGATTTATGTCGCTGACGGACCGTTGGTATTTGGGAACTTCGGCTCGGCTCGCAAGAACTGGATCTGGCGTGGCGTGAAAAACCTTGCGGCACAATTGCCGAGCACGGAAACCATCCTTTGCCCGGCCTTTCTTGAAGAATCCACCCGCGCTGTCGGGAAACCGCTGGTTGTGCCTCAAGATTTGATGGATGCGTGCTATGCCCGCATTGCTGGACTGGAAGAGGTTAAACAAGTGGTGGCGAAGCTAACGACGGCCATCAACCGGACGGACGGCGCGCTGATCTTAAGTCAGAACCTGTACGCTGGGCTTGCGACCCCATGCGAGGATATCCGCTACTATGCTGAGCTCGTTGCGCACGCTGTGAAAAATCACCAGGGGCCGGTTGTGTTCAAACCACATCCTCGTGACGAAGCGGACAAGTTGTCCGCGATTAGTGATTTGTGCCGGCATTTGCCCGCGAAACCAGCGTTTCTTTCCCAGAAAGAAGCGTGTGTGCCGGTCGAAGTGCTTGCCTCCCTGCTTCGCCTTGACGGGTGGCGGGTCTATGGCGCCTGCACCTCTGCTTTGATGAGTTGTCGTGACATGTTGGGCATGGCGCCAGTGTGTGTGACTTCGTCACTGTTGCCAGAGACCACCAACCTTGTCATTCGGGAGTTTGCCGGGCGTTTTCAACTGCGCTTGGAGGATCTGGTTGCAGTTCCGCTGTCGCAAGATGGAGGCGTGAAGGTTGGTCAGGGCAACCCATGAAGGAACTGCCGCACGAACTCGCATGGGGGCAGAGAGAGGGTGAACGAATCTGGACTGGAAAAGCGGCTCTTTATTTGGCGCTCGGCCTGATTCCGTGGATCATCACCGTGTTTCTCCTTTTGTCGCGATTGGGCTACGCGGCTGAGGATTTACGCCAATTACAGCTTGCTCCTTTCGGCACGGATGAAACGTGGGTTGCCAGCGAGGTTGATAAGGCAGTGGGTTTGGGCAAACCACTGATCATGCACATTTACCCTGACCTCTATTTTTTGACTGCGTGGGTGCCATTGTATGTGTGGAAGACTGTTCACTCCGTTGCCATGGCCGATGTCATCGTATGTCTCAGAATCGTGAGCCTGCTGTGCTTCGTGATGATTGGCGTGTTTTCCACGCTGGGAATCGCGCGGCTTCACGGCGCCCGGAATGGGTTTCTTTTCTCGCTCCTGTTTTTTGTCTTGTGTGCGACTCCTGAATTGGTGGGCCGATCCACGGCTTGCCAGCCTGATCTCATGAACCTGTGCGTGTTCACCGCGTTGTTCCTTTGTGGCATGGAACTGGTTCGCAGACCCACGGCGCCCGTTGTGGCTTTGTGTGGACTCGTGGCGGGCGCAGGCATGGCCGTCAAGTTCAGCACGGTGCTGGTGCTGCCAGCTTTGGCATTGGTGGTGGCATTGCACGCATTCTCGTTGGACCGTGGGCAAATCTGGTTTCACGCGCGTCAATCGGCACGCATCAGTCGCTGGATCGTTTTTGCGGGTGTCGTCGGTCTTGTGCTCTTGTCCATAGTGGCATGGTTGGCCTCTCGGCACGGCAGCAGTCTGGGATGGTTGCCCGTTCCAGCAGGCGTCTCTAATCTGGTGGGAATGGCCAGCTACATCGTGTGTGCCGTGATGCTGCTGGTGGCGCTGTGGGCGGAGAAAAGCCTGCGAGAGCCATCAAGCCGTTGGGTTTGCGTCGTGCTGTTCGTCGGGCACCACGGGCTGCTGATGGCGCTGACCTTTGTGGTCGCGTTCTACCTCTGCGCTCCGAATCAATGGTTTCACCTGCGCTTCCTGTCCGAGATCGGCGCCAGCGCTGACATGACGACCGCGGCAACTGGCGTGGGGTCTTCGTTCATCAAGTTCAACCTTGTCGAGGTCGTGTGTCCGACTCTTCTGGCGCTGGCTGCGGTGGGCGCCCTCCTGGCGGTTCGCACGTGGTGGACGGGACGAAAGAAGGCGCTCGTTACGGACGAGGTGCTCGCACTGGTCTGGGCAATGATTGTCATCGCCTACCTGGTTTTCCGCGTTGCCAAGACCCGCGAGCGATACGTTTACCCGGCGCTTCCGGCGTTGGTTTGTCTCGCTTGGTTTACGGTCCGTTGGGCGATCGGCCTTCTGGAACGTGTTCGGTTCACTTCTCGATGGGTGGCCGCCGCGGTGGCCGTGGGTTTGATGGGCGCGCAATGTTCCGTCCTCGCGCGGGAGCATGTGCGCAATACCGCGGAATTCGTCGCCCTCGACAAATTGAATGGTTCAGAAGTGGGGCGTTGGTTGCAGTCCAATGTGCCGCACGAGACCTCGATTCTCTGTTCTGGCGGTGCGCACGTTCCACTGACGTTTTCCAAGGTCCACGGTCTCGGAGTGGGGGATCCCTTCAACCATTTGAAGCAATCCCGTCCTGAATTCATCGTTCTCCGTGACGCGATGAAAGCCCACGCGGCTGCTGTGCCTGAAGGTGGGTTCGACGAGTTCTTTCTTGTGCCTGGCACGCGTTCACGGCAGTTCTACGCAGCGCTCGACAACGGTTCGCTCGGGTTCAGCCCCCTGCGTGATTTTCGGAACCTCCAGGGTCCGGGCTTTGTGGTTTACAAGCGCGTGGGTGCTCTCCCCGTGGAATCGAAAACACCCTAGTTGCTTCGTGCCGGTCCTTATGTTAGCAACCGTCGTCAGACCATGAATCCCAATGAATTGACCGTGCAGTCATTGCGCCGGATTATTCTCGATCAATCCTTCCGCGCCCGGGTGGGACACATTGGTTCGGCCTTATGCGTGGCTGATCTCGTTCATGTGCTTTACCACCGTATTCTGCGGGTGTCGTCACCGGAGGATCCTGATCGGGATCGATTTGTTCTGGCCAAGGGACATGCGGCCCTTGCGCTTTACGGAGTCCTCTATCAAAAGGGATGGCTTACGAAGGAACAACTGGACAGCTACTGCGGCGACAACTCGCTGCTGGGTGTGCATCCCGAGCACGGTCTGCCGGGCGTGGATTTCGCCTCCGGGTCGTTGGGGCAGGGGTTGTCCGTGGGTGCCGGCGCGGCCCTGGCAGCGCGTCTTCAGAAGTCCTCCCGGCGGGTTTACGTGCTCATGAGCGACGGCGAGTGCAACGAGGGGGCTTGTTGGGAGGCCGCGATGTTTGCGGCGCACCGGGGTTTGTCAAACCTGACAGCGATTGTGGACGTGAACGGGCAACAGGCCCTGGGTTACACTCGCGATGTGATGAATCTTCAGCCGCTGGCAGACCGTTGGAAGGCTTTCGGTTGGTCCGTGGCGGAGATTGATGGTCATGATACAGCGCAGATTGAGACTGCGATGAAACCGGGAAGCGACCGTGCGCCGCGCGTGGTGTTGGCCCGGACCACCTTTGGTAAAGGCGTCTCCTACATGAAGGACCAGATCAAATGGCATTATTGGCCAATGTCTGATGACGAATACAAACAAGCGGTGCGGGAGATTGGAGGGCAGTCGTGAGAGCCGCCTTCATACAAACTCTTACCGAACTGGCAGCGCAGGATGAGCGCATCCTGCTCCTCACGGCGGACCTCGGCTATCTGGCCATCGAGCCGTTCGCGGACCGGTTCCCGGATCGCTTTTTCAATGTCGGCGTGGCTGAGGAGAATATGCTGGGTGTCGCAACCGGGCTTGCGGATTCCGGTTTCATTCCGTTCGTCTATTCCATTGTTCCATTTGCGGTGCTGCGGCCGTTTGAGTTCATCCGCAACGGTCCCATCATGCACCACCTGCCTGTGAGGATCGTGGGCGTTGGGGGCGGTTTTGAATACAGTCATAATGGACTGTCGCATTTTGGAGTCGAGGATGTTGGGGTCATGCGGACCCAGCCTGGAATACGTGTTGTGGCGCCGGCGGATCATGAACAGACACGAACTGCTTTGCGCCGGACCTGGAATGTTGCGGAACCTGTTTACTACCGGATCGGCAAGGATGATCGGACTGTCGTGACCGGTTTGGAGGGACGCTTCGAGTTGGACGAGGTCCAGACAGTGCGGCCTGGCCGTGATGTGGTGATCGCGGCCATGGGCAGCATCGCGCCCGAGGCGGTGGCTGCCGCTGAGCTGCTTCGCGAACAAGGGGTGGATGCGGAGGTGATCGTCGTGGCCTCGATTCATCCGTCACCAGAACAAAGCCTGCTGTCGGTGCTTCGGCGTTACCCGGTGTGTGTCACGGTCGAGGCCCACAATCTTTCCGGGGGGCTTGGATCGCTCGTGGCAGAGGTTATCGCGGAGTCGTCGGTATCCTGCCGTCTGGTCCGCTGCGCGGTGCGCGAACTGGCCGCTGGTGTCACCGGCAGTCAACGCTTTATGCACGAACGGTCGGGGCTGGATCGCGCTGCCATTGTGCGGCGCACCCTGGAGGCTTTGAAGTCTGGAGGCAACGTATGAGTCCACACCCACGGAAGATCAGTGCCATCATTGCCTGTTACAGAGATGCGCAGGCCGTGCCGATCATGCACCAGCGGCTCACGGCCGTGTTTCAGAAGATCGGAGTGGACTACGAAATCATTTTCGTGAACGACGGCAGTCCGGACAACGCCGCCGAAGTTCTGGCGGAACTGGCCGCACGCGACGCCAGGGTCGTGGTGATCCAGCACACGCGAAACTTCGGTTCACAGAGCGCTTTCACCAGCGGGATGAAGATTGCCACCGGAGACGGGGTGGTGTTGCTGGATGGAGATCTTCAGGATCCACCGGAGGTGATCGAGGCTTTTTACCAGAAGTGGTTGGAAGGCTTCGATGTGGTTTACGGAGTTCGCGTGCAGCGGGTGGCCACGCGCTTCCTCCAGGTTTCCTACAAACTCTTCTATCGCTTCTTCCGCGCCGCCTCCTACGTGCCGATGCCGCTGGATGCAGGCGATTTCTCCCTGATTGACCGCCGGGTGGTTGAAGCGTTGAATGCGCTGCCGGAGAACAACCGTTTCATGCGCGGATTGCGGGCATGGGTTGGATTCAAGCAGACCGGCGTGCCCTATGTTCGGCCGGAGCGGGTGTTTGGACGCACCACGAATTCGTTGCTCAAGAACATCGGTTGGGCTCGCAAGGGCATTCTCTCGTTCTCCTATGCTCCGCTCGATCTAATCACGGTGTTCGCCTTACTCACGGTGGCGCTGGCGCTATTGGGCATTGTATTCCAAGTGGTCAGCCGCATCTTCATGCCGGATGCAGTGCCCAAGGGTGTGACCACTCTCATCGTTCTCATTCTTTTCCTCGGGGGCATCCAACTCTTGTGCTTGAGCATCATTGGCTCCTATCTGGCTCACATTTACGACGAAGTGAAGAGACGCCCATCGTTCATTGTGGACCGCATTCTCAACGATCCCCGGTCGAAGAAGCCGGCGGAGACCAGTACGTCCGACAAGCGTGAATAACCCGCAGCTCATCCCGACCCGGTGTGCGGTTTGCGAAACCGCCGACGCTGCCCGGGAGGTTTATCCAGCGAACTTCAGCCTGGAGGATCTGAACCCGGCGGTGTTCTCGGCGCGTCGCATGCCGGATCGAATCCACTATCGCATGGTGCGGTGTCTGAACTGCGGTTTGCTCCGATCAGATCCGGTGGCGAATGAGGAGACACTAGCCAGGTTGTACAGCAAGAGCACGCTCGACTACTCCGACGAGATTCCCAACCTGCGTCTGACCTATGGGCGCTTTCTGTCGCGACTGTTGACCTATGTCTCCAAGCCGGCTGCGTTGCTGGAGATTGGTTGCGGGAATGGTTTCGCCCTTGAGGAAGCCTTGCTGCGCGGATTCTCCAAAGTGCGCGGCGTGGAGCCCAGCCGTACAGCCGTGGCCGCGGCCCCGGCCGCCATCGGATCCAACATCGTTTGCGGCATGATGCGCCCGGGCCTTTTCGGCGAAGGCGAATTTGATGCCGTCTGCATGTTTCAAGTGCTGGACCATATTCCGGAACCCGGCCCGTTGTTAGCGGAGTGTTTCCGTGTGCTCAAGCCCGGCGGGGTGATGTTGTGCATCAACCATAACAGTAAGGCTCTTTCGGCCAGGGTTCTGGGTGAGTTCAGCCCGATTGTTGATATTGAGCACGCCTATCTCTACAGCTCTTCCACAATGAGACAGTTGTTCCTGAAGCACGGATTCCGGATTCTGGCTGGTGGTTTCATGTTGAACACGATCTCTATGGCCCACTTGATTCATTTATTCCCGCTGCCTCGTGGTCTGAAAACATGGCTTCTTGAAGGGGTGTTGGAGAAGACGTTCCGCCGTTGGTGCATCCGGTTGCCGCTCGGGAACCTTTTCCAGATCGCTCAACGTCCATAAAGTGTCAGGAAGGCGGTCGCATGTCTGGCAACAAGTCATTTGAACGCAACGTCTCAGTCTTCAATCAGGACGCTGCCGAGAATAGGGGATACGGTTACACAACCGGCCAACAACTCAGCAGTCGTATGGCCACGGCTCGCTCTGCCGATGTGATTCTGGAGCAAGCCCGCTTTGAAGGCCGGCGGGTTCTTGACATGGGTTGCGGGGACGGCCATTTCACACTGCAATTCTGGGATCGTGGCCGTCCATTGGAAATGACCGCTGTGGATGCGGCTCCGGAAGCGATCAAGCTGGCAGATTCCAGACGCGAAGGGCGCGCGATCCGCTTTGCTGTGGGGGATGTGCATCGGCTTCCGTTCGCAGACAACTCCTTCGATATAGCTCTGATGCAGAGCGTGCTGCACCACGACGACACGCCGGAGGATATCGTCCGGGAGGCCTTCCGGTTGGCGCCCGAAGTTATCATCCACGAGCCAAACGGGAATAACCCGGCACTGAAGATCATTGAGCGGGTTTCCCGTTATCATCGGGAGCACAACGAACGTTCCTACTCCACCCGGCAATTGCAGCATTGGATCCTGGCTTGTGGCGCGCGCGTGGTGTGCACGAGATTTGCGGGATTTGTTCCCATGTTCTCTCCGGACTGGATCGCGCGACTGATGAAACGTGTCGAACTTGCCATGGAATCGTTGCCGCTCGTGAACAGCCTGTGCTGCGCCGTGGTCGTGCTGGTAGGGCGGAAGAATTGCTGAGATGAGACGTGTGTTGATCACCGGTGGGACCGGTTTCGTGGGAGCCAATCTTGTGCGGCGGCTCCTGGCTGAAGGCTGCGAGGTGCACCTTTTGGTGCGGCGGGGTTTTCAGACATGGCGGATTGCCAGTGTGCAGGACCGTGTGCAACTCCACGTCGTGGATATGAATGTGGCGTCTGCCGTCCTGGAGTTGCTGTCTTCCCTCCGGCCTGCCTGGGTTTTTCACCTTGCCGCTCATGGGGCATATTCCTTCCAGACAGACGTCCAGGAAATGGTGCGGACCAATCTGATCGCCACTATGAACTTGGTGCAGGCTTTCCTTCAATCAGGGGGCGAGGCATTGGTTCATGCGGGTTCGTCCTCGGAGTATGGCTTCAAGGAGCATCCTCCGACCGAGAGTGAGCAGATCGAACCCAACAGCGATTACGCTGTCACGAAAGCGGCTGCAACGCTCTACTGTGGGTGCGCCGCGCGAAAATCCCACGCCCGTATCATCACGTTGCGCCTTTATTCGGCTTTTGGTCCTTTCGAGGATCCGCGCCGCTTCCTGCCCGCGCTCGTGGTCAAGGGGCTTGCCGGGAAGCTCCCGCCGCTTGTCAGCCCCGATGTCTGCCGGGATTTTGTCTACGTCGAGGATGTTTGCGACGCGTTCATTCGTGCCGCCTCGGTTGGGAATCCACCGTGGGGCGCGGTCTACAATCTGGGATCGGGAGTGCAGACCTCCATCGGCCAGATGGTTGCCCTTGCCCGGCAGGAACTGAACATACCCGAGGAGCCTCGTTGGCAGTCCATGCCAGATCGCTCGTGGGACACGTCCACATGGGTCGGCGATCCGACGCGGATTGCGAGAGACCTGGAATGGAAGCCACGGCATGCTTTGGCGGATGGCTTCCGCACCATGGTGTCATGGTTCCAGAACGATCCGGCGATGCTGGAGTTCTATCGAACGCAGCAGCGCGGAGGCTGATTGAATCTGTTCCTTGGCCGGAATTCTGGCCATAGGTGTTTGTACGCGGTGCGGTCGTGCCTGCACCCTCACGGCGTGGTTGACCGTCGAAACCTGCCGGGGTGTGGTTTGACAACAAATTCATGAAATCAACGACGACTAACAGTCAAGAATGCGCGCTGACAGTTATTGTCTGCACACATAACCCGCGCCTTGATTATCTCCAGCGGGCATTGGAGGGACTCAAGAAACAGTCCCTGGCGAAGGATCGCTGGGAATTGATCGTGGTGGACAATGGTTCGGCACAACCCCTGGAAGGGAGGATCGACCTGTCCTGGCACGGTTCAGCAAGGGTGGTGGTGGAGAGCGCGCTGGGACTGACCCCGGCCAGACTCTGTGGAATACGACAAGCACGCACGCCGCTGCTGGTCTTTGTCGATGACGATAATATTCTACAGTCGGACTATCTCGAAACAGCTTTGCGCATCGCGGACGAGCACTCATTTCTAGGAACATGGGGAGGGCAGATCACATTGGAATTTGAATCCACTCCTCCCGACTGGACGCGTCAGTTCTGGCCGTTTTTGGCTGAACGGCCCGTTCCGAGAGCGTTGTGGTCGAATTTGTCCAGTTCGGTGGAGACGGTTCCCTGGGGTGCGGGGATGTGCGTAAGAGCCAGCGTTGGCCGGGCATATGCTGAACATCTTGCGGCAGATGAAGCGCGGCAGCGGTTCGACCGTCGGGGACAGCAACTGACTTCGGGCGGGGACATTGACCTTGCCCTGACGGCTTGCGACTTGGGCTTGGGCACAGGGGTATTTCCCGACCTGAAGCTTATCCACTTGATTCCACCAACTCGTCTGGACGAGAAATACCTGCTTCGCTTGGTGGAAGGCACCCATTACTCGATGGTGCTTGTCATGGCCAAACATATGGGCAAGCCGTCGCGTGTGCCCATTCCTCCGCTTCGCCGGTTCCTTGGCAAGTGGCTGAGATTCGCAAGGCTGCCTGCGCGTGAACGCCGCTTCTTCGAGGCCCGTCTTCAGGGAGAAGAAGAAGCGATACGCCGGCTGTTGGCGGAAAGCGCCGACAAGTAAGCGCCCATACGGGTGTGGCAATGTCACGCCTTCAATCGAGGTTTTTCCGTTTTCGTCATGAAGATACTTTTCACGAACAACTATGACATGGAGTGGAATCTGAAGTGTTGCCAGGAAGGAAAGAAGGGCAAACACCATTTGTGGGGGGCGGCGGATCTGCCGAAGCATGGAGTGTCGTACGAAATCATCTCCTACAAAAGATACCCGTTTGTTGACCGCTACGCCCGGCCCGATATCTACGGCAACGCCAGGGCCGAATTGAAGATTGCGGCCCGGTGGAAGTACGATTGCGTTTATTCCGCAGCGATCCCTGAAGTCATGGGGCTGGGTTTGTTGCGGGGTCTTGGACTGTTTCCCAAGCCAATCGTCGCTGTGGCGCACCATCCTCTGCCCGCAGGGCGGCGGCCAAGAATCTGCGTCAGGGGCATGGATCGCATCATTTGTCTGAGTCAGCAAACTGCGCGCGAGATTGGGGAATTCTTTCCAGAGAGCCGGCAGAATATCTCTGTGATTCCCTGGGGATGGGACGTTGAGTGGTGCAAGCCATTGAAAGAGGGGGGCGACCTCATGATCGCGGCGGGCAAGACCCTGAGGGATCACGACACGCTATGCCAAGCGGCTCGTGAAACCAAAATGCCGACGCGCATTTTTTGTTCGGAGGATAGCAAGCCCCATGGGGAAGTGCCTGACTGGGTTGTTGTCGAGGCTGGCGCGGGTGTGCGAGAGGCGTTGTTGGAGTCGGATCTGGAGCCGTGGTATGCGCGTGCGATGGTTGTGGCCATCCCGTTGCAGGGGATCAACTGCCTGACCGGGCTGTCCAGTGTTCTCACCGCCATGGCTTATGGCAAACCTCTCATTGTCACCCGGAATCGCTATCTTGACATCGACGTTGAAAAGGAAGGCTGTGGAATCTGGGTTGATCCCGGGGACGTTGCCGAATGGATCAAGGCCATCACGTTCATCAAATCAAATCCCGATGCCGCAATCGAAATGGGCCGCCGCGGAAGGCAGCTTTGCGAATCCTACTACAACATCCAACGTTTTAGCGCGGACCTGGCCCAGGTCATCCGTTCTGTGAAACGCGGCTAGCGTCGAGCGAGTATGCACGAAGAACCTCTTGTGGTGCTGAAACAACAACTGAGACAGGTGCCGTGGATTGTTGGACCGGCGAGATTCGTTCGGAGCGCGGCAGCAAGCGCAAGCGCCAGGATACGAAACGAGGCGGAAGACGCGCGGCAGATGTTCCTTTTCAGGACCAACGTGGCTCAACGCCGCCAGTGGCTGGCTGATTACCATGCGTGCAAAAGCGTTCAGGACTACTACACGTTTGCGAAGGCGGCGTTTGGCCTCACTCAAATACAGTCAGAGATCACTGGGTTCATACAGTTGGCAGCGAAAATCGACCCTCATCACATTTGTGAAATAGGCGTCGAAAAGGGCGGCACGAACTTCCTTCTGAGCCAGTCGCTCCCGGCTGTAAAACTCATTGTTGGCATCGACCTGTTCGTCAAAGGCAGAACGCGCCTCCGCCATTTTTCGCGCCCGGACCAGGAACTTCGGTATATCAACGGATCGTCTTACGCTTCGCGCACCGTTGGGCGATTCCGCCGCATCCTTGGCTCGCGCACTCTGGATGTTCTTTTCATCGATGGCGACCATAGTTACGAAGGAGTCAAACGGGATTTCCTGTTGTATCGAGAGTTCGTTCGCGACGGAGGCTTGATCGCCTTTCACGACATTTGTCCGGATTACGGAGCGCGCTTTGGCCGGGACACGGGACGATGGTCGGGAGGGGTTCCTGCATTCTGGAATAAAATCAAGGCGTTTTACGAAAATCATGAGTTCATAGGCAGTGCGGATCAGGATGGACTCGGCATTGGCGTTATCCGCCACGATTCGAAGGTCCAAATCCCGCATGATTTCTGATCGGGATGGCTTTGGATTTGGAGTGAAGTTCCATCCCATGATTGTTTTTGCTGTTTCAACCGCGGTTGGTTCTCGTTGTGGCTAGATTGCTCACCATTTGTCCTTACGATCTGATTCCTCTTCGTGGTGGAGGGGCGTTGCGGAGTTTTCATCTGTTGGGGCAACTGGCCCGCTTCCACGAGGTTCATGCGATTCTGTTCCAGTCAGAGGCGTCCCTTCGGAAGGAAGCCGAAGGCTACAAGGTGCCTGACAACGTCAGAATCTACAGTCCGATTGACACCCCTGCGCCACGCATGTGGTTCGATTGTCTGCCGCGGCGGATTGGCCCCGGCCTCAAATATCGTTGGCTTCGGCGTTCGTGGCAGGGGCCGGCTGAGGGCGAATTGCTGAGTTGTCATCACTTGATTCGAAAGGTTCTCGGCTCGCAACAGATCGATGCCGTTGTTTTTGAACACCGCGGCACCATGAAAGCGTCGCCTCTGGTGCGGCGGCTGTGTCCCTCGGCGCGTCTTGTGCTGAACACACACAATGTGGATTACCGTCTGATGGTCGAAGAGTCGAGTTTGGGTGGAACGCGCGAGTGCACTCCAGCGATGCAAAAGGCGCTGGCTCGCATCCAATGGGAGGAAGATCATCTGGGGCGGTTTGTAGATGCCGTCTGGACGTGCTCCGAGGAAGACCGGCGGGTCTTGACTGCGCATAATAGCATTCCGTGCAGTGTGATACCCAACGGCGTGGATTGTTCCTTCTTCAGTTTCGATGCGAATCCGTCCAAAGCTCAATCCCCGTTCCTGATTTTTACCGGGGCGCTTGGCACGGAGGCAAACAAGGACGCCGTGACGTGGCTCATTCGGGACCTCTGGCCGCGGATTGTCAACGAACGGCCGGATTTGCGCCTGTTGCTCGTTGGCGCAGGAATGCCAGCGGCGCTGGCGGAAGAGGCGCGTGCCGTGCCCGGGGTGGAAGTTACCGGCGAAGTGCCGGATGTGCGTCCGTATTTTCAAAAGGCTTCGGTTGCGCTTGTGCCGCTTCGAATTGGCAGTGGGACGCGCCTCAAGATCATGGAGGCGATGGCGCAGGGCAATCCCGTCATCTCGACCGGCAAAGGCGCCGAAGGTTTGGAAGTGACCGATGGCGAGCACCTTTTGCTGGCGAACGAAAGCGGTTCGCTTGTTCAGACGCTGTTGCGGCTGCTTTCGGACCCTGCGCGTTTTCATCGTCTCCGCCAGTCGGCGCGTTCCTTTGTGGAGCAGCGCTACGATTGGAATGTGATTGGGAATCTGGCCAATCAAGCGATCGATGAGATACTGCGGTAGAAAACGGGTTGTTGATTTAACAGCAGCCATTGTCTGATTTCTGATGCAACGTCCTCTCGTTTCGGTGGTCATTCCTGTCAGGAACTACGAGCGCTATATTGGCGCTTCGATCGAGAGCGTTTTGTCTCAGGGATTTAAGGACTGGGAGCTCATCGTGGTGGACGACGCCTCCACCGACGGCACCGGGAAAATCGCTGACCGTTACGCGGAGGGAGAGCGGATACGGGTCGTTCACAATGAACGTAATCTCGGCCAGTTCCCCACGCATAACCACGGAGCCAAGCTCGCGCGCGGCAAGTATCTGAAGTTCTTTCACGGCGATGACATCATGTATCCGCACTGTCTGGAGATGATGGTCTCGCTGATGGAAGCATTTCCTGATGCCGGCTTGGGCATTTCATACAACCCGTGGCCATGGGTGGCTCCGCATCTGTTCTCGCCGTTGGAGGCATGGCGGGCGCATGTAGCCGGCCAGACGGGCATGTTTTCAGAAGGACCCTCTGGCACCATATTTCGGGCCGATGCTTTTCGCCGGGCGGGTGGTTTTGACGGACGTTTCCGTTCTGGTGACTGTGAAATGAATCTGCGCATGGCTATGTTTTTTGGTGTTCTGCTACTGCCGGGCGGCTTGTGGTGGTATCGTAGCCACGATAAGCAGGTCGTAAAGCAGATGACGCCGGATAACACCTTGCCTGAGACTCTCATCTGGTATCGTGAACTCCTCTCTCATCCCGTCAACCCGTTTTCCAAGGACCAGAAAGATCAGATCGATCAACAGTTGGTTCGTGAAACCTGCCAGTTGATCCTGAATCGTCTGCGGCGAGGCAGGATACGAACAGCTTGGTCCGTCTGGAAAGAATGCGGATTATCCTTGGGGGAAATGGGGGCGGTCTTTTCAAGGCGTAGAGTTTTCCCGCCGATCCCAGTTGAGGCTCGTGCCACCTGGTCTGTATTTTCCAGCAAACCGTCCGCAGTTTCATCTCCGCACGCCTCTCCCTTGGTCAGTGTGCTCATTCCCGCCTTCAACGCCGAAGCTCACCTTGCCGAAGCGATCGAGAGTGTGTTGGCTCAACGATTCGCCGACTGGGAACTCGTCATCGTGGACGACGCCAGCGCGGATCGCACCCGCGAGATTGCGCAATCCTACGTGGATGGAAACCGCATCCGGTATTTCCGTAATGAACGCAATCTCGGCAAATGGCCCAACCACAATCACTGTGCGGAACTGGCTCGCGGGAAGCATTTGAAATTCCTGCATGCGGACGACCTTCTCTATCCGCATTGTCTTCAGACTCTGTTTGAGCATGCGACATCCGATGCCGGGGGGAGTACTTTGGTGCTGAGCGCACCCTCACCGCTGCCAGCGGGCACGCGGCTGGATTATGGTGACGCACTGCGCCACGAGTGTTTTTTGAGCCCCATCATGGTTCACAGCCCGAGTGCCTTTTTGATGGATGCGGGAGTATTTCGGACGCTGGGTGGTTTTCAGCCGCGTGTTGCGTTCTGCGAACGTCATTTGCAGATTCGAGCGGCCCAACAGGGTCCCGTTGTCCTTGCTAATGAAGGGCTGGTGTTCTTTCGCCGGTTGCATCGTTGGGGAATCAAGCAGGACGAGAAGTATCCCATGGGGCTTTGCGAAGGGATGACATGGTTTGAACAGTTGTTGCTGGACCCAACGTGTCCCTTGACTGAGTCGGAAAAACAATATGTCGTCTTCCGGCTGCGCTATGGCGTTGCCCGGAGAGCGTGGAAGTTGTTCTGTACTGGGCGGATTGCGGTGCTGACGGATTCTCTTAGAGCGCATAGTATCCGGCTGAAGGATCTGCTCTGCGGACTCAAGACCATTCCGGCAGAGCATGGTGCCGTCGGCGCGAATCTCATCCAATCCAAGACCACGACAGTCGCTGATTGAAGCCGCGTTTGCAGAAAAGAGCCTGTTATGCCTGAGCGAGCCCATCCTGAAGATCCCTTGTGGCGGAAAACCTGCGGCATCTTGTCGACCCCCGCTCGAAACAACCTCGAGTGGCGTTACCGTCAGTGCCGGCCTTTTGTTCGGGATCGAGTGGTTTTGGATGTGCCCTGTGGCACGGGCATGGGGTTTCCATTCCTCGGCCAGGCGCGTCAACTTTTTGGCGTAGACCTAAGCGAGGAAGCGTTGCAGGTGGCCCGGACGCGATTCGGAAAGTATGTGGCCGACCTGAAGTGCTGCCCGATGCAGAAGCTCGAATTTGGAGCTCGAAGCCTGGATGTTGTCGTCTGTCTGGAGGGAATCGAGCACCTGACGAAAGAGGACGGCGTTGTGTTTCTGGGTGAAGTGGCGCGCGTGCTTCGTCCTGGAGGGCTCCTCTTGCTCAGTTGGCCGGCCATGGTGGATGGACGCCACAGTGAAAACGAGTTTCACCTTTATGAGTGGCCGGAAAAGGAAATGGTCGAGATTTTGGGTGGAGCTTTTGAATTGATCGAACGCAAGGTTCGCCGTCGGTTTGGGTTGGAAGTCTGGTTTGTGGCGGCGCGGCTCAAACAAGGTGATGGGTGCTCTCGCGTTCTTCGTGAACAAATGGAAGGGCAAAGGGCCCGGCGGATTTCCGATGCCGCCGGAAAAGTTGCTGAATGGATTCGCCAACGATGGGTGAGAGAGAAGGCCGCCTACACGAAGGAAAGTCCGCCCACCCTCATGGCGACCTGCTTCGCGGTTCTGGCTGAAGAATGCCTCGGGACTCTCTCTGCCTGGCCTCAGCAGCGACGCCAGTCGGTGGCTTCCTTCCTGAAATCTCAACAGTCGGCTACAAACGGTCTATTTGACGCTGCGAGCGTACGCCGGGAGGATTGTGACTGGACCAGCCATTGCGACCCGGAGTACATCCGGCTCCAACTGACCTATTTCAGCCTCGCAGCTCTCCACGCTCTTCAGGAGACGCCGTCTCATCCTTTGGCGTTCGCACGGCGTTTTCTCGATCCCCATTTCGCTCTGGGCTGGGTCGACGGTGGACCTTGGGACAATCCGTGGAACCAGAGTAATCGTGTGATGTTCCTCCTGCGCTTCCTCATTCATTTGGCGACGGAAGAGCATGAGAACTCTGCGTGGCCCATTTTTGACCGCATCCTGGATGACCTGATTGAACGACAGAGCCGGGAGACGGGGTTGTGGCACGGAACATCCAATGCCTCGGTGCGCGAGGCTGTATTCGCAGGTTATCACTTCTTCCCGTTCTTCTTTTGGCGGAAGCGGCCGGTTCCGCACGCCGAACGCATCATCGATTCGACCCTGGCCGTTCAGCATGCTGATGGTCTCTTCGGTGCGGGGCAGGGCGGCGGAGCGTGTGAGGATCTTGATGCGATTGACACGCTGGTTAAGTTCAGTCTCGTGACCGATCATCGCGCCGCCGAGGTGCGGAAAGCCCTGGTTCGCGCGCTTGACCGGTTCCTTCTTCTGCAGAATCCTGATGGCGGTTTCCCCGATCAGCCGCTTCAAGTCGGTGATCTTCATCGAAGCCTGCGTCGCCGCGTGGCCGACGGGCTGGGTGTAACGCGAGTGTTAAAACGGCCTCTTTTGCTGCCGAGGACCTACTACAGCGGATGGCAAACAATGGGCGCGGCCAAAGGCGGGTCCACAATGTGGGCCGCTTGGTTCCGGCCGCTTGCCGTCCGGCTCATTCTCTCGCGGTATCCGGATTTGACAGGTTTCCGAGTGGAAGGCCGTTTCCATGGTTTGCCGTGCCTGGGATGGCATGATCCGGATCTGGCGAAGCTGCCAGCAAAAGCCTAGCCAGGCAGCAAACCAATAATGACAGAACCCATGGGAGAATTTCCTGCACTAGTGCGGGACTTTCAACCAACTCAGACTGTGATCTTGTGCAGATGATGCAAAGACATTCCAAGAGCATGCCGTGGTGGTTTACAGACCGCGTCATATGCCAGTGCTTGCGTTCGGTTTCCGACTCGGTTCAAGGTGACGTCCTGGATGTGGGTTGCGGAGACATGCATTACAAGCCTCTGTTCAAGTTTCGCACATATACAGGGGTGGACCAGTGTCCGGGAGCTGATGTCCAAGCCGATATTCGAAACCTCCCGTTCGATTCTGACCGTTTTGATACCGCGCTGTGTATTCAGGCTTTGGAACATGTGGATGATCCCCATCGTGTCCTGGCTGAGGTGCATCGCGTTCTTAAGAAAGGTGGAAGGTTCATTCTCACTGTGCCGTTCATCGTGAGACTGCACTCAGTGCCCCATGACTACTGGCGTTTCTCGGAGCATGGAATTCGATACCTGATGAACCGGAACGGCTTTCGTGACGTAAAAATCTTGCCCATGGGTGGATTTCTTACCACTCAGTGTGTTCTATGGTCCTTCCAGATTTGGGAATGGCGGCAGAAGTTGCAGGGATCGAAATCAGGCCGGCTCCTTGCAAAAGTTCTCGCGCTCATGAACTGGATTGCGAGTCCGTTGATGTGGTGGCTCCACCAGCACGACAAGGAACGTCTGACGCCGTTCAATTATCTCGCAGTCGCTGAGAAAGACTGTGGCTGAGAAACGCCGGACGTATTGAAGGGAGAGTCGAAGCCATTTCATGTCCGTAGAACGCGCTGATTTGGATGATCCCTCATGGAGGGAGAATCCATGGTTCCAGGTCATTCTGGAGAGGACCTATTTTGCCCGCGCCTTTTGCATGGGTGCGCGAGTGCTGGATGCGCCCTGCGGGAACGGCTGGTCGAGCAACAAATTTGCCGAGCGGGCTGAGTATGTCCTAGGCGTGGATTTCGCCCACGAGGCGATTGCCATGGCGCGGGATCGTTATCGGTTGCCGAATCTGGAATTCCGTCAGATGGATTGTCTGGCGCTGGAACTGGACGATGCTTCTTTTGACGTAGCGGTCAGCATTGAAGCCATTGAGCACTTCAATCATGCGGACGGCTATCGTTACGTGGACGAACTTGCCCGGGTTTTGCGGCCCGGCGGTGTTCTGGTTGGCACCACGCCCAGTGCCAGCAACCGCGAGGAGGCCGCCATTCGCCTGGAGCACGAGAAGAACGATTTTCACCTCAAGATTTTCTGGCCGCAAGAACTGCGCCATTGTTTCAAGCGGCACTTTGAGGAAGTTTCTATCGCAGCCATGCCGAACGGCTGTTTCTTTTTCTGGGCCCGCAAGAACGAGGGGCTGAAGAACAAGATCCGCTCAGCGGTGCCAGAACCCGTTCGCTCGTGGCTGACCCGGACGAGTCAATTGGTTCGCCAACATCTTCCGCGGTGATTCATGCAGTTGCTTTTCGTCAACCCTGCGTATGAAACCCATCGGTGGGATGGCGCGCGCATTCACATCACCCAACTCGTCAAACACCTGTCCGCGTTGGGCCACAAGGTGTTCACGTTTCCTCATCTTGCCCGTGAAGAGTTGCTCCCCTTGCCGCAGACCGTGTTGGGCAAGATTCAGCAACTGAGGCAGATGGACGCCTTTTATGTTCGCGTCGAAGGTGTGCTTCCTGTGTTGCCGCGTTTTATGAAGTGGCCGATGAATGTTTTGTGTCGCCACGTGCCCGTGGTTTGGGAAGTGAATGCGACACCGCAACTGCGCAATCTCAAATGGAACCACTCGGAAGAGGAGGACGCGGAAATCCAGCTTGCGCGTTTTCGTCAGGCTGCCCGGCATGCGGCTCTCGCCATTTGCAACACTCAGGGCTTGTCGGACTACGCGCGTGATCTGGGTATCAGCCGGCGGAGTGTTGTTCCTTTGGGTTCAGATCCTGATTTGTTTCGCCCTGACGCAGCCGGAGCAGAAGATGTCCCTGCCAATCCCGATGGCCTCAATGTGGTTTGGTGCGGCAATGCAGCCATCGCGTGGCATGATCTGGCCAGTATCATTGAAGCTGCGCGCGAATTGCAGTCAGAACCCGGCATTCGGTTCTACATCGTGGCCAAAGAACCTCCCATTGCCCATCTGCCGGCAAATATCGTTGTTTTGGGAGAGCGTCCTTACACTC
>Ga0265297_10005014_pt1 | contig 20784 bp, 17 predicted proteins | sample Munlanlwell13791_FD_192502 | JGI IMG/M metagenome (GOLD analysis project Ga0265297, IMG submission 192502) | Leachate microbial communities from a municipal landfill in Southern Ontario, Canada - Leachate well 137-91 | ecosystem: Engineered > Solid waste > Landfill > Unclassified | place...
TTGGCGTTTACAATTAGGTGAAAAAAAATGACCCAAAAAATATTCCTCTGCTCCATTTGTAACATCAACAGCGGTACGTGCAACGAAGATTGCAAATTTTGCTCCCAGAGCGTCAAATACAAAGCCGATATTGAGCGCTATAAGCAAAAGCCTATGGAGCAGATTTTGGAGGAAGCACGTCGCCTCGAATCACTCGGTGCACTTGGTTTTTGTCTGGTCACGGCACAAAAAGGGTTGGATGACAAAACTCTCGAATTTGTCTGTACTATCGCCCACACTCTCAAACGAGAAGTTCCACGCCTTCGCCTCATTGCCTGCAACGGAACCGCAGACATAGAGCAGTTAAATGAACTAAAACGCGCAGGGATCAGCGCCTACAATCACAACCTCGAAACAAGCCGTGAGTTTTATCCTCAAATCTGTACCACCCATCCATGGGATGAACGGTATGAAACATGTGAAAAGGTCAACTCGGCGGGATTAAAGCTCATTAGCGGAGGAATCTTCGGGATGGGAGAGACTCAAGACGACCGTCTAAGTATGCTTTATTCGCTCAAAGCACTTAACCCTGTCTCTGTCCCCTTGAATTTTTATCATCATAACCCTGCCTTGCCACTCAATCCAAGCCCCCTCACTATTGATGAATCGCTGGATCTTATTCGTCTCTCACGGACAATTTTGGATAAAGCGGATCGGATTATGATTGCGGGAGGACGTGAAATAACCTTTCGGGAACGTCAAAATGAGATTTTCAAAGCAGGTGCGAATAGCATCGTTTTAGGAAACTACCTCACAACTGCCGGACGCGAAGCCCATACCGATTTGGAAATGCTTCAAAAAATGGGCTTTGAGATTGCCCTCACCCCTGATGAGAAATAATATAATTTGCAATCGCAAATCCATGATTTAGCCCAAGAGCAATCGAACCGCCCGATTCTTGGGTAATGTCTCCTGCGACAAAAAGCCCCTTAATATTTGTTTCGTAGTTCTCATCATGAACAGGTTTCCCATCCTCTTCACGGATACCGCTGCTTTGCAAAAATCCGCTTGGTGTTGTCCCTCCAATAGCGTAAACAAGGCGATTAAACAGTTCTGACGAGCCATCTTTAAATACGACCTTAACCAACCCTCCTTCACTCTCCAGCTCTTCAATTTCGGTATTCAAAAGCGCTCGTACGCACCCGCTTTCCATCGCTTTGGCAATATCATTTTGGTTGGTAGGATTGGCTCTGCGAAAGGTTCCACGGCGATAGCAAATACTCACTTCATTTTTATCGCACAGTTCCACTGCATACTCAATCGCCGAATCACCTCCGCCGATAACCATAATTTTTTCTCCCAAACCACACGCATCAAGGGTAAAATGAACCTGATTTTTTATGCTTGGCGGAATCTTATAATCAGGCTTATTGGGTTTCCCCATCCGACCGATTGTTACCACAACGTATTGGGCATGGATACTTCCGCCCGCGATAAAAATTTCAAAACCATTCTCTCGTTTTATAATCTTTTGCACTTCGCAGTGGGTACGAAGCTCCATTGCTTCATTGTCTAAGAGTTGGTCAAAAAAATCAAGCGTGCTCTCCTTGGTCCCATCCACAAAATAGATGGAACCGTCAAGCTCCACTTTCTGTCCTTTCCAATCAACATCCACCCGCTTATTATCTTTGTAAAACTTTCGAATGGTAGCGTTATGGTTTTCATCTTTTTCAAGCAAAACGATTCCGCGCATCCCCAATGCATAACTCTCTATGGCCGTTGCAATTCCAGCTGGTCCTGCACCTATAATAGCCAACTCGTATACATGCTCCATGCCCGCTCCTAGATTTTTCTTTGTACTTTATCACAAAGAGAGATAAAATTTGATTTAGTCTAACCATTTGACCACATTTTAAACACATTTATAGGATAATATTATTCTATTAGAAACTTACTATATTGTCTTAAGGAGACATTCCATGAATAAAATTACTCTCTCTGCATTGCTTGCGGCTACTTTGGTTAGCGCAAGTGACTTTAACTACGAAATCACCCCTGTAGCTGGATATCTTTGGAATTCAGTATCTGGTAAAGAGACACCGGCTGATCAGCAAGGACCAATTGGCGGCGTTCAAAATCATGCCGTTTATGGTGTTGAATTGCAAGCAAATGAGCTTTCACTTTTTGGTATCAAACCAGAACTTTCAGCACTTTACGGTCGCGATACTGTTAATCAAAATGTCATTAATACCAATGGAGAGTACACAGGTGTTCTTACAACTATGCTAAACGGTGTTTATGAAGTGGATACAGGTAGCTTTGTCACTCCATTTGCAAAAGCAGGTTTGGGTTATGAGTGGTACACCAATACTCATCCAAGTGATTTTGACGGTCTTGTTCTCGATGCAGGTATGGGTCTCAAAGCTGATTTAACCAAGCACATTGCCCTTAAACTCGAGGGATTGTATATGTACAAAATAAACAACGGTGGCGCTGATGGCAGTAATGGTGATGTTCATAATGTTGCTGCACTTGCTGGTTTGACGTTTAGCTTTGATGAAAAAGCAGCTCCTGTTGCTGCTGTTATGGCTCCTGTTGTTGCTGCAGTAGTAGCAGAAAAACCAAAACCGGCTCCTGTTGTTGCGGCTCCTGTTGCAGCTCCAAAACCGACTCCTGTTATTGCCGCTCCAATCGACAGCGATAAAGATGGTGTTTTTGATCCAAAAGACAAATGCCCTAATACTCCTGCAGGATTCAAAGTAGATGCAGATGGTTGTCCTTTGAGTGCAACGCTTCACTTGAACTTCGGATTCAATACCAATAAAGTTGTTGATGCAGATGGAACGACTAAAGTTACTGAATTCGCAAACTTTATGAAAGACAGCCCAGCGTATAAAGCAACGATCACAGGTCATACAGACTCAGTAGGCAAAGACGCATACAACCAAAAACTTTCTGAAAAGCGTGCCGCTATCGTAAAAGAGATGCTTGTCAAAGATGGTGTTGCAGCCGATCGTTTGACCACTGCCGGAAAAGGTGAAAGCGCTCCTGTAGCGTCTAACAAAACCAAAAAAGGTCGTGCTGAAAATCGCCGTATCGAAGTAGAATTAACCCACTAAGTCAAACTTCCCTCTTTATTTCCCGCAATTGCGGGAGACCGGAGGAGGTACCTCTTGCAACTCTCTCTTTTTATACCTCTAAATATAATGTTCGCATCTGTGAAATTTAACGTCAATACTATCCTTTAAAAATATTTTTTTCATGTATAATGTACTACAATATCGTATACCAACATGGAGTTATACTATGAAAAAAATTCTACTTTCTGCCTTTTTAGCCGCAGCGCTAGGAGCAAGCGAATACAATTACGAAGTAAGTGCAATGGGAGGAGGAGTCTCTTCTAATAACGCTCAAGAGCTTCAAGACCATAGTGTTTATGGAGCTGAAATGCAATTTAATGACTTCGGTACCGTGTTAAAGCCCGAGTTATCCGTTCTTTATAGCAATGCTGACTACAATGGCGGGCGAGGCGATACCAATATTTTTAGAACTGCCCTTAATGGTGTGTATGAGTTTGAAAAAAGCAATGCAATTACCCCTTTTGTAAAACTGGGTGCTGGCTATGAGACCATGAGCAATCATCAGTATGATAATCACAACAGTCTTTTTGGGGATGTAGGTGCGGGGGTAAAAATTGCTCTGCTAGACCAGCTCTCTCTCAAGCTCGAAGCAATTGATATGCTCAAATTTAATGATTTTAACTGGGACAACAATCTGCTTTTTATGGCAGGTCTCAATTTCGCATTCGGTGAAAAAGCACAGCCTGCGGCTCCGGTACCGGCTCCTGTCGTTGTTGCTCCAGAAGCTCCAAAGCCTGAACCAAAACCTGAACCTGTAGCAGCCGTTGTGGCCGTTGCCCCGGCTCCTGTAATCGCCGCTCCAATCGATAGTGATAAAGACGGTGTTTTTGACCCGCAAGACAAATGTCCTAACACCCCAACAGGTTTCAAAGTAGATAAAGACGGATGTCCTGTAAAAGCGACATTGCATTTGCATTTTGTAAGCGATTCAAGCAAAGTTGATTCTACAGGAAGATCAGAAATCAATGGCTACTCTCAATTTTTGAAAGAAAATCCAGCGTATAAAGTAACAGTTATCGGGTATACAGACAGCACTGCTTCTGAAGAACATAACCAAAAACTTTCACAAAGACGGGCAGAAGCGGTTAAAAAAATACTCATTGAACAAGGAGTAGCAGCGGATCGCTTGAGCAGCATGGGCGAGGGTGAAAAATCCCCAATTGCCACAAATATGACCAAAGAAGGACGACTTGAAAATCGTCGCATTGAACTGGAGTTGTGTCACTAAATCATCCTCAGTACGTTTCCTGCAATCTTGCGGGAAACCCTCTTCTTTTTCTACTTTTTAGTTTTATCTCCAAATTTGCTCACAAACTTTTCAATCTTCGGGGCAATAACTGCATAACAATACCCCTGTGTCGGATGCTCGCTATAATAATTTTGATGATACGCTTCCGCTTCAAAAAAATCAGGAATAGCAGAGAGTTCCGTAACTATTTTATCCTGAAAGTTTTTTTGCGCATGGGCTATCGAGGCAAGCGCTTTGGCTTTTTGCTCTTCATTCGTGTAATAGATTACCGATCGGTATTGTGTCCCTTTGTCTGCTCCTTGAGCATTGAGCGTGGTCGGGTCGTGAATAGCCCAAAAAATATCTAAAATCTCTTCATAACTTATCACTTCCGTGTCAAACGTCACCTCAACCACCTCAGCATGTCCGCTTACTCCCGTGCATACCTGCTCATAGCTTGGATTAGGGCGTATTCCTCCCGCATAACCACTAAGTGCACTCTCAACACCCTTCGTCCGATTATACACCGCCTCAATACACCAAAAACATCCACCGCCCAATAGGACCTTCTCCAGAGTTGCCACATTGCTTCCTTTGGCTACTAAATTTTATGTAACTCTACAGTAATGATCCCTTCGTATACTTTCAAAAATACAATAAGGGGGAAACTAGTATGAAAAAAATAAGCTCATTGGAAAAAGCAATACTTAAAAAATTGCGTCACTCTAAACGTGCAAAATGGATGGTTGGCTAACTCATCTTGCGCAATCTTCGATTTTAACCCCTCCTTGCTTCATTTATTTCTTCTTCATTAACATCCCTGCGGCATACTGTGCTAAAAAGAACAAAGGGTTTGGATGCTCTATGCACTGATGGTCGAAGACGATCCGGATATCACGACTTTACTGGTCAATTATCTCAAAAAATACGATATTGTTGTTATGGCTGCATCAACCCCTTCTGCGGGACTCACTTTATTAGATTCGAATGATTTTAATCTGGTTATATTGGATTTGACGCTTCCGCAGATGGACGGCTTGGAGCTGTGCAAACAAATCCGCGCCAAAACCGATATTCCCATCATCATTTCAAGCGCACGAAGTGATATTAATGACAAAGTCATCGGACTCCAATACGGTGCGGATGATTATTTACCAAAGCCCTACGAGCCCCAAGAACTCATTGCACGCATCAAAAGTGTCCTACGGCGATATCGCCCCGCAGAAGCCAAAAAAAACACCCTCTTTTTTTTGAATCAGGAAGAACAGATCATTCTATACAATACCAATCCTCTCTCTTTAACGCGTGCCGAATACAATATTCTTTCTTTGTTTTTGCTCCATCCCAATCAAACCCTCAGTCGGGATTTTCTCTCCAATAACGCTGAAGCCATCTCGCAGGAGAGTTCCGCTCGTACCATTGATGTTATCGTGAGTCGTCTTCGTCAAAAAATCGAAAAGGATCCGAAAAATCCCCGCTATATCCACTCCATACGCGGCAGCGGATATCGCTTTTCAGGATAGGCTATGGGGCATAGTATTTTTCTCAAAATAACTCTTTTTTTTCTTGTCACGTTTATCGGAATGGGAATCGGGTTTAATGCCCTCCAAAATCAATTTGATCGGGATCATGAACAACAGCTGCAAAGTGAAGCCGAAACGCTTCTTCTGCTTCTTCGACAAAGCGTCCCTCTCCCTGCACCGATGCGAAAAACATTTTTAGTCGAACACGGCTATAAAATTGTCATCCCTTCCCCTGCACTCACAAGAACACTCCAAAATGTTTTTTCTACCCCTCCAAAAAGCTATCCTGAAGAGATACAAGACTCCATGAAAGAGGGGCGCATACAAATATTAAAAGATGACCGCAATCTTTATGTTTATCTGACAAAAGCAACGCCGCCATTACTGGTCATAAAAGCGGACATCGCACAAAAATCGTTTTGGCCTGAAGCACTTTTACTCTCTATTATGGTCGCTCTTTTATTCTTTTATCTACTTATTATCGTAACCATTTTCCCGCTAAAAAAGCTTATTCGTACGATTGAAAATTATGAAAAAGAGGGAGAATATACTCCAATCAAAACACTCAAGAAAGACGAAATTGCAATGGTGGCGAATGCATTGGATAGCGCAATGCATAAAAATCAATCCCTGATAGAAGCCCGACGCCTCTTTTTACGCAATATCATGCATGAGCTCAAAACTCCGATTACCGTAGGTAAATTGTCCCTTCCATTTTTAAAAAAAGGGGAAGAAAAATCGATCCTTGAGCGGGCATTTTTTCGGATGGAACATTTAATCCAAGAGCTGGTGCGCGTCGAGCAGATCACTTCGGGAACAATCCCCCCAACACGCAAAGAGTGTGATCCCATAGCATTGATTCATAAAGCTGCCGGGTTGCTCTTTATCGAGATTGATACACTGGAGATTACGAGTGATGAAGAGTTGATTGAAGTCGACTGCGATATTTTTGTCACTGTATTTAAAAATTTAATCGATAATGCCCTTAAATACAGCCCCGATCACAAAGTTAGAATCATTCATGAAAAGGGGACTATTACGTTTGTCAATCGTGGTGATCCATGGCCGTCTGACCGTACATTAGACCATTTAACAGAACCTTTTTCACAAAACCAAACGACGCAGCAAGGGTTTGGATTGGGTCTTTATATTATCAAATCAATTGTGGATGCTCATGCTTTGCATTTATCGCATCAGTTTATTGCTGGGGAACATTCTTTTTGTATTCATTTTCAACATGATTAAGCCGTATTTCAAAACACGCCCCGCTTCTTGTATTATGAACACTCAGCTTTCCTAAAAAATGTTTCTCTATAATCATCTTCGCCATATACAATCCGATCCCCGTCCCTTGTGATTCGAACTTCGTTGTAAAATAAGGATCAAATATTTTATCTATAATATGCAACGGAACCCCTCCTCCGCTGTCTTCGATGGAAATGGTGCAAAAGCGGTCGTTATTTTCACACGTTATATAGATTTCACCCTCTTTATTGTTACTCTGTTCGATCGCTTCGCGTCCGTTATTGACGATGTTTATCAACACTTGCTTAAGCTCATTTGGATACACTAAAACGGTTATGGATGGATCAATATCCCGTATAAGGGTGATATTTTTTCGCATCAGTAACGGTCCAAGCAGTGTCTCCACCTCGCCAACAATATGATTAATATTGACCTTGCTTTGAACACGGTCTTGTTTAAAAAAGTTTCTAAAATCATCAATTGTTTGCGACATATACTGTATTTGCTGCTCAACAATTTCAATCGTTTTTTCCGTATCCTCCGTTTGCCCCAATCCGCAACTAAGATTTAGTTTTGTCATCGAAAGCCCTAAAATATTAAGCGGTTGTCTCCACTGATGCGCTATGGACTCTACCATTGATCCAATTTCCGCCATTTTAGCTTGCTGCATCAATATCTTCTCTTGGGTACGGTTTTTTTCTACCGCCTTATCAATCTCATCTTGAAGACGCTGATTAAGCGCCTCCAGCTCATCCGTACGACGACGTACCAAAACGTCTAAGCGGCGATTTTTATACACAATCAAGAGAAAGAGTATCCCTACAAAAGCAACACCGCCCCACACAAAACGGTAATTAATCTGATCTCCTTGAGACTCTACAACAATCCAGCGATCGTGTATGGCTTGGTATTCTGATGATGTGATCGAATCAAGGACCTTATCTGAAATAGAAGCCAATACCCCCCAATCATTACGAAAAGCAAAAGAGAGTTCATACCGATAGGGTGTTTCACCGACTACTTTGAGATGCTTAAGATTATGCCGCTCAATAAGATAGCTTGCCACTCCCAATCCATCAACACACGCATAGACTTCGCCTAAAGCTACTTTGTGCAATGCTTCCAAGGAAGTATCTACCACGACAGGGATAATCTTAGGATGGTATGCACGCAAAAACTCCTCACTCGCATACGATCGCACCACTGCTACTTTTTTGCCATTTAAATCATTGAGATCATTCACGTATCCGACATCCGAATTTGCTACGATGACTATCGACTGCTTGAGGTAAGGACGACTGAAAACGAGATTGCTTTTTCGCTGTTCGGTAATCGCAGCGCATGAAAGCATATCAAGCTCTTTAGTGCGAATCCCCTTCATCGAATCGCTCCATAACCTCCGACTGTAATCAATCTCAAAGTGGACACCCAGCCGTTTTTCCAAAAGGTTTAAATACGATGCACTAATCCCTGAGTATTTCCCTGTTTCATCTACCAGCTCTATTGGCGGCCGATTATGATCAATACCCACTCGGATAACCGGATGATTTCTAAGCCACTGTTTTTCCTCTTTAGTGAGATGCAGTGACGTATTTTTATAAATTTTAGGTTCAGACGAATAGGCATCATTCACTCTTCTCATAAGACGATACCCTTGTCCGATCATCTCCAACCGGACAGGATCGATCGAACCAAACGCAATATTTGGTCGAAAAGCAAGCTCTTTAAGAATTTTCCCCTCATAAATCAGTGCTTCGAGTGATTTATGCTGAGGATTGTAATTACGATAGATCAGCTCTGCCGTCTCTTCAATATGCTCAAACGCCCATAGCCACCCGCTCATGCTGGCATTATGGAATGCATTCATCCTTTCAGGATGATTATTGTATTCATCTTGACTCGAAAATAAAATATCACTGTAGAAATCAAATCCATACTCTTTGGGATGAATAACTCTTGTTTTTATCCCCATTTTTTTTAAAATAAACGGTTCATTGGAGAGATAAGAGACCATAGCATCGGTCTCTTTCCGCTCCAAAGAGTGAGGATCATAAGAGTGTGGTTGCAATACGTAATCTTTTGGGGTAAGCCCGACACTTCGAAACATGGCTTGGATTTCAACTCCGCTTGCCACATCATTGGTAAGCATAATTCTTTTTCCACGCAAGTCTTTGGCGCTCTTGATCCCAGAATCTTCCCGGACAAGAAGCATCATGGGTGAGGATTGGAACATTGCTGCCATTAAAATAATCGGGGAATTTTTCATACTGTCAATTACAATCGAGGTGTGCCCCACTGCATATTGAGCGTTTCCGTTCATCACCGCTTTTAAGGGATCCATTTTATTGTGAGCATCATTGATCGTCACATCTAGTCCGGCATCACGATAATACCCTTTTTCTTTAGCCACATAAAATCCGGCAAATTGGAACTGATGGAGCCACGAAAGCTGAAGGGTTATTGACTCTTTTGCCCCTCCGCTGAACGTAAAAATAATAAGGAATATGAATAGCTTTTTCATCTTTAAAGTGTATCTAAACAATTATATTTTGCCCCTTAGAACCTCTTATGCTCCTTTAGGGTAAAATCGCGCCAATATTATCTTAAGGTCTCATCATGTCGGTCAAGCAGCAGCTCTTTGAAATTCTCTCTCGTCGTCCCATCATTATTGACGGTGCTATGGGGACACAGCTTCAAGAGCGCGATGCGATGATTCCAGCAAGTGCATGGGAAGGGCTGGAGGGATGCAATGAGCTCTTGAACGTCACCTGTCCTGAAGTGATGAGAAATATTTTTCACGCTTACCTCACCGCAGGTGCGGATCTCATCACCACCAATACCTTTGGCTCGTTTAGATGGGTTTTGGATGAGTACGAAATCGGTCACCGCTCGTATGAACTATCACGGGCAGGGGCAGAAGTTTGTCGCCTAGAATGTGACAAATTTTCCACTCCCGAACATCCCCGTTTCGTACTAGCCTCCGTAGGTCCGGGAACAAAGCTCCCCTCGCTTGGACACATCCACTACGATGAGATGCTAGAGGGCTATACCGAATGTTGCTTGGGGCTCATCGATGGCGGAGCCGATATTTTCCTCCTTGAAACCTGCCAAGACCCCCTTCAAATCAAAGCGGCACTTCACGCCTGTGAAGCAGCCAATCGTGAACGAGGGACAGATTTACCCATTATGGTTTCCGTCACCATCGAACTTGCGGGCTCAATGCTCATTGGAACCGATGCGCAAACCATTGCAACCATCATGGAGCCTTTTGACATTCTCAGTCTGGGATTCAACTGCGGAACAGGACCGGAACAATACGGCAAACACGTCAAAACCCTCTCGTCAGTGTGGGGAAAACCAATCTCCGTTCATGCGAATGCGGGATTGCCGCAAAATCGCGGGGGCTACTCATACTACCCTATGGGACCCGATGAATTTGCCCAACGCCAATGCGATTTTTTGAGCTTTAACGGAGTAAGCTTTTTAGGGGGATGTTGCGGAACAACCCCTCAGCATATCCGTGCACTGGTAGATAAAGTCTCCTCTATTACTCCAAAAAAACCAAGCGGTTCGCAACCCAATGCCCTTGCTTCCCTCTTTGGAACGGCTGCACTCATGCAAGAGCCCTCACCCCTGCTCATAGGTGAGCGCTCCAACTCAACAGGCTCCAAAGCATTTCGAGAACTCCTTCTTGCCGAAGATTACGAGGGGACCCTCAGCGTCGCCCAAGAACAAGTCCGAGCAGGTGCCCACGTCCTTGATCTCTCTGTAGGTTTTGCCGGACGTGATGAGACCAAAGATATGAATGCGGTCATGGCGTTGTATTCTCAAAAAATCAACCTCCCCATGATGCCCGACTCCACACAAACCGCCGCCCTCGAAGCGGCACTCAAACTTATCGGGGGAAAAGCAATCATCAATTCAGTTAACCTCGAAGACGGGATTGAGAAATTCGATACGGTTTGTGCCATGGCAAAAAAATTCGGTGCCGCCCTCGTGTGTCTCACCATCGATGAAGTGGGAATGGCAAAAACAGTCGAACGCAAACTCGAAATCGCTGAACGTATCTATACCCTAGCGACCCAAAAGCATGGTATCAATCCTGAAGACTTGGTATTTGACCTCCTCACCTTTACCGTCGGAAGCGGGGATGAAGAGTACCGTGATGCTGCCATTCAAACCATCGATGCAATCCGCGAACTGCGTACCCGACATCCAGAAGTGGGAGCGGTACTAGGACTCTCCAATATCTCATTTGGTTTAGACAAAGACGCACGCCCCTATCTCAACTCCGTCTTTTTACACCACTGTATCAAAGCAGGACTAACGTCGGTTATTATCAACGTTAAACACATCATCCCGATGATAAAAATCAGCGACGAAGATTTGAAAATTTGTGAAGATTTGCTCTTTGACACACTCCCCGACGGGCAAGCAGTTTACAATTTCATCAACCATTTTGACAGCCGTGAAGCACTTGATTCAGCTGTAGAAGATGCCGCGTATTTGGCGATGAACGATGAGCAAAAAATTGCCAAGCTGTTACTCGATGGAGACAAAGAGCGGATGATTCCTTTGGTTGAAAATGCCCGCCTTACCATCGCCCCTGAGCGTATCGTCAATGAAATTCTCATTAATGCGATGAAAGTGGTCGGCGAACTCTTCGGTTCCGGTCAGATGCAGCTTCCTTTCGTCCTCCAAAGTGCGGAAACCATGAAAACAACCGTCGATTATCTCAACCCGTATTTACCAAAAAAAGAAAAAGCAGCCGATACGATTTTGGTACTGGGAACCGTAAAAGGGGATGTTCACGATGTGGGTAAAAATCTCGTGGACATTATCCTCACAAACAACGGTTTCAAAGTGATTAATCTAGGGATCAAAGTCGATTTGGATACATTCGTCGAGGCCCTCAAAATCTCCAACGCTTCCGCCATCGGAATGAGCGGTTTACTCGTCAAATCAACCCAAGTGATGAAAGAAAATCTCGAAGCACTAAAACTTGCCGGTATCAAAGTCCCCATCCTCTTAGGCGGTGCGGCACTAACCCGAAACTTTATCGATGATTTTTGCCGACCGTTTTACGATGGACCGATTTTTTACTGCAAGGATGCATTTGACGGAGTCACCTCGATGATGCGCATCGAAGCGGGCAATTTTGATACTGATTTACACGGTAATGCGCGTGATGATGAATACGAAGTACCGGCAAAAGAAGAAATTATATTTCCCCCTTTCGCCGAACTTACAATGCCTAAACGCAACATCCGAATACCTACACCGCCATTTTGGGGTAGACGGGTGATGCAAGCAAAAGATTTTAATATTAACCTTGCTTTTGAGTGGATCAACCACAAAATCCTCTTTAAACAACGATGGGGCTACAACTCCAAAGGTCTGTCCAAAGAAGCCTACCAAAAACAGCTCGACACCCTCGTATGGCCCGCATATGAGCGACTCAAAAAGCAGTTTATTGATGAGCAGCTTTTTGATCCTACTATTATTTATGGCTATTGGCCCTGTCGCAGTGACGATACCTCGTTGCTTATTTTTGACTCCAGTGAAGGGTGGGTAAGCGAAAACGATCGCAATAACGAATCACTAGAGCATGTTATAGGCAGAGCAACCCATCATTTTGATTTTCCACGACAGCGCAAACAACCACACCGTGCATTAAGCGACTTTTTTCACAGTGACAAACACGATATTATAGGACTCACATGCGTTAGTGCAGGGTCCAAGATAAGCGAGTACGAAAAAACCCTCTACGATGAGGGAAAATATACCGAATATTATTTGGTTCACGGTCTGGGGGTGGAGCTTGCCGAAGCATTGGCAGAAATTGCCCACAAACAAATACGGCTTGATTTAGGGATCAGTGAGGGTGAAGGGTCGAAACTAGGCGACGTGCAGATGAACAAATACCAAGGCTCACGCTACAGTTTTGGGTATGCGGCGTGTCCTGACTTGGAACAAAACGCTCCGTTGTTTGATTTGCTCAAACCCGAAGAGTTTGGGATTGAACTCTCCGAAACCTTTCAGATTCACCCTGAGCAGTCTACTTCAGCACTGGTTGTCTATCACCCGAACGCGACGTATTACAACGTATAATAAGTCCTCATTATCCTTTTCCGTTCGTGGTGAGCCTGTCGAACCATGAATGGAAGCGCTATCTTTCCCCCGCTAACACTCTAGTAATTTTTTTACGCTATAGTATTATTATCAAAATAAAGGGGTATATATGAAAAAATTAACGTTAATTGCTCTTTTGAGTTTGGGTGTTTATGCAAGTGATTACGGCAATGTAAGTGATGTTGAATACGTTCCAGTCACCCAATCGGTTCCTATATATACAATGATTACGAGAATGGTCCCGCATGAAGTGTGTCAAGATCAGCAAGTAGCTGTTCAGCAACAAAGCAGTGGCAATAATGCGGTCGCTGGAATCATAGGAGGGGTAATCGGCGGTGTCCTCGGGCATCAAATCGGCGGAGGAAGCGGGAAAGTGGCAGCAACGATCGGCGGGGCTACATTAGGGACTATGGTAGGTCAAAATGCGGCCAATGATACCCAAACCAGCTACCAAACAGTACGCCGATGTTTTACCCAGTATGAAAGCCAAAGAGAAAGAGTTCTCACCGGATACACCAACTATGCAAAATATCGAGGAAAAGACATTGCTAAAACGAGTGATCAACCACTCAAAGAGATCAAAGTCGTCAACTCGTTCAGTTTTTAATCCATTAGATTAAAGGAGTTATGTGATGAAAAAAATAGTTTTATTGGTAACCTCTGCTTTGCTTTTAGCGGGGTCGCTTCATGCACGCGGTGGACATATTCGTTATTATGATGGTTGGAATGGATGGATTGCTCCATTCTTTATCGGCAGTGTGCTTGGGTACAGTGTTGCAAGACAGCCTGTCGTCTATACGTCCGCACCAACGGTTATCTATACAAATACCCCTGTTAATATGGTAGAAGAGAGATACAGCATTCAAGAAGAGGAAGCACCTATGTATGAAGAGCGTTGGGTCTATTTTGAGGATTGTCAATGCGAACGAAAAGTTTTGATCAATATTCAGCAGTAAACAAAGGAGGGGAAAGTCTCTAACGTTTCCAGACTTTCTCCATCCACTCCCCCATCTTCGCCTCGTATCCGCTGTTTTTATATTCCACAAATTTAAGAGGCTTCGAAAGATACTGTTGCTTGACCCATCCGCCAAAATCGTGCGGATAAAGGTAGTGTTGTCCTCGTGGGCGTATCGCATCAGGAATCTCTAAAATCACTCCGTTTTTGACCGCTTCGAGTGCTGAATTGATTGCATTATAAGCCGTGTTTGATTTTGGAGAGGCACACAGATAAATCACCGCTTGCGCCAAAATAATCCGTGATTCGGGATAACCGATTTGTTTCACACTCATCATCGCCGAGGTGCATAGGGTAAGCGCTTGAGGATTGGCATTGCCCACATCTTCACTGGAGAGGATAACCAAACGTCGGGCAATAAATTCAGGCGGTTCTCCCCCGTCGATAAGACGGGCTAGATAATAGATAGCCGCATCCGCATCGCTTCCACGGATACTTTTGATAAGGGCAGAGGCAAGATCATAATGAACACCTGCTTCTGAGCTCCCTTGTGCCTGGGCAGATGGTCGGAGAGACTTAAGAAGCCCTATCGTGATGGGTTTATTCAGTGCCGATACCACTTCAAGCAATTTTAACATCGCACGCGCATCACCACCCGAACTGGCTATCAAATACTCTTTAGCTTCTTCCTCCATAACAATGGCTGTTCGATCTAACAAATCCTCTAACGCTTTAGACCCAATTGTTTGCAATTCAAATAATAAAGAACGCGAACGCATCGCTGCTGTAAGGCTAAAATAGGGATTTTCCGTCGATGCGCCAATGACTAACGCACTGTTTTTTTCCATAACCGGCAATAACACTTCTTGCTGGTTTTTTGCCAGACGGTGTACCTCATCGATAAAAATCAACGGTTTTGTTAGAGAGTTTTCGTATTGATCAAAAATTTTACGAAGCTGCTCGATTTTGAGGGAGGTAGCATTAAATTCATAAAAAGGAAAGTCCATAACGGAAGCAATAATCCGAGCCAGTGTCGTCTTGCCACATCCGGGAGGACCGTAAAAAAAAGAGTGGGTGAGATTTCCGTTCTCACAAAGGGAACGCAATGGTGCATCAGGATTGCATAAATGAGGTTGCCCAACAACGTCATCAAACGTTTTAGGGCGGAGTAAATAGGTAAAATCAGCCATTACTTTTTAAATTTACTATCCGTTTTTGGTCTGTATTTATTGGTACCAAAGACTTCATTTTCGGGCTTGACTTTTTTATCTTTGATAAACTCTCGCTTGGTCGGCTTTTTCTCCTCTTTTGCGGCAGGCTTTGCGCTGATTTTCCCATCTTTTGAAAATTTCTTATCAAATTTACCGGTGGCACTTGTGAACTTTTTCTCAGATTTTTGTTTCATTTTAGCCGCTTTTTCGGCTGTTTCTAAAAAGTCACGTAAAGATGCATACTCATTGCGCTCCAAAAAGCGTACTTTGCCTGTCGGAAGATTATTAAGCTCAATCCCTCCAAAACTAAGCCGTTTCAAATCGACAATTTCAGCACCAAAGTGGGCAAAAAAACGACGCAGTTCACGGTTTTGACCCTCACCGATCGCAACTTTTAGAATCGAATAATCGCCTTGGTCTTTTTGTACCTGATAGGCGTAAAACGGAGCGAAACTCATCGGTCTCTCTTCAGCATACTCATGCGCACCCGCACTCGCATCGTCAAGCTCCAACCCCTCACCCATGGCAATTTTCATCCCCTCAGTAACAGGACCTTTGATTTTTATCTTGTAAACACGCTCCATCTTGGAGGTCATCAGTGCCGTTGCAACACGCGATGCATCGGTAAGAAGCAACAACCCTTCCGAAGCGTAGTCAAGTCGTCCGACAGGAATAAAATGTTTGTAATTGCTAGAGAGTGAATCGTAGATCGTTTTACGGTTTTGAGGATCTTTTTTGGTCACTAACTCACCGCGCGGTTTGTTATAGACGATGACCGTAAATTGATCGGTTGCAGTGATTTTATGCCCGCTTATACTGACATTTGCACTACGTTCATCCACCGATACGGCTGGATTTTTTTCGATTTCACCATCGATACGGACATACCCGTCCAAAATCGCCTGATCCGCTTCTCGGCGGGAATAGGTCGAATAGTGGGCTATAAATTTATTAAGTCTCATCATGAGATACCTGCTTCCACGAGTGTATGAAGATGCAATGCACCTTGAATAATGCCCTCACCATTGGTGACGACTAACAATTGAATTTTTTTGTTTTCGATCAGCACCAACGCATCGCTTGCAAGCATTTCGCCATCATTTATGACCATCGGATTTTTCGTCGCGTACTCAAAAGCACTTGTTTCCAGTGAAAAATCTTTTCCCAGCAAGGCACGACGGATATCTCCGTCACTGAGCAATCCTGAAAGTTTCCCCTCACTATCGGTGAGCATCACCGTACCCAAACGCCCTTCGCTCAAAACCAAAATCGCCTCTTTTAACGGAGTGTTTTCGCTGACAATAGGGAGATTTTCGGTACGCATCAAATCGGATACTTTCACAAACAGTTTTTTACCCAACGCACCACCCGGATGAAACGAGGCAAAATCCTCTTTTTTGAATCCGCGCGCTTCCATCAGACACACCGCCAAGGCATCGCCCATTGCCAGTGTCAATGTCGTTGAACTCGTCGGAGCAATGTTCAAGGGACACGCTTCAACCGCAACATTGATGTTAATCACCTCATCACTGTAACGTCCTAACGTCGATGTACTGTTTCGCGTCATGCCGATCAGAGGAATATCAAAACGCTTAATATGAGGCAAAATGGCACTGAGTTCTGGACTCTCACCGCTGTAACTGATGGCAATGACAACATCATCGCCATCAATCATCCCCAAATCGCCATGAAGCGCTTCGGTCGGATGGAGAAAAAAACTCGGTGTCCCAGTAGAGGCAAACGTTGCCGCCATCTTGGCCCCGATAAGTCCTGATTTGCCAACACCCGTAATAATCAACTTTCCACGGCACGCGAGGATGATTTCAACGGTGCGACGGACCTCATCGCCGATGGACTTCATCGCATCACGCAACGTTTGCGCTTCGATTTCAAGTGTCTTGCAGGCTATTGCGATATAATCGTTGTTCATAAATAGATTATATCTGAAATGGACTTTATCCATGCAAAACCTTTACGTTGAAGTATCCTCTCTTGATAAGCGTGCCGTAGAAAAATTCGCCCTCAGTGAAGAGATAATGATGGAGCACGCCGCAATGGCATTGGAGCGCACGATACGTGAACGGTTTGCCCTTGGCTCCTCCATTCTCATCGTCTGCGGAAGCGGCAATAATGGCGCTGATGGATTAGCTCTTGCACGACTTCTTGATGAGTCTTATGATGTCATCCTCCATGTCCCCTTTGGTGCCTCTTCTCCTCTCGCCAAACTTCAACACAAACGTCTTGATGCCTTAGGAATTAAAAATGAACGGCTTCCCAAAAATGCCGATGTCATCGTGGATGCCCTTTTCGGAAGCGGTTTAAACCGCCCGCTAGACTCCGTCACCATCAAAGTTTTAGAGACTCTCAATACACTCCAAGGATTTAAAATCGCGTGCGATGTTCCCAGCGGTTTATACGCGGATGGCACCCTTGATTCCTATACCTTTAAAGCCAATCTTACCATCACCATGGGAGCACTCAAGCGGGGAATGTTTAGTGACTTAGCCAAAGAGATGGTAGGTGAAATCGTCGTTGCGGATTTGGGAATTCATCATGCCCATTATGAAATCCCCTCAGCGTGGCATCTCCTTGAAGCCAGCGATTTGCGCCTCCCCCTTCGTACCGCAACAACCGCACACAAAGGGACCTATGGGCACGTGGCGGTACTATGCGGTGAAAAAATCGGTGCATCGGTCATCGCGGGCTCTGCTGCTTTACACTTTGGTGCAGGTTTGGTCACACTTTTGAGCAATGAAAACGTTACCCTCCCCTACGAACTTATGCAGAGTCACTCACTCCCGGAGAATACAACCGCGATTGCATTAGGGATGGGGATGGGGTCTGAATTTTGTGATGATGAGCTTGCCTCTATACTCGATAATACCCATCCTCTCGTCTTGGATGCCGACATCTTTTGGCATTCGATGTTTCCGGAGCTGCTCAAACGTCCCAATATCGTCCTTACGCCTCATCCCAAAGAGTTCACCAAAATTTTACGGCTCTGCGGAATTGCCGATATTGACGTAGCAACCCTCCAAAACAATCGCTTTGCCTATACAGAAGAGTTTTGCACCGCCTTTCCTAACACCGTGTTAGTACTAAAAGGCTCCAATGTGCTCATCGGGCGGAACAAAGATTTTTTCATCAATCCGCACGGTACGGTTGCTTTGGCTAAAGGGGGGAGCGGGGATGTTCTGTCCGGACTTATCGCAGCACTGCTGGCACAAGGCTACGACCCCCTTAAATCAGCTCTTCAAGGCTCTCTGGCACACACCATAGCCTCTCAAAAGTTCCAGAAAAACAACTACGCCCTCACCCCCTTTGATCTCATCGAAAGCATCTGTGCTTTATGAAAAAAATTGTTGCCCTTTTTAGCGGCGAGGGGACCAATCTCGCCAATCTTATTGAAAAAATTCATTGCAAACACGGCGTAATAACCTGTGCTATTACTAACAATCCAAACGCAAAAGGAATTGCCAAAGCCAAGGCTGCGAATATCCCTGTCGAAATATGTGACCACACCCTCTATGACTCGAGAGAGAGCTACGATACGGCATTGGTCAAGATGATACAAGAGTACAATCCAGACCTCGTCGTACTGTGTGGATTTATGCGAATATTAACTCCTATTTTTACCTCTCAAATCAAAGCCATTAATCTCCATCCCTCACTTCTTCCTGCTTTCAAAGGGGCGCGCGCGATTGAGCGAAGTTTTGAGAGTGATGAGAAAATATGCGGGGTAAGTGTCCACTGGGTGAGTGATGAGCTTGATGGAGGAACAATAATCTTACAAAAAAGTTTTACTAAAAACCCCAATGATACTTTGGAAGAATTTTCGGCTAAAATTCGCGAAATTGAGCATGAAATTTTGCCTTTAAGTATCATTCATCTCTTAACATAAGGAACAAAAAAATGCACACATTACAAATTGGAAAATATACACTGGGAAGCCGTCTCATCGTAGGAAGCGGTAAATACGACTCGTTTGAAACGACCAAAGCAGCGACATTAGCAAGCGGTTCAGAACTGATTACCGTTGCGGTACGCCGTCTCAATATCACCAACCCTAACGAGCCAAATTTACGGGACACGTTTGCCAACACCAACGTCAAGTTTTTACCAAATTCCGCCGGATGCACTACCGCCCTTGAAGCTATTACCCTTTTTCGCCTCACACGAGAAGCGACGGGAATTGATCTCATCAAACTCGAAGTAATCGGCGATACCCAAAAAACGCTCTATCCCGATGTATTGGAAACCATCAAAGCATGTGAAGTATTAGCCAAAGACGGTTTTACGATCATGGCATATACCAGTGATGATCCGATTATGGCTCGCCGTCTTGAAGACGCGGGGGCGCACGCCATCATGCCTCTCGCAGCTCCTATCGGAAGCGGTCTTGGTGTACAAAACCGTTATAACATCGTGTTTGTACGTGAAGCGGTCAAAGTTCCCATTATCGTCGATGCCGGAATTGGGTGTGCCAGTGATGCAGCGCTTGCCATGGAACTGGGAGCCGATGGTGTTTTAACCAACACGGCTATTGCGCAAGCAAAAAATCCGATGATGATGGCAGAGGCTATGAAAAATGCGGTTATTGCAGGTCGATTAAGCTATCTCGCAGGACGTATCCCCAAACGCCCATACGCAACCGCAAGCTCTCCGATTGACGGGATGATACAGTTTTAAGAAACCGTCTTGACATTTCTTAAACAATAGACTATAATTTCGCCTCACTAATTTGGCACTTGCTACTTTAGATGATCGGTCGGGGCGTAGCTCAGTATGGTTAGAGTACTTGCTTTGGGAGCAAGGGGCCGGAGGTTCGAGTCCTCTCGCCCCGACCATGTTATTTCGAATTTTAAATCAAAACTTTTTATGGTGGAATTAGCTCAGTTGGTTAGAGCACTGGTTTGTGGTGCCGGGGGTCACGGGTTCGAGCCCCGTATTCCACCCCATATTTAGTTTATTTAATACACTTTTGATATTTCGATGTTTTAGAAGGATCTTGTGCGTTCGTAGCTCAATTGGATAGAGTAACGGTCTTCGGAACCGTAGGTTATAGGTTCGAACCCTATCGGGCGCACCATATAGACAAGACTCGCGTCCTTAGCTCAGTCGGATAGAGCAATGCCCTTCTAAGGCATCGGTCAGAGGTTCGAATCCTCTAGGGCGTACCAACCTTAGATTTATGTGCGGATGTGGTGGAATGGTAGACACGCCAGACTTAGGATCTGGTGCCTCACGGTGTGGAGGTTCAAGTCCTCTCATCCGCACCAACACTTTTTAAACTCCCTCTCCTCTTTGTACTATTCATTTCTTTAATACTATTTTCAGTACAATTGTCAAAAAAGTAGGTATTTATGGGTTT
>Ga0265297_10005015_pt1 | contig 20784 bp, 26 predicted proteins | sample Munlanlwell13791_FD_192502 | JGI IMG/M metagenome (GOLD analysis project Ga0265297, IMG submission 192502) | Leachate microbial communities from a municipal landfill in Southern Ontario, Canada - Leachate well 137-91 | ecosystem: Engineered > Solid waste > Landfill > Unclassified | place...
ATCTCTTTAAGGGCAGCAAATGTAGTATAAACGTTAGAGGCTTTGTTTTCAGTTCCTAAAATCTTACTCGAAATATCACGGATTCCGGCAGCTTCCACGACGGCTCGAACTGGACCACCGGCGATAACACCAGAACCACGAGGAGCGGGCTTCATGAAAATGCGAGAAGCGCCCTGTTTCATTTCCAACGGGAAAGGAATGGTAGCACCATCCATAGGAACAGTAAGCATGCGCTTCTTGGCTTTGCGGACACCTTTTTTAATGGCACTCAAAACATCAGGAGCTTTCCCAAGACCAACACCGACTTTACCTTGATGATCACCGACCACCATAAGAACGGCGAAACCGATCTTGTTGCCACCTTTTGTTTTTTTCGAAACGCGATTCACCTGGACGACTTTTTCGTCGAAGTTGGAATCTTGTGTATCTCGTCTAGCCATAGGGGTTATACCTCAATTCCTTCTGATCGAAGTGTTTCAGCCACCACTTTGACTCGACCATGATAATTGTATTGGCCACGGTCAAAAGAGGCTTTTGTAACTTTTGCTTTTTTCATTGCTTCTGCCAATTTTTTGGCAGCAATAGCGGCACGTTCGGTCTTAGTTCCAGAAACCTTCTCTTTTCCAAGATCAGTTCCAGAAGCGAGAGTTACGCCACGCTGGTCATCAATAGCTTGAACAGTGATGTGTTGGTTCGAGCGATATACCGTAACGCGAGGTCGATCAGCCGTGCCAAAAATCTTGGCCCGGACACGACGAATGCGTCGAAGAGTACTTTGTTTTTTGCGTTGAACGTAATTCATGATTTCCTTTATTTAGTAGCAGTCTTCCCTTGCTTACGGCGGACCTGTTCGTCAGAGTAACGAATACCTTTACCCTTGTAAGGCTCTGGTGGACGAATCTTGCGAATGTTAGCGGAAACTTGTCCGACGAGGTGTTTATCAATACCTTTAACGATGATGGTGGTGTTTCCATCCATACTGAAGGTAACTCCAGGGACGGCTGCAAACTCAACGGGGTGAGAAAATCCCACGGTTAAGTTCAAACCAGCACCTTTCATGGAAGCACGGTAACCAGTACCAACGAGTTCAAGTTTCTTTTCGAAACCACTGGTCACACCTTCAACCATGTTGGCAATAAGACTGCGAGTTAAACCATGGTTAGCTCGAGCTTGGCGAAGATTTTTACTACGGTTAACGATTAATTCACCCTCAGTAATTTCGAAAGAAGTGTATTGAGGAAGAGGACAGCGCAGTTCACCTTTGGAACCACGAACGACCAGCTCATCATTTTGCACTTCAACGGTGGTACCGCTGGGGATAGTAATAGGTTTGCGTCCAATTCTTGACATATAATCCTTACCAAATACTGAAGAGAACTTCTCCACCGATTTTTTCTTGACGAGCTTGAGCGGTTGTTTTGATTCCCTTAGAAGTAGAGATCAAGGTCGTACCATGACCGGAAAGAACACGAGGGAGTTTATCCACAGCGGAATAAATTCTCTGTCCAGGTTTGGAAATTCGTTTGAGATTAGTCAAAGCAGGAGAGCCACTAACGTAACGAAGCGTTACGCGCAGTGAATCTTGAGGCTGTTTAGCCTCGCGGGTCACACCAGCAATATATCCTTCTTGGGCCAAAAGTTGGGCAATACTCTCACGCATGATGGAAGCAGGAAAAACTACCTCATCCTTGTGAGCCAAGTAGGCATTCTTAATTTGAATAATCATGTCTGCAACGGTATCGGTCATATATATTAGAAGCTGGATTTTACCACGCCAGGCAGCTCTCCTTTATGGGCTAAACTACGGAAGCACAAACGGCATAAACCGAAGTGACGGTAGTAGGCACGTGGGCGACCACATAACTTGCAACGATTAACGGCGCGAGTTGAGTGGTTAATAAGCTTACGTGCTTTAGCGAGTTTTGATTTCTTAGCCATGCTGTATTACTCCTCTTTGCGAAAAGGCATTCCTAATTTTTGTAAAAGATCAAAAGATTCTTCTTTTCCAGAACTGTTACGAATAGTCATAACCATCTGAAGACCACGAACTCGATCAATTTCGTCGTACTGAATCTCTGGGAAAACAATTTGTTCGGTCAAACCAAGACTATAGTTTCCCACTTGGTCAAAAGCCGTGTTAGAAACACCGCCGAAGTCTTTCACCTGAGGTAAAACAATGGAGACGACTTTATCAAAGAAGTCCCACATTCGATCACCACGCAGGGTCACCGCCACACCGACAGGGTCACCCTGACGAGTTTTGAAAGTGGCAATAGATTTGCGAGCAGCACAGATGTTGGGCTTTTGACCGGTCATCTTGGTGAGCTGAACAACCACGGCGTCAGCAGATTGCTGGCGATTGGCTTCCTTACCAATTCCCACATTGACGGTAATCTTAGAAAGACTGGCCACACTGAGGGCATTCTTCTTTCCGTATTTTTCCATCAAGAAAGGAAGGACTTCTTGCTGATAGGTTACTTTTCGACGATTCATATCTTTTTACCAGTTTTCTTATAGACGCGAATTTTGTCACCTTTTTCAATTTGGTAACCAATTCGGTCGGCAGACTTTGTTTCTTCATTCCAAATAGCAACATTTGCGGTATCAAGTGGTCGTTCCTTACGGACTCTTTCACCTGATTTACCGGACATAGGCTTCATGTGTCGGGTGTACATATTGGCACCCTGAACCATAACTTTGTTAAGACCAGGAAACACGGCCATAATCTTGGCACGAATACCTTTATCTTTACCGCCGGTTACGATGACTTCATCGCCTACTTTAAATTTCATAATACCTCTGGAGCGAGAGACGCTATTTTAGCATAACCCGCATCTTTTACCTCACGAGCAATTGGACCGAAAACACGGGTGCCACGAGGGGTCTTATTTTCAATGGTGTCAATTAAAACGGCAGCATTATCATCGAAGCGAATGTAGCTGCCATCGACACGTCGGACCTCTTTGTGAGTGCGAACGACAACAGCTTTCACCTTTTCACCTTTTTTGATGGCGGCGTTTGGTTGAGCATCAATAACCGAAGCACTGACCACATCGGCCACCGTTCCAAAAGGTCGTTTTGAACCACCATGGACATGAATGACCCGGATTTGTTTAGCACCGGAGTTATCGGCAACACGTAATTTTGAGCGAAGCTGAATCATATATCCTCTTTATGCTTCCTTTTTCTGAGTTATAACGAGTGTTTTATTTTTACTCACCGGAGCACAAGGTACTAAGGTCACTTCATTGCCAGCGACAACTTCAATGCCGGCGGGAATATCAACCAAATAGTTCTTGGTTCGTTTGACGTATTTCTTGTATTTAGGGTGCATCCATTCACGCTCAACCTTGACCTTAGCGGTGTGTTGATCGTTAACGCGGATGACGATTCCTTGTAATTGTTTCATAGTGGTTTATTCCGCCTTCTGCGCAAACTCACGGCGACGGAGTTCAGCCTTGATCATTTTGATTTGTTTACGAACTTTATAGGCGTGCTTGATATCAACCTGGGTACGATCCTGCAGGAGTCGCTCTTGGCGAGCTCGGATGAGCTCACTCTGCAAATCGTGCAGTTTGGTTTCCATAGCTTCCTGACCTAGTGTTAGGAGAGCTTGTCGATCTTCTCGTTTCATGCCTGCTCCTTCTTAACAAACTGAGTTTTCATAGGAATCTTATGACCAGCTTTACGGAAAGCTTCACGAGCGACTTCTTCCGAAACACCTTCGAGTTCAAAAAGAATTCGATCAGGTTTAATCTTGACGACGTACTCATGAATATCACCCTTGCCCGAACCCATCTTCACACCGACCGGTTTTTTGGTGGTGGGGTGATCTGGGAAAACACGGATCCACATCTTGCCAATACGCTTGGTAGACTGAGAGAGGACTTTACGAGCAGCCTCAATCTGGCGAGCAGAAAACTCACCACGAGTGGTAGCTTGAATGCCAAAGGTTCCAAAATCGACGGTATTACCACGAGTGGCGTTGCCCCGATTCTTGCCTCGGAATTGCTTGCGGAATTTTGATTTTTTAGGCTGTAACATATCTTACTTTTCGTTGTTGCTTTTAACCGGCTTGGCTTCACCTTTGTAGATCCAAACTTTAATTCCAATGAGACCTGACTTGGTAAGGGCTGGTTTCTCATAGTAGTCGATGTTGGCACGCAGAGTCTGAGTAGGCACCGTTCCTAAAGAATGCTTTTCGGAACGAGCAATTTCCACTCCACCCAGACGACCAGAAAGATGAATTTTAACACCTTTTGCACCAGCATTCATAACTCTTTCCAGAGCTTGAGACATGGCTCGGCGGTGTGGGTAACGCTTGATGAGCTGATCAGTGATACGTTCAACGACGAATTTGGCGGATAAATCAGGCTGTTTCACTTCAACGATTTCATCGATGGAAACACGCATGCCTTTAGGATCGCGAGGGTTAATCTTCAAGAGACGAGCGAGTTGATTCTTAAGATCTTCAAGGTTAGAACCACCCCGACCGATCACCACACCAGGTCGACTGACGTGTAAACGAATCTTGATAGCATTGATGGATCTTTCGATTTCAATACGATCTAAACCAGCATTACTGAGTTTCTTTTCAAAGAAATCACGAATGAGTTTATCTTCCAGAATTCGGTCTGAGTAACTTCGAGCGTTGGCGTACCAAGTCGATTTCCAGGTAAAGGTGTTACCGATTCTAAAGCCAGTTGGATGAATTTTCTGTCCCATAGGATCTTATTCTTCTTTTGTTTTTTTCGTAGACTTCTTAGCTGAAGTTTTCTTTGGTTGCGTCGAAGCTTCTTTAGTGGCGGCTTTTTTTGGAGCCGCTTTTTTGGCAGGAGTCTTAGCAGCTTTAGCGGCTGGTTTACTTTCCTTAACTTCGGTTACGGCTTCTTCAACCTTGGCGGCAGTAACAGCCGGCTTAGCAGCTTTCGCTGGAGCGGCAGCATCTGGAGATTCGAGTTCGACAATGATGTGGGAAGTACGCAAAGCGTAAGGCTTGGCCATACCTCGGGCACCAGCGCGGAAACGCTTGAATCGAGGACCTTCATTGATGATCAGAGTTTTGAGGGTTAAGGTTTCTTCTGGCAGACTTAAGTTGTTGACGGCATTAGCCACAGCTTGACGAATAGTTTCGTTGATCACATTTCCACCACGCTTGTTGAGCGTAGAAAGAATCGTGTTCACCTGAGCCAAATCCTTACCGCGAACAGCATCAGCGATGGTGCGCAGTTTTTTAGGAGTAATCCAGGTAGTTGATTGTTTTGCTTTGATAATCATAGTCATCCTTATGTCTTAGCCAAGATACGTTTGACGATCTTTCCATGACCATGGAAGGTACGGGTTGGAGAAAACTCTCCAAGACGATGTCCCACCATTTCTTCGGTAACACGCACTTCCAAGAATTTTCGACCATTGTGAACGAGGAAAGTGTAACCAACAAACTCCGGGGGGATCTGTGACTGACGAGCCCAGGTCTTAATGGGTTGTTTACTGGTGACACTACCTTGAGCCGCTACTTTTTTGAGCAGCTTCTCATCAACGTATGGTCCTTTTTTCATTGAACGTGACATGTTATTTCACCCTTCGATCTTTAACAATCCATTTATCAGAATACTTTCTCTGCTTACGAGTCTTCTTGCCTAAAGCTGGTTTACCCCAAGGAGTCTTAGGATGCTTGAGACCGATACCACTCTTACCCTCACCACCACCATGGGGGTGAGCAGCTGGGTGCATAGCCACACCGCGAACGGTAGGACGAATACCCAAGTGACGATTGCGACCGGCTTTACCAAGTTTCTCGTTCTTGTGGAACTGATTGCCCACTTCACCAATGGTGGCAAGACAATCAACAGGCACTAAACGAACTTCCTTTGAAGGTAAAAGAATGGTAGCAAATTTTTCATCACGACTCTGGATGGTCGCAGCGGTACCAGCACCACGAACAAGTTGGGCACCTTTGCCGGCGATCAGTTCAATGTTGTGGATGGCCATACCGACAGGAATATTGCGTAAAGGAAGAGCGTTTCCAACGGAAAGCTCGGCATCTGGACCAGAGATAACTTTGGCACCAGCTTCAAGATTGCGAGGAGCAATCATGTAGCGTTTTTCACCATCAGCGTAATAGACCAAAGCAATATTAGCGGTACGATTCGGATCGTACTCGATTTGCATAACTTTTCCGGGAACGCCAATTTTGTTACGTTTCCAGTCCATCATGCGGTACTTACGACGAACACCACCACCACGATGACGAACGGTAATCTTACCCTGGTTGTTTCGTCCGTTACGGCGGCGAGCGCCACCAGCTAACAGAGATTTAACAGGGTTGTTCTCAACCAGATCTTGAACGTTATCGAGACGATTACGTTGTCCTGGTGTAATTGGTTTTCGTTTAATAAGCATAAGGTTCCTTATTATAAGTCAAATAATTCAATCTTCTGACCCTCTGGTAAAACAGCAATTGCTTTTTTACGACCGGGGACATTCTTTATGGTGCGGCGTTTGCCTGTTCGTTTACTGATTCCAGGAAGACTCACCGTCTTGAGGTCAAGAACCTTGACGTCAAAACCGGCTTCAATAGCTTCCTTGATTTCGCGCTTGTCAGCTCGAGGATCAACGTAGAACGTATAGGCATTACTGAGTTTAGCCATTTGGAGGGCTTTTTCAGTAATTACTGGTTTGATAAGCACGTAGGGGTTCATTCGGATACCTCTTTCTGAGCACGAGCGAGTCGCTTCTCTAAAACTTCAACGGCTTCTTTTAAGATCACGACTTTATCAGCGGTCGCCACTTCCAAGGCATTAACACGATCAGCTCGGGTTAAGGCAGCTTCGGGGATGTTACCCATGGCTTGACGGAACTTGTCGTACTCACCAGCAATCACGAAGAGAATTTTTTCGGTTCTCTCAGGATTAACACGGGTGATAACTTCAAAAGCTTCCTTGGTTTTACCAGTGAAAGCATCCATACCAGAGCCAACCAAAACATTGTTGGTGGCGGCGGTCATGGCTAAAGCACTGCGCAGAGCGGCTTTTTTCATCTTAGGAGTAATTCGTTTGGTGTAGTTTTCCAGGCCAGTAGGACCGTGAGCAACAGCACCACCAATGAAAAGGTTAGCGGAACGAGCACCGTGACGAGCACGACCAGTGCCCTTCTGCTTGTACCACTTGGTTTTGGTGCGATTGACATCACCACGATCTTGAGTCTTAGCTCCACCTTGGCGTTGATTACTGCGATAGATAGAAACAGCTTGAGCGAGTAACTCAGGATTGATTGGACCAAAAAGGTCATCATTCAAAGTTACTTCGGTGGCACCGATTAAAGCGAGTTGTGAGAGTTTCATGCTTGGGTCTCCTCAGTTTGCTCGGGAGCAGCTGATTCTTGGACTTCTTGAGTTTCGGTAACTTCCTGAACTTCCTGAACTTCTTGAGCAACCACAACGGGTGCCATTCCTAAAAGATCAATACTCTTAGGGTTGAGTTCGATCACATTCTGGGAATCTGTCTTTTGTAAGGTTAACAAACTATTCACGGAACCAGGGAGAGATCCCTTGATCCAAACGGCTTGTTTGACGGTATCAATCGCAATAATGACGCAGGTACTCAGAGTTTGGGTGTCTGTACCCATGTGACCAGGCATGATTTGGTTGCGGAAGACGCGACCTGGGGTGGTGCGTTGACCGATAGAACCGACGGCGCGCTCGCGATCTGACTGACCGTGAGTGTGAGGACCACCAGCAGCGTGGTAACGTTTCACCACACCAGCAAAACCTTTACCTTTGGTAGTACCGGTAATCTTAACAACATCACCAACCTGGAAAACACTCTCAACCGAAATCACTTGACCTGGTTTGAGTTCTTCACCAGTGGCGCGAACTTCTTTGAAAACTCGTCGACCCTTTTCAATACCAGCTTGAGCAAGTTGCGCAGCGGTTGGGCCTGGGATATTTTTCATTTTTTTGGTAACTGAACCAATTTGAACACGGACATCATCCGCAGCATGAGTAACAGAACGCACCACAACATTATCCTTGAGGACGATTTCTGTAACGGGGATGCGAGTGCCAGTCTTTGTCCAGACTTGACGCATGCCCTTTTTCTGACCGATAAGTGCGTTGACCATGTTTTCCTTGCTTAATGCTTAATCTGAATGCCGACACCGGCTGGTAATTCGAGGTGCATGAGTGAGTCGATCGTCTTGCCCGAAGGATTGACGATATCGAGTACTCGGATGTGGGTACGCATTTCGAAGTGCTCGCGAGAGTCCTCATCAGTATGAGGGGAACGCAAGACCGTGAAATGCTTCATCTTAGTAGGCATAGGGATCGGACCAATAACCGTAGCGCCAGAAGCGAGAACGCTTTGAATAATCTTGCGAACTGCCTCATCGAGGATACGATGGTCAAACGCCTTAAGACGAATGCGAATTTTGTTAACCGGTTGTTTTTTTTGTTGTGCGGCCATATGTAGTTGTTTTGGACAGACTGCGATTATATCGAATACCTGGCATTCTGCCAAGGGGAAAGATCTGGAAAGGTCTATAAAATGTGTGATTTTTCTTACATTACCTCGGAAATAGCGACATATATACGGTTTTTCACCTTTTTTGAGAAAAAAGTCACACTTTTTATTTCATTTTTTATTAGATTTTTGTTTGTTTTTAGCGCTAAGGTAAAAAACATATGAAGCTCGCTGGGTTTATTCGTCCTTTTATTCCGAACAGTTACTATCACGTATACAACCGTGGGGCTCACCACAATTGTATTTTTCGCGAAGAATCAGATTATTATCAGTTCCGCAAAATTGCTCGCCGGTTTATTTTTCGCTCCAGAAGTCAAATATTTATGAGGTGCTTCTGCCTTCTACCTAATCACTTTCACTTCCTCTTCTACCAACAGAATCCCTGGACAATATCGGAAGTTATGAAATCAATGGGCATCAGCTATGCTCGATTCTTTAATCAGAAATATGGCCTCTCCGGAAGAGTTTTTGAACAGGAATACCAGTGTCGTTATTTACCAACAGAAGAAATTGTTCTCCGAGTGGAAAAGTACATTCTAGAAAATCCAATCAGAGCCGGGCTTACTCATTGGAAACACTGTGGTCGAGTCCTTTAATATTTCCTAGACTTTTTGCGTCAATGTTAACCAGGTTAGTCAAAAGCCTATAACTAGAAAGTGTGACTTTAATACCACAAAACCCCGGGTTTCCCCGGGGTTTTGTTTGTTATCGATTTTACCGATCGTTACTGAGATTATTCAATAATCTCGGTAACAGCACCAGCACCGACGGTCAAACCACCTTCGCGGATAGCGAAGCGGAGACCAGTCTCGATGGCGATAGGCGTGATGAGTTCAACACTCATTTGAGCGTTGTCACCAGGCATAACCATCTCAACACCTTCTGGGAGTTTGATCTCACCAGTCACGTCAGTGGTGCGGAGGTAGAACTGAGGTCGGTAACCAGAGAAGAATGGTTTGTGACGACCACCTTCTTCTTTGTTCAAGATATACACTTCAGCTTTGAACTTGGTGTGTGGAGTCACACTGCCAGATTTACAAAGCACCATACCGCGCTCAATGTCATCCTTTTCAACACCACGAAGGAGCACACCGACGTTATCGCCAGCCATACCCTGATCGAGCTGTTTACGGAACATTTCCACACCGGTAACGGTGGATTTCTTGTTAGCACCCATACCTAAGATCTGGATTTCATCTCCAACCTTGACGATACCTCGGTCAATACGACCGGTAGCCACGGTTCCACGACCCTTGATAGAGAAAACGTCTTCGACAGACATGAGGAAAGGCTTATCCGTTTCGCGGACCGGATCCTCGATGTAATCATCAACTGCTTTCATGAGATCAAGAATACTCTGCTCATACTTAGCATCTCCTTCGAGAGCCTTGAGAGCGGAAACACGAACGATAGGAGCGTTGTCGCCATCGTACTTGTATTTGGTGAGAAGTTCACGGACTTCCATTTCCACGAGATCGAGAAGTTCTTCATCGTCAACCATGTCGCACTTGTTCAGAGCAACTACGAGACGAGGAACATTCACTTGCTTGGCAAGAAGAATGTGCTCACGAGTCTGAGGCATAGGACCGTCAGTGGCAGCCACAACCAAAATAGCACCGTCCATTTGAGCAGCACCGGTGATCATGTTCTTGATGTAGTCAGCATGACCTGGAGCGTCGATGTGGGCGTAGTGTCGTTTGGCGGTTTCGTATTCAAGGTGTGAAATGTTAATCGTCACACCACGAGCGGCTTCTTCTGGAGCATTATCGATGTCCAGATAGCCCATAGCTTGTGCCAAACCCTGTTTGGACAAAACTGTGGTAATAGCAGCCGTCAAAGTGGTTTTGCCATGGTCGACGTGACCGATGGTACCGATATTGACGTGAGGCTTGGTACGTTGGTAAGTTGCCATACGTTATCTCCTTTATTTTTCTTTCTTATTTTTGATTACTCGCCACAATTTCTTGTGCAATGTTGTTGGGAACCACTTCGTAGTGTGCAGGCTCCATATAATAGGACGCACGACCCTGAGTCATGCTCCGAATGATTGTAGCATATTTAGACATCTCGGCCAGAGGTACAAGTGAAATGATAATCACGGCTGCACCGCTCTCTTTTGTGCCTTGAATCGCGCCACGTCGTCCGGACAAGTCACCAATGATATCTCCCATAAATTCCTTAGGAGTGGTTACTTCTACCCGCATGATGGGTTCGAGGAGCTGGAGACCAGCCTTGCGTGAACCATCTTGCAGAGACATCGAAGCAGCAATCTTAAAAGCCACTTCCGAAGAGTCAACATCGTGATAACTTCCGTCATACACAGTGATCTTCATGTCCACCATTGGGTAACCGGCCATCACACCATTCGCCATGGCTTCCTTGACACCCTTTTCGATAGCGGGAATAAAGTCTTTGGGAATGACACCACCTGTAATGGCGTTGACAAACTCATAACCGGTTCCACGATCTTTGGGTTCAAGACGTAACCAGCAGTGTCCGTACTGACCACGACCACCAGATTGACGAATGAATTTACCTTCGGATTCGACCGATCCAGCAATAGTTTCGCGGTAGGCCACTTGAGGAGCACCGACATCAGCGTCGACTTTAAACTCTCTCTTCATGCGATCAACGAGAATTTCCAGGTGCAGTTCACCCATACCAGCAATGACGGTCTGGTTGGTTTCAGGGTTGTTTTTAATGCGGAACGTAGGATCTTCTTCAGAAAGTTTCTGAAGAGCGAGAGCCATTTTTTCTTGGTCAGCTTTGGTGCGTGGTTCGATAGCCAAAGAAATAACTGGTTCAGCAAAGGAAATACCTTCCAGGATAATTGGGTGACTATCGTCACACAAGGTATCACCAGTTTTGGTATCCTTCAGACCGACGACGGCCACGATCTCACCAGCCCAAGCCTCGGCGATTTCTTCGCGTTGGTTGGCGTGCATGAGGAGCAAACGACCAATTCGTTCACGAGTATCGCGAGTGGCGTTGTAGATGTAACTTCCTGATGCTAATTTACCGGAATACACGCGACAATAGGTAATACGGCCAACATGAGGGTCGGTTTGAATCTTGAAGGCCAACATGGAAAGTGGCTCTTCTTTAGTTAGTTTTCGAGTAATTTCTTCGTTGGTGTTGGGGTTAGTACCGGTAATACTGTCGATATCGACAGGAGAAGGTAAGTACTCAACAATACCATCCAAGAGAGGCTGAATTCCCATGTTGCGCAGCGATGAGCCGCCGTAGATGGGGACGAGTTTGTAATCGATAACGGCTCGACGCAAAGCAGATTTCAGTTCATTGACCGAAATTTCCTCAGCATTGAGGTAACGCTCGAGTAAACCTTCGTCGGTCTCACAGATGAGTTCCACGAGTTGCATGCGCAGTTCTTCAGCTTGAGCCTTCATGTTTTCTGGAATATCGATGATTTCGTAAGGAGTTTCTGGTTCCTGGTCAGCCCACCAAAGAACATTGCGATCAAGAAGCTGAATGATTCCGTGGAATTCACTTTCAGCACCGATAGGCATAACGATCACGGCCGGCTTCACACCAAATTTCTGGCGAATATCTTCGACCACATTGAGGAAGTTAGCACCAACTTTGTCCATCTTGTTCACAAAACAGAGACGAGGTACGTTGTACTTATCAGCCTGGCGCCAAACGGTCTCAGATTGAGACTGAACACCTTTATCGGCATCAAGAACGGTAATACCGCCATCAAGCACGCGCAAAGAGCGCTCCACTTCGGCTGTAAAGTCGACGTGTCCTGGGGTATCGATGATGTTGATACGGTAGTTTTCTTGAGGTAAGGCTGTATCGAGAACTGGGGTCCAAAAAGTGGTGGTCGCAGCGGAAACAATGGTGATACCACGCTCGCGCTCCTGATCCATCCAGTCCATGACAGCAGCGCCCTCATGAACTTCACCAATTTTGTAGGATTTACCGGTGAAATAAAGAATACGCTCGGTGGTGGTAGTTTTACCAGCATCGATGTGGGCAATAATGCCGATGTTGCGAATTCTCTCCAACGGGAGATTGCGGTTTTGGGTTTTGACAGTAATCGGAGCAGCCATAGATAGTTCCTTTATTAATGATTTACTTATGTTTTTGAACAAATGACTTAATTTGTTCGGTTTTGTCGCCTTGTGCTTCCAGTTCAGATTGAGAAACGTTCTTACTGTTTAATAATGCTAAAGCAGTTTCGAGGTGATCCAAATAACCAGCAACTTCTTGAAGCTCTTCACTTCTCTGTTGAGAGGGCTGTCGAAGAAAGCTTATAACTCTCGGAAGATATGTCTCTAATTCTTCTGAACTTGTAAAACTGTTTCCTAAACGAATCGCCGAGAGAACATCACCTAAATAGGCAATGGTAACTGTGGGCGTGGCGTCGGTTTGATCTTCCTGATCTGCAGCTCGATACAATCGAGAGGCGATTTTCAACAGTTCTCCCAGAGAGCTAAGCTCTTGGCCAACAAGCATTTTATACAAATGAATTCTTGTAGCTGCTTCTGGATCCTCAGTATGTTCAGTTCTTTGCATATACAATTACCATCTAAAGTGAGCAAATGCCTTGTTAGCATCAGCCATTTTATGTGTAACGACGCGCTTCTGAATAGCACCACCTTCGTCATTGAGAGCATCAAGCATTTCGGCCGAAAGTTTCTCAGCAAAAGAGTGGTAGGTCTTGTTTGGGCGCTTGTTGGCTTCTTTCACTAACCAGCGAATGGAGAGTGAAGAACCACGATGACCGTCAACCGGCATAGGAACCTGGTAAGAGGCACCACCAACGCGGCGAGAACGAACTTCCATGTTTGGTGAAATCTTGTGAAGAACATCTTCGAGCACTTCGATCGGATCACGATTGAGAGTAGAACGAATAATTTCTAAAGCACCATACACTTGTTTTTGAGCAACGGTCTTTTTCCCATCGCGCATACAGCGGTTGATGAGTTTGGCCACAGCTACAGAGTTGTAGCGAGGGTCGGGGTTAATCTGTCTTGTAACAGCTTTTTTGGTACGCATGTTTTTCCTTTATTTTCCAATATTCTTCAAATTACGCTTTTTTTGGTTTCTTAGCACCATATTTAGAGCGTGAAGTACGACGACCTTCAACACCAGCGCAGTCATACACACCACGCACGATGTGATACTTCACACCAGGAAGGTCTTTCACACGACCACCACGAATGAGAACAATCGAGTGTTCAGCCAAGTTATGGCCTTCACCTTGAATATAAGCCGTTACTTCCATTTTATTGGAGAGACGGACACGAGCCACTTTACGTAAAGCAGAGTTAGGTTTCTTAGGAGTCATGGTTTTCACCAGAGTACACACACCACGTTTTTGAGGATTCATGGTCGAAACGACCTGACTCTTGATGGTGTTCATAGAACGACGCAGAGCCTGAGCCTTCACTTTGGTTGGCTTCGCTCGACGACCGCCCTTGCGGATTAACTGATTGATTGTTGGCACGTTTATCTCCTTTTTGCGCTTTAAATCGGCTTTTTTCTTTTATTTGTGTAGGGGGAATGAGAAACATCTCGTGTTACTCAATGACCTGTGGCCACTGTTCCCTTCACACCTCCCAGGGATTCTGAGAGAGTGAAAGTATACCATAGGAGCGTAAAAACTCTAGAGTGGATTGAAACACATAAAGAAAAGATTTGGGCGCTGGAATACTTCCCAGCGCCCAAGAGAGGGTTGCCGTCTACGAAACGACTTTGTAGACAACAACCACGACAGCAACGACCGCCGCCACTCCTAAAACCGCGTATGAAGCGGTCCAAGGAAGCAGCAAGTAGCGTCCTAACGAACGACCAGGATTTCGCAACACAGGAGTTTTCTCCTTTCGCAAAAAATCGATTATCCGATGTAGGTATTATACAGGATGCTACTTAATGCTTGCTCCTTCATCCCAAAAGCCTTCATTTTTAATGATGGCAAATGTGATTTATCTAGCCAATCTTTTGACGTCTCTGTTAAGATAAATTCATGGACAAACAACCACTAGACGAAACATCCGAACTGAGTAGTAAACAGGGGCCTTTTTCTGAGTACTACCGGAATAAAGCCGATGCAGTTACGCCATTCGAATTTGATAATGTAGCTGACCCAAAAAAAATCAGTTGTGCGGTAACGCTCGGAGATGAAGAAAACGAAGACTCCGTCACCATGAAAGTTACGGGCGACGTTGTTGCTCAAAAATTTACCATTGACATTCTTGATGTCTCAGGCCAAACAGTCCGAACTCATGTTTTGTCTATTCCTGGGACCATTGCTACATATGACAATCAAATGCACTATATCTGCTCTAATTTACTCAAGAGAGAAAGTCCGGCCGATATAGAGAAACGCTACGCCTCTCCTTTGGGAGATAAAAAATCTGAGATTTCTCCTAGCCAGGTAATTGGAGAAGTTGGCGCTGAACAATATGACTCTACTGACGGGAAACAGACAGCGATATTCCGAGTTGTTCACTTTAGAACAGACCCGCCCAAATACTTCCGAGTTCAGGCAAAAAAACAAGGAATCCAAAATGAGGCTGAAGAAGATCTTTACGCCCTAGCAATTTTCCCTAGCGATTCATCCGGTGAAATCACTTCTCTCGATGCTGTCACGGAAACCTTTGGAGAGAATAGTCCTTACTCCGCAGTTGATGATTGGGCCCACCAATTAGCTGACGGTGAAATCAAAGTTGATCTCTAACTCTCTCTTCTCTTGATCAAAGAAAACCCCCCCGACGAACATCGGGGGGGTTTTCAACTTGCACTATTTCAACAAATTACATTTCCATCTGTGCTCTCTCTGGAGAAGTAGGAATCAAGCGTCCAATGATGACGTTTTCCTTGAGACCGAGCAATCGGTCGTACTTTCCTTGAGAAGCGGCCTGAGTCAACACATTTGTGGTGTGTTGGAACGAAGCAGCGGAGAGCCAACTCTCGGTGTACAAGGCAGCGCGGGTAATACCCAGCACGAGCACTTGAGCAGTCGAAGGTTCACCACCTTCAGCCATAACCGAGTCGTTTTCCTCACGGAAGCGCATTCGGTCGACAATTTCACCTGGTAAGAGTGAAGTGTCGCCAGAACTTTCGATCATGACCTTGTCACTCATCTTGGTGATGATGACTTCGAAGTGTTTATCGTTGATCGAAATACCCTGAGATTCGTAGACCTTCTGGACTTCGTCGAGCAGGTACTGCTGAGCAGCGCGCATGCCGCGGAGTTTGAGGATGTCACGAATATCGAGCACACCACCAGCCAATTGGGCACCAGCGTGCACCAGTTGCTTGTTCTCAACCACAATCTTGGTTGATTTCGGCACGGTGTAGGTCTTCACTTCTTGAGGTTTGCCACTACCGGTAATCGTGATTTCGTTGACGTCGTCTTTTTCAACGATCGACACTTCACCAGCGATTTCGGCAATAGGAGCCAAACCTTTAGGATTGCGAATTTCGAACAGCTCTTCGACACGAGGGAGACCCTGGGTCACGTCCAAACCGACGATACCACCCGAGTGCTTCACACGCATAGTCAACTGAGTACCAGGCTCACCGATAGATTGAGCGGCCACGACACCGACTGGAGTTCCGATTTCCACCTCTTTTTTGGTGGAGAAATCCCAACCGTAGCATTTGGCACACATTCCGACCGGTAATTGACAGGTCAACGGAGATCGAACCCAAACGTTGGGAACGTTAGCCTCAACCACCTTGGCAACCAGAGCTTCATCAAGCATGGTGCCGGTTGCAGCGAGCACTTCACCGTTAACTTCAATATCCTTCACCAGGTAACGACCAAGAATGCGTTTGCCGAAAACCTTCTCGCGATCGCCAGCGCGAACCATCTCGACACCCTCTTCGCTGCCACAATCGTGGTCGCGAATGATGGAGTCATGAGAAACGTCACACAGACGACGAGTGAGGTAACCAGCATCAGCCGTCTTAAGAGCCGAGTCAGTCAAACCTTTACGAGAACCACGAGACGAAGTCACGTACTCGAAAATGGTCAAGCCTTCACGGAAGTTCGACTTGGTAGGCATTTCCACGATACGGCCCATAGGGTCGACCACCAAACCACGCATAGCAGACAGCTGCTTAACCTGGTCTTTGGAAGCACGAGTACCTCCAGAGTTGATGATCACCTTGATGGCGTTGTCTTCGGTCATGTTGTCCCAGGTCTTGTCAGCCACTTCATCGGTGGTGTGCATCCAGATTTCGAAGGTCAAACGACGCTTTTCACCTTGGGTAATGAGACCTTGCAGATAACTGTCTTGAACTTCCTCGGATCGCTTGTTGGCGCCAGCGATGATGGTGTCCTTTTCAGGAATCATCGTACAGTCGGACACAGCCACAGAGAGACCTGACTTGGTCGCAATCTCAAAACCGATGTTTTTAATGGCATCGATCATTTGAGCGGTGCGCTCAGAATCAAGCTTATCGATGGCGTTGCGGACGAGGTCCTTGATCTTAGCGGCGTTAACAGCTTCGTTCATGAACTCGATCTCATCAGGAAGAATCTGGTTGAACTGGATTCGACCGATGGTGGTTTCGAGACGCTCAACGGTACCATTCTTGTGGGTCAGGCGAACCGTGATGGGTTGACGAAGACTAATGCGACCAACTTGTAAGGCGTGTTCGGCTTCTAAAGCGGAAGCAAAGATCATCTTGGCATGCTCAGCGTGAGGATCGATCGAAGTCAGGTAGTACACACCCACAGCCATTTCCTTGTTAGGAATGGTGATAGGAGTCATATCAGCTGGCTTGAGCAAGTTGTGCTGAGGCATCATCAAGTCGATCGCTTCTTTGATCGATTGTTTGGACAAAGGAACATGAACGGCCATCTGGTCACCATCAAAGTCAGCGTTGTAACCGGAACAGACACATGGGTGCAAACGAATGGCACTTCCTTCGACCAAAACGGGGAAGAAAGCTTGAATACCAAGTTTGTGCAAGGTCGGAGCACGGTTCAATAACACCGGGTGATCCTTGGTGATGGACTCAAGAATGTCATACACCACATCCTGACGGCGCTCAAGCATGAAGCGAGCACTGCGAATGTTAGGAGCATAACCGAGCTTGATGAGTTCACGCAAAACGAAAGGCTTGAACATTTCCAAAGCCATTTCTTTTGGCAAACCACACTCGTTGAGCTTGAGTTCAGGACCAACCACAATTACGGAACGGCCAGAATAGTCGACGCGTTTACCCAGAAGGTTCTGACGGAAACGGCCTTGCTTACCACGAAGCATCTCAGAGAGAGACTTGAGTGGGCGTCGGCGAATACGACGAGAACTGCGAGCATGAGCACTATCGATCAAAGCATCTACGGCTTCCTGAAGCATACGCTTCTCGTTGCGCAGAATGATTTCTGGAGCACCGAGGTTTATGAGGTGGCGCAGACGGTTGTTACGATTGATCACGCGGCGGTACAGGTCATTCAAGTCAGAAGCAGCGAAACGGCCACCAGAGAGTTGGACCATTGGGCGCAGATCTGGAGGAAGCACCGGCAAAGCCTTCTGGAACATCCATTCTGGTTTTTGGCCACTACGACGGAAACCTTCGACAATACGGAGGCGTTTGGTTGCTTTGACGCGGCGTTGACCGGCGGCTTCTTCGACTTCGGTCTTGAGTTGTTCGGCTAACTCGTTGAGGTCAATCTCTCGAATGACTTCTAAGAGAGCCTCAGCACCCATACCTAAGCGAAGGTGATCGACGGCGTTGTACTCGGCGAGCTTGATGTATTCATCCTCAAAAAGGATGGAGTGCTTGCGAATCTTTTTGACCATCTCCATGATGGTTTCGTAGATTTCGTCAGAGTTCTCTTTATCCTGATCGAGTTGATCCTTCAAGGAAGCCATGCGTTGCTTGGCTTTGAGCTTGAGTTCTTCAGTCTTGAGAGCCAAACTTTCCTTGTCCTTGATCTGGGTCTTGGCGACTTCGAGGTCAGACAGGAGTTGATCGCGCACTTCTTCAATGGTGTTCTTGGCTTCTTCCTCGAGCTGTTCCTTGGCGGCATCACGATCACTCTCGAGTTGTTCGAGAATGACTTGCTTTTCATCATCATCAACTCCGAGAACGATGTACTTACTGAAGTAAATAATCGAACTCAGATTGCGAGGACTGATGTCGAGTAAGAGTGATAAAGCAGAAGGAGCGCCCTTGAAGTACCAGATGTGAACAACCGGAACGGAAAGCTCAATATGACCGAGTCGCTCGCGGCGAACACGGCTCTGAGTAATTTCCGTACTACACTTGTCACAAACAATACCCTTGTAACGATAGCCTTTGTACTTACCACAAAAACATTGCCAGTCGCGGGTTGGTCCGAAGATCTCTTCCGCAAACAAACCACCCTTTTCGGTTTTTTGAGTACGGTAGTTGATGGTTTCAGCCTTAACGACTTCACCATAAGACCATTCTCGAATCTGCTCTGGAGAAGCGAGTGAGACGCGCAGTGATTCGAAATCAATGATTCGCTCTTCACTCTTATGGTTTTTAGCTTGTAAATCGAGTGCTTGTTCCATATTAGTTCTCCTCCCCCTCTTCCTGCGCTTCAACGACAAACTCGGGCTCTACGTCGAGAGCTTCCGCGTTATCGTCTGAATCATCAGCTTGATCGTCATCAGTTGTGTCGTCGGTAGTGTCATCCGTTACATCATCGGTATCGTCAAGAACAAAAGCGTCATCATCGACTACGGGAACCGCAGCGACTTCGACTTTTTCTTCTTGGACGGTAGCCTCAACCATTTCGATGTTCAATCCGAGAGCATTCAACTCACGAACCAACACGCGGAAGGATTCAGGAACCGAAGCTTCTGGAATAACATCGTCAGAGACGATGGCTTCGAAAGCCTTGGCGCGGCCGACTACGTCATCCGATTTAATGGTCAACATTTCCTGCAGGGTATGAGCAGCCTTGTGAGCTTGCAGTGCCCAGACCTCCATCTCTCCCAAACGCTGTCCACCCATCTGGGCGCGACCACCAAGTGGCTGCTGCGTAACCAGAGAGTAAGGACCAGTGGAACGAGCATGAGTCTTATCCTCAACCATGTGAACAAGTTTGAGAATGTAACCAATACCAACCACGGTCTTTTCAGCGTAGGCTTCACCGGTACGACCATCAAAGAGTTGAGTCTTGCCAGATTGTGGCAGACCAGCTCTTTCGAGTTCTTCCCAGATACGCTCTTCTTTGCTTTCTTCGAAAACAGGCACCGCGACTTCATAACCGAGAGTCTGAGCAGCCCAACCAAGGTGAGCTTCGAGAAGCTGACCCATGTTCATACGAGCCAGAACAGACAGTGGCGAAATGATGATATCGACTGGAGTTCCGTCTTCCATGTGAGGCATATCCTCAACAGGAACAACCTTGGAAATAACACCCTTGTTTCCGTGACGACCGGCGAGCTTATCACCGATCATGATCTTGCGGAGCTGAGCGACGCGTACAATGACGCGTTTGTTGACACCGGTTTCGAGTTCATCACCTTTGTCGCGATCGAGAACGATCACGTCGATGACGGTTCCACTCTCACCATTAGGCATGCGCAGGGAAGTATCTTTGACTTCACGAGCTTTTTCACCAAAAATGGCGCGGAGCAGACGCTCTTCGGAACTAAGTTCGGTTTCACCCTTAGGAGCAATCTTGCCCACCAAGATATCACCGGCTTGCACCTGACTACCGACGGCAACAACGCCCTCTTCATCAAGATTTCGCAGTTCGACTTCGCTGACATTTGGAATATCACGAGTAAGTTCTTCAGGACCAAGTTTGGTGTCCATGACTTCGGTCTCGTATTCACTGATGTAAATAGAGCTCAAACTGTCATCTTTGACCAAACGATCAGAAATGATAATAGCGTCTTCGTAACCCAGACCATCAAAGGAAGCGTAGGCAATCACCAGGTTTTGACCCAAAGCGAGCTCACCATCATCGGTGGAAGGACCATCGATCAGGAGATCACCAGCTTTGACTTTATCACCTTGTTTGACAACCGGAGACTGAGAGTAACAGGTACTCTGAGAGGTTCGGACAAACTTGCGAACTCGGTAGGTCAGAACATCACCCTTGAGGTCAATGTTTTCACCTTGATGGAGGGAAGCATCTTTCTTAGCTAGATCGAGATCTTTGCCAGACAGCTTAAGCATAATTTTGTTGGCATCGACAAACTCGACTTCACCAGCATATTTAGCCAAAATGGTGTGGCCCATGGCGCGAGCAATCTCGCCTTCCATGCCGGTTCCAATAATAGGAGCGGTAGGACGAACC
>Ga0265297_10005016_pt1 | contig 20782 bp, 17 predicted proteins | sample Munlanlwell13791_FD_192502 | JGI IMG/M metagenome (GOLD analysis project Ga0265297, IMG submission 192502) | Leachate microbial communities from a municipal landfill in Southern Ontario, Canada - Leachate well 137-91 | ecosystem: Engineered > Solid waste > Landfill > Unclassified | place...
CATTTTTCGAGCCTAATCCTCGATTGATGGACGTGCTGGAGATACCGCTGCATACTTTCCATATTGCCGGAAACAATTGATAAATGTTTCTATCGGTGTTATTTTATGTTGTCAGACCGCACGTCAATCTTCATCGCTAATCTCCGTGGCCGGGATTGCTCCCTGGCAACCGATGCGCGGACGCGCGCCGGAAGCGCAAGCTTAGGGACACAGCTCAGTGATCACCGTAGTCATCATCCAAGATGATAATCGCAACAATGATATTTAACCTCATATGGGATAGGATTTGCTGATACCCATGCTTGACTGGAGCATAATGCTGGCGGCCGCATCAGGCCTCATACTGTTCCTCTACGGCATGGAGCAGTTCAGCAGGGAAATCCAGAAGGTCGCGGGGGAGAACTTCCGCGCGTTCCTCAAGAAGGCCACGAAAAGCACGCCCCGCGCCGTCCTCCTCGGGTGCGCCGTCACCGCCTTCACCCAGTCCAGCACCGCCGTGACCGTGATAGCCCTCGGCCTGGTCGATTCGGGCCTGATGTCCTTCACGCAGAGCCTGGGCGTCATCCTCGGCGCGGGAATCGGCACCACAATCACCGCCCAGCTCGTCGCGATAAAATTCACGGCCCTCGGCCCGGTCTTCATACCGCTCGGCTTCCTGCTCGGCATCTTCGGGGGCCGCTTCTCGTTCCTCGGCAAGCCCCTGTTCTTCTTCGGGCTGGTCTTCTTCGGGATAAGCATGGTGTCCGACGCCGCCGCCCCGCTCAGGGACGACCCGGGCGTGATGTCCTACATCGCGACCCTCGACAGCATCCCGCTCGCCATCCTTCTCGGGTTCGTCCTGACGAACCTGTTCCAGTCGAGCTCGATATTCACCGGCCTGGTCGTTGTCCTTTCCGGAAATGGCGTCCTGGCGATCGGGCAGGCGATACCCCTCATCCTCGGCTCCAACATAGGCACCATCACCCCGCTTTTCGCTTCGCTCAACATGGGCCTGTTCGCGAGGCGGGCGGCCGCCGCGCAACTGCTCTTCAACATAGGCGGCGTGCTGATAATCCTGCCGTTCCTCCACCCGTTCACGGCGATGATAATGGATTTCGGCGGCTCGAGCGCCCAGCAGGCGGCAAACGCCCACACGCTCTTCAACGTCATAACGACATGCGCCTTCCTGCTCGTCCTTCGCCCCTTCTCCGGGCTGGTGGAGCGCCTCGTCCCTGGGAGGGAGGAGGAAATCCTGTTCCAGACCGAATCGCTCGATGAGGTGCTTCCGAGCGAGAATGACGCGGCGTTCTCGAGGATAGAGGGGGAGCTCAGGAACCTGCTTTCGAAGACCGAAGCCGCGCTCGACGAATCGGCGTCCCTGTTCCCGTGCATGGACAAGGCGGCATTCAACCGCCTGCTGAAACGCGAAGCCCTGAACGATTACCTGGACGACCGCATAGAAAAGGCGATTATCGAGCTTTCGCAGAGGAATCTCAGCCAGAAGGAGACGTCGCGCACGGTGCTCATCGCCCGCATGTCGAACGCGCTCGAGCAGCTTGCCGACCTCGCCGCCGCTACGGGCTATATCGCGAACGCGGCCGCATCGCGCGGGATTCCGGTGTCCGGCGAGGCCCTTGCGGAAATCGGCGACATGCACATGCGCCTGAAGGAGGACATCCGGCTCCTCAAGGGGGACTTCCCGTCGATATCCCAATCGACCGTCGCTTCAATGAGGCAGAATGAAATCCACATGCGGGAGCGGATAAACGCGGCGTACGCGAACCACCTGAAGCGCCTCTATGTCGGCAAGGCGTATGCCGGAAGCTCGTTCGTGAAGGCCATGTCCCGCCTGGAGACCGCCCACGGCAAGCTCAGGGAGGTGCGCAAGCTCTGCGAAATCTACTCGGCTTCCTGAAGTTTTCCGCGGGCAATGCCCCCGCAAAGGCGCCTTCCCGCCCCGGCCTCATGCCCCCCGTCCGACCGCCGTTTTTTTATTGCCAGCCATGCATTAACGCAGCCGATGCTAATAGTCCTCAACCGCGCCTTCACCGCATTCCTGATGCTTGCCGCCCTCCTCGGCATCCTGTTCAGCATGGCAACCCTCTTCCTGCCCGGGCTTTTTCCGGACAACACCGCCGATACGGAAAACCTCGGCATGCCGCACCTTGGCGGGTTCACGCTTCCCCCCCAGGACGCGCAGGTGATGCCTGACGATTCCCCTTTCCCCCTCAACGTGACGGTGGATACGCCGCCGCTCCGCGACACCGACCTGCTCTTCATCGACGTCTACCTTGACGGAAAGCTGCTGGGCTCGGCCGACTGCTTCGAAGGCTTCGAGGAGCCGGAGGACGTGATTGGCGCGAGTTCCCTCAACTGCACGGTCGCGCTCCCTTACGACTACCTGCCCGGGGCGGACTACAAGCTGTTCGCGGTCCTGACGCGCGACGAGACCGAATACGCCGCAGGGCCGGTTCTCGTCGGGGCGGACTGGAAAACCTACGAATCGGGCTTCATGGGGTTCTCCTTCGCCATGGGAATCATCGTCGTGCTGTCGTACCTGCTCGTGCTCCTCCCGGTGTCGCTCCTGGTCCTCGGCACCGCCCTGAAGACGAGCCACAGGACGTCCGCGCCCGGCGAGTACTCGCTCGGAACCATGGTCTCCCCATTCACATACGGGAAGACGCTGATGCAGAAATTCCACGCGTTCCTGCTTTCGCCCTACTTCTGGGCGTTCGAGTTCCTCGGGATAGTCATCATCCTCGTCTACATGGCCGTCTCGGCCGAGATTTGGAAATCCGCGCCGGCCCTGATAGCATTCACGTTCTCCGGCCTGATGGCGCTGATAGTCCCGCTCCTCTGGTGCGCGGTCTGGTGGTACGCCGACTACCGCGAGCGCGAGCCGCTGCGCATCCTCCTGACGCTGTTCCTTTTCGGCATGCTTTCGGCGCTGATGGCAATCGGCCTCAACACGGTCGCCGGCATCCTCCTCGCGGCGCTCGGGCTCGGCTTCCTGGGCTCCTTCATCGTCGCCCCGCTCGCCGAAGAGTCCTACAAGGGCTCGGGCCTGACGCTATTTTCCGAACACCACGAATTCGACTCTGTCGAAGACGGCATCCTGTTCGGGTTCGCCATAGGCATGGGCTTCTCGTTCATCGAGAACTGGATTTACCTCCTCGGCAACCCGATGGGTTCCGACATCCTCGGCTGGTTCGTGCTTTTCCTGATGCGCTCGATATTCTTCTCGGCCAACCACGGCTTCTACACCGCCATCACCGGAGCGGCAATCGGCTATGCAATCGAGCGGAAGTTCAAGGCCCCTGGCCTCGCCTTCCTCGTGGGCGTCCCCGTGGCCGCATTGTTCCATGCGATGCACAACTCCGGCGAGATGCTTGCGGCGATTTTGGGCGCGGGCGGCTACCTCATCTACTGCTGCCTCCTGATTCCCCTGTTCGACTACGGCGGTTTCGTCATCCTCGTCCTGCTGTTCATACGCTCGGTAATCCGGCGGAAGGGCGTGGAAAAGCCCGATTAAAATACAATCGACCATTTTGAATAACTTTATAAGCATTGGATGGGAAGTCATCAGCATGCGTTCCCTGAGGATGCGGGAAAACGAATCCGCCAAGGCGGGCCGAAAGGAAGACCGGCGCGGCCGCAGGTTCCTGATAAGGGCGTCCTTGCTTGCGGCCGGCCTGGCATCTTCAGCAATCATCCTCCTGGGCGATGGGCATAAAACGGGCAGTGCGGGCGGATTAGCGGCAAAAACCCCGTATTCCGAAACGCGGGCGCATGAGAAATCCCGCCCGCGCATGCACCGGGCCCCCGATGCGCGTGAAACCCGGCCCGCCTTGCTCATAGACCACCCTCCTGCGAAAGCCGACAGCGTGAAATCCATCATAGAAGCGCTTTCGCTGGAATTCCCCTATGCCGGGCTGGACTGCCCGATGCTTCCTGCCGAAGAAGCCGGGCGGATACGCCGCGAGCAGTCCCCCCTCGGCCTGAACCATGAATTCTCGCTCGAAGGGCCGTTCCATGCGTTGGGAGGGGGGGATGGGCCGGGGGCGTCGCCGAATATGCGTGCCGCGCTCAAGGGGCTGGAAGGCCTCTATGACAAGACGGACGCGTGGAGCGTCCTCGCGTTCATCCGTTACCTCGATTCCCTCAACCTGGAATCCGCCTCATCGACACTCTACGACGAATACGAGAGTATGTGGATTGAAGGCGCGCAGGACGGCGGGCTTCCCGACCCCATCTGCATGGAACGGATTGCGGTTTCGATACTTCTGCTCCACAAGGCCCGGAACGATTTGTCCGGCCTGCTTGCGGCCGACCCGTCGCTGGCCGAAGAAATCCTCGCTTCCCTTGCCGGGCAGTCCCGCGGCAACGTCCTCTCGGGGGCGGTCGGGGCCGCACTTGCCGACCCGGACAACCCTTCCATCGAAGGCTTGTTCGATTTCCTTTCCAGGGAAGACAAACTCGCGCTTATCGAGATGTACGACGCCTCGCTTCCGGAATCCGAGCGCCTGAGCGAACTGAAGGACGGCTCATCGCTTGCCATACCGGATTCCGGCCTCTGGCACCTCCTCGAGGAGAGGATGGGCCGTTTCAGGGCGGCGCAAGAAGAGAAAAAACACGACGCCGGAACTCCTGCCGGGCTGGACTGACCCGCCGGATCAGCCGCTGATTAAAACCTGTTCCATGCAACCATTCCTGCGATGATAAAATCCGTCCGCCTTGTCTGCTGGCGCTCGCACGCCGACACGTTCATGGAGTTCCGGGAGGGCACGAACCTGCTCGTGGGAATCATGGGCGCAGGCAAGTCCAGCGTCATGGAAGCGCTTTCATTTTCGTTCTTCGGCACCTTCCCTGCCCTCGAAAGGAGGAAGCTCAAGCTGGAGAACATAATCCGCCTGAGCGAGCCGAAGGCGCGCGTAGTCCTTGATTTCGAATGGGATGGGGCATCATACCGCATCGAGCGGGCCATCGAGCGCTCGAAGAAGGGCGTCAGCACGTCGGCCGAGATTTTCCGCAACAATTCGCTCATCGAGCACGGGCCGGTGGCGGTCGCATCCTTCGTCGCATCCCTCACCGGCGTGGACTACGACCTGTTCACCCGCGCGGTCTATTCCGAGCAGAACAGCATCGACTATTTCCTCACCCTTGACCCGAGAAGGCGCAAGGAGGAGATGGACGCCCTGCTGGGCCTGGACAGGTTCGAGTCCGCCCGCGCGAACGCGATTACGGTAATCAACCGAATCAGGAGCAAGAGGCAGGCCCTCGAGGGGCAGTTCAGCCGGGAGAAGCTGGATGCGCTCGCAGAGGAGGAGAAAAAGCGCCTTTCGGAGAAGGAAGCCGCGGAATCGACGCTGAAAAAAACCTCGGAGGCGCTCGAGAGGCACTCGCGCGACTCCGCCGCCACGCTCGCGTCGTTCGAATCAATGAGGAAGAACCGGGAGCAGTTCGACCGGCTTTCTAAGGACGCCATCCGCCTGCAGGCCCAGCTCGAAGCCCTCTCGCGCGCCCTCGAAGGCAAAAGCGTGGAAGCGGCGGGGGAGGCGGCAATCAATGCGCGGATGAAAGCCCTTCTCGAAGAGCGCGCAGCCCTTGCGGAAAGGCAGAAAGCCGCCGATGCGTTGCATTCATCCTTATCGAAGGAGAGCGGCTCGCTGGAGGCCCGCCTGAAGCAGGCGTCGGTCTCGAAAACCCGGCTGTCATCGGCCTTGGACGAGCGCAGGGCTTTGCTGGGGGGAGCCAGCGCGGAATCGCTCGTTACGCTCCAAAAAGAGGCCGAGCAGTCTGCGCTCGCGCTGGATTCCGAACGGAAATCCATCGAGCGGGAGATTGCGGAAATCAGCGATTCCATTTCAAGGCTGCATCCGGGGCTCTCGGCATGCCCCCTTTGTGCCTCAAAACTGGACGATGAGGGCATAAGCCGCGTGAAGGCGGAGAAAGAGAGCCTGCTGGGGGCGAGAAAGGCACGGCTCGGCGAATTGTCGCTTCAAATCCCGAAGGCGAGGAAGCAGGGCGAGGAGCTGCTGCTCCGCATCAGGAAGGTTTCCATGATTGACGAGCGGTCCGAAGCCCTCGGAAAGGACGCGGCTTCAGTGGACGAATTGTCCGGGCGGAAGAAGGCCCTAGAATCCGAGCTTGAGAAAGCGGCGCAGGACCGGAAGGCGCTCGTCCCGATGGCGGACGCGCTCGCATCATCCATCGAAAAGCTCCGCATCGAAGGGAGCGAGCTCAAATCCCTGCTCGCAAAGAAGGCCGAAGCCGAGGGCGTTTCCGTGAAGCTCAGCGAGGCCAAAAATGCGCTCGCCGCGCTCGATTTCGACGAAAAAACTTTCGAAGCGCTTCGGACAGCGGCCGAGCGCTCGCGCATCGAAACGGAACGGGCGCAATCCGCGAAAAAGGAAGCGGAAATGCAGCTGAAAACCGAGCAAGAGCTGCTCGGGCGCATCCGTTCCGAGCTGGAATCCATGCGCGCGATGGAATCCGCAATAACCGCCCTCTCGTCCCTGGAGGAGCAGCTGTCGGTCTACAAGAACGCGCTGCTTGAGGCCCAGGTCTCCCTGCGCCACATCCTGACCGATGCCATAAACGCGGCCATGAACGAGGTCTGGCCGGTGTTCTATCCCTACCGCAACTACCGCGCGCTCCGCCTCGGCGTAAGCGACAAGGACTACGTGTTCGAGCTGGACGACGGGGGCGGGGAATGGAAGGCGCTCGAGACGGTCGCGAGCGGCGGCGAACGGGCATGCGCGGCGCTGGCCCTCCGTGTCGCATTGGCTATAGTCCTGACGCCGAAACTCGGCTGGCTGATTCTGGACGAGCCCACGCACAATCTGGATTCGGCCGCGGTCGGGCTCCTCTCATCCGCGCTCGAACTGAAGGTCCCGCAAATCGTGCGCCAGACGTTCGTCATCACGCACGACGAGGCGTTCATGGGCTCGGAATTCGCCTCCAGCTACCGCCTGGTCAGGGACAAGGACAATAATGGGGAGTCGAAGCTGGAAAGCGTGTGAATGAAAAAAAGTTTGTAATCAGTTAAGAGTAGACTTCTTCCTCTATCCTGCCGACGACATCCAGCGAGTCGGCCGCCTTAGTGCCTGTCTTGTCGTGGTACCATTCCCTGCAGCCCTCCTCGTTCTGGGCGGCGTAGAAGGCAATCGAGCAGTACACGTCCTCCTTGCTTGCGAGGCCGATTGCGAATAGGTACTGCATGACGCTCTTGAACTCCTCTATGACGAACGCCCTCCGCCTCGACACGCGGAGCTTCCTCAAGTCGGTGAACCTCATGTCGTCGTGGCCGAGCAGGACGTTGTTCATTGTGAAGCGGCCTATGATGAGGTTCTTCGCATGGAGCTCGGCGATTTTCTCGGTTATCATCTCGACGAGCCTGCCCTTGCCCTTCTTGTCGAGCGTGTCGACGTCGGTATAGTGGACGTTCGCCTTGGCTATCCTCTTGTCGAAAGCCCATGACTCGTGGTCCACCTTCGAGATGACATAGTCGTTCCCGAGGACCGTCCTGAGGTATCCCACGATGTTCTCGACCGCGCCCTGTATCTTGCCGTATGCGTTGTAGAGCGCCTGGGCGATTTCCTTCACCGTCTTCCTCAGTATGTAAGTGGTGCTGTTGTGCTTGAAGCAGATGCTGTCCGCGCCGTCCCTCGCCGCTACGCGGTAAAGGTCGAGCAGGTCCTCCTCTCCCTTGCGGAATTCGATTCTCTTGACGCGTATGCTCTCGGACTTGCTCTGTTTCCAGTCGTAGTCCTGGCTTACCGTCTCCCCGGACTCGGATTTCCGGGACGAGGTCGGGACTTCCTTCGCGAACTCTGGAAGCATGTAATCATCGTGCTTTCCGGCATCTATGCTGAGCTGCCGGTCCCCTTCTTCCTGGATGGCCGCAAACTCAGTTTTTTTCATGTTATTCCTCGGATGCTGGTTGCCTACGATTATCTATTTTATGCCACCTACAGTATTTAAACCTGTGTCACAAGTTCCGAAACTCGTAACCCGCAACCGGGGTTAATCCGTCTCGATTCTCGGAGCCAGGTAGTATACTACCTTCGCGCCTTCAATGTCGTATTCGAGCTTCAGCGGCCTGTCGGTCTCGAGGTTGATGCTGACCACGGACGAGGCGTTCGTGGCCTTCACCATGTCTTCAAGATACTGGAGCGGGAACGTGGCTTTCGCCCCGCTCTGGACTGTCAGTTCGGGAAGCTCAGGGCTCCCCTTTTCGAATTCCGCCTTCACATCCCCGTTCTCGCCGCGGACGTCCACGATGAACTGGGTTTCGGTGAGCGCGAGCCGGACGTGCGAGCTGATGAGCTTGGCATCCTTCAGCGTCTCCTTGAACGCGTCCGCCCTTATCCTGGCGGTGTTCTTGAACTCGATTTTCGGCTCCCGCTGGACGCGGTCGCCGGTCTCGATCAGCGGCACCTTGAACGTCCTCTTGTGCTTTTCGCCGAAGAACCTGACCACCAGGCGGCCTTCCTCGACCGAAAGCTCGGCCTTCTCGCCCTTCTTGCCGCGGGCGAGGACGTTCGCGAGCTGGCCGATGTCGGTCCCGATTTTCATCTCCTCGGGGGCGTTGTATTCGAGAAACGCCTCTTTCGGCATGGTGAACGAAATCATGGATATCTGCGACGGGTCCATTGCCTTCAGGTGCAGCCCGTCGGCCTTCACCTCGAACTGGCCCTCCTCGACCAGGCAAACGATGGAATCCACTGCCGATTTCAGGGCTGGCGCATCCTGTACTACGAGCCTCATATTTTTACCTCCCGAATCTGATTAGGGTAATAAGACTAAAAAGGATTGCTATCCGTCGTTTCCTCCCGTCTGTCCCCCCGTTATTCATTGACATTAAGCGGCAACTCGGTAGCTACTCTTGTCATCACGAATCAGTCTGGGACGGTCTCGTCATCGTTGCCGTATATTAACGCCCAATCTGGCTTTTTAACCCATCTGTACGAATAAGGTCGCAATCACTAGTTACGTATGTTTATAAACAATTCTCTATAAATTCCCACCATGACTTCACGTTTTCCAGCCAAACCGCCGGATTACCGGCAGCTTGCCGAAAGCGCGTCGACAAGGCTCCGGGCCAGGCTCGGCGCCCTCGCCATGGAGGAGGGGATATCCGGAGGCAAGAAGGCGCTTCTGGAAGGGGCGGCCCTGCTCGTCGCCTTCGAGACGCGCCAGATGAGAGACGCAGAAGGGCGCGACAGCCATGACGACGCCCTGCGCGTGCTCAGGGAGCTTGGCCCATCTCCTCCAGTGGAGGCTTACCTGTCCCTTGCGGGGTGCGGCGTATGCCCCCTGGAACGCATCGGGGATTTCGTCAGCCTGTGCGCAGAACTCGCCGGCGCCGCCTTCTCGGGCGCTGTCCTTCGGACCGAGAGGATGCAGCTGCTGGCCGGCTCGTCGCCGGCTTCTTTCAAGGGCCACTTCATCGACGTCTCATGCTCGGACGCGTTCGGCTCTGCCCAGGAGCGCTACGAGGCTGCGGCCATCGCCGCATACCTCGATGCGCAGGACCCCCTGGAGCAAAAGACCTATTCGCAGATGCTCCAGCTTGCCGGGATAAAGGACCACTCCACCCTGCTGGCAAAGTTCATCGACATCCCCGCCGAATTCGCCCGCGAGCCGGCAAAGGCCATCGCAAAAGCGCGCTTGTTCCTCAAGCTCCAGCTCGAAGTGCTGGGATTTGGCGAGGTGCCGCCCGAAGAAGCCGCTTCCGACACCCAGCCGGCGGAGGACGATTGCGCGCAGGAGCCGGCTCCGGAGACACTTAGAAGCATCGCCCCGCCCGCCACCCCCGCCCCTTTCTCCCCCCACCCTGAGGAGGGGGTTGTAGTCTTCTCGGTTGAGGATTCCAACGAGGCCGCGTCCGCCACCCAGGCTATCGAGGTCGAATGCGCGGAAACCTGCCGGCCCCGGGAATACACACCCATATACTTCTCTGACCAGGAGCTCATCGAAGGCGCCCAAATCATCATGGACGAGCTCGGCTCCTCCAGCCTAGAAGACCTTGAAATAGTCAACCCGGACGTTTATCGGCAGATTATGGGGAGGAACCTCCATAACGACCTTGTGCTGTGCAGCAGGGACAGCGTGGAGATGGAAGAAGACGAAAAGCATGAGCGCGGGTCCAAGCCGCCCCGGCTTGCGGTTCCGAAAGACATCGAACCGGAATCCCTCCGCAAGATGGATCTTAAGGGCAGGTCCATGGACAGCCTGACCATGTACAAGCTGGTGTGCCTCGAGTGCTTCAGGCTGGGGACTGCAAAGCCCCTGATAGGCCAGCAGTACGCGCCCATCGCTTCGCTGCGCTCCAACATGGACCGCCGGCTCCAGGGCGACCCTGAATTGAAGAGGCAGTTCACGAAGGCATGGAAGGCAATGGCGAATTCAGGCGCTATCAAAATCAAGAAAAGCAACGGCATCGCATCCCTCCAGCCCTGCGCAGAAATCGACGACGGCACGGTCAGGGAAGCCGTCCGGTGGGCCTGGGAATACCATTCCTCGGTGCACTGCTCGCCCCGCGCAAACGGCCATGCCCGCGCCTCGAACGAGAGCGGGCAGGACGCTTAACGGTAGCTCGATTCGTTAGCCTTGCTATTCTTCCGGGGCTGCTGCATCGCCGGCGGACCCTGCATAACCTGCACCCTGGGCATCTGCTTTGCCGATGTGCGAAGCAGGATTACCGCCACTATGCAGAGCATCAGCCCAACTAGAATCTCCCCGCTGCCCTTGATGTGGAACAATTCCGTCACGAACGCCGCCGCCCCGAGGAGGACGAACAGCACGCCGAAAATGAGCAGGAATTCCCCGGTCATCGCGAGCGCGGCAAAGCGCAGGCCGGGTGGCATCTGCTGCATCTGCGGCGGAGCCATCTGGGGCATCACGACCTCTTCCTCGTCATCCATAACCATCACTCGATTTTATGCTGCCTCGCCTTGATGCCGGCATCCCGGAGGAGCCCCATCGGCGTCTCTGCCATCGGGTAGTCGACGTTGTACACTACCTCCTTGATGCCCGCATTGATAATCATCTTCGTGCAAAGGAGGCACGGGGAGAATGTCGTGTAGATGGTCGAGTCCTTTATGCTGATGCCGTGGTAGGACGCCTGGACTATGGCGTTCTCTTCCCCGTGGCTGCAGACGCATTCCTCGAGGTTCTTTCCGGATTCCCCGAAGCCGTTGCACCTCGGGCAGCCGCCTTCGGAGCAGTTCCGCGTGCCGCGCGGCGTGCCGTTGTATCCGGTGGAGATGATGCGCTTGTCCTTTACGATGACGGCGGCGACCTTCCGCTTCACGCAATTGCTCCTCGAAGCGACCACCTTGGCTATGCCCATGAAATAGTCGTCCCAGCTCGGCCTGGACATCTTGAACTTGTCCGAAACCTCGGCGAGGCGCTTGTCCACGGAATCATGGAGCTCGTTCAAGTCCCCGTCGTTCTCGATTTTCTTGTCGGCGAGGGCGAACGTGCCCCTGAGGTTCTGCTTGGTCTTGTCGGCATTCGCCATCTCGAGCTTCTCGATTTCCAAAAAAGCGTCGAACGTCCTCGGGTCCTCCTCGCGGTCGCGCGAGCGGATGCGCTCGAAGCGCACCTTCTCGTCCGCAGTCACATAGAACAGGAAGAATCGCCCGAGTTTTCTCAGCTCCTCGACCTCGGCCGGGTTCCTTATGGAATCTATGACGTAATTCTTGTCGTCTTGGACCTTCTGGGCGAGTTTCGCGCCGAGTATCCCCGGGCCGAACTTTTCGCGCAGCTCGTTCCCCTTCCTTATCAGGTTCTCGCGCGTGACCGCCTTGCCTTCGGCGCGGACCTCCTCCCTAATGATGTCCGAAAGCGAATAGTAGTAGAACCCCTTTTTCATCAGGTAATCCGCAATCGTGCTCTTGCCCGCGCAGTTCTCTCCCGTCAATCCGATAATCATGTTACCACCAGAAATCGCAGTGACATCTCTCTCCTTTTCAGATTAAATATGTTGCAGTCCGGGCCGCGCCCCAAATCTTCTAGCCGCAAAAAAATGCGCGGCTCCGAGAACGCATCCGATTGCCACAATCCCAAAGAACCTCGCCGGATAATCCGCGAGCACTTCCCATGAGAATTTCGATATGGCGCAAAGAGGCCCGAACCAGGAGCTGAAGCCGAAAACGTGCCCGATTGCCAATGAATAGAATACCGCGAGCGAAACGTATGCGGCATGCGGGGCCTTCAGCAATTTATTCGCAACAAGCACCGCGCCCGCCCAGAGCGCAATCCACAGCACGCTCGCCACCACCGGCCCAATCCACCCCGCTTCAATGAACACGTATCGCGCAAGCGGGTTGCCCTCGCGCATCGGGTTACCTATCGTCCCCCGTGCGGTTATGATTATGTCCAGCGTTCCGAAAGCCACCCACAGGATTATCGGGAGGGCGTACTGCCGCAGGCCGACTTCCTCGCGGCGATAAACGAGAACCCAGAAAACGATGGAGAATGCGATGGACGCCACGGTCAGCAATTGTATGGGCAGCGCCCCCGCGTCTCCCAGTACGTCGCTATAGTGGCACATGCGGGACACTTTTTCAGAAATACTTCCTGAGCATCTTCCTGATTTCCTCGAAGACCTGCTTCTCGTCCGCGCTCAGCATGGACAGCTGGCCGTCCCAGATTTTTATCTCGTCGGATGTCATGTACGTGTAAAGGACGTCGCCCTCGCTGACGTTCTTCCCTATGATGATGCCGTCGCAGGATATCGCAAGCTCGTCCCCGGTTCCGGCTTCCTCGACTTTCTCCTTCTCCTTCTGGATTTCCCTGATTTCCCCGGCCACCTGGCCGTCGCGGCCCATGACGCGGTATCCCTTCTTGATGCGCCCGCCAAGCACGTTCACGCCGAATATCGCGGGCTTCGAGGCCCGGAACACGTAGCCGTCGAGGACCTTGATTTTTCCGGGCCAGACTAACCTCTCAAGCGCCTGCTTCTTCATGCGCTCCTTCTCGTCCTTCACCCATTGCTGGTAGGATTCGATGAGCCTGTAAATAACGTCGCTGTACAAAACCGGCGTGCCGGAATCCCTGCTCTCCTCCCATGCCTCGTCCAGGACCTTTACGTTGAAACCCAGCACTATCGAGAGGAACGGGCTCTCCTCCTTCTTCACCGCCGCGGACATGACGTCCTTCCTCGTGACGTTCCCGACCGCCGCGTCCTTGACCGGTATCTCCGCGTCCTTGAGGAGGCTCAATAACGCTTCCACCGAGCCGAGGCTGTCCGCGCGGAGGACGACGCCTGCCTCGTTCGAGTTCTGGAAAATAACGCTCTTGAACTGTGTTTCAATCGCCGATTTCTCGTTCTCGAAATCGTGGATTACCTCGATTGGGGAGCCGGGAATCGCCCCGTCCAAATCCGGCGCGTTTATCTTCACGCCTGCCGCCGCCGCGATTTCCTCGACGGTCACGAACTTGTCCCCGCCGGCCAGGTTCGGCTCCAGGAGCCCGCGGATTTTCGTCCTCCTGACGCCGTTCAGGCACATGAAAGCGATTTCGTCGTTCTTCCTCATCACCCCGTCGTAGATGATGACGTCTATCGTGGTTCCGAGGCCCCTCACCTCGTTCACCTCGATGATGCTGCCCTTGCCCCGCCCGTTCTCGTCAATGTCCAGGCGCTCGCCGAGGAATTTCTGGCTCAGGCCGCCGATAAGGACGAGGAGCTCGCTCAGGCCCTCCTTCGTCTTTGCGCTGATGGGGACGATGGCTATCTGCTTGCTGAAGTCCTGCACCCTGTCGAACCGCTCGCTGTCGAAGCCGTGCTCGGAAATCTTGCCCACCAGGCCGTAGATTTTCTCGTCGAACCGCTCGCGGATGTGCTCGGGCTGCATGGAAAGCGCTTCCATGAAGGACGTCGTCTTATGGCTTTTCCATCCGCTTATGGAATCAATCTTGTTCGCCGCAATGACGAACGGCGTCTTGTACTGCTTGAGAATCCTGACGCTCTCTATGGTCTGGGGCATGAACCCCTGGTTGATGTCGACCACGAGAATCGCGAGGTCGGCCAGGCTCCCGCCCCGGTCGCGGAGGTTAGTGAACGCCTCGTGGCCCGGCGTGTCGATGAAAAGGAGGCCCGGAATCGATATGTTGAACTTCATCTTCTGGGCGAGGCTCCCCGAAAGCGCGTCCAAATCCTTCTTCGCCACGTAGCTTGCGCCTATCATCTGGGTTATGCCGCCGGCCTCCTTCTTGGCCACGGCCGTGCCGCGTATCGAGTCGAGAAGCGTCGTCTTGCCATGGTCCACATGGCCAAGGATGCATATGATGGGTGAGCGTTTGAATGACATAAGATGTGCCCCGGATTATCTATACGGGCGCATGGTTCTAATCCCTTACCCCCCGCCCCCCCGGCCCGTTCCATCATCCCCTATTTTCCACAAAAAGACACATTTATAAACTCTTTCGCCCACAATACGTTTGGCGACACTTATGGCATCAGATGTCAGGACGATTACCGGACCAGTCGAGGCCCCGCAGGAGAACAGGCGCGGCTTCCACCCCTTCGCCTCTATGGCCGAAGGATTGAGGATGAGGAGGGCGAGGCGCGATGCGTTCGAAGCCCTCGAATCGGCGGCGCGTTTCGGGGAAAGGGAGAGCTTCGACGAGGCGGTGTCGCTCTATACGGCATTGCCGCAGAAGCAGAAGGAGCGCGTGCTCCTCGAATTGCAGAAAAGCCTGAAAGCCGTTTCATACCTCCCGTTCGAAGACGAGCACAAGACAAGGCGCCTGACCGCGATAGCGGATTTCTTCGCGAATGCGGCATTGCTCCTCCCGACCGATGCCGAAGGCGAGCGCATCACCGCCCCGTACCGGGAGACAATCCGAATCCTCAAGGACGTCGTCGAGCACGACGAGCTGCGCCGGAACGACAATACGTCACATTCATACGCCATCCTCGCATGCGCAAAGGCCCTGTGGGAGCTGGAATACGGCAACTTCAGCTTCTGGGAAGGGCGGACGACGGACACGGCCACGCGGGATTTTACGATAGCAAAACTTCTTGAGATGCCGGACTGCGGCGACATGAGCGAGCACGGATGGTACCTGCTCAGGGGGAACCTTGACGCCCTCGGCCCTTCCATAGCAAGGAGCAGCTCGCCGAAGAAGGAGGACTTCTTCAGGAGCATGCTCATGGATGGCGATATGGCAGTCGTCAAGTCCGCGCTCAAGGGCGCGATTTGCCTCGAAACCATCCCCCGCGACCTCTTTGGAATCGCGGAAGAGCTGTCTGCCGTCTCGGGCATGGAAACTGCGGCGCAGAACTTCGTGATGGCCGGGATTTTCAAGGGGCAGCTCGCAGAGGCGGGCGATAAGCGCCTGCTTGCGGCCAAGCACCTTGCCGTATATTACGCGGACGGCATGAAAAACCTTCAGGACGTGCTCGAGACGACGGCGCGCGAGATGGCTGATGAGGCGATGCAAGCGCAGCCATTGTCGCAGGATTATCTGAAAAGAGTCGAAGTGCTCGTGCACATGTCCTCGGTTGGAATCGCACCGTATTCGCCCGACGAGCTTGCAGGCATCCTCGGCCCGCTCGTGAATACGCGGGCCGGCGTTGCGGTATTCTACAACCTCACGCAGAACCTGATGGCATTTGGCCAGAGGCAGGACCTGAAGGACGCGGCGGCCAAACTCGAATCGGCGCGCGTGAACGCATGCTTCGCGGACCTCTCGTTCGCGGACGACCGGCAGTATGCCGCTGCGATGGAGCTCGTCCTCCTGTATTCGACCGGACGCATGTACCTCGTCGAGAACGGCATGATACCGCACGTGGCGCAGGACATGGTGGAAATCCTGCTCGAGCCCTCGGGGGAGACTGCCGAGCAGAAGCAGGGGCAGGTCGCAAAGGCGCAGAAGGTCCTCGACTACATGCGCCAGGTGGGCATAGACGTCCAGATTAACCAGGTACCTGCTGGTCCTGCAGTTGCATCCGAAGACCCGCCCGGCAAATCTTTCGAGGTTGCAGAGCGGGAATGGAGGATGTCCCACATGGAGTATGAGCCGCCTAATGGAGAAGCGGAAATCGCTCGGGTATTAAAAAATATCTACAAAGGCGGTTCCGATGAATGACGACATCGCGAGGATTGTGGAGCGGCTTTCCAGCAGGCGCGTCCTTGAAAGGAAGGCGGCAATCAGGGAGCTGAAGGAGCACCTCTCAGGAGGGGACAGCTGCATCGCCCGCCTCTCGCTGCATTATGTCGCGGAGCACGACCCGTCGTATACCGTCCGGAACATCGCCAAGCAGGCGTTCTACCGGATACGCGCCCCGCCACCCTCGGCAGGGACCTGGGAAAAGGCCTATTTATTCCATAAGGAATAATTCTTTCAGTTCCATTTATAAAATCCGCAAAAGATGTAAGAGCGGTGAGCTCTAATGTCTTCGAAGAACTACTGTTTTTCATCAGAATCGGTTACGGAAGGCCATCCGGACAAGCTCTGCGACCAGGTTTCGGACGCGGTGCTGGACGAGCTTCTGAAGCAGGATAAGAAATCCCGCGTCGCAGTCGAGACGGCCGCCACGGCGGGCCTGGTCATCGTCATGGGCGAGATTACCACCAACGGCTATGTCGAGTTCCAGAAGGTCGTCCGCGACGTGATACGGGACATCGGATACACGAAGCCGGAATACCTTTTCGACTACCGCACATGCGGCGTCCTCGCATCCATCCACGAGCAGTCCCCTGACATCGCGCAGGGCGTCGACACCTCGAAGGAGCACGAGCAGGGGGCCGGCGACCAGGGAATAATGTTCGGCTATGCCACGAAGGAGACGCCCGAGCTCATGCCTCTCCCGATAACGCTCGCCCACAAGCTCGCGAAAAGGCTCGCCGAAGTCAGGAAGGACGGCACGCTCCCGTACCTCCGGCCCGACGGCAAGACGCAGGTTACGCTCGAATACAACGACCATAAGCCTAAGCGTGCGCACACGGTGGTCATAGCTGCGCAGCACGACGAAAACGTGTCCCTCGACAAGGTGAAGAAGGACATCCTCGAGGAGGTCGTGAAGCCCGTATGCGGGGACTATTTCGACTCCAGGACGATTGTCCATGTGAACGGCACCGGCAAGTTCGTGCTGGGCGGCCCGGCCGCGGACACCGGCGTCACCGGCAGGAAAATCATCATCGACACCTACGGCGGCCGCGGGCACCACGGGGGCGGCTGCTTCTCCGGGAAGGACCCCTCGAAAGTCGACCGCTCCGGCGCGTACATGGCCCGCTATGTCGCGAAGAACATCGTCGCCGCAGGCCTCGCCGACCAGTGCGAGGTGCAGATATCCTACGTCATCGGCGTCGCGAAGCCGCTTTCCATATTCGTGGAGACGCGCGGCACCGCGAAGATACCGGTGGAGAAAATCGAGAAGCTCGTCGCGGACCATTTCACGTTCAAGCCGGTGGACATGATAGAGAGGCTCGACCTCCTGCGCCCGATTTACCGCAAGACCGCCGCCTACGGCCATTTCGGGAGGGAGGATCCGGAGTTCACCTGGGAGAGGACCGACCTCGCGGAAAAGCTGAGGAGCGAAGCCGGCCTCTGACGCCAGATAGAGCGCCCCGCCGTTATGGGCCAAATCGCGCGAAGAAGGCATCATCATTTTTAAATTTTCCCCACCTAGGCTTCATGCAGAGTTGACCAGTAATGCAAACCGCACACGCTCTGCAAAGGCCAATCCCTATTCCTCCGCTCCGGCTCAAGCCCTTCCCGCTCGAGGACCGCATGGTGTCAGACAAACTGAGAGGCCGGAGCGTCTGCATCGTCATCGACGACACGGATTACATGGGCGGCATGAAGGAGCTGGTCCACACCATGCTCGGCCCGGTTTCGCAATCCGCCGACGTCCGAATCCTCAACTGGTCATCGTTCCTCGCAATCCTGCCCGAACTCAAGGCCGACCTGGTCGTCGCGCTCAGCCCCCGGAATCTCGGGACGCATCTGCCCGACATGGAGCGCGGCCTGCTCAGCTTCCGCAAGTCGAACTCGCGCGCAGTCGTGATGATGAACAACCTGCACAGCCCCGCGGCGCCTGCTTCGGAGCGCCTCTGCCGTCTGCGCGAAGGCTCGCTTCTCGACCATTTGGAGCAGGGCTTCATATTTTTCCCGATTCTCGTCCACCACGGCGCGCAGGCGCTCGATGCCAAGGTATAAAAAAAGTTGTTGGTTTAGTCCTCTCTGCTCTTTTGGCATTATGCGCTTATTCTTATGGGCTCATAGTCGATCGGTTAAGACGCCTGCTTGACATGCAGGAGATGCGCGGTTCGATTCCGCGTGGGCCCAAATTCTGTTCACAACACGAGCCTTTCGACTCGTGGTGAACATAAAAAAAAATTAAACTTTTTCCATTATTTCGGATACATCCACGTCGGTAAAACTGGTCTTGCCGCTGGCCTTGATATTCTGAACTTTCTCTATGGTCGATACCAGAAGGTCCGCGCCAAGTTGGTCGTGGTTCTTACTTGTTGTCCTGAGTTTTTCGTCTATCGCGCGATTGAAGGTCTCTAGAACCTTCGCGCTAGTCCCGAGATTTCCGCTTCGAATTGTACCAAGTACTGTCGGCATGTACTTGATCTTCCAGGCCAACACCGGCTCGGCGACTGCTAGGTACGCTTCAACCTCCAGAATAATGCCAACAGCCGAGCCCGCGAATTTTTCCGTCACATAATATTTGTTTGCGGGATAGCGCTCATCTAATAGATGCAGGCATTTCAGAGCGTCAGCAGGAATCACATTCCGATTGGGGCATACCCTCTCCCTTAGGATTCCAGTAATTCCTGCCTGAGTTGCATTTCTTATTGAATCGGCGGTAATATCCGAAAATGCAGGGAGTTTTCCGCTTAGTTCAATAAGCACTTTGCGGTTTTCGCTTAGCAGCTCAGCTATCCGCTTCCCTTCTCGCCTCAGCGGTAGTATTTCCGACGTATTACTGCCGAGGTTATTCGCGACCACTACCGGACCGCCACCCCCCGTCGAGTGTTTTTTCAAGTAGCCCTTGCTAATTGCACCCGCCACGTCGTCCGTTCCCAGGCCGATCGCATTAGAGATGTTTCTCGTCTCGACGGCTGTCGCTTTGTCCAATGCCCCAATCCTATACGCCACGACTGCTGGGCAGGCAGCGGTGGTCTTTTTATTTATGTTCTTCTTCATACTTTCACCTTAGTGGTCCGATCGGGTGACCGTGTTTGAGCACGGCTTGAAGGCAGGTTCTGCCTTCCCCCGGCGGAGCCTTTCCCGCTCCTCTTTCTACGATTCGCGGTAACACTAAATGCACTCGAATCTTTATAAATCTTTCCTACTATAATTACATTAGACATGTTATTTAGTAAGGGTGGACAAATGATTACTGACAAACGCATCGACGAGCTCCTAATGGGCCGAGTTTACGAGCCTTTCGGCTTGAAAGAAAATCCATTTTATATACCCCCTCGAAATCCTCTTGCAAGCCTTGTTGGCAGGGAACAAGACCTAGATGAAGCCATTGTGGCAATCGGGAGTATGAAGCGCGGTTCGTCTACTCACGTTGCAATTCTTGGAGTGCATGGTATCGGTAAAACTCACTTTCTTTTTGCTTTAGAGGAAATTTTGCAAACATCGAAGGCCAAAGAACTTCTTGGCTACGAACCATTGTTGATTAACGGTGTTGTTGATTTTAAACAAAAAGTCCTTGACCTCACATATCAACCAAAAAATAATAAACTTCTATTAATAGATGACATCGACGTTATCTGTAATAGATACCCTGATGAAATGATGTCCCTTTTCGACATGTACTCTGGTCGCGTTATTGGAACTTGGGATGAGCGTTTCTGGACCGAGTTAAAAGTTAAACCAACGTTTAGGAAGCCTAAAGCTGACGTTATACGGGTCACCCCTCTACCTGTAAGTGATTGTATTAAACTCATAAAAAAACGTTTCGAATATACGCGATTAAGAGGTAGTAGCCCATCCCGCCGTGTTTTTTCTGAGGATGTTGTACGCGCTCTATCTCAGCTGTCAAATGGAAATCCGTATCGTCTTATTACACGCTCGTCGGAGTTGCTCAAATTTTTAATGGAAACCCGATTATCAGTTGCGAATAGCGAAGTATTCAGATTATTCCTTAAAACAATAAATATCCAAGATATAGACACTATGAAAAAACGTTTCAATCGTCTTAATTCAAACGAGCGGCTAATCCTGGGTCTCATATCAACAAACATCGAAATGAATGCAACTGATCTCGCAAATGAGGTGGGTTTAAGCCGAATATGGGCCAGACAAATTCTATACGATTTGAATAAACTCGGTTTCTTAGAGAACAAACCTAAGGGGCGCCAAGTTGTTTTCTATATCCCGCCTGATTTGCAGTTCGATGTCTCCCAATGGTTATCAGGTTCATACCAACAACAATCTCTGAGCATTTCTGCGAAAGAGTAGTCCAATCGAACCTTCTTCTTCGACTGCTACTCGCATGATAGTACCCTTCGGATAGAATGCCCAGACCATCGACACGACCATGCTTCCTCATATTCTGGCAAGAAGTGTGAATCCCGTTACGGCGAGGAGCACCGCGGCCGAGCCGCATCCGCCTGTCCCGCCGGACTGGCTTCCTGTCCCGGACGCACCGCCCGTATCAGGCACTTTTCCGAGGCTCTCTCCCCCCGTCGCTGCCGAGCCGCTTGCCGCGCACATGTCGCCGGACGGGGCGTAGCCGCTTTTGCATACGCACGAATCTGTCTGCTCGTCGTATTCGGCGTTCCTCTGGCTGCAATAGCCGTACACTCCGTTGTGCACGCAC
>Ga0265297_10005017_pt1 | contig 20778 bp, 22 predicted proteins | sample Munlanlwell13791_FD_192502 | JGI IMG/M metagenome (GOLD analysis project Ga0265297, IMG submission 192502) | Leachate microbial communities from a municipal landfill in Southern Ontario, Canada - Leachate well 137-91 | ecosystem: Engineered > Solid waste > Landfill > Unclassified | place...
CCTGAATATCCGTTTCTACAATAATGCTCCGGATAACTACAAAATGCTTTGGCACGTGGAGAATAAGAATTTCTGGAGCAACGCAAAAACTTTCCCCCTGATCCATGAGCTTTTTTCTAAACAGCTGTCCCTGGCTACGAATGAGATCGCCGCAAGCACGGCTGAATTTATAGGATTTTCTGTTGTTGACCCAAAAGAAAGAATAACCATTGAACTGATCAAAAGCATAAAGAAAGCCTCTCCCCGGAAAAAGATCATTATCGGTGGGCCGGTTTGTTCTACCAGCGAACAACGAGACCTATTTAAGGACAATCTGCAGACAGATGTTGACTTCTTTGTGGTCGGGGAAGGGGAAGAAACGCTCTGCGAGATACTGCGGAAAAAGACACAAGATAAACCGCATGGGCAGATCGCTGGTACTGCCATAAAACATAATGGCGCATGGTCATACGTTGAGCGGAGATTGATCGACCCGCTTGACGCGGCAAGTTTCCCGGATTACAAAAGTTTTGACCTAAACCAATATAAATCGGGGAATTCCATGCTTGTTGAATGGTCAAGGGGCTGCAAAGGCCACTGCAGCTTCTGTAAGAACTTCCGCCTTGTAAAAGGCTACCGCTGCCGCAGCGCTGATTCAATATACCAAGAGTTGTGTTTTTTAAAAGAAAAACATGGCATAGAAGACTTTACTGTCTGCGATAACCTGATGAATGGCAATCCACAACAGCTTGAAGAAGTATCCCACTTGATCAGCAAAGGTAATTTACGCGTATCCTGGTCAGGACAGATCGCGCCCTCATTAAGCATGAGCCGGGGATTGTTTTCCAAAATGCGGAAAGCTGGATGTTTTAAGGTGCAGGTGGGAGTAGAAAGCGGTTCATCTTTGGTGCTGCGGAAAATGAAAAAACCATATACTCCTGAATTGGCTCAAGAAAATATTAAAGCGGCAAGAAAAGCAGGTATGGATACGGAAATATTCCTGCTCGTGGGTTTCCCCGGGGAAACAGAAAAAGAATTCTGCAGTACGCTTAATTTCATAAAGAATAACGCCCGCTATATCGGGGCGATCAAGTCCATTAATACCCTGCATTTAATCGCCGGCACTGAAATTTATGAGCGGCCTTCGGAATTCAACCTTAAAACCCTGCCTAAGGATAACTGGCACTACTTATGGGAAACAAACGACGGAAACACGTATGCCCAGAGGAAGAAAAGAGTAGAGATGCTCCTGGATCTGGCGGCTTCATCTGGAGTCACCGTCATAGAAACAAATATCAAAGAAGGTAAAGAAACAGCTTTAAATAACGTCTCTGACTTAAACGCTGAAATGGCTTTATCGTTACAAGATTCACTGAACAACTTGCAGCCACTGCCTTGTGTAAAAAACGCGCCTGGAAAGAAGAGGGACGCGCAAAAATGGATGCTCCTGACAGCTGGAATATTCTTTACCGCCATTTATTTGTTCTATTTCTGGTTATCCATGCTTGTAAGAAACAGGCTGCTCTTAGGAGGGAGAAAGAAATAAAATGAACATTCTCCTGGTCCATCCGCACGATATATTTGATAAATCTGAACCCTGGACAGTGAGGATCCTGAGCCTGGCTGAAGAATTTGCCAGGAACAACCACTCTGTGAAATTGTGCTATTTTCCTGCGCTTTTAGGAAATCAAAAGCCTGCCCGAAAGATTGCCTCAATTGACCTTATTCCCCTGAACAGGACGCCTTCGCCCTTTGTTTTCCTGAAGAATTGCCGCTTGATAACCACTATGGGGCAATGGGCTGATATCATCCATTTCCAGAAGTGCCATTACTACGCGTCCTTACCCGCAGTGATCGCAGCTTACCTGAAAAATAAACCGCTGCACTACGATTGGGATGACTGGGAGGAACAAATCTGGTATGAATCCTGCGGCAGAGGGCTGCATTCAACTTTCATCGGGCTTTCTTTTAAACTGCTTGAGCGCATACTGCCTGTATTATCTGACTCAGTTTCTTGCGCAAGCGAACATTTAAAAGAACTCACCAGGAAGCTCGGGGTAGATGACGAATTCATTTTTGAAGCGCCTGTAGGGGCTGACTTGGAAAAGTTTCATAGCGGAATAAGCGGCGCGCATGTTAAACAAGCCTACCGCATAGAAGAGAACGAAGAACTTGTGCTTTATATCGGGCAATTGCATGGAGCTCAATACGTCGACCTTTTTATCCGCGCAGCGGAACTGGTCTTGAATAAACAACAAAACGTGAAATTCATGATCGTAGGAGATGGTTTCCTGAAAAGCAGCCTGCGCCAGCTTGTCTACGATCTAGAGCTTCAAAACAAAGTGATCTTTACCGGGGCTGTTGAGCATGACACTATTCCATCCTATATTGCCGCTTCCAGTATTTGCGTTGCGCCATTCCGGGATACTGCGGTAACCCGCTGTAAGAGCCCGTTAAAAATAGTAGAATATATGGCTTCGGGCAAAGCAATCGTCGCCAGCAACGTAGGAGAGGCCCGTAAAATGCTTAGCGGCGCCGGGATCCTTACCAAGCCGGGCGATCACAAGGCTCTGGCCGAAGGGATGAGCAGATTATTGACAGATAAAGACTTAAGGGAAAAACTTGGCGCAGAGGCGCGCAAGAAAGCGGTAGAGCAGTTTAATTGGCAAAGCACAGCCAGTAAGATTATGTGCGCCTACCAGAAAATCAGCCAAAGATGAGAAAAATAATTTTTATAACGCGTGAGGGGTATGCTTTATCCGGAGCAAGGATACGCTGCCACGGATTTGCCAAACAACTGTCAAAATTCGGCATTCAGAGCGAAGTCTTTTCATTCGCTGATGATCTTAAGGCAAAATTCGGCGAAGAAGAAAAGCAGTTATCTTTATCTGATAAACTTAGACTGAATGTTGCCGCCTTTAAACGCCTGGCAAAAGAAAACAAGGATTGCGTATTCTTCCTGCAACGGCTTAATTACCACTCACTTGCTCCATTAGCCCTGAACTTACTACGCAAGAATAAACTTATCTTTGATTGCGATGATTGGAATATCCGCGAAAACTACCGCTATTTCCTGAAAATATGGCCTTCATCAAAAATGGAGTATTTTACAAAGAAAGTCGCTAAACGCGCTGATATCTTTATCGCTGCCAGCAGGTTCCTGGAGGAGTATTTCGGCCCTTTTAATAAAAACACATTCTACCTTCCTACAGGCGTAGACACACAACGCTTTACTCCGGGTAAAGAAACAAAAAAAGATGAAATAATCTTCTCCTGGACAGGCACGGTCTTCCATCCGCAAATGCATGATAATCTGACTTTTATCCTGGACTGCTTCTCGACCTTAAGAAGAAAATACAGTAATATACGCCTTTATCTGGCCGGGAGAGGATTATATTATAATAAGATCGGCGAGATCGTCGGTAAATCAAGGCTTTTAGATAAAGTTATGGTTTTTCCCTGGATACATCCTGACAATATCCCGGAACATTTAAACTGTATAGACATTGGCTTGCTCCCTTTGACTGAAAATACCTATTTTAACAAAAGTAAGAGCCCGACAAAACTCTTTGAATATATGGCCATGGCAAAACCTACGGTTTGCAGCAGGGTAGGAGAGGCTGAATCAATCATTTCCGAAGGAAAAACCGGGTTAACCGCTTGCGGTAAAGATGAATTCGTATCCCAGATGGAGCGTCTGATCAAGGACGCGGATCTAAGAAGAACTATCGGGACAAACGCAAAAGAAGAGATAGAAAAGAAGTATTCCTTAACTGTATTGGGCCAACAGCTCCACGCTATAGTCAGGAACCTTGAAAATGGCTAAGACCTCGATCATTATCCCAACATACAACAGCGCGGCCTTCATCGGCCCGTGCCTGGATTCAATTTTTAGGCAAATTACCCCGGAAACAGATGTGATTATTGTTGATAACGGCTCTAAAGATGGTACCGCGGGCTTAGTGAAAGAAAAATACCCGCAGGCCAGGATAATAGCAAATAAAACAAACCTGGGAGCTAGCGCCAGCCGCAACCAGGGAGTGGCGATTTCCAGCGCTGAATGGATAATCACATTGGACTCTGATATCATCCTGCAGGATAACTTCCTGGCAGAAACAGCAAAAATCATAAAAACACTTCCTGAACGCATAGGCAGCGTACAGTTCAAGATCTTGCGCGCCCGCCAGAACAGGATATTCTCTACCGGGATAAAACGTGATTTCTTAAACAGGTTCCATGATATGCACAAGGGTTTTCCTGCGCACGGACTTGATTGCGTTAAAGATGTCTTTGGCGCCTGCTGCGCTGCCGCTCTATATAGGCGCAAAATGCTTGAAGAGATAAAAGATAAACATGGCTATTTTGATGAGAGGCTGTTTTTTCTTTTTGAAGACGCTGAACTTTCCTGGCGCGCCCAAAAAACAGGGTGGCGTTGTTTATATTCTCCAGGCGCCGTTTGCTTTCACCACGGTAACGGTTCAGCTACAGATAGAAAAACAAGGCAATATTTTAGTTTTCGCAACCGGCAGCTTGCAATATTAAAAAATGAGAATCCCTTGTTAATCTTATTGAAATTACCTTTTTACCTGGCTTACGATATCCCAAGAGCGTTTATTTTGCTTAAAAATCGCATTAAGGCAGGCTAATTAATGAACTCTGAGCAGAAAACAAATATACTATACGTGATCACTAAGCTGGAGTTAGGCGGCGCCCAGAAACAGCTTTTAGAGCTTATCCGCGGCCTGGATAAAACGCGTTTTAATATCTTTCTTTTTACCTCCCAGGAAGGAATGTTGTTGCCCGAAGCTTTATCTATAAATGGGCTGCAAATTGCAACATTCAATTGGCTTGAACGTAACTTAAATCCAATGAAAGACATTCTTAGCCTGATACAAATATTCCGCTACATTAAAAAGAATAGAATTGATATTGTGCACACGCATAGCTCAAAAGCCGGGATCATCGGACGGATCGCCGGGCGATTGGCTGGCGTAAAAACAATAATGCATACTGTGCACGGTTGGCCATTTCATCAATATCAGCCTTTTTTCAGCAGGTTGTTATTTACCTGGCTGGAAAGGATCGCGGCGGCTTGTTCAAATAAACTGATCGTAGTATCTCAATCTGACCTCAATAAAGGGCTAAAATATATCTGCAATAACCAAAATAAGTATGTTTTAATAAACTATGGCGTTGAGATAAACCTAAACGCTGAACAAAACTATGAAGCGGCCAAAAAAGAACTACAAATAAAAGACGGTAATCTTATCGTCGGTAATATTTCCTGTTTTAAACCCCAAAAGGCACTTTTGGATTTTATAAAACTTGCCTTGCTCATTAAAAATTCATATTCAAAGGTAAAGTTTATTTTGATCGGTGACGGCATATTGCGAAATGTGATTGAAAAACAGATCCTGCGTGCCGGCCTGCGGGAGAATATCGTTTTGACCGGTTGGCGCAAGGATATACCAGAATTACTCCCGGATATCGATATTTTTGTACTCACATCATTATGGGAAGGCATGCCTATTTCAGTACTGGAGGCAATGCGTTGCGCAAAACCGATAGTTGCTACCGATACCGGTGGTATCCATGAAATAGTTATTGACGGATATAATGGTTTTCTGGTAAAACCTAAAGATATGCGGTCAATGAGCCAGAAATTATTGCTTTTATTGGAGAATAGAAAACTAAGGGAAACGATGGGGCTACTAGGCAGAGATAATTTAGGCACAAGGTTTAGCCTTAAAGGTATGGTGCAGGCGCATCAGGATCTTTACGCGTCTTTGGCCACAACATTCAAAATCTATGCTCATTAAACTTATTTTACTGTTTATGGCAGGTTTTCTGGCCAACAAATCAATAATCGGCCTGTTAAAGAAGATATCCTTAAAACATAACTGGAACACTTCCGGCGGCATATCTTTAGCCGGCGGCCCGGGAATATGGCTTGCTTTTATTATTACGGTAATTCCCGCGTTCTTTTATACCGGCATATTCCAGGAAGAAATAGCTGGAGTGATACTGGCTTCGGGATTAATGTTTATTTTTGGCTACATTGATGACCGTAAAGAACTCTCTGTAGGCATAAAATTCCTTGTCCAGATAATCGCCACAGGATTGCTGGTGGCTTCCGGCATAAAAACGCGCATCGCCTTTATCCCGGAGATGGCCAATATTATTATTACCTTTATCTGGGTTGTCGGTATTACTAATGCCTTTAACCATCTGGATGTATTGGATGGTGTTGGCGGAATGATCGCGCTGGTAGTCAGTTCCGCTTTCTGCATAATCGTTTCCCTGCAGCAAAACACCGGGTTGTTGATAATCTTTTTCAGTTTATCCGCGGTGATCTGCGGGTTTCTCACTGAGAATCTACCACCGGCAAAAGTTTACCTGGGCAATTCCGGCAGCCACTTCCTGGGTTTTATACTGGCGGCTTTAGCCCTGGTAATAAGTTACGCTACGCTAGAAACCAAAACAGCGCTTTTTACGCCTTTGCTAATCATGGGTTTTCCTGTCTTTGATACGGCATTTCTGATACTTATACGCTTAAAACAAAAACGGTCAGTTTTTAAGAAAAGTAATGACCATCTCGCGCTGCGTTTCTTAAAAATCGGCCACTCTAAGAGTAAAACTTTAATAACTATGACATTACTGGCTATTTTCTTCGCGATTTGCGGCATAGCTGTTTATAGAAGCACACCGCTTTATGGTTTAGCCACAATAATATTTGCCGTTTTAGTCACAACGGTTTTGATCCGCAAGGCAAGCAGAGTGGAGATTTAATGGGTAAAAAGAAGATAATTATCCTGGGAGGGGGGCTTTCGGGCTTAAGCGCCGCTTGGCACCTGCAAAGAAGGGGGGCTGACTGCAGGATATTTGAAAAAGAGACTGAAGCAGGGGGGTTGTGCCGCTCAAAGAAGGTCAATGGCTTTACCTTTGACCATGACGGCCATCTTTTGCATTTCCGGCATCAATATACCTTTAATCTGGTAAAGAACTTACTTGGTGACAATATCACGGAGCACCAAAGAAATTCCTGGATATACACTGATCACAGGTATAACCATTTTCCTTTTCAGGCCAATCTTTATGGCTTGCCTTCAGCGGTAGTCAAAGATTGCCTGCTGGGTTTCATTGATTCCCGCAGAAACCATACAACACACCCTAAAAACGAGAATTTCCTGCACTGGATCAACTCTACTTTTGGTAAAGGCATCGCGCGCCATTTTATGATACCTTACAACAGTAAATTCTGGACAGTACCTCCAGAAAAACTTACCTGTGAGTGGCTGGAAGGTTTTATCCCCATACCTTCCTTAAGCCAATTAATTGAAGGTACGATACAGGAAGGTAAAGGCAACTTAGGCTACAATGCCAGGTTCTGGTACCCCAAAAAAGGCGGGATCGCTGAACTTTCCCATGGCTTAAGCCGCCAGATAAATAACCTTTATACGGATTCTCCTGTCATAAGCATCAATTTAAAGAAAAAAGAGGTCTATACCAAAAAGACAGGTAAAGAAAAGTTTGATGTTTTGATCTCAACTATTGCCTTACCGGAACTGGCCAAATTAACCGTAGATATGGCCGCGCAACAGAAGCTTTTGTTCAGGAAATTAAGGCATAATTCCATACTTAATATTAACCTGGGGATCAATAGGCAAGAGTCCTCAAAAAGGCACTGGATATATTTCCCGGAAAGTAATTTATCGTTTTTCCGGGCAGGTTTTTACCATAATTTCTCAAGCGATCTGGTACCAAATGGTAAAAGTTCACTATACGCGGAAGTTTCATATTCAAAGGATAGGCCTATAAATAAGTCAACTATCGTAAGCCAGGTGATTAAGGACCTTAAGAAAACAGGCATCCTATTGGCAGGGGATAAGCTACTGGCGCAGGATGTTAATGATATACATTATGGTTACCCTGTCTATGACCAAAATTACAAGCAAACCAGAGACAAGATCATGGAAGCTTTAAATAGTTATGATATTATCCCTTGCGGAAGGTATGGGAACTGGCAGTATATGTCTATGGAAGACGCTTTGCTTGACGGTAAGAAAGCCGCGGAAAAAATCAAAGCGTAAAGTGATATTTATGAGTAAGCACTCAAAATAACCCGGGCGTTAAATCCAGGTAAATGTAGGTAAGTAAGCTTAAATATGCGACCACGCGGAAGGCCCAAAAAATACAGGATAGTCAAGGTTGACCCTAAGATCAGTCAATTTAGCCCCAGAGGCAAGCCAGGCAGGCCAGATGAAGTAGAGCTTAAGGTAGATGAGCTTGAGGCCTTAAGGCTGGCAGATTGCCAGGATCTAAGCCAGAAAGAGGCTGCTAAATCCATGCGCATATCCCAGCAGACGTTCAGCCGAATATTAACCAGGGCACATAAGCTGATCGCTAAAGGAATAACTACCGGCTCAGCCATAAGGATCCAGGGCGGACAGTATATAATCAGTTCCCGCACAGACAACTCACCAAAACAAAATAAAGGCCCTAATAAAACACTATCTTAAACACCAATCCTTGGGTGGAGTTGCCATATTTACCCTTAATTCACCCATATGCTCTACTTCCTATAATATATCTTATGTTAACTACACTATATTGCGTAACTGTCTTTAATACTATGAAGGGCAACAAGTTACGTAATGCTGTGTTTTAGCTGTGGACAAGCTGCTTCTTTTTTACTTAAACTTACCGCTGTTTTTTATTGTTGACATTCTAGGCAGGATTGCTGCAGCGTTTTCCCGCGATTTTTTGCCTCTAATCGTTTAATTTTTTATCGCGTTAAAACGGTAATTGCGGGGTAAATTGTGCTCTCTCCAAACTTGCCATTGATACGGTCCAAAGCCCTGATCAACCCCTCTCTGCGGATTTCTTCATTAAACAAGGAATTATAATCTGGCCTTAAAAGCCCGCTACAAGTTACCCCGATAGCCCGGATCAGCGGGTTTTTAAGCCTTGATTTAGCCATGATCTTAAGCGCCCTTTGATAGACATAGTAACCATCGTTAGTCGGCTCCTGGTAGGTCTTCTGAGCCCCAAAATTGCCTATTTGCGGGCCATTCAGCCAAAGATGCACAGTTGCGCTGGCGAAATCATCCTGCCTGAGCCTTGTAGCGACCATCTCTGATAAAACCCTGATCCAGGCCTGGATAACCTGGGGGTTAATTTGCGCCCTGGGCAAAGTATATGAATGGCTCATCGATTTTGGCTTTTCATCAGCTTCACTAGACTTACCGGAAGTTTCTTTAAACTTACCGCAATTATTAAAGAATCCCGGTAAATTCAAGTATAGATCCCAACAGGTTTTTAAACCCTGGCCCATCAAGATTTGTCCGTTTTTCCCACCCATGCCGCAAAGTTTATTAAGCGCAGTTTTACTTAAAACTTCTTTAAAATTATCATCATTGATCAAGGTCAGGCCATCCGGTTTATCGATCTTTGAAGCCAGCTTTGCCAAAAGCCATGTCTTGGCTATGCCAACTGACGCGGTAATGTTAAAGTTTGCATATATCTGCTGCTTGATCTCCTTACCCAAACTTACCGGGTTTTGATCATCCGGGACATCTATCTGGAACTCATCAATTGAGGCATAATTAAGCGGTAAATTGTAGGTTTCCAGAAGCTTAAATATCTGGCTTGAGGTCCAGATATATTTGGATTGGTCAGCTGTAACGAACTCTAAATTTGGGCAGATTTTAAGGGCGTCACGCGAGGACATTCCGGAATGAACGCCTAAGCGTTTGGCGGCGTAACTGGCCGCGCAAACAACTGTATGCATCCGGCTTCCGCGCGAACCAACGATCAAAGGCCTGTCTTTAAGGCGCGGATTTATTGCCTGCTCAATTGAGGCAAAAAACGCGTCCATATCAATGTGGATGATCATTGTTTTATTTTAACTATTTGGGATTTTGTTTCTGGTTTTGGTTTTCCCTACATTCTACCTACTCTGCTACCTACTGAATTAGTTTATCTATCTGCCAGCGGAAGGTGGAATTATTAAAGGATATCTGATATAACTGGCCGGCAGAGATAACAGAAAAATAGTTGACCAAGGCCTGACCAACACGCTCCTGCCAGTTATAGGTGATCGTTTCAACAACATATTCCTTATCATGCCAGTTAAAACTTTTGGGAAATATCCTGGCATGCTTAAAAAGCGCCAAAACATCAATACGCTCATTCAAAGCGTCAGGATTAAAATCGGTTTTATCAGGCTCAAACCTGTCCCAGCGCGCTTTCGGGCTAAAACTATTCTGGTTCATTATTGGTTTTAATTAGGTAGGTATAACTTTTAAAGATCCTCTCTGCTAAACCTGTTTGAATCGATCCTGTTCCAGCTGCCCATCTGCCTGACCAAAGTTGATTGATGGTTGATGCCTAAATTATAGATATTCTTTAGATCAAGTTTGGCAAGAGAATACGAACACAAAGCTCTTATTTTACGCCCCTCAATAACATTGTTCAGCTCTTTTTCATACATCAGAAAACTAAACCAGTGTTTATCTAACGCCCAGCTGCAGTCACCGGTGCCGCGCACGCCCTTAAAACCTTTTTCCAAAGCTTCTTTCTCTAACTTTAAAATATCCTCTATGGTTTTATGCATAGAGAATATTCCGTCTTTTAAATAAAAATTCTTGTAATCTCCGATGAATAACTGTCCTTTGAGAATATAGCTATCCAGATCTTCCACGGATTTTCCTAAATACGCCTGTGCGGCTTTGACCTTTAAGGTATCCGGAACAACCCATAAACAGAGTTCATTGTTTTCCAGGCCTGCCTTAAGGTATGGTATGATTATTTCCAGGTATTCTGCTTCGGAGTTGTAGAACAACGAGGTATGTTTGGTCGGGGGTGTATAGTTGATCATCTTTCGCCTCTAAGGAAAGTTTACTACCGCATTATTCAATGTCAAGTCATTCTATCCTGCCGATTAACAACTAGCGCTACTTAATATTTCCTTATTACCGTGATCAGTTTGCCGATCACCTTAAACTCCTCAAATATTGGCGCGTAATTCGGATTAGCCGCTTCCAAATGATGCTTACCCGCCCTAATGCTCAACTTTTTTAAAGTAACTTCATTATTATCTAATAGCGCGGCCACAACATCATTATGCAAAGCATCCGGCCGTTTCTTGATCACCGCGATATCACCATCCAGGATACCGGCATTGATCATACTGTCGCCTTTAACCCTTAAAGCAAAAACATCGTCAAAACCTAAACGGCCCAGGAATAGGTCATCAGCGTCAACATAACCCTGGATTTCCTCATAAGCCAGATTCGGCTTACCAGCCATTATCGTACCAATTATAGGGATCTTAAAAGACGCGCGTTCTGTTAACTCAATTGCCCGGGATTTGTTATTCATACGCCTGACCAATCCTTTCTGCATTAAAGCCCTTAAATAATCCCTGACTGTTCCGGTGGATTTGAACCCCAGCTCCTCCCCTATCTCACGGATCGTAGGAGGGAGCCTCTCCCCTACCCGTTTACGTATAAAATTAAGCACCTTTTCCTGCTTTGGCGTCAAATACGGTTTCTCTTTCATGGTTATAAGTATACCGCACAAATGTGTGGTTTGTCAAGAAAAATTAAAGAGGCGCTTCTATAAAAGAAACGCCCCCTTAACTTTATTTAACGGCTTTGCCCCTTGCTCTTCTGATAACACTCTCTGCATAATACCGGCTTGCCGCCTTCTCTGGGTTTAAAAGGCACTTCGCATTCCTTTTTACATTCTGCGCAAACTGCCTTAAACATTTCCCGGGGACCACCAAATCCACCACCTTGTTCATATGACATACTACCTACCTCCTTTTAGTTGCTCAAACAATTATAGGGCTTTCCGGGATAATCTCAAGCACTTTTTTGTTCGTCATTGCGAGGCGCTGACCGAAGCGACCGAGGACGCAATGTCCGAGGGAGTGTCGAGCCCAACTGGGCTCGGCCAATCCCATCTTTAATATCAATCAACTGGCCGCTAAACTCCACGGAATCGCCCTGGCGCAATTTCCGGCGCACCCGTAATTCAATTTCTCCGTTGACCTTAACCAGGCTGGCCTGTATCTTTTGTTTGGCTTCAGCGCCATTTGCTACAAGGTCCAAAGCCTTTAACAGATTATCCAGCTCCACAAATTCGGTTTTTAGCTTAAATTCCATTTATATCCCGATATCTTCGTTCCAAAGCGCGGGATTATTCATGATAAAATCCCGCATAAGCGAAATACAAGTTTCATCCTGCAGCACCTCTAACTTTACCCCTCTTGCCCGCAGAAGTTCTTCCTCGCCCATAAATGTTTTATTTTCTCCTATCACAACGCGCGGGATCTTATAGAGGATGATCGCGCCTGAACACATAGCGCAGGGAGAAAGCGTCGTGTACAAAGAACAATGTTCATATACAGATGCTTTCAAGCGCCCGGCATTTTCCAAAGCAGCTATTTCAGCGTGCAAGACCGCGCTATTCTCTTGGACGCGCCTGTTATGCCCGCGGCCGATTATTTTGCCATCATGAACAAGCACAGAACCAATGGGAATACCGCCCTCCTTTAATCCTGCCTTTGCCTCTTCTATGGCCGCGCTTAGAAATTCATCCATTATCCAGCCCTTTTCTAATTATCGCTTATCCCCGGAGGAGATTTCTTCCAGGCATATCCATTTACGGCCTCGTTAAAACCTAATTCATAAAGTTTCTTCATTTCCACAGGATCAAAAAATTCTTTTGCCTGGGATATATAAGACGCCGGGATATAAGCAAGATTGAAATCGCCTCTTTTACCGTTCTTAGTAAATACATACATCTGATAAAGGTCGCCCACGCCTTGGGCGTTGGTCATCGTGTCCATTGTGCGTTCAGCAATGGAAATGATCTTATCCGGCACTTCCTTATACCGCGGTTCGACATAGCCGTTGCGGATCACATAGATCTGATATTTATTCCTGTTCAAATCAAGGCCATTTTCTCTGACCGCCTTGTCAAAGCCCTGCAAAACGTCATAAAGAAAAAATACCTGCCGGGTTATGCCACCATCAACGTGCATCTCGTCATACTCCATATCGGCCACCTGCACATTAAAATAAACAGGTGGAAACGCGACCGGCACAGAAGCTGACGCGAGAATAACTTTGTGAAACAGCCTTAATGCCTTTTCATCACCGACCGAAGCGATCTTGCCCATATCCCAGATGACAAGCCGCTGGGCGTCTAAATTAGTCGTTCCCACATAGAGCCGGCGTCCCTTGCGGTATTCAATAGCGATCTCTTCTAAGACTTTGGCGTCGCAGTAACGTTCAATGATCCGCTCCAAGGGCCGGGTGCTGGCAAAAGAATTAACAAAAGGAAAACGCAATCGCATAATATCATCTGTGGAGTATTTAGTATAAAATTCTTTAAGCACATCATCATATCTGCTTCCTAAAAAAGCAAACGGCGCGATTATCGCGCCAGTGCTGATACCGGTGACGGTCTGAAAATTCGGCCGGGTTTCAGATATCGACCAACCGCTGAGTAACCCCGCGCCATAAGCGCCATTAGCGGCACCACCGGAAATAGCCAACATAGAGTATGTGCGGGTATTCATGAAACTAGCCAAAGAATTCGCCTTTTTCTCCCGCTCTAATAACGCGAGAAAGTCCTTCTTAAAAATATCACTGGGGATACCGCTAAACGCCCTTATATCCCGCATACCAAAGATCTGCGCCTCAACCATACGGTCTTCCGGCACAGCGTGGCGCACGCTGGCACAGCCGGAAACAAAAACCGCGGCAATGATGACAGAAAAGATTCGCTTGTTTACCCTCATACCTAACACCTTACCTGATCCTTTTTAGATCCATGGTTAAAAAGTAACTTAACACTGTCCGGATCACTACGATCGCGCCTAATATCCCTAAACTTTCCCAGGTAGGAATAATGATCGTCTTGATAATATCGCCAGCAATGAAAAATTCCAGGGCTAAAACCAGGTAACCTCCCAAACGGACACGGATCATTTCATTCAGCTGCATTGTCTTGCTTCTATCCCCAATCTCATTCTTTAAGAATGCAATTAAAGAGATGATCGCGCCCCAGATAATGATCAAAGCGCCCACGATGTTTAATACAAGATTGATCTTGCTGATCACGTTGTGAAGGATATCCATCTGTTTTATTCCTTTCTTCTTAAAATAACCCTCTATTGACAGAGCACTTAAATATCAGTGGAACTGACTAAAGAACTCAACAGAAAACTTATTATACTAAAAAGTATATATCCCCAGAAAGCCGGCCAGAAACCCGTGATCAGGAAACCTTTAACGATCTTAGAGACCAAAAGAAAAAGCGCTCCATTGATGAAAAGGGTAAATAATCCCAAAGTAATGATATTTATCGGCAGCGTGACCAGGATGATCAATGGCCTCAAGAAAGCGTTAATAATTCCCAGCAGCAAAGCGACCACCAGCACTGTAGCGGAATTTGTAACTTCTATTCCTTTGACGATGTGCGCGACAATGAAGATCGACAACGAACTGATCCCCCACCTTACCAAGAAATACATCATCTGATACCTCCTGATTAAGAAATTTCCCAAGTAACTTTATTTATTTTAACTCACTGGTTACGTCAATGAATTTCTGCTGTTTATCATCTATTGCTATGGATTTCTGGACAGATATCGGCTGAAGGCTGAATTTCTTTAAATCAATCATCTTCCAGGCAGTATTTTCGTAAGTCTTATAATACAGGATACGATTCGTCAAATCTTTAATCACCACCCATTGGGCATACCCTTGCATATGCACAAAAGGAACAGGATTTTCCTCAATCACCCCTTTAGGAATATCCACAATGTTTAAAAGATGTTCAGCCAGATTTACGGCTTCAGGAGCGTTTTTCGCCGGCAGAGCCGCGTCCAGAGAATATGCGACGCGCACAAACCTGGACGGAGGAGTCCAATCGCCAGGCAGGCCAAGCAACCCGCTGCCAACGCCGGTAGGCTCTAATTTCAAGCCGTTAAGCATTCTATCTTTTCTGTCATGCGCGTCTAAATTTATATAATTTCTCAAATTATTAATCTGCCACTGGAAATCCGGCCGGTTAGTCATAACCCCAAGCGGATTATCATAAACCTTGATTTTCCCATCAATAAACTCAACCACCAGGTTCTTTCCGAAAGCATCATGCAAAGCAATATGCATATACAATTCTCCGCCTGCCTCTTTTAAGCTGTTTCCCGCGACATTGATTTTGGCTAAAGCTTCTTTTACCTCTTCAACAGTCGCGAAATTTCCCATCATCCAGGAGCCAAAATCGCTGATAGTTACAAATTTACCCGGCTCTGCCGGCTGATACTTTGCGCCCGTAAACATCAACGCGCCAAAAGCCAGGCCCTTTTCATTAAAACCTTCTACATAACAATTTTTTAGATTATAGGCATTTATTCCCAAAAAACCATATTTATTCGTCCAGATTATCCCTTTAACGCCTTTATCATCAATGCTGACAAACTTCTCTCCACGAGGCACGATAATGACATTAGAATGAAGATCAACAGGAAATTCCATAGAGCGGCCAATAACCACGGTGCCATCTTCAGCCTTAACCTGGAAATCAGTGCAGGCAAAAGACAAATTAACGCCTAAAGCCAAAAATAAAATTACCGCGATTAAAATTATCCCACTCTGTTTCCTGGCCATTTTCTCACCCCCTCCTTTTCTTAGCTTTCTCGTTCAAGACAGGCTATTTTTTTACTAAACTAATTAGAGGTCCCGCTAAAAATTATGAAAATAGCTGTTGTCGCGATAATAACCAGAATTACTAAAATGTGGAAAAAGTATTTATGCTTTAATATTCTCTCGATCATATTCCCCCCTATTGTCTATCGCGCACACCTTCTTGCGGATATCGGTTAACTTACCGAAACACACAAGGCTGTCCCCCAGGATAATTTTAGTATCCAAGGGAGGATTCGGAGTTATCTCGCCTGCCCTCTCGGCCGCTAAAACCAGGATATGGGATTCAGGCAGGTCTATTTCTTTCAGGCTTTTATTCAAAACCGGGCTATTTTTGCAAACTTCAATCCGTGAAACTCCATAGCCTCCGGTTGCCACAACCAATTCTTCAAAAGAAACCGGGGCGATAATCTGATTTTTAATTATATGCGCCCTCATAATATCAGTCAACCTGGCGGCGAACCTCGAACTAATAACGGCCCTGTATATTATATAAACTCCCAAGACAATAATCCCCAAATTTACCCAAGGCACCAGGTTGGAAGGAACAATTGAATTCACAAAGGGAACTTTGTATATAGTTACCAAATCCGTCCTGATGGAATTAGCAAAAGTGGCAATCAATGTCACAAAACCGGCATGCCCGAAAATAATCAGAGTGGAAGCAATCTTCCTTCTCTGGAGATTACCGGTAACCAGCTCAGATTCCCGGGTAGTAAATCCTGTGCCCGTGAAACACGACAATGCCTGAAACTTAGCCAAGGGCCAGGGAAGGCCGGTTAAATGGAACGCAATAGCCCCGATTCTCACAGTAATAAAAGATATCCCGATAACAATAAGAAATAATAATAAGTTCATCGTTGTCTCCTTTTGTCTCTTTCTCGATCACTTCCCTAAACACAGCGGTTAAAACAATCTCTGTAGGCTTCGGGCGATCAGCGATCATCCTTACTCCTTATAGAGCCGCGCCATTTATTCTACGATTTCTCCGGAAGCAAGATAGTGACCGTGGCGCGAATACCCCATTTTGGGCCGGATGTCGAAGCCTGGGTATAATAAATCCCTCCCATTTATTTCATTACCGCGGCATCAGCGCAAACACTCCCCAACCCAGGTATTCACGCGTGTAAGCGGCGTGGCGCTCGGGGCCAGAGGTCAGTTGGGCTCGAACTTCTTTTGCCAGCTCATCGCCGGGATTGGCTTCAAGCCATCTACGCATAGTGAGCCACTTGGCCGCCTCGTATCTATCCCAACCATCCTGGTTAGCCAGAACCATTTCCACGACGTCATAGCCAAGCCGGCCAAAAGACGCCAGAAGCTCCGAAAGGATAAGAAAGTCAGAGATTGAGGTAGCAAGACACTCCTTGGCAACATCTTCTGTCGGCGGTAACTGCCGCCAGTAGGGCTCACCAATAAGAATTATCCCTCCCCTGCGCAGGCTCCGCGCCAGAAGCTCGATCGTGCCGGCAACTCCCCCGCCAATCCAAGCGGCGCCAACACAAGCTGCCACATCGACCTTCTCATCAGAGACATAGCCGGCAGCATCGCCATGGATGAACTTAACTTGATCTGCGACGCCGAGTTCTACAGCACGAAGTCTCGCCTGCTCCGTGAACAACTCGCTCATATCAACGCCGGTGCCGATAACTCCGTAATCGCGTGCCCAGGTGCACAGCATCTCCCCCGAACCACTGCCAAGGTCAAGCACTCGGGCCCCCTTTTCCAGGCGCAGTGCCGCGCCGAGAGTAGCGAACTTTTCGGGCGTGAATGGATTGTGAATGCGATGAGCACTTTCAGTGATGTTAAATATACGTGGAATATCCATTGCAAAAATCTCCTTTCCTTAAAAACTACGGGGCGCTTCTATCTGATCGCATTTGCGCACACAGTTCTCAAATAATGACTCATTCCATTGTTTCATCATTCATCTCCTGATCTTAAACTATGGTTTTAATACAGAAACTACCGGTTTCTCCGCTTCCATGACTATCACGCGCCACTCGGTGCCATACAAAGAAACCGTATCCCAAACAGCGTATTTCCTGACGATCTTCGTATCCGTTAAGCCCTTAGAGTAAAAATCATAGGAGCCGCCGCCGCTTTTTGACGCGGCAACAGTCCTGGAAAAAGAAATAAGCCCCTCAAACTTCTCAAATAAGCTATCGCTAAAGATATTCCTGCCTATCTGGCCAGGATCAGGGTCATATACGATCAAGCCATCCTTTTGCATAACCCAAACCTTACAAGATTTATCCCAGACAAACGGCATAGCTGTATCGCCGAACAACGCGTCCTGCCTGACCAGCATACTCAGCGAACCGGCAAAATCTCCTTTGCCGAAAAAAACAGGATACTCAAAATCAATCGCCTCTATACCTTCAACAGAACGAAAAACACTGCTTAAAACAGGTTTTTTGAGTTTTTTAACAGCCATGACCTGCTTTTGTTTGCTTATGTCCGCCCCCTCATGCTGGTTGTATTCTTTGGGCTCAACGATAACCATTTTTCCGGAAGCATCCACAAACGCGCAATCAATAATATAACCATGCGCTTTGCTTAAATCATTCAATATTTTACGCATCCTTGGCTCATCTAAATTGACAGCCGATAACTGGCTGGCTGCCTGTGCAAGCTCCTTATCTATAGAAGAAAATACAATAGTTACGCTTTTTTTGACTTTATCCAGGGACAATGTCATATCTTCCATATTCATGGAAAAAGCGTTGAACGCGGCCAGTAAAACAATACCAATAACTAAGATAGCTATTTTCTTTATCAGCATTTCCCCTCCTGCGCCTGCCTCTCTAATATCTTGATAAAAGCCTGGACAACTGTTGGATTAAACTGGGTCCCGGCGCTTTCCTTAAGCTTTTTGATTACATCTTCTTTTTGCATACCGGCTTTATAAGAACGCGCCGTGATCATCGCGTCGTACGCGTCAGCCACCGAGGCGATCTGGGCAAAAATGCCGCACTGGCCGGCTTTCAGGCCGTCAGGATAACCTGTCCCGTCATAACGCTCATGGTGCGACCTGATCACAGAAAGCATTGCCGCGTCTAAAAACACAGGCTTTAATATTTCCTCGCCTACTTCAGGATGCTTGCGCACAATATCCCACTCGCTTTTCGAGAGTTCGCTGGTTTTATTCAATATATCTTCATGGATGCCTAATTTGCCGATATCATGCAGCTGCGCGGCTTTTCTTAATTCTTCAGCTTTTTCAGGAGCAATACCCATTTCTACGGCGATAGCGTATGCGTAATCGCCTACCCTGTCTGAATGGCCGCGCGTATAAGGGTCTTTGGCTTCCAAACTGCGCACCATTGCCTGGACCACGCGGTAAAAATAATCATGCAGCTTCTCCCTGGTTTCCGAAAGGTTAGCGGCCATCTCATTAAAAGATCCAGCTAATTGGCCGATCTCATCATAGGAATTCACCTTTACGCGATACTTTAGGTCGCCTGCCGATAAATGTTTTGTGCCTTCGATCAATTTCTTGATAGGGTCAATGATCCTCGCGGAGAAAATAAAACCCAAACCTAATGAAAAAATAACACCCATAAGTAAAACAAATAATCCCCTGTAAAATAATCCTTTTTCCGCGAAGTAAACATCAGCGGCGTCAATATCCACGCCTAATACGGCAACCGGACGGCCTGACCGGTCAGAAATAGGCGCGTATCCTGAAAGGGCTTTACCCCATTCATCAATCACCAGTTCACTGTCCGTGGTTGGGCCTTTAAGGGCATTCAACATCCCCGGGAAACGGCTGGCATCATACTTATCCCCGGGATAAGATGTCGCTTTTCGTTTGATCTTTTTCTCGGTAAGGGCGTCAGGATCCACCACAAACTGCCAGATGCCCGGCTTATCAGCCATCTTCATTATATAAATATACTGGATCAGCGGATTAGCCTGCTTGATCCTTAACAATTGCACGGCGATATTCTCAAAAGCGGGTGCCTTGATGCCTTCGGGGTTTAGAGGAATACTCTCCAGCGCGGAACTATCCACGGAAAGCGCGGCTGTCTGAGCGGTTATCGCAAGTTTATCCCTGAACTGGTTAAATTGTAATTCCAAACTGTACCTGAAAAGGATAAAATTACCCAGTAAAGCCACAAACAACAAAGAAGCGATAAAGGTCAAGACGACCTTTAGATAAAAACTTCTGAAAAACATACTCCTGCTTTCCATATTTAACTCTTTTTCCTTCGCAAAATACCTTTAGCGTGCTTCTTTACTTCAAAGATCTCGATCGCCTCATAAATAAGCATAATAGCCAGGAATAACAAAATCGCGCCGATAAAACCGATCACGCTTAACTTATACTGCACGATGATCAAAAGTAGCGCCCATAAAGTCATCGTCAGCATAAAAACCATCGGAATAAGCACAAACCAGCTTTGTTTATTCTTCTTCTTAAGCCACACTGCCACGATCATAAGCGCCAGTGCCGCTAAAAGCTGATTGGTCGCTCCAAACACAGGCCAGATGCTTTTCCAGGCCGGGATGATATTGCCATTAGCGTCCTTGATATCAATCAATACGAAAACCGCAGGCAAAATTAAAGTAACTATCGTAGCCAAATACCTGTGAAGCTTACCCTTCATATTAAAGAATTCCTCAAAAATATAACGGGCTAACCTTGTCGCTGTATCTAATGTGGTCAGGATAAACGCGGATAACGCAAGTAACCCGAATGAAGCGCCTATCTTCGCGGGAATCCCGAATATAGAAAGAAACTTCGCCATACCAGCGCCATAGATGGCTAAAGGAGCATGGGAAACCATAGGATCGTTTTTTCCCACGACCATCACCGTGCATAACGCGATAACCGCAACCAACCCTTCCACAAGCATCGCGCCATAGCCAATAGGCAAAGCATCTGATTCCTTTTTTATTTGCTTAGAAGTCGTGCCGCTGGCCACAATACAATGAAAACCGCTCACCGCTCCGCAGGCAACTGTAACAAACAACATAGGAAATAACATACCGATATCTTTATTATTCCAGACGGTAAACGCCGGATAGTTAAGCGGCAGGCCGCCCAGGAGAATACCGAAGAACCCTCCTATCA
>Ga0265297_10005018_pt1 | contig 20775 bp, 28 predicted proteins | sample Munlanlwell13791_FD_192502 | JGI IMG/M metagenome (GOLD analysis project Ga0265297, IMG submission 192502) | Leachate microbial communities from a municipal landfill in Southern Ontario, Canada - Leachate well 137-91 | ecosystem: Engineered > Solid waste > Landfill > Unclassified | place...
ATGAGATGACTAACAAGAAGGACCTTGGTAATGCCATTGATTTAAGCGTTATTTATGACTATACCGAGGATGTTCAGTTAGGTCTGACGCTTGGTTATTTCAAGCCCGGAGAGGCATTTGCCGAGAATAACAGGCGCGATGCCACCCAGGTGCTCGGCACCATGAAGGTTACGTTCTAACATCGTTGATGTAAGCAATACCGACCCTCGCAGGAGCAATCCTGCGAGGGTTTTTTAATTCCCACTATGGTACATCTTGCCATTATCTATCATATGCACCAGCCGTATTACAAGGACCTCCTGAGCGGGGAGTCTCCCTTGCCATGGGTGCGCCTGCACGGGACCAAGGATTACCTTGATATGGTCCAGATGCTAAGCGATTACCCAAAGGTCAGGTTGACCTTTAACCTGGTGCCTTCGTTATTAGAGCAGATAGAGGACCTTGCCTCAGGCAGCGCAAGAGACAGGTTCCTGGAGCTCTCCCTTAAGCCGGCCGATAAACTTACCCGCGAAGAAAAAAGTTTTATCCTGAATAATTTTTTCTCCATTAACCGCGAAAGGGTGATTTCCCTTTTCCCGCGTTATTATGAGTTGTATTTCAAAAAGCAGGAGGGCTTGAATTTCACCGACCAGGATTACCTCGATCTGCAGGTTTGTTTTAACCTTGCCTGGTTTGATCCGTCCTTCCGCAGCAGCAATCCGGAATTGAAAAAGCTCATTGCTAAAGGCCGCTTCTTCAGCGAGGACGATAAGAAAGCCTGTCTTGCCCAACAGGCCGAGATTTTGAAGCAGATCATTCCGGCTTACCGCAGGTTCCAGGAGCAGGGGCAGATTGAGGTAAGCATTACGCCTTATTATCACCCTATCCTTCCGTTGCTTTACAATACCAGGACTGCCAGGGAAGCAAACATTAAAACTGTATTACCGCGGGTCCAGTTCAATTATCCCGAAGACGCCCGTTTTCAGGTAGAAGAGGCAGTCAGGTTTTACCGGGAGCGTTTCGGGGTAAAGCCGGCCGGGATGTGGCCGTCGGAAGAAGCGGTCAGCGAGCATATCCTGCCTTTTATTATCAGTCCCGGCATTAAATGGATTGTTACGGATGAGGCCATACTTTTTAAGTCCCTAAAACTAAAAAAACGCAATACCCGCCTTATTTACCAGCCGCACCTCCTGAAGAGAAAGGAGGGAGACTTAAACGTTGTTTTTCGCGACCGCAACCTTTCGGACCTGATAGGTTTTGTATATCATAACTGGAATGCGGTTGATGCGGTAGGTGATTTTATGAAACACCTCGAGGGTATCCACCGCGCCTTTGGCGGCGAGGACACCCTGGTGGTAATCGCCATGGACGGGGAAAATGCCTGGGAGTATTTTGCAAACGACGGGCATGATTTCCTTGAGCTGTTTTACCGGCGCCTCTCGGAGAGCGACTCTATTAAGACTACCACGGTCAAGGATTATCTTGCAGCGCGCCCTCCGAAAAGGAATATCAAGCATCTGGGTTGCGGTTCCTGGATTTACGGTGATTTCGGAAAATGGATAGGTAACCCCTCTAAGGTCAGGGCATGGGAGTGCCTTGCCGAAGCGCGCGGAAAGCTTGAGGAAGCAAGGACTGCTCTTTCCCAGGATAAATTGGAGCTGGCAAGAAAACAGATTTATGTTGCCGAAGGAAGCGATTGGTTCTGGTGGTATGGGGAAGACCCTGACGGCAGCTTCGATGAGCTCTTCCGCCGCCACCTCAATAATTTTTATTCTATTATCGCCAAGCCCGCGCCCGGTTACCTTAAAAATCCCCTTACCCCTTAACCCCGCCAGCTTAAGCAATGCCCTGATTATATTGTAATGAAGGTTGTAAGGGGGTTTTAATGGCGGTCTGATTTTAGGCAATAACTCATTGACAATCAAGGGGTTTTGTGTTATAAAATTAAAAAGCTTGGGGTTGTTTAGTTTATGGACAAAAAAGATATTTATAACCATCTGGCCAGGATTTACCTGGACGCCTCTTCAGAAACTTCCAAGAAATCACGCAAGAAATTTCATTATGTCGGTATTCTTTGGGGTGTTGCCGCGGCGGTTTTTCTCTCATCCCTGGCATTATTCAGTTACATCAGGACCCCCAGGGTAAACGATACCTACGGTCGCGTAGAACTGGTTCTTTTAGCCGATGCCGCCAAGATTAACTTCAATTTTAACCCCGCCAAGAAGGAAATCTATACCATCGACCTAAACAAGCTTAACCTTAAGCGTTTTAGCGCGCTTGCCTTTAGCCTCAAGAAATCCAATATCCATAACAACGTCTCGGTGCGGGTGGAATTTACCAATTCCTTCAAGGAGACCTCGGAGGTTTATGTCAAGAATGTACCATATCGCTGGCACGATTACCGCATCGAGCTGTCCGATTTTAAGAGCATCGGCAACTGGCGGAATATGCGCACCCTTTCTTTTGCGGTTGAAGAGTGGAACAGCAGGGAAAGTAACGGCGTTGTTTACGTAGACAATATCAGGTTGCTGCGTTAAATACCGGAGGATACCAATATGCGTATTATGGCGATTACGAATCAGAAGGGGGGTTGCGGTAAGACTACTACCGCTATAAATCTGGCAGCGTCACTTATGGCTAACGGACGCAAGGTTCTCCTGATAGACCTGGATCCGCAGGCACACGCCACATCGGGGCTCAACGTTAAGACGGAATCCAACATTTACAACGTTCTTTCCAAAATTACCCCTCAGAGATCCAATTTAGGAGATATCCTCCAGAGGGTAGATGATAACTTTTATCTTGCCCCCTCGGGTATTGTCTTGAGCACCCTTGAGCAGGAATTGGCAGGAGAGATCGGCCGGGAATCGCGCCTGAATTGGGTGCTGGAGAATTTCAAATCCGATTTTGACTATATCCTTATTGATTGCCCGCCCAACCTGGGCATACTTACCATTAATGCCATCCGCGCCTCGAATGAAGTGGTCATACCGGTTGAGGCAAGCAGGTTCTCGCTGGATGGCCTGGGGCAGCTGCTCGATATAATAAACCTGGTCAGGGACAGGCTTAATCATAGCGTATCACACCGCATACTGATAACTAATTTTGATTCACGGCTCAGGCATTCCTTCCAGATGCTCGAGCGCATAAAGAATACTTTTGAGGAGAGCCTCTTCAGCACGATAATGCATGTCAATGTCAAGCTTAAAGAGGCGCAGAATGAGGGCCTTCACATCTTTAGTTATGACAAGTATTGCCGGGGGGCTAAGGATTATTTCAGCTTATCCCGCGAGATTATCATGCAGGAAGAAGAAGGCAGGGCTGGCGAGGGAAGGAGACAGGAGGCAGGGCCGCACCTCAAAAAAATTATGAAACAGATTGTCCGCGAAGAACTGCCTAAATTGAACAATGTTTTCTTTTCCGTGTTTGCCCCCGATGCCAAGGATGTCCACGTAGTGGGGAATTTCAACAACTGGAGCTTAGACGGCGAAAGCCGCATGCATAAAGAGGGTGCGTTTTGGGCAAAAAGGATTAACCTTAATTCCGGAAGATACCGTTACCGTTTCGTGATTGACGGGAAATGGACCGAAGACCCCAACAACCCCAGCAAGGAATTGAATCCTTACGGTGAGATGGATTCTCTGCTGGAAGTAGCCAAATGGTAGAAAGGCACAAACTATGACTGAAGCGAAGAATATCGAAATCGAGGATGGCAAATTTTTTGCGGTAATCTCCTATATCAGCTTTCTCTGTGTCCTGGCGCTGCTTTTGAAGAAAGAAAATAAATTTTCCATACATCACGCCAAGCAGGGGTTGGTGCTTTTCGTGTTCGAGAGTATGTTTTTTATACTTTCGATTATCCCCATCCTGGGGTGGTTTATAGGATGGTTCGGTTTTACGGCGTTTCTGCTGCTTTCGGTCTGGGGGATGTTTAAGGCGTCCCAAGGCGCATATAGCCGGCTTCCGGTGATAGCCAATATCGCAGATAAGGTTTCCTTATAGATGCAAACAAGAAAGGCAATCGAGGTCCGCCATAGTTGCCGCAGTTTTGCGAAGAAGCCGGTTAAGACCGGGCTTATCGCTAAAATAGCAGATTGCGGCCGCCTGGCGCCTACTGCCAGGAATGTCCAGCCCTGGGAGTTCATAGCCGTCACTGACAGAAAAATCCTGAATGAGCTGGCGCAATTGGCGGAAAACGGCCGTTTCCTTGGCGAGGCTTCATGTTGTATCGCAGTTTTATCCCATGATACCAAATATTACCTGGAGGACGGCGCAGCAGCTACCGAGAACATGCTTCTTGCCGCTACCGACCTTGGTTTGGCAAGCTGCTGGGTTGCAGGCGATAAGAAGGATTACTGCGGCAAGGTCAAAGAGCTGCTGGGCGTGCCCCAGGAATTCAAGCTGGTCAGCCTTATTGCCTTAGGGTATCCCGGCGCAAAATCCGAGCCTCCCGTGAAAAAACCATTAAAGGATATCCTGCATTGGGAAAAATTTTAAAAAGGAGGTCTTAAGATGCCTGCCAAAAAGAAGAAAGCGGCCAGAAAAACTATCAAGAGACCAAAGAAGAAAAAGCCGGTTGTCAGGAAACCGGGAGGCAGAGGCAAATCTTCCGCACTAAAGAAAAAACCCGCAGGAGGGAAAAGCGCTTCAAAGAGAATGGTGCTTGCCAGAAAGCCCTCCCAAAAAATGACCCCTGCCAAAAAGAGGCCCCTTGGCCGCAATGCGATCGGCATGATTACCCATTATTTCCCCAAGGTCCAGGCTGCGGTGGTGAAGCTCAATCTGCCGCTTAAGGTCGGGGATACAATCAAAATTAAAGGCCATACCACGGATTTTATCCAAAGCGTGACCTCCATGCAGATTGACCGCGTCCCCATAAGCGTAGCAGGGAAAGGAAAGGAAATAGGCCTGATGGTAAATTCACGGGTGCGCAGGAACGATGTTGTCTGCCAGCCTTAAACATAGATAAATAAAAGAAAGGAGGCAAACAGAATGATAGGAACTCCTTTTATGGGGCTTTCAGGGGCTGTCTTGTTGCTGGCTGTAGCTGCAGGGTTTCTGGTATGCTCGATTGCAAAAAAGGAACAGGGGGCCATCAAGATCGTTGGTTACGTTATCGGGGTAAGCATTATTGCGATAGCTGGCCTGCTAATCATTAACGGTCTGGCTGGCCAGGTGCGCATGTGCAGGATGAAGGGGTGCGCTGGGCCGGGCGGCATGATGATGAAAGACAGGATTATGATGAAGGACAGAGGCATGATGAAACCTATGATGCCGGATGTCAAGAAATAGAACAGCGCAAAAAAAGGCCTCCCGCACATAGGAGGCCTTTAAAATAAGCTATTTAAGAGTACCCACTCATAATAACCCATGGTTTGAAAATGAGTAGCAACTCATAATAACCGTGGCGTTAAAACTAAGTAAGATTAAGTAAAATCATGCGATGAAAGCTAAGGGAAGGCCGAAGAAGTACCGGATTGTGCGTTTAGACCCCAAAATCAGCCAGTTTAGCCCACGCGGCAGGGCGGGAAGGCCGGATGAGTCTAATCTTACTATGGATGAATTTGAAGCCGTAAGGCTGTCGGATTTTATGGGATTGAGGCAGGTTGAGGCTGCCAGGTCCATGCATATATCTCAGCAGACCTTCAGCCGCATACTAAGGAAAGCGCGTCAAACCATTGCCGAGACCCTGGTAAAAGGCAAGCTTATCAAGATCCAGGGAGGTTCTTATGTAATTGCTACTAAGCAACCTCATCAACAACAGGAGAACGCTACTCAAAACAACGCATCAAATTCCCCCAAAATAACGTAATTTTGCCTTTGCTAGCCGCTATCATTATAAACCATTATGCTAAAATCGCTATTTGCGTAACTTCCTATAATATATCTTATGTTAACTTTAGCATATTAAAATAAATTACATAACATATTGCAAATAAATAAGTTATATTATTTTGGGATTTGCTTGTGGAAAAGGCATTTTAAACTTACCGGGATTTACTCCTCTTTTTGAAGAGTTACATTTAAAAACATATTTTGGGTTTAAATGATTATTTGGCAGGTATTCCCTTGCGGGTCTTTTAGCGGATAATGGATAGAAGAGCTCTAAATTAGCTTTTTGCCTTATCCTCTGCCTTCTGAATAAGGCTACACTGATGGGATTATATTACTTCCAGGCGGGTGTGTTGCCAGCCGATTTTGAAGAAAAAGAAGGTACTTAATGCGGTTATACTTATGCCTAAAACCAATGGGTTTATCAGGTAATATTTTAATATTACAAGCCCTAATAGCGATAGCGCCAGAAAAGGTAATAGATACCAGTTGTAGAAGTCTTTTATCCGGATGGAGAGTTTACTCTTGCAGTTATGGCAGATAATACTCATCCATCTGCCGTTAAAAGGAAAGCCGTAAGGTGGGATATCGGCATTACATCTGGGGCATTTTGCCATAATAAACTTAGGGGTTTTCCTGGGTGTTTTCGGCCTTAACGCCTTTGTTTTTGAGGTAATCCATGGATGCTTTCAGGTCCTCTTCCCTCCCCTCAAGTATTATTATTGCCCATCCTATCTCGGTAGAAAAAGAAGCCTCCAGGATGCTCATGAGGATATCGAATTTTTTACAGAGGTTGCAGAGGATAGGTTCGTCTTTTAAATCACCCGGAAAACTTAGCTCTGTTTTTATGCGCACGGATTAACCTCACTAAGATAAAGGTTACTACATAGCTTCCTAATCCTGCCAACGCCGCAATAACCAGATATCCGGTTGCCAGCGGAGCAAGGATCTTTAAGATGGCAGGTTCAAATAGGCCCCTGAAACGGAAATTGCCTGCAAAAGAATGCCACTGCCGGTAAACCTCCCGCCAGTCTATTCCTAGTATAACCGAACCCAGTTTAATTGACAAGAGAAAACTTACGAAGCTGATCCAGGCGTTGGTAGCGGCGCTCCCTAAAATGGCAGCTGCGCGGTTGGCCTTAAATACGAATGCCAACAATAGCGCTACTACCAACCCCATAGCCGGCATGATGCCGCAAAATACGCCTATTGCGACCCCTAGCGCTATCTTTCCGGGTGAATCATTGATGTGGACGGCTTTTAAATAGAGTAGCCTTGCTCGGCGCAGGAACCTATTTTTGCTTTTGAGCTTTTTCATCGTCAAATACCGGTTTGATGTTGGTCCCGGCAAAGCGTTCCAGGCCGAATGATTCTTGCGCCCATCCGTTATATAGCCCGTATCCCTCCATGGATTTTTGAGCCTCGCGATATTCCTCCTGGCTGATCCTGCGGTTGATTTCGGGGAATTCGCCTGAGCGGTAACAGGGATAATACTGGCTCATCAGGCTGATGTAGGTATCGGAGGAGACCTCGCTTGATATAAAACGCATTGTTTCGGCTGTCCCGGCTGCATTGTCCGGCAGGACAAGGTGTCTGACTATGAGGCCTCTTTTTATAATGCCGTTGTCGTCAAATTCGGCTATGCCGGCCTGACGGTGCATCTCCTTTATGCTTTCCCGGTTGTATTTCGGGTAATCGGGAGCTCCCGAATACTTAACGGCGATCCCGTTGTCCGCGTAACGCATATCTGCCAGATATATATCAACGACGCCGTCCAGGAGCCTTATTACTTCAGGCAATTCATAACCGCCCGTATTATAGAGTATCGGAATATCCAGGCCTTTTTTTACGGCTATATCCAGGGATTTGAGTATCTGCGGCATGATATGAGTAGGGCTGACCAGGTTTATGTTATGGCATCCCATTGCCTTAAGTTCAAGCATTATATCCGCCAGCTTGCCCTCTTCTACTTCTTTGCCTTTTCCAAGTTGGCTGAATTCATAGTTCTGGCAATAGGCGCAGTTCATATTGCAGCAACTGAAGAATACCGTGCCGGAACCGCATTTACCCGAGATGGGCGGTTCTTCCCCGTGATGTGGCATAAAACTGTATACCTTGGGTTTGAGACCCGTATTGCAAATCCCTTTTTGCCCCTTAAGGCGGTTTACTCCGCAGCGGTGGGGGCAGAGCGAGCAGGATTCCAGCAACCCCCAGGCCTTTTCCAGGTTCATTCCCAGCCCCTGCTTCTTTAGGTGCTTATAGAGCATAGGTATATATCGCGTATCTGCTTGAATATCCCGGCATATTCGCTGCTGCGGTAATCAGGGTATGTCCAGGCGCACGGGATAAAGTCCTTATCACGATAAAGAAGGGTTACTTCGGCGTATATCCCGCGGTCGAGATAAATGCGGTGGCTATAGTCTTTGGTAGTGGCGAGAACCAGCCTTGCCTGATCAAGGTAACCGGGGTCTATGTTTACCAGGCGTTTCTTTCTCCGCATGAGCCCGCCTTCGATTTTATTTGTCAGGGTTTTTATCCTATCCAGATGCGCCGGGTTAATCAGCTTTCGGAAGCTTAGGAATTGTCTTTTGAGGCGGCTCCCGAACTCATCGCTGTAATAATCGGTGTGCTTGAATTCCAATGCCGGGCTCTCGTAGTCAATACTGCCAAAATAATGTTTGAGGGAATTTTTGGCCTTGGAAGCCGCAGCAGCGTCTTTAAAGATTAATCCTATTATGAGTTTTACCGGGAGGCGTTTCTTGGTTTTTCCCATGGTCTTTTTTAAGATAGGCCTGCGGGAGGAAGGTATTACTTCTTTGGGGGTGCCGGAGGCAGAAACCGGTTGACGTAACTGGCTATCTTTTTACGTTGCGATTCATTGATTTGGTTAAAGAAAATAGCAATGTTAAACCCTCCCCCCTGCCTTTCATCTTCGGTGCGCACGATTACGCCTTGGCAGGATACCTTGCCGTCGGAATGGCTGTTTTTTACCGGCATCGCCAGGCCCAGCGCTACCTTTGTGAAGGGGGGTATATATTTATCGATATGGCAATATGCCCCGATACAGCTGATATCCTTGGTGGTAGTGACAAAACGGTAACCGTCCGCCGCCACCCTGAAGTCCAGTTTCTTCTTGATGCGGGGATAGCGGCGCCTTTCCGCGCCTGCCTTAGAGCGTTTCTTCATTGCCCTTCGCCTTCTTTGGGTTTTGGCCTGGTATGCTTAAGCCAGCACTTCTTGGTGCAGTAGAATTTACCGTTACGGTAATAACGTTTGATTCTCTTTAGGGGTTTATTGCAGCCTAGGCAGTTGGTTTGTTTTTCCTCCGCCGGCTGCGCTGCCGTTGCTTGTTGTGCCTCCTGAGCCATTAGTATCTCCCTTCCCTAGCTGGTTTAGTGACCGAAACATCATAACATATATTCAAAGAGGTGTCAATAATATGGATTCCAACGGGCGGCGCCTTAGGGCGGTTAATATATAACTTTCTGGATGGATTCCTTGATGAGGGCGAGCGGGATATTCTTTCTGACCACGGCCTTTCCTATGCCGGATATAAGGACGAACCTGTTTTGGGATCCGATGAATTTTTTATCCCGGTAATGCCTGCTGATGATATCGCGCATTCGCACATTCCTGACCTTATCGGGAAGCCCGGCAGATTTAATCAGTGCGCTTACGCGTTTCTGTATGGCGGGTGTTATGAGGCCCAGCCGCCTGCTGATATCAGTTGCCACCAGCATCCCCAGCCCTACCGCTTCCCCGTGGTTATAGGCGCGGTATCTGCCGGCAGCCTCAATGGCGTGGCCTATGGTATGCCCAAAGTTCAGAATCGTTCTCAAGCCCTTTTCTTCTTTTTCGTCAGCCTCAACGATTCTGGCTTTTACGGTTATGGCGGGCAAGAGTATGCGTTCCAACTGTTTGGGATTCAGCAAAACGTTACCGCCGAGAAGTTTTTCTAAATAAACAAAAAGCCCCCTGTTTTTGATAACGGCGCATTTTATAATTTCTGCCAGGCCGTTTTTTATCTGTTTTGCGGAGAGCGTTTTCAGGAGAGCAACGTCGCAGCATACCAGCCGGGGTTGATAAAAGGTGCCTACCAGGTTTTTGCCTTCTGTCAGGTCTACGCCGGTCTTGCCTCCGATGCTGGAATCTGCCTGGGCGAGCAAGGTAGTGGGGACCTGGATATAGGCGACCCCGCGTTTATAAACCGATGACACGAAACCCGCTAGGTCTCCTACGACCCCTCCTCCCAGCGCAATCACGAAAACCCGTTTATCTTTGGCATAAGCGGTAATTTTCCTTATCGCCTCGAATGCGACCTTGAGTGATTTGCTTGTTTCCGAATCCGGCACGGCCTGGAATTTAAAATTAATCCCGTTCCTTTTAAGTGAGGCCGCGACGGGCTTGCCGTAATAATGCTTTACGCGCCGGTTGGTAATGATGTAGGCGGCATCTCCGAGTTTAAGCTTGTTCGCGTAGTCCCCCAGCGAACCGATGATAGCGGAACCTATCATTACCTTGTAGGGGTTGTTTTTAAGCTTTATCCTGACGGTATGCATTGAAGGAAGTTCCCGGCCTTTTATTTCTTGGCCTGGGTTTTGGCAGTAGCCTCTTTGGCAGGGGCTGCTTCCTTTTCTTTGGTTTCGGTAGCAGGGCCGGTTGAAGTGGCGGCAGTGGCTTCGGCCTTCTCCGCCTTCTCCTTTTTTATCTTAATCCTGACGGTTTTTATCTTTGGCAGGCCGTAGATATCGTCCCCTTCTTTCCACTGGTTCTTCTCCATCATTGTCCTGAGGCGCTCAATGCGTTTTAGAACCGAGCGGGGTTTTTTGTCTTTATCCGAAGAGTTCAGGGAAGGATGTATTGCCATTGTTTATAGCCTCCTTACGAGAGAATCCTTATAGCGTTTTTTAAATTCTGCCAATACCTTATTGGCAGTTTCTCTGTCCGAAAAATTTCCTACGCATATTATCGTATATTTGCCCTTGGGTATCACCATAGGGTCGTAACCCTTTTTACGTAATAGCTCTGTTTCCTTATCAATCGATGATTTATTGGAGAAGCTCGCCAGTTGAATGGTATAGGCGTGTTCCCCCGGTGCCTCCGTATTCGTTTTGGAACCCGTTTCTATCGCCGTCGGCTCCTTGATGGCTCTTTGGAATACGGTTAAAGATTCCTGTGCCCCTTCTGCGTGAGCGGGGGGCGCTGCGTTTTTGGCATTGGCAACATCGATACGCAGGTTTGTTTTACGTAACGCCAGCCCCTTGCCTTTTTCTACCCCGAAAGAGAAAGAGATAATCGCCGTTACCAGGAAGGCGATAGCCAGCAGTATTATTTTTTCGTATCCCCGCAGACGGCTCAATAAAGGGCGGGTTCTCCCCTTGTTTTTCGGGATATCGCTCGTCTGGGAAAATAATTCTAACTGCGAATAATCGTCTTTTTTAAACACGGCAAATTTATTATATATACTTAGAACGGCGCTTACAAGTAATTTTTTGTATTAATCTTTTTAATCGCCTTTAAAAAGGCCTCTACTACCTTGGGGTCAAACTGGGAATTGCTTTTGCGCTTTATTTCTTTTATCGCGGAGTTGAAGTTAATCCTTTCGCGGTAGGGGCGGCCGTAGACCATCGCCTCAAAGGCGTCCGCCACTGCCATGATGCGCGCCCCCAGGGGGATTTGCCCTTTTTTCAGGCCGGAGGGGTATCCTGTTCCGTCGTATCTCTCGTGGTGATGCGTGATGATGGGTATTGCCGGCCGCAGCACCTGCAGGTGCCTTAAGATCTCTGCGCCCCGTTTCGGGTGGCGCCTAATGATCTTATATTCCCTGGGTGTAAGCTTCGTGGTTTTGGTAAGTATCTCTACCGGGATATCTACCTTGCCGGTATCGTGCAGGAGGCTTGCATATTTAAGGCTTTCTGTCTGTTTTTCGTCCAGGTGCATCTGGTGGGCGATCGCCGTAACCAGGCGGCTGAAATACGGTGAATGGGTGTATTCCTGCGGCACCCTCGTGTCGAGCATCGTAACCAGGGATTTGATGCTTCCCAGCACTATCCTTTGCTGCTCTTCGTAAAGCTGCAGGTTTTTTATCCCGATAGTGGCCTGTTCCGCCATCGTCATCAGTATCTCCTGGTCGAAATTGTCGAATTCAGGGTATTTTTTGTCTCGTTTGAGGATGATCAACCCGATGATATCGTCGCATATCAAAGGCAATGCGAGCAGGCGGTCGCGCCGGATGGAGCGGCTGGTCTTGATGATTTTTTTCTCGAGGCCGTTGGTTATGGCTTCCCTGTTGTCGACGACGTATTTTTTCCTGTCGCTCACCATGGCCTTTAATATCGAGTGTTTCTTGGTATGGTCGAGTATGATGATAAGGCAGTAACGGGCATTGAATATCTGGCAGATGAGCCGGCAGAAACGCACGATTAAATCCTTAAGCTCGAAGGTAGAGTTTACCAGCCGGTAGATGTTGTGTATTGAGGAAATCAGGAACTTATACTTTTTGGTAGGGCTCAAATAATTTTTTATATTCATCTAAGGCGTACCTGTCTGTCATGCCTGCAATATAATCGCAGACTACACGTTTAACCCCATCACGCTTTAGGCGCATCTGGACGTGCGGCGGCAAGGCCTCGGGCCGGGAGACGTAAACACTAAACATGTTCTCGATAAAACGCTTGGCCTTATCGCTCATCCTTACCACACGGTAATGGTGATAGAGTTTTTCCATAAGGAACCTGCGTAACGGCATCCTCAGTTGCATCATCCGGTCGCTGAAGGTTACGATCTTGGAGCAGTGGCGCTTGGCATCCGTATGGGATTTTAGTTTTAGTTTATGGATCCTTTCTTCGGTTTCGCGTATGAGGTCGGTTACCTGCATGTCTATCAACGACCTGATGATGAGGTTTTTTTTCATTTCCTCACTTACTTTTTCCCGGCGCTTGCTTATGCCCAAGCAGAGCTTGCGCCAGATAGGGAGCTTTTTTAAATTTTCTTCGGTAATCATGCCCGAGGTAAGGCCGTCGTCAAGGTCATGATTGTCATATGCGATCTCGTCGGCAATATCCACGACCTGCGTTTCCAGGGTAGGCATTTCATCCGGAGCCAGCCCTTTGATGGAGGCGGCCCTATCAAAAGCCGAGGAGTGCTTTACTATCCCTTCCCTTACCTCCCAGGTAAGGTTTATTCCGGGAAAATCAGGGTAACGTTCTTCTAATACGTCCACCACCCGCAGGCTGTGGAGGTTGTGATTAAACCCCCCCTCCTTTTTCATTAGCTCATTCAGCGCGTCTTCACCGGAATGCCCGAAGGGGGTATGCCCCAGGTCATGCGCCAGCGCTATGGCTTCGGTAAGGTCGATGTTTAGCCTTAATCCTGCGGCAATAGTCCTGGCTATCTGTGATACCTCCAGGGTATGGGTAAGGCGGGTGCGGTAATAATCGCCTTCGTGGATTACGAATACCTGGGTTTTGTATTCCAGCCTTCTAAACGCCGCTGAATGTATGATACGGTCACGGTCCCGCTGATAAGCCGAACGGTAAGGGTGCTCTTTCTCCGGATAGACCCTCCCGCGGCTATAGCAGCTTTTCATGGCATAGGGCGCCAAAAGGATATCCTCGGATTTCTTAATCTCTTTCTGATTTAACATAGCGTTTTAGCCTGCGTCGCAATTCATACAGTGATTGAGAGATAACTTTTGTGCTTGTTAAGACCGGCATGAAATTGGTATCTCCTTGCCAGCGCGGCACGATATGCAGATGCAGGTGCCCGGTGATCCCGGCGCCGGCAGCCCCCGATATGTTTATCCCGATATTATAGCCTTGCGGATTCAGCTCTTTGTCCAGCATCCTCTTTGCGCGTTTCAGGCAATTTATAAGGTCCAGGGCTTCGGCGTCCGTAAGAGACTCTATGCTTTTAACGTGTCTTCGGGGGGATACCAGGATATGCCCGTTGTTGTAAGGATAAAGATTTAACATGGCAAAAGAATGCCTGCTTTTAAAAATAATGAGGTTATTCCTGCGTTTCCGGAGGCTCTTGCAGAAGACGCATCCCTGCATTTTTTTGGAACGCACGTATTTTACCCTCCAGGGGGCCCATATCTTATCCATGTCTATAGCCGTACTATCCTCCCCTCTATTTTATCATTAATTTCCAAGATGCCATAGGAAGTATATGGGGAAAATATTTTATCGGTGGGACTGCCGGGGTTAAAGTAAAGGATGCCGTTATGGTATTCATTGAACGGCTGATGGGAATGTCCAAAGATTACCGTGTCGACGTCTTCTCCCCGGAATTCCTCTGATAAAACCCGCAGCAGGCTGCCGGGGTGCCCCCATCCGTGCATCACTCCTATTTTATGAGAGCCGGCCGTAATTATTTCTTTTCGAGGGAAGCCATTTTTGATGTCTTCGGGATCCATGTTTCCCCATACCGCCTTTACGTTCGCGCACACCTTTTTTAGTTCCTCCAGGACCTGCAATCGGGAGATGTCGCCCGCATGTATGATAAGATCGCTGCCCTTAAGGCCTTCCAGCGCCTTAGGTGGAATTTCTGTGGCGCGTTCCGGTATGTGGGTGTCGGATATCACGCCGATCTTCATGCTATCAAGCGCGGTTTATAAAAAAGGTCGAATAGTTGGTTAATATTGTCCAGGTCCCAGGTTGCTATTTTTTCTTCCATCGCCCTCAGTCTCGCGTTTACGTCCACTTCTGCGGACGTAAGGATAATCTTACGCTCGAGGTTTTTGTGGTATTTTTTGCATTCGCGGGCGAAGGCGCAGATGTCGTCTTCGGTAATTGATTCCTGCTTAAGCCCTAATAGCCACGTTCCGTCACCGGAGCGCCCGATTAACCCCTCGCGAAGGGAACGGTTGTTGAATTCGAGCGGTTTTATCTCCCTGAAATGCGTCAGCCGTATCCTCTTATTATCAATCTGTAGGGTGTCGTTTTCAAAAAGCCTAAGCAGTTCCGCCAGCCTTTCGATGAGCGGTTTTTGCGAATTTATGATAAACTCATTGATCATCTCCGATATCTTATCCCGGAATGCGGCTTTCTGGTTCTTGGCGTCGAATGTCAGGGAGTTCAGCTTTTCCTGATAGACAAACCTCATCCAGAACGCGAATACGCGGTCGTTGATTTTCAGGAAATCCCCCAGGCGCGTTACAGCGTCAACCCCCAGGAGGTGGTTTACCCGGGTCCTTAAATCCTTTTTGGGCTTATGCAACATGGCGGCAATATCGTTAAAACGGTTATGGCCGCTGGAGACAAGATAGAGTATTGAGATGTAATCCTGGCTTTGAGGTAGGTCCAGGAAGCGTTTGAGATAATTCGAAAATCTCTGATTGAGGATGCCGGAGGGTTCAAAGAGAATGTCTTCCAGGATATCGCTTAGGGTTGACTGTGTGTTTTTGATAACGGCCTCGCTGATAAGCCTAAGGTAAAATGGATACCCGCCTGTCAGGTGTATGATAAAGTTCTTTAGCCCCCTTGTCAGTGCTGCTCCCGATAGGCACCTTTCAAGATACGCCTCGCTGGTTTTGATATCGAAGGGCTCTATCATTACCGTTTCAAAATTACCAAAGAGCGTCGAGAGCTCTTTTGATAATAGGGATTTAGTTTTAAACTTAAAGGAGCTGGCTATTATGTACATCGTATTCTTCTGCAGCACCAGCAGTTTTGCCCAGTCGCGGTAAACCTTTTTTACCCCCACCCCTTCCAGGTTATGGAATTCGTCCAGTATCACCACGCAGGACTTGCCGGTCTCCTGGTGGATTATCTCCGTGAGAGAAAAAAGCTCGGAGAGTATGTTGTTTTTCTTCCTTTTTTTGAGGGCGGCCAGGATGGCGTTTATTTTCTCGACGGTATGCGGTATGTAGCCGCAAGACCTCTTGATAAGGAAATCCAGGTCCTCCTTGAGGGGGTAACCGCTGTTAAGGAGGAAGTTATAAAGCAATACTCCGATAAAGCGCTGGGCAAAAGAGGAGAGCGGTTCCGAACGCACCTCGAGGTAGAGCATAATCAGGCGGTTGTCGTCTAAGCCGGCAAGCATCCTGAAGAGGATGGAGGTCTTTCCTATCAGCTCGTCCCCGATAACGGCAAGGTTCTGACGGTAGCCGTCCTTAAAATTGCGGATGCGTCTTGAGAGTACTTCAAGGTATCCGGAGCGCCCGAAACAATTATCTTTTGTCGTCATGGCAGATAGAAATAAGGGTTGACCGCGGCGTAGCCTTTTCTGATTTCAAAATGAAGGTAGTTGCCCCTGTCCCGGCCGGCAGCGCCTGTTTTGGCGATTACCGCCCCCTGGCGGACTTCTTCTCCGGGTTTGACCAGGACGCGCGAATTCCTGGTATAGACAGTCGAAAATCCTTCTGCATGCTCGATGACTACGGTTTTGCCGAAACCTTCCACGTCCGGAGAATAAAATACTACTTTTCCGGAGCGTGAGGCCACTACATCCGAACCGGCAGGGGCTTGTATATCGAGACCTTTATTAATCATGGAATTATGGTTTTCTCCGAAGGAAGCGATAACCTTGCCTTTAAGGGGCCAGATGAAATCATCGCTATATTTCAGAGGAACGCTTCGCGCTTTTTTGGCATGCGGGATAAAAATCAATTGGCCGACCTCGATATTGGTAGCGTCTGAGATATGATTAACCCTTACCAGTTCGTCCAGGTCGACGTTATATATTTTGGAAAGCCTCCAAAGGGTTTGTCCTTTTTGGATACGGTGGTAAATCCCCGGCATTGCCATTGATGGCGCCATCGTCCGGGGTGGCGTTACGGTACCGCACCCTGCCGCCAAGGACGCCACTAAAAAAATCAAATAAAGCTTAAGAATTACCCTGTCCATAATATTAGATTAGGCGGGAGGGGAAAAAAGATTCCCCCGCCGCGGCCCCTTCGGTTCGATTGTTATAAGCGGGTGAACGGAATCGAACCGTCATATACAGCTTGGGAAGCTGTTATTCTACCATTGAATTACACCCGCACGCACTCGTCCATTAGTTTAATAGAACAGTATCTGCCGCACATGGTGCAGACATCCGTAAGTTTTGGACGCGAAGAAGCTCTCATGAGCTTTGCCATCTGAGGATCTAACGAAAGCCGGATTTGTTTCTTCCAATCGCGCTTACGGCGCGCCAGCGACATCCTCCTGTCCCAGTCTATTGCGGTCTTGATGCCTTTGGAAATATCTGCCGCGTGCGCCGCTATCCTTGCGGCGACAACCCCTTTTCTGACGTCGTCAATCCGGGGGTGACGCAGGTGTTCCGAAGCCGTAACGTAGCAAAGGAAATCTGCTCCGAAACTTGCCGCTATCGCCCCTCCTATCGAGGCGTTAATATGGTCGTAACCTGCCGCTACATCCGTAACTAAGGGGCCCAGGACGTAAAAAGGGGCCCTCCTGCAGATTTTTTTCTGGAGCGCTACGTTTCTTTGTATCTGGTGCAATGGAACGTGCCCCGGCCCCTCGATCATCACCTGGACATTTTTTCTCCTGGCACGCAATGCCAATTCGCCCAGGATGCGAAGCTCCGCAAGTTGACCTCTGTCAGTGGCGTCTAATATTGAACCCGGGCGCAGCCCGTCGCCGAGGCTTAAGGTTACGTCGTATTCATAGGCTATCTTGAGGATCTCGTCGAAATATTCGTAAAAGGGGTTTTCTTTTTTATGCCGGTTTATCCAGCTCGCCAATATTGCCCCTCCGCGGGAAACTATACCCAATAATCTTTTTTGGCTCTTGAGGGCGGTGAGGCTTTTTCTGGTTACCCCGGCATGAATAGTGAAAAAATCAACCCCTTCCCTTGCCTGTATCCTTAGGTTTTCAAGCATGTCAGAGGCAGAGAATTCCAGGAAATCCCCTTTGAGTTTCTGGGTATTCACGGCTATCTCGTAGACCGGAACCGTCCCTACGGGAACGCAGGAATGCTTCAGGATAGCCCCGCGTATCTTGCGAACCTGCCCTCCTACGCTTAGATCCATTACCGTATCCGCGCCGGCCTCGACGGCGGCCTCGAGCTTACGCAGTTCCCCCTTAAAGTCTGTTTTATCGGTGGATGTCCCGAGGTTCGCGTTTACCTTGGTGCTTAGGCCGTAACCGACGGCGCAGGGGTTTTTAATAGCGTGTTTATTGTTAGAAAGGATAACTACCCTGCCCTCGCCTATGCGTTTCATCAAGACACCGCTGCCTACGGATTCTTTTGCGGCGATCCGGCGCATCAGGGGGGTTAAGGTTTTATTTCTGGCGCATTCCAGCTGGGTCATAATTTTCCAAAAGCCTTCTTTTCGATTTCATATAAACGATATCGCATATCCTTGAAAATGAGAGGGGTCTTCTCGTTTTTCAGTTTTGAGAATTCCTCCAGCACCCTCACGGATTCCTTGACGCGTTGGATATTGGCAAGGAAGATATCCCGGCAGCCTTCTCTTTTAAGCTCATTGCCGTATATGCATTTACCGATATCGCCGCGCGCATCCCTGCCATCCAGCAGCCTGCCGAGAGGCAATAATCTTTGGGAGGCCTGCTTAAGGCTATGTCTTATGGTTTTTATTTCGGATGTTAAGCGGGGGTTTTCAATAATAAAACGGGTTATTTCTTCGCAGACCCTTAAGCCCTCCCTGGCACGGTTGACGTTGGCATCTATTATTCTTGCGACAGCGGCGTTGAATTTAATCTTAGGAGTTTTTGACAATTTTTTCTATGATAGCTGTAGTAGAACGTCCCCGGCTTAACTTAAGGGTATTGACCCCGCCTCCGTAAGACTTCACGAAATCCGCGCCTACGATATTTCTGCGGTTCCAGTCGGCTCCTTTAACAAGGATGTCCGGCCTCAGAAGCTTTATTATCTTAAAGGGGGTATCTTCATCGAATACTGTTACGTAATCTACGCTTTCCAGGGCAGCGATGGTGCCCATACGGTCACCTTCGTTTATAATCGGCCTCTGTCTCCCTTTTATTCTCTTAATCGAGGAGTCGCTATTGAGCGCTACTACCAGCACATCCCCCTTTTTCTTTGCTTCCTCAAGATACCGGACGTGCCCGTAGTGCAAGAGGTCAAAACAACCGTTGGTAAATACTATCCTTTCCCCCCGCTTCTTAAGTCCGGATACTATTTTTTTTAATTCTTGGGGTTTCTTTATCTTTAATCTTGAAAGATGGTATCTTCCGCAATCTCGCATATAATATGGCCTATCGTAATGTGTGTTTCCTGTATCCTTGGGGTGGAGTTTGACGGCACGATGAGTGCCGCATCTGCCAATTTCGCCAGTTCCGCGCCGCTTGAACCTGTCAAGACCACGGTTTTTAAGCCCATCTTAGCCGCCTGTTTTATTGCCGCCGCTACATTCCTGGCCTTGCCGCTGGTGGAGATGCCTATGGCAAGGTCGTTTTTACCTGCCAGCGCTTCAATCTGGCGGCTGAAAACAGCTTCATAACCGTAATCATTGGCAAGGGCCGTCAGAACCGAGGTGTTAGCGGTAAGCGCGACAGCAGGCAGCCCCTGCCTTTCCTTTTTGAACCTGCCTACAAGTTCGGCGGCAATGTGTTGGCTGTCGCTCGCTGATCCGCCGTTTCCGAAGATGATAACCTTGCCGTTTTTCTTGAGGCATTCTACCAGGAGTTCAGCAATCTTCATAACCTGGGTAATGGAGGTGCGCAGCATCTCTTCTTTTACGCGGATATTTTCTAAAAGCATATCTTTTATCTTGTCTCTCATCATGGCAAAACCGTCCTTTTAGCCAAAGAACACCTTGGCGATTTCGTATAATTCGTCGTCTACGGTCTTTAATGCCTTGACAGCTTCGTTCAGCGGAGTATCGATGATTTTGTTTGCTGAAAGCGCAACCATTCTTGCGAATTTCTTGTTTTTTACCAGTTCCACGGCCTTAACCCCGAATCTGGTCCCCAGGACACGGTCAAAGGCAGTAGGTGAACCGCCTCTTTGGATATGCCCCAACACGCTCACACGTGTTTCGTATCCGGTCTTTTTTTCGATTTCCTTGGCTAGTAACTCGCCTATGCCGCCCAGTCGGATATGGCCGAATTCATCCAGTTTTTTATCCTGCATAACCATGGTGCCTTCCTTAAACTGTGCGCCTTCGGCAACCACCACGATGCTGAATGTCTTTCCCCTGGAATGCCTTTTCTTGATTATGCTGCAGACCTCTTCCAGGTCGATGGGGAATTCCGGTATGAGGATTACGTCTGCTCCTCCGGCAATACCGGCTTCTACCGCGATCCATCCCGCATGCCTGCCCATTACCTCCGCTACGATAATGCGGTGGTGGCTCTCCGCGGTAGTGTGCAGCCTGTCTATGCATTCCATCGCGACATTAAGGGCGGTATCGAAACCAAAGGTGTAATCCGTGCAGGAAAGGTCATTATCTATGGTTTTGGGGATCCCTACGATATTCGGGATGCCGTCCTGAGAAAGCTTTGCCGCGACGCCGAGGGTATCTTCTCCTCCCACCGCAATCAAGGAATCAAGCCCGAGTTTCCTGTAGTTTTCCTTGACCTTACTCAGGTCTTCCGGCTTTTTATAAGGATTGGTTCTGCTGGTGCCGAGTATTGTTCCGCCTTTAGGCAGGATACCGGAAACCGCGTCCAGGTCCAGGTTCATGGTGTCGTTTTCAATCAACCCCTTCCAGCCGTTTTTAATGCCCGTTAACTGGTATCCTTCCTTGATGCCTTTTCTGACCACAGCCCTGATTACGGAATTTAATCCCGGGCAATCGCCGCCGCCAGTTAGAATCCCGATCCTTGACATACACTTGCCTCCTTGTTTAAACTCTTCCATATCCGCTGAATGGTACGGTTGGTTCTTCCTTATCCGGTTCTCTCCTTTTTCTTTCCTTCTCCTCCGTCGTAATTATCTTTGAAATGTGGATGCGTATTACAATCTGTTCTTCGATCCCCAGGACCTCCTGGATTTTAGAGCGCGTTATTTCCTGCAGCCGCGATGTCAGGTCCG
>Ga0265297_10005019_pt1 | contig 20768 bp, 20 predicted proteins | sample Munlanlwell13791_FD_192502 | JGI IMG/M metagenome (GOLD analysis project Ga0265297, IMG submission 192502) | Leachate microbial communities from a municipal landfill in Southern Ontario, Canada - Leachate well 137-91 | ecosystem: Engineered > Solid waste > Landfill > Unclassified | place...
AAAAGATAATGGAATTCCTGTAGAGGATGATAGTTATGCAAAAGAGTCTACAGCAGTATTCTCTTTCCCAATGAAAGCTCCAGAAGGTGCTGTATGTAGGAATGATAGGACAGCAATTGAGCAATTAGAATTGTGGTTAATCTACCAACGTCATTGGTGTGAACATAAACCAAGTGTTACAATCACTGTTAAAGATGAAGAATGGATGGAAGTAGGTGCTTGGGTATATAAACACTTTGATGAAATTAGTGGTATCTCTTTCTTGCCATATTCAAATCATACTTATGTACAAGCTCCCTATGAGGATATCACAAAAGAACAGTATGAATCATTCCTCTCTACAATGCCTACAAATATTGATTGGTCAGGTATGGTAGAAGAAGATGATAATACTGAAGGGGCACAGACCTTAGCTTGCACTGGTAATTCCTGTGAACTCAGTTGATATTGATGAAGATGACAATCTAAAAGAACAGCTACTTGAATTAGTAGATGCCTTTGAGAATGAAGATGGGATGGACTTAAGTGAAGAACATCCTCTCTTTAGATGGGGATATCCAGAACGTCCAGATATTGAATTCCAACTACTAATCAAAAAAGTAGATTCAGTTGATATGATGCCACTTAGTAATACAATACATTGACTAGATAAAATTAAAGGCCTCCTTTTTAGGGAGGCCTTTTTTTTGTCCAGAATTCCTTGAATTAGGAGTTCTTCTTGAATCGAGAAAGAAACTTTTGTACTGTCTTCATTTCATATATTCGTAAGACAGTCCAGACTAGGGTTGCAAAATACACGAGATTAGGTAAGTTGATTATTCCGACAAAAGCGGCTGTGATTGAACTGATGGAAACCCCATCTAAGATATGTTTAAGATGCTCTTGCATTTCTTTGGTCACTTTATGATAATTGTAACTTCTTCTTTATTGTCTAGAGCTTGTTTAATCTTAGGAAACAAACCCTTCATAGCATCTACTGAGCTATTTACCCTGTCCTTCCCGACAGTCTTACCCACTATAATACACCCTTCAGTGTCTTCTGCTATATTTCCTGAATGGATTCTAATACCAGAATATCCAGGAACATCTAAGATATGTAACATCTCTTTTCCATATTTAGGAGACATATCAATTATAACTTTGTATGTTCCTTTAGGGATTGCTGTTTTCTTATCTATTTTCCATTCAGATACTTTCTTTCCTTCTACTTCTCTTACTTTATCTTCAATGGTAAAACATTCTTTTACATCATCAATGTATAAGATACCTGTAGTAGAAGCTTCTGTAAATACAGTTCTATTAAGCGACAGTTTCATTATCTATAGATACCTTCTTTAAATATTCTTTTGTAGTCTTTGGAATAAATTCTTTCCAATCTTTACCAGTACGCTTAGCTTTAGATACTGCTCTATGGATAGAACCAGGACCAGCATTATATGCGGCTACTCCATGTTCTACACTACCAAATATTTGAATCATCTTAGACAGATAATCTTTGGTAAATCTAATATACTCTTCTTGAGTTTCATTCTGAATTGGTTTAATACCATAACCAGGATCTTGTCCAGTAGCAGGACGGATTTGTGTAATCCCTTTGTCACCAGTAACACCAGTGAGAATCTTACCATCTTTAGTAGTGTGTCTACCACCAGACTCAGTTTGAATCAAAGAAGGAAGAATATCTTCTACTTGTTTCTTTAAGATTTCCTGCTCTGTGGGTTGTTTAGTCTCTACCTTCTTATCTTCTTCAGGATAAAGAAGTTCTTTAAGACCAGCACCAATTCCTTTAAGACCATATACAGCCTCTGTTGCAGGATCTTTTCCAGTATCTACATCAGAAGGAAGAATACCGCGTTCTTTAAAATCAGCATATACCGCTGTAGCAGCTACCATAGAGGGTACTGTTATTAAAGATTGTAATAGACCTCCTTCTGCAATAACACTTTTATTCATTTTAAAGTGTTGTACAGGGGCGAGAGCAGTCTGTGCTTCTGAATTACCATGATACTTTTCTCGAAGAGAGTTAATCTCTGTCTCAGACATCTTGAGTAAGTCCTCTCTCTTTGGTACTGGAGGAAGAGTAGTGTCAACAACACTAGAATAATACTCTTTATCCCCAATACCTGCATCTTTAAAAACATCAAAAGGATCAGCCATATTACTTATTACCTGTAGAGAACAGAGAACTAAAATACCGAGGATAGAAAGTTTTAGCTGCCTTTTCCATAGTGGTATTGTGGGCATTAGCATAGGCCCGTAGAGCCATGTTTGTATTACTGGCATAAGTCTGGTTAAATTTATCAGCGTCTTCTCCTTTAAAGATTAAGTGCCCAGAAGGAAGAATGTCAAGCTCTACTTTCTTATCTCCTAGTGTCTCCACAAGAGTACCTACTCCAAATTGTGGGTCATTCATTAACTGCGTTACTGCTGTTTCTACTTTAGTAATTCCATGTACATCCATCTCCATTGGCTTTTGTTTTGCAATAGCTGTGAGATTGTTATATAAGAATTGTAGTCTAGTGCTTGGATTCTCAATCTTTGGTGTCTGGTCATTAAGAGCATCCATAGTCTTCTTGAAAGGTGTATAATCACCAGAAGTTACACTTTGTATGATAGAACCTTCCAGAAGATTAGAACTCAATTTATCATTCTGACTCTTAGGAACTAAGTTCTTAATAGAAGGAGAATTAAAATTACCTTGTGCAATAGCTGTACCAGCATCGTATATCTTCTTACGATAATCAGGAGATTGTGTGATGATTCCAGGAACAGATTGTGCAATCTTTGTAGTCATCTCAATAGAAGCCACATCTACTGTTTCACGAAGATTCTTTTCTTGTCCTAACTTAAGAATCTCTACTTCATTATTAAGAACTTTCTTTAAGTCCTCACCAGTAGCAAGATTAGCAAGACGAGTTTTAATTCTTTCCATGCCTTCTTGGTGCATCTTAATATTCTCTACAGAAAGAGGGTCTTGGCGAATATTAACAGGAATAGATTCTACAAAGACTTGGTGCATATTATCTAAAGAAGCATCAAAGGTAGCTTTGAACTTACCATAGGTTTCTGCTGTGACTGAATTAGTATCAATAATATCAATCAGCATCTTGTTGGCATTAGCAATGCTACCACGAATAATCTCGGGTCCTTTAGTTTCATTCCAATGGCGGGCTTGGGCTTGACTCAACATCTTGAATTGGTCAGCACCACGAACTTGAAGATTGTAAGACCTAGCATCCCCTTCAGCTTTCTGTAACTGTTCTTGCATAGAGATAACAGAAGTATTACTATCGTAGTATAAATATTCACGTTTCATACGATCTTGCAGGTCTTTAATCATACTCTCTGCTTGTTGTTGCTTATTTTTAGCAATCAACTCATCAGATTTTATGATACCAGTGATACCAGAAAGTTCTAGTACACGAGAAGCCTCTGCTTTAAGTTCTTGATAGAGACCTGGATTACGATTAGTAGCCTCACGAAGATTTGTAAGAACACGGTCAGAGAACTCGTCTGGAGTCATTACTCCTTCATCAAGGGCTTGTTTATATGTAGCAAGTCTCTCCTTTTGTGCCTGTTCTACAGCGGAAAGAGTTTCTCCTTGTGGTTTAAACAAAGATGTTTGTACATCAGTAGAGGCAGCATCAGTAAGAGAACTCTTTGCTAGCTCAGGATTATTTTTACTATCCATATAGGCCTTAATATCAGCCTGAGTTTCCTTATTGATATCCCCAATCTGATATCCTTTATACGCACTAATAGCTTGTTCACCAACCCCTTGAATGAGGTTGGTCAAGCCTTGAGTCTTCATAGCACCAGAAGTGTCTACAACACCTTGAGATACATGAGAAGCTGCCCCTAAACTAGGGTCAGAAACATTTGTATTTTTAACACTAAAATCTACCATTACTTGATACTCCGTTGTTTAATGTTTTCAAGGTCTTGTAACAAAGCCTTAATTTCAGGATCAGAACTCTTCTCTAAAGCATTACGCATTTCAAGATACTTAGAGTCTCTAGCATCAGCCCCATTACGATAAAGATTAAGCAAGATAGATTCTTTCTTCTCTCTCCAACTCATACGATCTTGTTTAAAGATTTCTGTAGTAAGTTCTTCTTTATAATACTCAGGAACTGTTTGTAAGAAAGATTGTAAGCCATCTAAATACTGTCTTTGATATTCTTTCTCATCTACAGACTTAGCATTCATCACAGAGATAAGACGAGTGTGAATTTCCTTTGCTGTTGTCTTTATCTCTTGTGCCCTCTTAATCTGAGAGATATTTGCCATATTAAGCAATGACTCTTCAGCAGGAGGAACACCAAACATACGAGCAACTGCTTCACCACGAGTCTGTTGATAACCAATATGATTACCAGCCTTACTCATTCCTTCAGCTAACATAGCCTTATTGAAGTCAGAGAAAGTACCAGCAAATGAAGCTGCTTTCCAAGAAGCTGCTTTCCAAGTCTCCATATCCATAGGACCATTCCCATTCAATAGGAATATATCATGGACTGTTCTTACTGCCTCAAATAAAGAACCTGTAGCATTCTCAAATGGAAACTTAGGACGTTGGATATCTACAGCATTACCTTTACTCATTTCAGTGAGAGTATGAATAACTTCCCATACATAGTCACCTTCAATTACTGTAGCAAGGTTCTTAGTATCTACTTTGGTAGTCTCATTACCTGCGTCAAACATAGCACCAAGAGTAGCATTCCAGATTCGATCAGTAGCAGATTCAGTCCAAGCAGCTAAAGTCTCTCTATCTTGTTTCTCCTCTAATCCATTCTCCATTGCTTTGTATGCAACAGCACCAAGAGGGATACCATACTTACCATACCAGAATAATCTAGCAGCAGCTAACTTAGCTTTTTCAGGACCAGAGAACTGTTTAGAACTTACCATCTGTAAAGTAGATTTCCAAGGAATAGCAACGAACTGAGTGAAAGTACTAATCATACCTTCCTGCCAGCCATACATACCAGCGCGAGTTGCACTAATATGGCTGTATAAAGATTGGTCCCTAGCAATAGTAGCTCTATTCTCAGGAGTATTCCAATTCTTTCCTGGATTCTTTTCTACCCAACGCTGACGAGCAAATAACCAAAGAGACACTTGGTTGACTAATTCAGAAGGATTATAACCAACACCACGTCCAAATTTACCAACAAGACTTGCTCCAGTAGAGGCAGCATCAATAGTTTTATCAGCAGCACCAAGAAGGCCTTTAGTCTTTTGTGGGACTAATTCTTTAGTAGCATCTTTCCAAATACCATGCACCATCTGGTTCATGTCAACAGATTGTACAATTCCAGACTCTTCTAATGCTGCAATAATAGCATCATATTCAGGAGAGACTCTACGACCCATTGCATCGGCTTGAGTACGAAGACCTTTAAGGGTATGAGTACGGGCAAGCAATCCAGCAGTTACTGGCATAATCTCTTGAAGATGCTTTGCATAGGAAGGAGATACTAATACTAACTCTTTCCATTGTTGTGGTTGAACAACCCACATACGCAAAGGTCTCCAATACAAGAAGAGATTAGAACCTAATGCTTTAATGGTTCGGGCAGGAACAAAACCTTGCTCACCCCACTCACGAAGAATCTTAGCATCAACTTCCATCTTTGTTTCAATAGTATCTGCTACTTTATTCCAACCATTGCGCCAAACAATATCAGATTTAGTAGAAGAGATTTGTTCTCTTTCAAACTGAGCATACACACTTTGAGCAGCAAGAAACTCACGCTCCTCTTTAGGAGTCATATGCTTCTGAGGTTTAATATCAGTAATCTGTTTAGGAAATGTACCTTGAGTGAATTTACCATAAGCCTTGATAAAGTTATCACGACGTACTTTAGTCAAATCATCCCAAGCAGCAATCTTAGACACACTACGAATAGTTTTAGTCAGAGCAACAAGTACATCCTCTACTTCAGCAGGACGATCTAACGAAGGAAGTTTATCTCCACGACGATGAATCTGTTTGAGATAAGTATCATATACTTGACTATCATGGATAATCTTGTCATTAATATCTTTCTCTTCTTTACGAGTCTCGTAGATAGAAGTAGTATCTTCTTTTTCCATACGAGCAACTAAGTCGTCTAATTCCTTCTTCGTACCAGCCATAGCAACTGCTTGCTTGTAGTTACGAAGTTCTTCTGCTCCTACCTTTTTCCCATCAACCCAAAGAGCTTTAGGCACCTTATCAACTACAAACCATTCTTTATAGGAACGAGGAATGTAGCCAGGAATTTTAGTAAGGGCACCACCACGGATAGGACCAAGTTGAAATTTAGAAGGCATATGTGCATATGATACAATATGGTCCCCAATACGAATTGGGGTATTCATTTGTATCACAGGAAGAGACTTATTGACTTGAACTACTTGTTTCGTTTCAAGATCATACACACGAGTAACACCTTCAGGAATTTCTTTGAGAGGCTCTGTTGCGTGTGCAACGAAATCACCAGAACTATTATACAGTGATTTCATGTTTTTGTCAACTAAATTCTTACGGAATTGACGGTCTGTAATATTGTAAAGATGGTCTACAATACGACGATATGCCACATATTCAAAGTGAATCTTATTCGTTTGTTCTTTAGTTAAATGAGGATGTTGCAATTGCACATCTACAGCAGTAAAAGTTTTACCTTGCTCCTCACCCATACGGAGGCTTGCCTCAAGCTCTGTAGGATGATCTGTCTTCATAAAGGTATCACGAGCCTCACGAAGATAGATAGATTCCACACGAGCTTCCTCGCGGGCCGCAGCAGCACCTGTAGAAGGAATCTCTTCCTTCATACGCATGTAAGCTGGGAAGATATGCTTACCAACAGTCCCATTAGCAAAGTCAGTAATATCTATCTTCTTAGAAAACATGTGTGCAGACAGAGTATCATCACCAAAAGCTAAAGATTCATGGGGAACATAATTCCTCTTGAAGTCCCAAGAAATATAGAATTGGCCATCACGTTCAAGTAAACCAAACTTACCAGAATCAGGAAGATGTTTTACACTTTCTTCCAGCTTCTTCATATACTTAGTGGCACCTGCTTCAGTCTTGTAACCAAAATGTGCATTACGACCAAACACAGCAGTACCTTCCAACTTATTAGAAGTAGAATCAATAATAGCTTCATACCCTTTTCCTGCTCTACCAAAGAGTTTTGCTTCTGCTGGAATATCCAGAACAGAAGAAGAGAGCAGAAGATGTGGTTTAGCAGTTTCAGTTAATACTGTAGAATATAATTCTCTTTCTTTAAGAACTTGTGAGGCAGGATATACATGAGCATTAATTTCTGTCTCATCTGCCAGAGCATACAGAGTTTCATCCAATTGTTTGATAGCTTCTCGGCCATCAGGATACATGATAGCACCATATTCATCCTTTACTTTAGGAAGAACATATGTATTAAGAATCTGCTCCTTAGAAGTTCCAGTACTTTTAGCAATCATTCCAGAGGGATCAGCTAGAGCCTTGGCAGAGAGATTTGCTGCCTGTTCTTTAGAAGCAGTCTCTACAGTATCCATAGGAGAACCTGTAGGAATCTGTGGTTTAGCTTTTAATCCTGCTTTAGCTAGTTGATATCCACCAATATAACCAATAGCTTCCCCTGCCGTATACACAGCAGCAGCAGTGACTGGAGAACCAGTGATGTCAAGAGTTTTATCTCCAGCCCATTTAAAAGGGATGTCAATAAATTCAGCAGCCTCTGAAATCTTTTCTGTAATTACACGAGAGGCCTCATCACTAATTTCCTCACCTTTAGGATGATAAGCATAACTTTGTACCATCTTAACTAATTCATCCGCCTTAGCAGGATCATGTTCAGCAATAAGAGCAATAACTCCAACTAAACCAGCAGGAATAGATAGAGCAATAGAACTAGCAAACTCTGCCCCTGTTTTTACAGCAGCTTTAGTTGCTTCATGGAAAATCTCAAGACCCTCATTAATTTTCTGTTCTTTATATGTATCAACCTTCTCTTCATCTCTACCAAGAGTAGTATCAGTTAAAGAATCTTGTTGCTCACGATCTTCAACACTTCTAGAAACATCTTGTACTGCTTGATTAATAAGAAACTTATTACGCAAATCTTGTACAGGAATAGCTCCTTGTACATAAGTCTCCATTACTTTACGACGAGTCTCTAGAGGGATAGTAGAATCCGAAATAAGTTCTTCTACTGTCTTTTGAGTAGTGTCTTTCTGTTCTTGCAACCACTTTTCTTTTTCTGAATTGACAAGAGAAGAGTCTCCAGTCATTTCTATCTCTTGTTTGGCATTTGTATAGTTTTCTAATACATTACCTCCAGCGAGATTAGAGGCGTACATAACCTCACTATCCTTAACCGGAGTAGGAGTACTTGCAACAGGAATATCATCAATACTAAGAGTCATTAGGGAGTACCTGCCTTTTTAACATCGGGACCAAACACTTTATTCCAACTAGACTTCCCTGCACCAAAAGTACTTGTAATCATTTGCCACTGTTGTGCTGTAGCTTGAATGTTTGCAATATTACCTTGTGCAGTAGCTGCCCTTTGATTAGCAGCAGAAGCGGCAGAAGCAAAGTCTTGTGCAACATTAATAGAACCAATATTAGTGGCTTCTTGTGAAGAGATAGAACCAGTAGCACCAACTACTCCAGAAGAACTGGCAGCAACACCAGAAGCTTGTGCGGCGGACAATACTTTAGCACGAGAAATACGGGCCTCTCTTTGCTGCTTAATTCTTTCTTTTTGTGCAGATACTTCAGCAGAACGAGCAGAAGCTTCTCTAGCATCTCTTTCTGCTTGTGCTTGTTTTTCACGTTCATTAGCCGCTGCGATATTAGCATCATGTGATTGTGACATGCCAACACCGGAAATAATGAGAGCAGCAATAGCTACCCAACCACCCTGCTTTTTATGTGGATTTCCTTTAAACTGTTGTAGATGCTTTAGATTCTTCATACAATCTTTCCACTATAATAGGTGACATATAAATCTGTTTTAATTGCTCTAGTCTAATCTTATTAAACTCTTTTTCGGGATGTACATAATTCCATAAGTCTTCTAAAGTTTTATCTTCAAATAACTCTTTAAACAGTACTACTTTATTTGCAGATTTACCTAAATAAGTATTATATAAATATTCTGGAACTTGTGGTAAACCTTTTTGTGATAATGCTATGGCTACTTCTTCTGGTTCTCTTTCAATAAGAATGAACTTATCTGTGTTTCTTTTACACCAATCATCATAGAACCAAAGAGCTGTATCACTAATACCTCCAGTCCATCCCTCAAGTTCCTCTGGGGTATATGTAACATATGGATCATGTAAACAAACACAGTCATCAGTAGTAAGAAATACGGACAACCACGTAGTTCCTGATCGTGGAAGTCCGGTAATAATAAATTTAATCAAGGAGTACCCTCACCTGTAACAATATGTGCCCAACCTAAGAGATGTAAATCTTTTCCTGGTTCTGTGTAAATCTTAAGAGAAACTGCCCTACCAGAACCACGGAGTTTATTCTTAGTTACAATAATAGAATCTCCTGTATCATAAGTATCAGAAATTCCAGATGGGACATAACTTCTTAAGTAACGATAGGCTTGGAAGGGTATTCCCCATTTACCTTGGGCATCACTATTAGACCAATTCCATTGGGCTTGTACCATACAAGAGGAAGGATTGTTAGCAGTATAATTATTACTACCATCAGAAGTAAAACCATCTTCTGTTCTAGTGAGATAAAAGAATATATAAGGAATCTCTTTATTTCTCATTATATCATTGAATAGTTCATATCCAGTAATAAGATATGCAGGAGCATCCACACCAATTGTATCTGCGATTTTCCAATCTAAAAACTCTGTGTTGTTATATTTAGACAGAGTAAAAGAAGTTCCAGAGAAAGTAAGATACATATAAGTACCAATTCTTGGATTATATACCCCAACAGGAATTTCTACTTGGTCTGTTACAGATAAAACATTATCAGATCCAGAATATATATCGACATTAGAATCTGTTAGAGCATAGGAAGGTACTCTAAAAATATCTGAGATGTACGGACTATTGGCAGCAAGTTCTCCTATAGTATATTTGTAGAATGCCCCAAGACCCAAATCTAAGTTTAGTTGAGTATCATACTTATTTACATAAGTAGTCCCATCATATACTGCTGAATCATTATAGATCCAACGGATATGATTTTCTCTTTCATCAAAGAATCCACGAGCATTGTTTCTAGCTACATCAGAGATTTCATCATACAATGTCTGGATAGTATTTAAGGATAAGGAATTACTAGTATATCTTCCGGTAATGTCGCTAGGAGAAAGACCAAAGATTCCGGCCTTAGCCCAATATACTACCTTATCTCCAGAGACTACAATAGATTTTGGATTACTAATACCCATAGAAGAAACAAAAGCTATTTGATAATTAGTAGCTTTAAAACCACCAGTATCCCCATAGATTTCCCATATACCATTCTCTGCAAAGACCATCAAAGAATCTTTAACAGGAACAAGAGCTACAATATGAGAAGCCTCCGGAATGTGAATAGTACCTCCATCTGTATCTACAATATCAGATATTTCTGGGGATGTGGGATCAGCTTCCTGATAACATCTACCAAACTTCTCCTTAGCAGAAGCAAGTTGAGAGAAGAAAATAAATCCAGAAAAATTAGGGGAACTTCTATCTTTTTCAGTTACTTTAGAGGAAATACCAGAATAAAAGATTCTACCCGCATAAGAGGCAATAGCAGTAACATTACCAGTCTCTTGATCTAAAGATAGGTTTGTGCAGGCAGATAATGTTTCTCGTGCAGTTCCTCTATTAAAGATGTCAATGATATAGTGCCCTTTTGCAGCAGCAAAATTATCAATAGAATTCTTTTGTAATATTGTAGGACTATACTTTTCATGGTTAGCAGAAGTAGTATCACCTACTTTACCGAGTGACCATATATCTGCATTACTTGGATATACCCCAAGAGTGGTAAAAGTACAATCTAAACAACCAATAGTTGTAGCTGGAATAGGTGCAACATACACAAGTCCATCCAGACTATCTTCATCCAAAGGAGCATACTCATAATACCCAGGAATAGCTGGAGTAGAACAAATAGTGGGAATAACAGAATCCCAACCTTGATTTAATAAGTTATATTTATGACGTTGTGTTAGAGTAGTTGGTCTAAGATTATTTGCATGACCATCTTCTACCCCAAAAGTATCTCTAATATATAAAGGAACAAGAAATTGTGTTACAGTATCTGTATCAGAATTGTAGTCCAGAATTACAGGTAGATTTAAATCTTTAGATACAAATACAAAGTAGTTATTTAAAACAGCAACATTAATGTCGTTGTTCAAAAGTCCAGGTATTGTTATAGCTACACCACCATTTAATAGCGCGGCAGATGGAGATGCAGCAAGTAAGTTAATGAACCAAAGTTTATTATATACTCGTACTACTCCTATAGCTACATCTGAGGAACCACCAGGAAAATCCCATCTATGCACAGAAGTTCTAGTACCAGATAAAATAGTGGAAGTAAATCCAGTAGATGTTAGGGCATAAGAATCTTCATAATCTAAACCAAGTCTACGACTCCTAGAACCATCTCTATGAAGATCAAAGTTTACTTCAGATAAGGAAGCATTTTCAGGAAAAGTAAGTGCAGAGGCCTCAGTAATGAGTCCTTTAACAAAAGAGCTATATTTCTTTTCTGAGACTACTTTAGCCATAATTAAAGTTCTTTAGTAGATTTCTTTTTTTCTTGTGTATCTTTTATGTCTATATATTTAAGAATAGCAATTTCAGCTTCACGCTCTGTGGTAAATAGTCCTGTTAAACATTCAGGAAGTTCTCCACCAGAAGCAAACTCTGCTTTAATATGGGCAGTTTTAGGGCAAATTTTAAGTTGAATTACCTTTCCTGCTACAGTTTCATATGTTTTCATTTACAGGGTTTCTTTTTAGTTAATACTTTCTTCTTTTTTGTCTTACCATACTTTTCTTTATTCATAAAAGAAGTATTTTGTGTAGTCATTGTCATTATTTACGACCATAGTTAGGATATTTAATGCCTTTAGCAGTCTTCCAAGCATCTTGACTCATACGACGCCGTTGAGAAATAGAGTTTTGTTCTGCTTTTTGGTTCTGGGCTTGTTTAAGAGTTAAGAAACAAGTAGATTTAGCTTCATTTAGGAAATAACTGAACATTTGTACGGGAAGATCAGCAACAAATGTATCACTCATAGTGAAAGTAGGATATCTACGACCATAACATTGTGTCTTAGATGTTTGCATAGAATCTTCTACATCACTTAAATAACTATCAAACACAATGTAGTTATCATCAAAAGAAGTATAGTATTGTGGAGCTTTATTTGTGATAATATTTAATGGTGTATTGCTATAATCTGTTACAACCAAAGTATTAGAATCCGAAGAATTACGAAGAGATAAATACTCTACAAAATCTTCAGGAGTTTTATACTTAATAGTTGTGTAGTAATCTCTAGTATCAGTAAGTTTACGTGTATTGTACTTAATCCACTCTACTTCAATAATATTAGAAGGAATCTGCATGTGGGTAGGTTTAGTAGTAAGACCTAATCCAGTGAGTTGGTAGAGTTCTTTTAACCAAGGCCAATGCTTACCATCAATAATATTGAAGTAAGTACTTTGAAGGATTTGTGCTACTTGTAGAGACTCTGTTGTATCATTAATAGAATTCACACTATCAGAGTTCATATCTGATAGAATGTCTTGTGCCATCTCTAATACTGTCATAGAGGCCATAATTAAGAAACCCTAACAACTACAAAATTTGAATAGAGGAGAGTTAATTCCTCTCCAGCAGTTGTTTCTTTTACCATTACATATAATTTATCATTGGCTGCAACAGTAGGAAGACATGAGAAAGTAGCTATAACAGAATCAGTAGAACCAGAGGTGTCAATTCTGCAAGCTACATATGTCTCCTTAGATACAATACCACCACCACTATCAATACCAAAAGTAAACTGAAAAGAACTACCATTAGTTGCTGGAATAAAAGAAGCTGTGTATGTTACGTTGTACATACCTGCCTCAGCTACTTGAATATATCCAGAAGTAGTATTTATTGTGAAACCTTCGTTATTATTAGTAGCCCATGCTATAGTACCGCCAAGAGTGGCATTATTTATAGCTTGATATGCTGTAGTAATACCTGTAGTTGCTCCAGTAGAGGAGGCCTTCAAACAGGCCCCCTGTGCTTTTTGCACCTTCACCCAATCACCAGAACCCAGACCATCCGCAATATATGCCTGACCAGTAGAAGCAGAAACTACTCCCTTTGGTTCGTGTAATTGGGCGTCTGGAATTGCGGAATGTTGTACTGCCATTGTATTCTCCTATTAAGCTGCTGTCAGGCCGTGTGCTTCCAGAACAGCAATAATTGCATTCACTTTACCACCAAGTACACCAACTGCTGTTTCAAGTTCATCTACAGTAGGTGTAGCACTAGTAGTAAGAGCAGTACCAGTCAGAGTTGCACCATCAAGGGCATCTGTTACTACTGGAATATTTGCTTGTTGAGAACCAATAAGAGGTTTACCATTCTTATCAGCCAATTGACTATTTTCTTTTGTGGGGTTTGCCATTTTAAATTCCTTTATTATGAAAAAGGGCCACCGAGAATCCCCAGCAGCCCTTTCTATTTATACTACGTTAAATTACAGGCCACGCTTGATGTATTGAACAATCAGTCGTGCTTTACCAGTCAGCAGGTCAGCAGCAGACGAAGTAACAATCAGTTCGCCAGCAGCAGTACCAATAGTAGTACCAATCAGAGCACCAGGAGTACCGGAAGCACCATCAATAACACTATTCACAACTGCAATGGTAGTTTGTGTAGCTTGTGCAGCAGTAATCAAACCATCCAGATCAATATCTGTACCATCAGCTTGTTCCAGACCAACCAGAAGGTCAGTAGTGGTAGAAGTAGAAGTAAAGGCATCAATAATCTGGAGCTTTGCCGACAGAATAGTTGCATTAGCCGGAATACTTGCACCCAGATTATGGGTGGCGCCAGTAGGCAGATCATTATAGCTAAATGTCCACTGGATTGTTTTAATTACATCATCATCAATTTCTGCACCGAACTTCGAGTCAACAGTGCGGACACCATAATGTGCCAGAACACCAAGACCAGTATTAGATTCAAAACCCATGTTATATCTCCTTTAATTAGAATTAGTATGCAGAACCGGAAGTCAGAATGACACCCAGAGTATCTACACGTTGAGCACCAAAACCAAAGCGGGAGGTAACTTGGAACTTATCACCACGACCTTCAGGATCACGCCAGCCCTCAGTAGAAGGGGCACGACGCCATGCGTGCATAATGGGCTTAGTATTATCATCAGCCACCGACATAAACACGTTAGCTACGTCACCGATTTGAGCGGTAGTATTAGCCAGCGAATATGTAGAAGCATTGATTGCTTCAGTAGCAGTCTTGATGGGCAGATGGTTGGAAGTATAGATATCAAAACCAAAGATGTTCTTAACGAACTTATGGTCACGAGCGAAACCTTCCGTGACAATACCTTCAAACATCGGGTTATTAGATACGTTTACCAGATTGGTCAGGCTGTTGATAGTTGCTTCAACAATTGGGTCAACCACAGCAATACGGCCACCAGCCGGTACATTTGCCTTATCAAAAGCCAATTTCATGGCAACGAAGTCAGACAGAGACATAGTACGAGTAGTTACACCAGAACCACCACCAATCCAACGATGCGGACGACCATTCACCAGATTCACAGCAGCACCAGTTTGAGCAGCATTAGCTACAGCAAACAGACGCGATTCATGGTGTTGTGCCAAAGCACGAGTGGATTCCATAGCGCGCATAGCCATCAGTGTATCAACCTGAGAACCATCTTCACGCAGATCATCAGTAACCTTCCAAGCATCACCAATGTAGTCAGTGATAGTCAGAGTGATAGTACCAGTATCAATCGGGTTGTAAACCAGAGGGGTGTCTTCAGCGGCATCTTGCAGAGTCACTGTACCAACGGTTTTAATATTCAGCGTAGTACCAGAACCGAAGTCCGATACATCACGCCACATGCCTTCAGGAAGCAGATAATCTTCAAGATTATCCAGAATAAACTGCGAATATTGTTGGGCTTCAATAAACGCAGTAGTGTTTACAGTACTTTGAGTCATTTCTATTAGTCCTTATTAAGAGGGTTTACCAATTTTCTGTCCCGCAATCTTCCAAGCATTTGTAAGGTCTTTTGTAGATGCCCCTTGTTTTACCCGAGCAGAAAGTCCTTGAGTATTTTGAGAGGAACCAAATCCTTCTGTATTAACAGAGGAAGAAAGTTTTTCTACATTAGGTTGCTTAGTATCTGCAAAACCTGCAAGTTTAAGAACTACAGCAGGAGAAGTTTTGGACAGCAGATTTAATTGTTGTAAGGTAAGACCGCTATCAACGGCAAGTTGTTTATAAACTTCTTCAGCCTTTTCTCCAAACTTACCAGAGAAAGCATTAGTTACTTTACCAACATTTTGAGTTTCCACAGTTTCTTGAGTTTTCCTATTAATGGTCTGCTCAATCAATTGTGTTACAGTATCTGGGGTTATTTGACTAGTAGAGGGTTGCTCAGTAGTTTTGATACCAGACTTAATTTCATCTAAAAGTTGCTCTGCCGTTTTACGCTTCTCAAGTTCTGCCTTTGCTGCTTGTAACTCTTCTGTGAGAGTTTTGATATGATTCTGAGCATGAGGTACAGACTTAAGTGCATCTTCAGGTGTTGCATACTTTTTACCTGCTCCTACTAAGTCAGCTACTTCTTGTGGAAGAGTAATAGTTGGTGCAGTTGTTGCGGTGTTTTCAGTGGTCACTGAGAACGGAGTTGTTTCAGTTGTCATTTGTACCTTGGTCAGGAATTAAATCTAGAACCCTTTGGAAAGCTTTCTGCATACCAATCTGATATGCTTGGAACTCAGACCATGAGGGTTTAGAGAATGTTTCTTCATTTGTTGAGATACGATGAGAAAGAGAAAGTTGATCTTTTAAATAAATAGAAAGAAATTCATACACTTCTTCTTTAGTTAATTTATTACTTTCTTTTCCTTTTAATATATTTAACATTATAGTAACTATTATACACTAAATTAATTATACCTGCAACTCTTTTTTTGTCAAATTACTCATATACTGTGCTATCATCATTAATTCCTCTGGTGTACTATCATTTTTAATTCTATTTGCCCTCCAAGAAATAATTTGTATATTTTCTTTTGTATATCCCAGAGTTGAATTAATTCTATCTATTGAAGGAGAATTATCCTCCCTAGACCAACCCTCACCACCTGTCCCATCATAATTAAGTTGTATTCCTAACATTGGACAATTATCTGGAACTACAAAAGTAGCAAGAATTTCTGTTCTTTGGCTTTTTGGCAATCCTTTTCTTGTTAAGGCATGATTAAACCAATAATATTTTGGTTCTTTATCCCTAAGAAAGTTTTTTCTTTTTCTACTACCAGTAACTAACCCAAACTTAGTCATTACTTGGTATATACGTTGTTTTGTGACACCATATTGTTTTCCTATTTCTTCTGTAGTATAACCTGAAGATAGTAGTTGTTGTATATTAATTACTTCTTCTTTCCAAAAAATTTTTCTCATATAACTCCATTTCTAACATCTATTATAACAGAAACGGAATGTAAAGTCAAGTACTTTATGCAGTACCTACCATATTCTCTTCAATTGGGACTGCTGCCTCACTCTCTAACTGACTTGTAGCTTGGTTCATCAGTCGTTGAGTCTCTTTTCCTTCAAATACAGCGGCATTATCCTTAATGAATTTGAATCTTTCAAGACCCATGTACTCTTCAACCATCTTAGCAAGTTCTTTACTAGATACATGAGGAGCAATCATCTGTCCAATAGGACCATTAAAGATTCCATTAAGATTTTGCATCAATTGGGCACGAGCAGCATAATGTCTTGCCCCCATAGGACGAAGAATACCCTTAGCAGTGATATCTTCTTTAGTGATTTCAATGAAACTAGCTACACCAAGATCATCATCTACTACACGAGCAATATCTTTAACATCCAAATGACGTTTAGCAAGTTCGAGCATCTTATTGATTAGTGGTTCAAGAAATTCAATCTCAAACTTGTTAATCTTATTCTGGAAAATTCTACCCGCAGCATTCTGTAACTGTTGTACTTCAAATGCCGTCTTTTCTCCTGGAGTACGAACACCCATAGCTTCTTTAGGTGCTCCAGCCATCTCTTCCATAAGTGCAAGTAGATAACCAATTTCATTGTTTACTTGGAAAGCAGCAGCATTAGGAGCAAGTTGTGTTACATCACCATCTTCAGGAACATGGATATCTACTCCAGGTGCCCATTCAAATGGTTCCACATCACCTTTAATAACTTTAGGCGGATGGATAGTAAGATCCATTGCATCTGCTTTATTGTTCTCAAGATGGTCAATACGATACTGTAAACCTACCAGATTATCAAGAGGACCCATCCCATAGAGATTATCAGGACGCTCTCTCCACGCAACATGGACTTTACTATCTTGACCTAACCAACTAGGATTCTCAATATCACGGAGAATGTACTTTCTATCTGCTATAGTGATAATGCGATTCTCTTTTAGTTCTCCAGTAGTATTATCAAATACATCACCTTCAAACTCAAGAATCTCTACTAATCCTGATTGATAGTATTCTTTAAGAGAGCCAAAACCATCAATAAAGTACCCCTCAGCTTTAGCAATATCTTCCATACGAAAATCTGACATCTGTTTTCGCAGAGAGATAATCTTATTGAAAGTTTCTGTATTATATTGTAAACCTGGACGGGAATCAATGTCCTTTTTTAATTCTCCAATAGACTTCATATATCTAGTAAACTTAGGTGTACTAGAATAGGTAGCTGCTACTGGATTAAAGATATGGTCGTGAGGAGAAATACGAATAGCTTTAGGACCTGTATAGATATCTACCATTTCTCCAGTAGTAGGATCTTTAGCTTTTTCTGTTACATAGATAGCTTCACCAAATACATTACCATAATCAATATAATCGTATAAGGCTTTGCTAATAAACTCACGGAAACCACCCTCACGAAGTTTATTCTTCATATAGGCTTCTATGGCAACACGCTTCTTTTTAACTACAGCAGTCTTACTGTATCCTTCCCACTTTAACCAATCATCATTAGGAAAAAGAGCATCCATATAATTAGCGTGGAGATTATCTCTTAGTTGAGTGAGTTTAGGCAGTGTAGTTTTATTCTTCCAAGGAGCTTTACTATTAGTAGTCTTGGTTGTGTCTGTGGCAAAAAGATAATTGCGAAGTTCTTTCCACTCAGCCTCTTTAGGTTGACGTTGAATCCACCAAGTATTATACAGAGAAGATAATTGACGTGCTAAGTTCTCTGTGTTTAATTGACTTTGAATTTGGGCTACTTTACCAGCCATGATGTTCCTTTAAAAAACGCCGCCGAAGCGAGGGTGTACAGAAATATTACTTACTGTTGCCATCATATTACGTTGTTTTGGGATGATGGAAATACTAATTGCGTTTGCTAGACTATCTTTAATATCATCGTGTGGAGGATGAGCCATTACTAACTCTTCCTCTAATACTTGACAGTTACCCCCTTTGTAATGCCATACTTGTAAGTTATCATACTTAGGTTCTAGAATAGCAGCAATACGTTCTTCTTTGTCCCCACCATGTCTATTAGGACGAAACTCATCTATTGACAAAGCAAGACCATTAGGTTTAATATAAGAAGATTTTAATTCCTCTACAATAGCCTGTTGAGCTACGTTTACCTCAGCCCTAATCTTTCTAAAACCCCATTTCTGTTGCGCTGTAACAATATGACTATAGTAGTCTACAATCTTGTTTGTTTTAAATCTATCTATATCTAAGATGTAGTAACTACCTTGATGGTCTACACCAATTGTAACTAGAGAAGTACTATCTGCCTTTTTAGATAAAGAGAAAGCAAAGTCGATTGAAGCATATACAGAGAGTTTTCTATCTCTAATATACCAATCACCCTCAATATTCTTTAATAGAGAGCGTTCATAGTATTGAAACTTATCTGGACTAATTCTAGCTGTATCAGCAGTATTAGGATTATTGTAGTATTGACTAAAGAACTGTGTCTTATCTACATATTTACCTTTGATTACTGCAAGTACTCTTTCATCAAACCCAAACTTTTTACCATCAGCTCTAGTCTGCCTTGGCCATAGGAACTCTCCTTCTGTTTCTACAACTTTCTGGAAGAGTTCATATAATTCAATTTCCTCTTCCATATCACCATCATCATTGAAAGTCTCTGCTTTCATGTTGATTAGAGTGTCATAGATATCACGGGGATGGTAGCGAGTACCAACAACCCATTCTTGTGCCTCTGGGTTCTCAATAGAAGCTAATTGAGAATAAGCGGAAGCTACCTTATCTCTACCTTCTTCAGTATAAGCATTTCCTGGAACTACAATATCATCTAGAACTACTACATCAGCATGGAAGCCTGTAGTATTCATAGTAAGACCAGAAGCTTTTACAGTAGGATCACGTACACCCTCTAATTTACGGCTAGGATGATCCACAGAGATTTCTTCTACTGCCCAGCGCTCACGTTTTCCAATATCAGGATGGATCATAGAAGGCCAATATCTACGATAGATTGGATTATCTATAATCTGCTTAATTTGGAAGAGTTGTTTCTCAGCTAAGTCTGCTGTAGCAGATACATAGAGAACTGTGGTTTCAGGATGTTTAGTAATCCACCAAGCAACTCTATATGCAACTAATTTACTTTTTAAGTGTCCACGGGGAAGTAGTACTAATTGGTTTGGTTTAGCTTCTTGGCGTCCCCACCATTGAATAAGTTCTTGGTGAATAGCTCCAAGTACTATATGTGGGGCCACCAATTTAATGAATACTTCTAGAGATTGTTCTGCACTTTCTCTAATTAGTTGTGTCTTATCTTTGTTCACGAAAATTTATACATTTATTTTAGTTCTTGGTGCGTTGGTTTAGATGCTACTCTTTGCTTCTAGCGCCATTACTCTCGCAAGCAGCGAGTCAAGTTGCACCTGCTGGTCTGCCATCGCCATCTTCTTTTGCTGTGCGTCCAGAATCAAAGCCACAACAAGTCTGTCGTACATCACGCCGTCAGGTATTGGCTCGGCGGCTTCGTCCGTTTCGGTAACTTCGACCTGCTCAACCACTTTGTCATAAACGAAGCTCCCATCCTCGGCTGTAACCTTTGCACCATCTGCATCTCGGCGCACAACTTCTTTTTCCACATCCTTTATAACGGTGTGCAGAGGCTTCCCCCAAAACACGAAGCGCGGGTCAATGAGCGCAAGTTCTTCTGCAATCAATCCCCAATAGCTGTGCATCGGGTTATCCGACTCACAAGTGGAACGGTAGAACACAGGCCTCGATTTATAGATAACGGCTTCTGCGTACTCTGGTAGCATGTCCTCGATGTCTGTTTTAAACCGAAGTGACGAAGTGGAGCGTTGCAACAGACCTGCCGATGTGACGAACATGTTGGCGGCGGATGCTGTGGTGTTGTTGTAAGGTGATGCAGCAGCAGCGCCTGTGTTTATCTGACCATCAGACACCACCTCAAGCAGCGTAGCCGCAGCGCTGTTGGTGAATAGACAAGGCTTT
>Ga0265297_10005020_pt1 | contig 20765 bp, 20 predicted proteins | sample Munlanlwell13791_FD_192502 | JGI IMG/M metagenome (GOLD analysis project Ga0265297, IMG submission 192502) | Leachate microbial communities from a municipal landfill in Southern Ontario, Canada - Leachate well 137-91 | ecosystem: Engineered > Solid waste > Landfill > Unclassified | place...
AAGCTTGATCTTCGAGGCGCTCGGGTCTTCGTGCGCATGGATTGGAATGTCCATCTTCACCGGGATCCGGTCACGGCGAAGGCGGAGAAGATCCGGCGATCGCTCCCGCTCCTTCAGGAGCTCCGGCGGCGTGGCGCGATCACGTTCGTCATGACGCACCTCGGGCGTCCGCGGGGGCGCGACGCGGCGCATTCGACGCAGCCGCTCGCGCGCGCGATTTCGGCGTACACAAATATCAAGGTCGCGTTTCTCGACGTCGATCTTTCAACGAAGAAGGGCGCGGATCGATATGCCGATGACGTGACGCGATTTTCGCCGGGCGACGTTATCCTCCTTGAAAACGTCCGTTTCCAGAAAGGGGAGGAGACGAACGACGTGACGCTCGCAAAGCGGTATGCCCAAGGCGCGCAGTACTTCATCAATGACGCATTCGCGTCGTCCCACCGGAAGCATGTCTCTGTTGTCGGGCTCACGAAGTACGTTCCATCATTCGCTGGACCGCTCGTTGTGCAGGAAGTTGAGGCGCTCGAAAAGGTCCTCGTGAAGCCGAAGCGGCCGTACGTCGCGATGATCGGTGGCGCAAAGCTCTGTTCGAAGCTCCCGGTCCTCGAACGGTTCCTTTCGATCGCCGACCAGGTCCTCATCGGCGGGGCGATGGCGCATCCGTTCCTCGTCGCGAAGAAAATGAACATTGGAAAGTCATTCATCGACACGGCGTGCCAGGGCGTTGCGAGACGGCTCGTGAAGGCATACGCGAAAAAGATCGTTCTGCCCACAGATGCGATCGTCGCGAAAAAGATCGCCGCAGGCCAGAAAGTTCGCCGGACGGATTTTAAGGGGATCAAGGCGACGGACATGATCGGGGATATTGGTACGGACACGATGCGCGAGTGGAGTTCGATGATTAAAACGGCGAAGACGATCGTATGGAACGGACCGGTCGGCGTCGCGGAGATTCCCGCGTTTTCGCATGGGAGCCTTGTCCTTGCACGGGCCCTGGCCATGCGCGCCAAAGGAAAGGCGTATGGCCTCGTCGGCGGCGGCGATACGCTTCCCGTTATCGCGGAGAGCGGCGTTGGGGAGTGGATCGATTATGTATCGACGGGCGGCGGCGCCATGCTTGAATTCGTCGCTTCGAATGGAAAACTGCCGGGATTGATGCCGTTGATCATTGGGGCAAAGAAGAAACGCTGACGACCCTCCCCCGGCCCCTCCCTTGGCCCCCCTTCGCTCCGTCATACGGAGCTTCGGAGGGAAGGGAGGTCTCTTTTTATTTAAGGCCTCTTATCGCCGCGCTTAAGCCCCTGCTAAGGCACGGTGGTCGCGATCGCCGTGAGGGGGTCGGTGAGTCAAAGGGTGGGTCTTAGGCCTCCGATCCGCTACAATGCCGCCATATGCTTTCTTCATCGAAAATATCAAAGATACGTGCACGCGAAGTGCTTGATTCCCGAGGGAATCCGACGGTGGCGTGCATGGTGACGCTCGCATCCGGCGCATCCGCGGAAGCGATGGTGCCGTCTGGCGCGTCGACGGGATCGCATGAAGCGCTTGAGCTGCGTGATGGCGGACTGCGCTTTGGCGGAAAGGGCGTCCAGAAGGCCGTTCGAAACGTCAATCTTACAATTCAGCCGAAGCTAAAGGGCATGGACGCGGCAGCGCAGCAGAAAATCGACGCGGCGATGATCGCGCTCGACGGCACGAAGAATAAAGGGAAGCTCGGGGCGAATGCCATTCTCGCCGTTTCGCTCGCAACAGCGCGCGCCTTGGCGATTCATCGGAAGATGCCGCTCTGGAAGTCGCTCCGCAAAACGTTCGATTTTCCGCGGTCCGCGTCGCTTCCGATTCCGTTCATGAATGTGCTGAACGGCGGCGCACACGCGAATTGGTCACTCGACATCCAGGAGTGCATGATCGTTCCGCGCCAGCGGTCCATGGCCGAGCGCGTTCGTGCGGGCGCTGAGGTGTTCCATGCGCTTGCAACCATTTTGAAAGAGAAAGGGTATGCGACGACGGTCGGCGACGAAGGCGGATTCGCACCGAAATTGAAGAACGTTGAAGCCGCGTTCGACCTTCTCCTTCTTGCGATTCGCAAGGCGGGGTATCGCGCGGGGACGGACGTGGCGATCGCGACCGATGTGGCGAGCTCCGAACTCTACGAAAAACGCGCGAAGATGTACGAATTCAAGACTGAGCGCAAGAAATTTACGGTTGCGCAGCTCCTTCGTCGTTTCGCGGCCTGGCAGAAGAGTTACCCCATTCTTGCGATCGAAGATCCGTTCGCAGAGGACGACTGGGATGCGTGGAAGAAGGCTGTTCCGGTCCTCGCAAAGCGTTCGCTTATCGTTGGCGATGATTTTTTTGTGACGAACGTTGAGCGCCTCCGTCGCGGTATCGCCGAACGGGCGGCCACGTCGATCCTCATTAAGCCGAATCAGATCGGGTCGCTCACGGAGACCGTTGAGGCGATTACGACGGCGCAGAAGGCGAGGTTCGCTGTGATCATTTCACACCGTTCCGGCGAAACGGCGGACACAACAATCGCGGACCTCGCCGTTGCCTCTGGCGCGGAGCATATTAAGACGGGATCGCTCTCGCGGTCGGATCGTGTCGAAAAGTATAACCGGCTCATGGAGATTGAGTTGGAGATGGCGTAAGAGCAGGGGGTCGGGGGAAATGGGTCAGGGGTCAGGGAGGCTTAGGGCTGAGAGCTGAGGGCTGAGGGCCAGAGAGTGAGGATGATCGTCCGAGCCCCATTGCGAGGTCAGCAATCGATTTGTCACCCCGCCCCTCGCGAGGGGCGGGGTCCCTTCCAGAGTCGTTATCGAACGGAGTTGAAGAGTCCGAAATAAGACAGCGGTCTAGACCGCTGTCTTTGTTGAGCCAGACGATGCCGTTTATCGCCTCTTGGCTGGAAAGCGATTCCGCTGCGCGGGATGACAACGGGTTTGACATTGCGGTCTGTACCCGTTGCTTCTGGCCATCGTCCGTTGACGTATTTCTCTCATTCCCGCACGATATTGTTTGATCAATCCATGAATCTCCCTGCATTGCGCCAGAAGCCGTCGAAGCGCCTCCCGCGCGTTCTTTTTGTCGTCGGAGCCACGGCGAGCGGGAAAACGGACCTCGCCGTTGCGCTCGCGAAGCGGTTTAACGGGGAAATTATCAATGCGGACGCGCGGCAGATCTACCGGCACGTCGAGATCGGCACCGGCATCCCGAGCGGGGAGCGGAAGAGCGTCGGCGGGCACAAGGCGTACATGCACCGCGGCGTTCCGCATTACCTCATGGGGTTCCTGCCGCCCGAGGAAACGTATTCGGCCGCAGAGTGGCGTGATTCGGCGCTCAAGGCGATCGAGGGCATTATCAGGCGTAAACATCTCCCGATCGTCGTCGGCGGCACAGGCCTCTACATCTCCTCGCTCGTCGACAATCTTTCGTTCCCGAATGTCGAGGCGCACCCTTCATTCCGCGAGGCGTATGAGGGGAAATCGCTTGACGAGCTCGTCGCACTCCTCCTTATGCTTGATCCGGAGTCGCGCGAGATCGTTGATCTTCGCAACAAGCGGCGCGTGATCCGTGCGCTTGAAGTCATTACGTTCACGGGCAAGAAATTCAGCGCGTTGAGAGCTAAGGGGAACCCGATCGTTGATGCCCTTCAGATCGGCATCGCACGGACGCCCGCCGAACTCCGCCAGCGGATCGATGAGACGGTGGATCAGATGTTCGAAAAAGGTATGGTCCGCGAGGTCCGCGATCTTATGCGGTCCGGCATCTCGCCGGATGCGCCGGCGCTCTCCGCGATCGGCTACCGCGTCATCATCGACTACCTCAACGGGAATACAACCCTCGCCGAAGCGACGTCACGCTTCAAGCAACTCACATGGCTCTACGCAAAGCGCCAAATCACTTGGTTCAAAAAAGACGCGCGCATCAAGCCCGTGAAAGACGAAGACGAGGCCGTGCGCGTGGTTGGGGAATGGGTGATGAGGGGGTGATGGAGAGGAGGCAAAATTTACGTATTATTTGTCTATTTTGTCTGTGATCCTTTTTAAATCTGATGAGCACTTATTAAATTTTTCTTCATTAAATTCAAGTAGAAAGTAGTGAGAAAAAGAAGAACTGTCGTTGCGTTCGTAATTCAATACAGCGGTAGTATCAAAGATGTAACTTGGGTAATGCTGTTTATTGCCGGTTGCAATCAGAGTTTTGCCCGCATAGAGCATCGTTCGACCAGCTAAAAATAGGTCAACGAGGTCGGGTGTTGTTTTTTGACATTTAGTTTTTTGACCTTGGTGCGCAACTATTTTTGACAAAATTAGAGCATTATCTTGGATCGCATTAGATGTCTCGTGTCGATCTATTGTCGGTGTGAATATTTCGCTGTTAATGAATTTTTCCTTAATCGTTCGTTGTTCAAATAAAAAAACATCACGCAAAAATTCAAAACGTGTTAATGAATCGATCATGAGCAAAGATCCTTTAAGAAGCTCGAGGACTTCTGAGAGAAAGGATTCGTCCTGAAAAAGTGCAGATAAAAAATCAGTATCAAGAAACACGAATTTCTCGTTTGCGTGAGTTGGTTCGCCTGCTATTAATAAACGCATGTGCCGGTCGCCCTATATTCCTTTTCAATCAGTTCTCGATTTTGTTTAACTAATACCTGCAATTCCTTAATCAATTCCTGCCTTTTAGTGGCATCCGAGGAAGTTTTTTCAATTCTAATATTACTATTTTTATCATCACGTCCAATATGCGGCTGTGGCGTCGGGGGATTACTCATATTGGAATGGTAGCAAATTGAAATGACGAAGGTAAGTTGATTCCTTCACCCCATCATCTCCCTCGCGATTTCTTTGACCTTCTCCGGATTCGCCCTCCCCTCGGTCGCCTTCATTACCCCGCCGACGAACCACATGAGGATGTTTTCTTTGCCGGCTTTGAACTGTTCGACCTGTTTTGGGTTTTCGGCGATGAGGCGTTCGATGATCGCTTTGACCTCCCCTTCGTCCATGTTCTGACCAAGGTTATGTTCTTCCATGAGGTGGCTCGGGTCGCCGCCGGTCTCAACCATCAAGGCGAGGAGCTTTTGGCCGTTCGCACTATTGATTTCGCCTTTCCAGAGGATCTTCAGGAACTCGGCGAAGTTCTCGGGGTCGATGTTCGTCGCTTCAATCGTTTTGCCGGTTTCCGTGAGGAGTCCAGCGAGCTTCGACGTGATCCAGCCGCCAGCGAGCTTTGCGAGCTTCTTTTTATTTTCGGTTAGGATTTCACCTCCGGTTTCACCTTTTGCGTCCGTTGATTCGAGCCATGCGCCGAGTTCGCTCATGACGCGGTCTGCGAAGGCGTCCCAGTCCATGGCAACGAGCGTGCGCGCATCCGCGTCGCTGAAGCCCCATTCGTCGCGGAGGCGTACGCGTGTCTGCGAGGGGAGTTCGGGGAGGCGTGAGCGCATGGCTTCGCGAATGTCGCGGAGGTCGACGGGCGGGAGATCCGGCTCCGGAAAGTAGCGGTAGTCCGCAGAGCCTTCTTTCGTCCGTTGTTCCGTTGTGACGCCGCGGTTTTCGTCCCACCCGCGCGTTGATTGGACGGGCGGGGTATTCGTGTCGTAGAGGCCGGTCTGTCGTTCGATTTCGTACGCGAGCGCGCGCTCGACGGCGCGAAATGAATTGATGTTTTTCACCTCGACTTTCGGATTCCAGACCGCCTGTGCGAAGTCGCCTTTCTCATTGAGCGGCATGAGCGAAATGTTCGCGTCGCAGCGCATTTGGCCTTTCTCCATGTCTGCGTCTGAAACGCCGATCCGTCGCATGAGCGCGCGGAGTTCCTGGAGGAATGCCTTCGCTTCGGCCGGAGAACGGAAGTCGGGCTCGGTGACGATCTCGAGGAGCGGCGTGCCGCCGCGGTTGTAGTCGACGAGCGTTGAGGAGCCATCCGGGGCGTGCTGGTTCTTTGCGGCGTCTTCTTCGAGGTGCGCGCGGGTGATCTCGATGCGAAATGACGGGCGAAGGGCCTTCGGATCATCCATTTCAACGTCGATGAAGCCCTTTCCGCAGACGGGGATGTCGAATTGCGAAATTTGGTAGCCCTTCGGGAGGTCAGGGTAGAAGTAGTTTTTCCGGTCGAATTTCGCGATGTCCGGGATCTCGCAGTGCATGGCGTGGCCCGCGAGCATGGCAAGCTCAAGCGCCTTCGCGTTCAGGGCGGGCAGGGCTCCGGGCTGGCCCGTACACACGGCGCAAATGGCTTCATTCGGGCCAACATCCCCGTCATTGACATTCGCGCAGCCGCAGAAGAGCTTTGAGGCCGTTTTAAGTTGGACGTGGATTTCCAAGCCGATGATCGGGGCGTATTTCATGCAGGACAGAGTAACGGGTTGCGCAGGGGGACGCAAGGCGCGATGAGGCTTCAGGCTTTTGGCTTCTGGTTTTTGGCTTCAGGCTTTTGGCCGGAATTTTTGGCCAGAAGCCAGTAGCCAGTAGCCGAAAAGCCAAGCCCCTGAGATATCTCAGGGGCTTGGATATTTATAAAATTCAATCGAAGCCTACATCGTCTGTCTGAGCGACTGGTACAGCTTGACCTGGAAAATCGGGGTGAGCGGCAAGAGGGCGGCTTGGGCAATGCTCTGGATCATTGCGAGCGAGGCGGCGACAGCCGGAGGCGGTTCTTCGGAAGCGGCGGCGGCGAGGAACGAATCGGCGCCGGCGATCACGCCGACGAGGAGCGTTGATAGCACAACGATGGCGCCGATGAGTAATCCGAAGCAAATACCTCCAAGTGCAAGACGGCCGAAGATTGCCCAGAATTTGCCTTGTGTGAGATCCCATGAGTCCCGGAGCGCGTCCGTCCAGCTCTTATTGACCTTTGGGTCGATGACGGCGGCTTGCGCGAATGCGAGCCGAACGCCGATGTAGATACCGGGCAGGATAAGGAGGATGATCCCGCCAAGGACGGTGAGACCGACGAGTGCCTGGGTAATGAGGAGCGGCCAGATGAGGAGCATGGCCGTTTTGGATGACTCGTCCGGCGTCTGCTGCGCTTCATTGCGTTCAGATGAAAAGACGAACCGGTAGAGACGGATCATGGCCCAGATGGAGATAAGGACGCCCAAAATGTCGGCGAAGAAAATGGCGATGTACCCCGGAATCGACTGCGGGATGAGGATAGACATTGCGGAAATAACGCCGACGACGATAAACCAGACCGAAATACGCACGGTCGCATCCCACGTCTTTACGAACGCCTTCCATGTGTCCGTAATGAGCGTGATGGGGGCGATGAGGGGTTGCATATCAGGAGGAAGATTGGGTGAATGTCTGCATGATAGCAGGGATGCCAATGGAGAGGGGGAGTGGGGAGCGGGAAAGATGGAACTTATGGTCCTTTATTAATCAAGGCTCGCGAGGATCTCTGTCATTTGCCGAGCGACGTTTTCCCGCGTGCCCGCTCCGTCGATCGTGTGGATGCGAACCCCGCGCCGGAGGAGCGCATCCGTGACGCGTGGATCACGGTAGCGGGCGGCGAGGAGATGCTGGAACTCGCGGTGTTCGAAGATGGCGTCATCGTTTTTTTCCGTCCTTCCCGCAAGCCGCTCCATAGCGATTCCCGGATCGAGGTCGAGGAAGACGAAGATATCGGGAGCCGTTTCCGCGGCAATCCGGTTTCCGTCTAGGGACAGGAGCCACTCAACGGTGATCGGTTCGGGGTCGTTATTGCGTTCGCTCTGGAGCGTTTGGTATGCGAGTGAGCTTACGAAGCCGCGATCCTGAAAAACGAATCGTCCCGGGCGGGCGGCGAGGAACGGACGGATGACTCGCTGGATCTGGATGGCGCGATCATGGGCGTACGCGTGGGCAATGAACTGGGCCGTGTACGCCGATCCCGTCTTAATGAGTTCGTCGCGGATCGCCCGTCCGATCCAGCTTTGCGTCGGCTCGCACGTGAAGAGGGCGTCCGCGTCTCCGATTTCGTCGATCGTCGGCGGGCGATGCGTATCGTGGCTCCACGCGACGACGTCGAAGACGCGCAGCCCGCGAGTGTCCGTCCATGCGCGCGCCGCGTTGAGGAGCGTCGACTTGCCGGATCCATCGATCCCGTCGACGTGGATGATCGTGCCCTGGTCGTTTCTCACGGGGATGCGCGGCATACGCGGCCATCATACAGGGCGCGAAAAAAAAGCAAAATTGGGCATATCTCGCTTCGCGGCAATGCACGATCATTCGCCAATTCGTCCGATTCGCACATCCGTAGAGCCTAGAAAGCAAAAGGACCTCGGCCGAGGTCCAGATGCGAAGATGATCATCTTGTCGGCAGCGCTCCGTTCCCGGAGGGCTGACCGTCGTGTTGGCGACCTCGGCGTGCCGCATTTGGCGCGCCGAGGTCGGTGAGGCGAGGGTAAGGATTGAAGGGCTATTCGGGCGAACCGAGCAATCCGCGCCAACGAGGGAGCGGCGTCATGTCTGCGCGTTCCGCTCTGATCGCCACGTACGGTTCGCGCTTGTCGAGGCGCAAGAGCATCGCGGTAACCCGGCCGCGGATTCCCCGTCCGATTGACGGCAGAGCCTCGCAGATCGTTATGAGCGCATCGAGGAATGTTCGTTCGTCTTCCGCCGCTATTTCAAGCGAGGCTTCTTCTAGATGGTGCCGATTTGGACGCGGGAGGTAGACGGTCACGGTCAGCGGCGACGGGTGTTCTTCGGTATGCAGGACGCGATCGACTTCGTTAAGGCGCATCCACAGGATCGTTTCCGCCGGGGGCGGGTCGGATCGTCGAAACATGGTGCGCGGTGTACGTCGGCGAATGGCGCCGATGTTCGGGTTGAGTCCGATGTATCCGTTCCAGACCTGGATGAGGTCGAGTTCTTCTTCAATCAAGAGGCCCTCTTCGAAGGTGCGGGCGCAGATACATTTTCTGCGCGGGTCGGAAGAGTATCACGGATCAGGCGTCTTGAAAAGACTCGCGAATCATACGTTATGAGGGTTTGAAAGTTGGGGTTTGGTTTGACAAACCCCAACTTTCAAACCCTCAAATCCACTTCACTTAGAATCCCTTCGGCTTCGCGCCCAGCGTTGAGACGCCTTCGTCGCTGCCGCTCATGTCAACGCGGATCATGTCAGCGAGAAGCGGATGCGTCGCTTCGAGCGTGCGCCATGTTTCCTGCGCAATGCGGCGGTAGCTGGGGTGGCCTTTTTTACCGGAACGCAGGGCAATGAAATGGTCGAGCTCCCGAATGTTCCACGTCACAACGAGCCGGCGTCGGTAGGCCATGGGGATCACATAGACGGCATCCTCGGGGTGGTCGGTTCGCGCGATCTCGCGTGAGAGCGCGGCGGCTTCGTCCATCATGGCGCGGTATGCGTCCGCGAGCCCGGCTTCGACGACTTCTTCGGGGAGGATGAAGCCGAGGTCCGTGCCGAGCTCCTGGTTGAGCTGCGTGCACATGCGGTGCCGCTGGACGTCGCGCCAGCTCCCGTAGTCCATCACGATTTCGTGCTGGAAGACGGCATGTTCGAATTCGCGCGGGAGCGGATCATGGTCTCCGCGATCCACGACGGCAGCGCGGATCGTCCGTTCGACGAGTTCAGGGTCGTCGGCGAGGCGTTTTTGGATGGATGAGATTGGCAACCTGGAGTGCGCGGCAATGAGCGCGGCGGCGATGCGCGTTTCCGCGTAGGCGTCGTCGCGCGTCATGACGATCGGTCGATCGACTGAGGCATGCGGCGTCGATGGCGTCTGAATGTCCGCGAACGCATCGCGGACGATCGGTGTAATACGTTCGTTCAGGTTCGCCGCGTACGCGTTGTGGCCGGCGTACTTGAGGAGCGTGGGGAAGAGGCGAGTCTTCAGCGCCTCGTCGGGGAGCTCATCGGCGCGCGCCCGGAGGTGCTGGAGGAGTTCGTCCGCGACCTCGCGCGCTTCCGCGTACGGTGAGCTCGCGAGCTTCGTGATCGTGTGGGCCCACGTACGGGCATTTGCCGTCATACCGAGCTTCCCCATGGCCGCTGCGGGCAGGCAGGCGCGAGCAACATCGCAGACGCGGGCTTTCGTTACGGCGGCGTATGCCTTGTCGAGCATGTCGGCCGGCTTTGGGAAGCGATCGAGCATGATCGGTTCCACGCGGCGCCGAATGTCGTCGTAGAGGGCGTAGAGCCGGTCGAGGAAGCGCTTCGTTTTAACGGCGAGGTCGCCATCGCAGAGCCCCTTCGGGAGCGCCACACGTTCGCGCGTGAACACGATGTATCGCGAGGATTTCTCCGTAAAACTGGCGAGCCGACTGTCCTCGAGGATTTTGATCACGACCTGGCTCACATTCTCGATTGCGACGGACGCAACGGCGTGTTCGGCGACCGACCCGTGCCCGTACCCGACGACCCAGCGTTCATGGAACTCCGCAGCTTTTTCGAGTGACACGTCCAATAGATTTGCGTCGAAGGGCGAATCCGACCGCGAACACTTCGCAATAGCGACCGCGACCTGCTCTGGCGTCGGAACGACGTTCTCCGATGTCCCGTCCGCGTAGTCAAGCCGGATCCGCGAGAGCGGGTAGATGCGCCGTGCATCGGGGTCGTGCGGGGCGAGTGTCTTTTTGGTTATGGGGGTGTCGATCATACCGAGGTGAGGGATGAGGTGGTTCGTCGCGTTAAATGCGATTCGGCGGTTCAGGGATGGCTAAAAGAAATTGCTCTCATGTCTATTCCCTCATCCTGAGCCGCCGATTCCCTATCAAAGGAGCGGGGACGGTTCGGCAAGTGCCGACCGAACCCCGCCCTCCGAGGTGTTGGTCTTTGAATTGGTGTTCCTGACTGTTGTACACCCGGTGCGAGGGGTTGGCCTGTGGATAGGTGGTCAGGTGCGTACGTGCGTAGGTCGAATGATTGCGTTTTTCCGACCTACGCGCGTATGCACCTACGCATTTACCTCAATACCCTGTTGACCCGAACCCGCCGCGATCCTTGTTTTTGGCCACCCCCTCCACAAAGGCGATCTTCGGCCTGGAAATGACCATGGCCTGCGCGACGCGTGTCCCGGCGGGAATCGTGACCGGTGCGGAGCCTGGATTGATGACAGCGATGTGGACCTCGTCGGTTGGTCCGGAATAGTCCGCATCGATAATGCCGACGCCGTTTGCGAGGATGACGCCGAATTTCTTGAATGTGCTCGATCGCGAGTGGATGAGCATAACGTGATCCTCGGGAATACCGAATCCCAATCCCGTCCGAAGATTCGTTTGAACGAGCGGCGGCACAATCGTCTCTTCGATCGTCGTCAGATCGAATGCCGCCGCGAGCGGCGATTGGTATGCCGGAATCACGGCGCGGGGGTCGATCTTCGTGACGCGGAGTTCCATAGGTTGGGGAATTGCGAATGGATTGATGGATGGATGGATTGATGGATGGATGGTGTTGGATGGCTCGCTGCGCTCACATCTTTTTTAATGCTCGACTGACCTACGCGCCATATACGGAAACCTGAGTGTAGCCGCGTTTGACGCGGCGGAGCGAGGGCATCCAACACCATCCATCCATCAATCCATCCATCTGTTCCCTACTTCTTTCCAATCCCAATCTCCTTCATCACCTCGTCGATTCTCATTTCGAGTTCCTCTTTCGTTCCATCGTTCATAATGACGTGGTTCGCGTAGGTCATTGTTTCCGGGATCGTCACTTCCGTCGGAGCGACTTCTTCGGCCTCGAATTTTTCCCAGCTCATGTCGGATTCGCCAGCCTTCTCTCCGCGTTTCTTCATCCGTTCAAAGCGAAGCTTCGGGTCGGCGTTGACGGCGATGAGCGTGAAGTTCGGCATGGGGCGGAATGCCGTAAGGTCGCCGACGCGGCGGATGCCGTCGATGAGGACGATTTCGGCTTCGCTTCGAAGCGCTTCAGACGCGATCGCGTGAGAGAAAAGGTCGTCGCCGAATTCGTTGCGGAGGCCGACGGACAGTTTGATCATATTCTCCCGCGATTTCGGGATGTTCATTTTCGCAAGGACATGCGAAAGAAAGTTACTGAACGTAAAGTGATCGCCGCCGTACTTCGACATGATGTACTCCGAGATGTAGTTCTTGCCGGACCCTTGGGTTCCGACGATACCGATGATGTGTTTGGGCATGGGGTGGTTTGGGTGGCTAAAGGAGTCGTTATCGTAGCAGACTCGGAGATTTTTAGGATTGTTTCATGGTTTCATTGTTTCATTGCTTGCTTTTATGACGGCCTCGCTTTGAATCTAACAATGAAACCATGAAACAATGAAACAATCTTTTTTACTTCTGAACGCCCAGCGATCGCAGATATTCATCAATCTTCCCGCGCAGATCTTCCATCGTACCGTTATTGTCGAACGTGATTTCGGCTTGGCTGATGAGTTCGTGGCAGGTGACTTCCGTCGAGCGCTGCTCGAGGGCCGCGAAGTCGTTGAATGTCTGCGTCGCCTCTTCGGGTTTTTCCGCGCGGAGTTTTGCACGTTCGTAGCGCGTGTGGATGTCCGCGTCGACGGCGATGAGGTGGAATCCAGGCATCGACCGGAATAGTTCGATGTCGCCCGCACGACGAACGCCGTCGATGACGATGATTTGCTGGGGGGCCTGCTCCGCGCCAATCATCATGGCGCGCGCGAGGACGTCCTCGCCGCAACGTTCACGGATGACTTCGGAGAGGATAATGAGATTGTCGCGCGTTCGTTCAATATTCAGGCGTTCAAGGATCGCATGGAGCGTGTCTGAAAAACGGAGCTTTCCAGCGCCGTAGACGGACGCGAGGTACGTTGAAATCGCCCCTTTGCCAGAAGCGGGGGGACCGATGATCCCGAGAACGACGCGTGATGCTTCGTTCATACGGCCATCAGAATGACGGAGCAGCCGGAATCGACGGCGGGTCGGGCGTTCGGAATGTTGGAGGAGACGTTTCGGTGGTCGGTGTCGCGGCCTTTACGGCGAGGTCGCCGAAGGTTTTGCTCATCTGCTCTAGCCATAACGGATTTGGCGTGTACATTTCGACTGCGACGCCTGCGGCTTTGAAGGCGTCGTCCGTGGGGAGCGTATTCGAGTAGATCGTGCCCATGACGACGCGTTTGATGCCGACCATGATGATTTTTTTTGCGCACTGGTAGCACGGCGAATGCGTCGTGTAGATCGTTGAGCCTTCGGCAGACATGCCGCCGATCGCCGCGAGTTGGAGGATACAGTTTTCTTCGGCGTGGAGCGTGCGGATGCAATGGCCTTCTTCCATGAGGTGCCCCTCGGGTCCGTCGCAGTGGGGGAGTCCTGGCGGCGCGCCATTGTACCCCGTTGAGATGATCCGCTTATTTTTGACCAAGACGGCGCCGATTCGTGCCCGGTCGCACGTGGCGCGCGTCGCGATGATCCGCGCGATCGCCATGAAATAGTCGTCCCAATTCGGTCGATAGAACTCCATATGGCGTAAGGTTAGTATGGGGATCGGGGAGAGTCAAAGTTGGGCTTTGGATTGATGGATTGATGGATTGATGGTGTTGGAGTGCTGCGCACAATCCTTAAATTTTTGATCCCGCCTGCACGCCATAAGAGGAATCGTGCGCGTATGCGCACTCCAACCCCATCAATCCATCAATCCAACGCCCAATACCTACACCATCAATCCATCAATCCAAAGCCCATTCCCCAGTCTTATACCCAAACGCCCCAGCCGAAGCCGGGGCGTTCAATGATCTATCGGTTCCTTAGATGCTGGAGGGGTCGATGCGGATGCCGGGACCCATGGTTGACGTGACCGTCAGGGACTTGATGTAGGCGCCCTTTGAGGACGACGGCTTGTTCTTCTTGAGGGCTTCGACGAAGATATTGAAGTTCTCGAGGAGCTTTTCCGCGTCGAGCGAGATTTTTCCGATGGCGATGTGAATGTTTCCCGTCGCGTCGTTCTTGAAGGCGACCTTGCCTTTCTTCAATTCTTCGACGAGCTTCTTCACGTTCGGACCGACCGTTTCCGTTTTCGGGTTCGGCATGAGGCCCTTTGGACCGAGGATCTTCGCCACTTTAGCCATTTTCGGCATCATGTCGGGCGTCGCCACAGCAACGTCGAAGTCGATTTTTCCGGACTTCGCGATTTCGTCGATCAGCTCTTCGCCGCCGACAATGTCGGCGCCGGCCTCCTTCGCTTCCTTCTCTTTCGCTTCCGCGACGAACGCGGCGACCTTCTTCATTTTCCCCGCGGCATGCGGGAAGACGAGCGTTGAGCGGATCGCCTGGTCGCTCTTTTTGACGTCGATTCCAAGGTTTGCATGGACCTCGACCGTTTCGTCGAACTTCGTTGTTTTGGCGGCTCGAACAAGCTCGATCGCCTCGGCGGGCGCGTAGAGTTTCTTTTGGGCAAACTGGGCTTTGAGACCCGTGTAGCGCTTGCTGTGCGGCATATCAGTGTGGTCGTGGCGTCCCCCTTTGGCGAAGGCGTTGGAGAACTCCCACAGGGTTATGATTGAAGTGCGCCAAGCGTAGCCGATATAAGGGTCAGCGTCAAGGGGAGACTCGGGTTTTCGGGTTCCTTATTTATTCACCGGAATTCCGCTCCTCGTTTGGGCATTCGTGCCGCTTGTCGCGCAGGTCGTCGCTGTCTGTTTCAGCTCATTTGCTCGGTCGATCAGCCATTGACCTTGTTGGGACTTCGGTTGGTCTTTTGCGGCATCGCCTTCGGCCTTGAGGCGATTCCCTTCGGCGAGGATAACATCGGCGATTTTTGAGGTCGTATCCGCGCACTTCAGTACGTCGGACCCGGCATTAAAGAGATCCTGCTTCGCGGTGGCGTTCGCATCCTGGATCAATGACGTCATCGCGTTGAGATTCTCGACCTTCGTGGCGAGCGCACCGATGTCCTGCCGAACCGTCGCCGTTGCGTCCGTTGCGCTTATTGATGTGGCATTTGTCTTCAGCCAGAGCAGTGGCAAGCCGATCGCGAGGAGGAGGAGCGAAAGAATGGAGAGCGTGATCGCGGCGACGGAACCGCCATGCGCGCGGGATTCGTGAGCGGCGGGAGATGCTGCGGTTGTCTCGGGGGGCTTCATGTGCGGAGCGGATGAGGTCGTCATAGCGGGCGTGGGGCGTGATGGTTCTTTAGGGGCGTCTGCGGGGCGGTCGCGATGACGCGCATCATCAGGCGGACTGTAGGAGATGCGGGGCTTCGGCGCCGGTTTCGGCGCATCGATCGACGGGGGATTGCCGAGATTCTTTGGCGCGGGCATGGAGGGCTGCGGCGCCTCCTCGCGCGGTCGCGATACCGGAGCTGGTTTCGATACGCTCGAAAGGAGATCCGGCGCTTTCGGCATTGGTGCGCTATCGTCCGCGGCAGGCGCCTTCGGAGGCGGGGCGGATGACGTTTCCGGCTCAAACGGAATTCGCGCCGGCGGATCCGCCATACTGCGGATGATCGGATCATCGTTGTTTTGCTGGGGGTCCATAGCTGTTGAGAGTATAAGCGCCAGTGCTGATCTAGGGAATAGGTATTGGATTGATGGATTGATGGTGTAGGAGTGCTGCGCACAATCCTTATATTCCTTATCTGCCTGCACGCCATAAGAGGAATCGTGCGCGTCAGCGCACTCCAACCCCATCAATCCATCAATCCAATACCTATTCCCTGCTATTAATCAATCTAAAGCCCAATACCTAGAACGCAAACCCCCGAGATAGCTCGGGGGTTTGGTGATCCGCATGCTCCGTCGAAGTGACTGGCTTTACTCAGCGACCTGAAGTCCCATCTGCTTCGCCGTTCCTTCGACTTGCCGCATGGCCGCTTCAACGGTGTGGCAGTTGAGGTCTGGGAGTTTTTTCTCCGCGATTTCGCGGATCTGCGCTTTCGTGATTTTTCCGGCTTTTTCAACAAGGTTTTTTGAGGACCCTTTTTTAATGCCGGCTGCCGCCTTCAGCATTTCAGAGACCGGGGCAATTTTGAGAATGAAATCGTATGTGCGATCTTCGTAGATCGTAATGATCGCCGGAACAACTTCGCCTCGGCGGGTCTGGGTGGCGTCATTGAAGCGCTTGCAGAATTCCGCAAGGTTTAGGCCATGAGGACCGAGCACGGTTCCGACTGGCGGGGCTGGCGTTGCTTCGCCGCCGCGAATTTGAATTTTGATGAGAGCTTTGACTTTCTTGGCCATAGTAGGATGAGGCTGACGGCGAACAGCTTATGGCCTACGGCCGAAAATTTTGGCCGTAAGCTGTGAGCTGTAAGCTGTAAGCTTTGTCGTTGCGTGTGAATGAAGGACTGGCGAGAAGCGCACCGGTCCATCCATGCACGCGCTTAGATTTTCTTTACCTGCGTGAAGTCCAATTCGAGCGGAGTTTCGCGGCCGAACATGCTGACGAGGACCTTCACTTTACCGCGTGCCCCGTCAACGTCGACGACCTTCCCTTCGAAGCCTTTGAACGGTCCGTCGCCGATCCGGATGGGCATGCCTTCGACGAGGTCGATGTCGATTTCCGGCTTCGACGAGTCGCCCATGCGCTTGAAGATCGCTTCGACTTCGGCTTCGGCGAGCGGCGTCGGCGTTGTTCCCGTGCCGATAAACCCGGTGACACTCGGCGTGTTCCGCACGACGTACCACGAATCGTCCATCACGTCCATCTCGACAAGCACGTATCCTGGGAAGATTTTTTCTTCGACGACTTTCCGTTTGCCGTTCTTAATCTTGATCTTTTTTTCCGTCGGAACGAGGACATGGAAGATTTTGTCTTTCATGCCGAGCGTCTCGATGCGGTTCCGGAGGCTGTCGGCGACGCTCTCCTCGTACCCGGAGTACGTATGAATGGCGTACCATCGGCGTCCGTAGTGTACGGTCTGTTTAGGCATAGCGGGGGAAGTCGAGAATCGTGAGTCGAGCGTCGTGCGTGAGTCAGGACGCGGCACTCATCAATTTGATGGGAGTTGGATTTCGTTTGAGGCGGGGAGCTCCACGGTCGGCATTTGTTCCGGCGCGGATTCCGTTGTCGTTTCAGGGCTCGTCACATTGATCGTGCCGTTCGCCTCCTCTGGTGCGGCTTCCGTCGGCGGAACTTCTTCGAGATCGGGGACGATCGGCGCCTCAAGAGCTGGTGCGCTTGAGTGTGGCGTTTTCGAAATGGCGTACATGACGCCGCTCGAGAAGCCCAGATCAAGTGACGCGAAGAACACGGCGACCGCAACGGAGACCGAAATGACGAGGACGGAATACCGAATCGTCTGGTCTTTTGTTGGCCAGGTCACTTTTTTGAGTTCTGCGATTGAGGATTTGACGTAGTTTACCGTCAAGGAGATCGGGTTCAGCATACGGTTTGGCGTGGCATTTCGCGGTTTTTAAAAGCCCCCTCCCCGGGGCTGCCTCATATCGGGGAAAAGCGTAGCAGGTTTGACTAAAAGATGCAAGATGGTTGATTCTTCGGAGAACTTGTGGTACATAGGAAGAGGCCGGACGACCGGAGTCCTTCCCCACGGTGTCCCCCACGTAGTGATCCGGGTGCTCCAGTCCCGTCGTCCGGCCACTTTCTCTCCGCAGACCGAACTCCACGGTCTGCTTCTTTTTTGGCATTTTTAGAGTTTTCGGATGGAGCGATCGGTTGGTTCTCGCTGCCGTTGCGGAGGCTGTTGGTGGAAAAATCGTAGAGTCTTGATTATTCATTGAGGCTAGCGTATCTTCCGGCAGTCACTTTGGACGGAACAGGGAAGGTGCAAGGTGCCGGGAACGAATTGCCGAGAAGTTGGTCCTTTCACACGTCACGGTTGTACGGACGGCCTCATCGAAGGTCGATATTCTGAAGGAGGCGCACGCGCAAGCTGCGTGAACGACCCGATCATTGCGTATTGGGGGGTAGAGCGGCATCAGATCCAACAGCTGCTCACCATCATCCAGCCTTTCTATCGGATGTGTTTTCGCCTCTGCGCGTTCGCGCATGATCTGCGCGTCAGGAATACCTTTGCCTTCGACTGGCGTACGCCGATTCCGCAAGCGTGTGTCGTTGTGAGCCCGGAGAACGCTGACGATGCTCGCCAGCGCTGTGCCGAATCGCTTGCCGCCATGCTGGCGTCGTATTTCGGGGAGCCAACGGTTCCGTACGAGGAATTGCTTGGTCCGTTGGAGCGGCCGTTCGTGGACGGCGCGGCGGCACATGACCGGTACCTGGCGGCGCTGGGCGCATATCCTGCGGATGTCCGGGAGATGGCGTGGTATTCCTACGTCGCGCTGCTCCGCACCGCCTGCAGTGTGCTGCGGCTTGATCCGTCGGATCGCCGCGCATCGAGCGCCGGTGCGCTCGCGCGCCTCACGAAGCTCGCGACCGACGGCAACATCTGCATCGGACGCGATGCGCTGGATCGGACGATCTACCTGGCACTTCGGTGGGAACGTGATCGTCCATCCGTCCCGCCGGTCTCCCAATGAGGGCCGCCTCGTCACCCTCGTCCTTTCACCGTAAGCCGCGGGCGTGAGTTACTCTCCGCCTGCGGCGTTTTTTAAATGTCCGCAGTATTCGTTGTATAGAAGAAGGCGCGGTCCGCCGCGCCTTCTTCATAGATCCAGAGGTGTATAGATCCAACACGAGCCTTAGACGTCCAGATCCGCCTGTTTTGCGTGCGTCTGGATGAAACGCTTGCGCGGGGCGACGTCTGCGCCCATGAGCATGTCGAACGTTTCGTCGGCGAGCGACGCGTCGGTGACAGTGACTTGTTTCATGAATCGCGTTTTCGGATCCATGGTCGTTTCCCAGAGTTGTTCGGCGTTCATTTCGCCGAGCCCTTTGTATCGCTGGATCGAGATGCCAGTGACTTTTGTGAGACCTTCCGTTTCCTCCGCCGCACCGTCGGCGCCGGCAGTCGCGTCCGCCGCACCGTCGGAATCCGACGCGCCTTCTTCCTCTGATCCCTGACCCTTAGCCCCTTTGCCCTGTCCTTTTTTTTCTTCCTTCAGCCTATTGAATTCCTCGATGATCGCGTCGCGTTCTTCATCGCTGAACGCGTATTTGATCGCTTTGCCTTTCTGAACGCGGAAGAGCGGCGGCTGGGCAATGTAGATGTGGCCCTGCACAATGAGTTCGGGGAAGTGCCGGTAGAAGAGCGTAAGCAGGAGCGTACGGATGTGCGCGCCATCGACGTCGGCGTCCGTCATAATGATGACGCGTCCGTAGCGGAGTTTTGAGATATCGAATTGATCGCCGATGTTCGTGCCGAGCGCGATGAGGATGCTCTTTATTTCCTGGGACGTGAGCATACGGTCGAGGCGGGCGCGTTCGACGTTCAGGATTTTGCCTTTGAGGGGAAGAATGGCCTGGAAATCGCGGTCGCGACCCTGTTTTGCCGAGCCGCCGGCCGAATCTCCCTCAACGATGAAGAGTTCCGAATTTGCCGCGTCTTTCGACGAGCAGTCCGCGAGTTTGCCGGGGAGGGTCAGACCTTCGAGCGCTCCCTTGCGGAGGACGGTGTCGCGTGCCGCGCGGGCGGCCGCGCGGGCGCGCTGGGCAATAACGCACTTTTCAAGGATCGCCTGCGCGTCGCGCGGATTCTCTTCAAGGTACGTTGCGAGCGCTTCGCCCATGACCTGCTCGACGTACGTACGGACCTCTGGCGTGCCAAGCTTCGCCTTCGTCTGCCCTTCGAACTGCGGCTCCGGAATCTTCACGGCAATGACCACGGTGAGCCCTTCGCGCACGTCGTCGCCCGTGAGGTTCGGATCCTTCTCTTTGAGGAGGTTCTTTGATCGCGCGTACCCGTTCAGGACGCGTGTGAGCGCAGCCCGGAATCCCTGAACATGCGAGCCGCCTTCGGGGTTCGTAACGCCGTTCGTGAATGCGTAGAGCGATTCCTGGTAGTCTTCCGTGTACTGGAGCGCAATTTCGATTTCCGCTTTCTCAACCTTCCGATCCACGTAGAAGACCGTTTCATGCTTCGCCTGCTTCGCGTGGTTCAGGTGCTTTACGTACGACTCGACGCCGCCTTCGAAGTAGAAGCCGTACACGTCTCGCTTGTCTTTCTCGCGTTCATCGACGACGACGAGGTGGACGCCTTTTGTGAGGTAGCACTGCCGGCGGAAGTGATCGATGATCGTTTGGAGGTCAAATTCGATCGAGGTGAAAATCGTCGCATCCGGCGTAAATGTAACGGTCGTTCCGGTTTTTTTCGACTTGCCGATTTGCTTGACCTTTCCCGTGGGTTTTCCGCGTTCGTACGTTTGCGTAAACATGCCGCCGTCGCGTTCAACGACCACATCGAGGCGGTCGGAGAGCGCGTTCACAACGGAGACGCCTACGCCGTGGAGCCCGCCCGAGATTTTGTAGCTCGAATCGTCGCCGCCAAATTTGCCGCCCGCATGGAGCTTGGTCATGACGAGCTCAAGCGCCGAGACCTTGAATTGTTTGTGCATGTCGACCGGAATGCCGCGGCCGTTGTCGTACACGGAGACGCGATTGCCCGGGAGCAGCGAGACGGTGATCTGCGTAGCGTGGCCGCCCATGACTTCGTCGAACGAGTTGTCCGCGACCTCCCACACGAGGTGGTGGAGGCCTTCCGGACCCGTTGACCCGATGTACATGCCCGGACGCTTGCGGACAGGATCGAGTCCTTCAAGGACGGTGATCTGTTCCGCGCCGTATGAACCGGATTTCTTTTTGGACGCTTTGTCGCTCATAGAATCGGTGTCAGCTTACGGGATTGGGACGGCGAGGACAAGGGATGGGATCAGGGGTCATGGGTCACGGGTCAGGGATCGCATCCTTCCAATCACCGACCCCTGATCCCTGACCCCTGATCCCTGACCCCTGATCCGTGATACAATTCCG
>Ga0265297_10005021_pt1 | contig 20763 bp, 18 predicted proteins | sample Munlanlwell13791_FD_192502 | JGI IMG/M metagenome (GOLD analysis project Ga0265297, IMG submission 192502) | Leachate microbial communities from a municipal landfill in Southern Ontario, Canada - Leachate well 137-91 | ecosystem: Engineered > Solid waste > Landfill > Unclassified | place...
CTTCCGATTTTTGCTTTTCCTTTATGGAAATTATTTGTTCAGAGGTTTGGCTGTTAAGGCTGCTTGATCTTTCCAGTTCCATAAAATTGCTGGTAAGAATTCCTTCCACCGCGTTCTCGACTCCGGCTCCCCCCAAAACATTGATCTCTCCGGCTCCCGCTTCCACGTACAATTTCACGGAATCGGCATTCGCGTCTTTGGTAATGGTTAGGGGTGTGGTTTGTGGCTGAGAATCGGTTTTGAAATAATTACCCGGCAAAAAAACAGCCGCTAAAATTACAAAAACGGCCAATAATAAAGTTAGCACGGCAATGATATTGGCAAACCATCCCTTTTTACTGATCATTGAAAGACCGGCGAAAATTATTATGAGCGGCCATAATTGCCAAAAATTGAAATTGATCCGCATCAACCCCAGGCTATTCACAAGCACCGCGAGCCCTATTAAGACTATCATCAACCCAAAAAAGAAAATTCCGAAATTAAAATCAGTTCCCTCACAATAATCGTTTTTTTTATTTGATTTTTTTTCTTGGTTCATATTCTATTTGTTATCGGATTTTGTCAGAATGACAAAACCGATAAATATTATGATGACCGCCCAGATTATTCCCCACTTTATGGCGCCAAAGATGGAATAACCGAATAATTCACTGATAAGATAATTCAACCCCACCAAAACAACGATGATTCCAATAATATTTCTGATATTGTCAAACCAGCCGTGCTGTTCTTTAAGATCTTGCGCTAATTCTTGCGTCCTTTTTTTCGCTTCTTCACTTATATTGCTTGCCGAAATTTTTCCGTTCTTTTCCGTTTCTTTGGGCATCAGTATCGCCAAAAATAAATAGATTATCACGCCCGAACCGCCGGCAACGGTCAGCAAAATAAATAAGATCCTGATTATCAAAGGATCGACTTCCAAATACTCACCAAGGCCACCGCAAACGCCGAATATTATTTTATTCGTGCTCGAGCGATAGAGTTTTTTAATTTTATTGTTCGCCATATTTTATTTTTACCCGCTTTTTCTCTAAAAAGCGAAGATGAGTTATTTTTCTTATTTACCCCCATCTTTTTCCTAAAAGGTGGGGGTTAATTTACTTATTTATTATACCACAAAATTATTTTTTAAAAAATCATTAGGGACAATTTATAGCTATTCCGCAAGCTATTGTTCCCAGTTTTCCCGCGGAATCCATACAAACAATTCCACTAATATTTGTTTTTACTGATATACAATAAGCCTTGCCGTCCGGAGCAATATTCAAAACAAATGATTTTCCACCTACTTCCGACGAAACAATATCATCGTATAATTGGTCGCCTTCCGCGTATCTTTGGGCTGTAAAATTAACCGTACCCGTTGCGTTTTGCACATTAATTCCGGGCTCTCCATAAGACGTTTCGCCACCCTTGGTCATTCTATATACCTCCGCAGTTGATCTTAACTGATCCATTTCCGACTTAATGCGCGCGTCATTCGTTCCGTGCATTCTGCCGCAACCCCCTCCTGACATATTTGATGTTAAAAATAAAAATAATAATGGTAAAAAAGCGAAAATACAAATAAATAGTTTGAAAATAATATTCTTTTTCAATCTCATTGTCAGCCCCAGAATAATTAAAAAAATAAAGAAAAGTAATGTTTCTAAAATTAGAAAATCGAAAGGCATTTTACAACCCAAAAATAATACAACCACGAAAGCAATGATGTAAAAAATTATTGCTAAAAATAACTTATTCATTTTATTTATTGTAAAGCGGGTTTATTTTTCTCAACTTCGCTATGATCGGGGGCAATTCTTTTAAAACTTTATCCACTTCCGCGCCGGTATTCTCCCGACCCAGTGAAAATCTAATAGATCCGTGCGCTACTTCCTCGTTAACGCCCATCGCGAGAAGCACTTGAGACGCCTCCAGGCTACCCGACGCGCAGGCTGATCCGGTGGAAACAGCGATACCCTTCATATCAAGATAAAGCAATATCGATTCCCCTTCGGCTCCCAAAAAAGAAAAATGCGCGTGAGACGGCAAAGCGCGTTCAATGTCGGTATTCAAAATCACATCCGGAATTTTCTTGATGATCCCGTCAACCAATTTCTTTCTCAGGGCGCTTATTTTTTTGTTATTGGCCTTTTGTTCTTTGCCGACTATTTCAACCGCACGACCCAATCCGACAACCCCCGAGACATTCAAAGTCCCACTCCTCAAATTCTTTTCGTGGTGCCCGCCCAATTGAATCGCTTTCAAGGGTGTCTTTTTTCTGACAAATAAGGCACCGACCCCCTTGGGGCCGTATATTTTATGCCCGGACAAACTCAAAAAATCCACTTTTAATTTTTGGACATCGCAATCAAGATAATTTATCGCTTGTGTGGCATCAGTGTGAAAATATATTTTTCTATCGATCTTTGATAATACTTCGCCTATTTCCGCTATTGGTTGAATCGAGCCGACTTCATTATTGGCATACATTATGGAAACCAAAACCGTGTTTGGTTTGATCGCTTTTTTCAGCGCGGCAACATCCACGACCCCATTGCCCTTGACCGGCAAATAAGTCACCTCCACTCCCTCTTTTTCCAAATCGGCACAAGGCTCCAATATGGCATCATGCTCGATTATTGACGTAATAATATGTATCCTTGCCCCCATCTTTTTGGGGCTCTTAAAAGGTGGGGGTGAACCCAGAGCTTTGACAAGGCCTCGTAAAACAAGATTGTTTGATTCCGTGGAACCGGAAGTAAAAATTATCTCCTCGGGCAGACAATTTAAAAATTCAGCCACTCGTACCCGCGCCTTTTCCGTTGCCTCATAAGCTTCACGCCCAAAAGAATGCATTGACGACGCGTTGCCGAAAATCTCACTAAAGTACGGGAGCATTTCTTTCAAAACTCTTTTGTCTGTCGGGGTTGTGGCGCTGTGGTCAAAATAAATCCTTTTCATAAGTTTATCTTGTTTTATTTTGTTTCTCGTATTTTTCTATCGCCTGATGCAGGGCCTCCACTCCGAGCATCGAACAATGGACCTTTACCGCGGGCAATCCGCCCAGATCTTCCACTATTTTATCTTTTGTGATCTTGAGCGCTTCCTCAATCGTCTTTCCTTTTACCATATCCGTCAAAGCGGAAGAGACCGCGATAGCGGCGGCGCACCCTAGGGTTTCAAATTTTATATCCTTAATCTTGTTGTTCTCAACTTTTAGATATATCTTCATCACGTCTCCGCAAACCGGATTACCAACCTCACCAACGGCATCGGCATCCTTAATCACGCCTTGATTATGAGGTTTTTTAAAATGTTCCAAAACTTTATCCGAATAGATCATATTATTGTATTACAGTTATTATTTTTACAAGAACTGTGTTATCTTCTTTCACGCCCTGAATCTCCACTCTCGCCCCCTGAGCCAATACTTGGGAACAAGGAGTGGCGGCCTCATTACTTAGACAGACAATATTATTGTCAAAAGATAATTTTACATTAAGCGCCGGCGCTCCGGGTTGTTCATAGACCAGATACCACTGATTGGGTTCCAATCCGGGATTATCTTTGACGATATTGCCTGTTTGCTTAAAATTAATTTCTTCTTGTTGTTCTTGTTCTTGATTTTGGATCGGCTCCGAAAGCTTCTGCCAAAATCCATAAACAAAAGAGAGGTATACGGCGACCGCCAAGATTATCAAAATTAATATTAAATAGATTATATTTTTTTTCATAGTAATTAATTGCCCGTAAAATTACTTAAACTTAACAGGCAGAATAAATTTTTTATCTTTCGTTGGATCTCCGCTCGGATTCTCATTTGAAAATATTAGCGATCCTAAGGTGCCCTGCTCCGGAGCAACAAAGGTTAAAACGGCTCTGAAGCTCGTGGGTACCTGAGTCCATTCCGAGGTGGTCGCGAGAGAGCTTGAAGCCAAAAGATTACCGGCGCTGTCGTTTAAAATTACCCGCCCGGCCTGGCCCTCAAAGCCTATCCATCCGTTTCCCGTAACCTTTCCCGTGATTGTTAGGGGCGAAGAAACAAAGTCTCCGATCTTTAAAACATCCAAAGCAATTCCCTCGTCCGCGTTTGCCGGACTCTCCTCGATATTACGAAATATCTCCGGATTTAAAATATCTTTTATTTCGGTGAGTAAAATTTCGGCACTCTGCGGACCGGCGGCGTATGGCGCCACCTGATAAGGAGGAAAATAGAAAATTATTGAACTATCGGTAACGATAAAATTTTTAAAATTAGCCAATGCCGGACTGGCGCCTTCGCTTATCCATTGCGTATCGGCAAATTCAGATTGACTTAATTTTTCAATCGAGATATCCGATATTCTTTGCAAAAAATTTGAATTCGCGGTAAACAGATCGCTCAACGCGAGCTCTCTTTTATTCGCCAGATCAAAAGAAACCGTGGTAAAGAATAGGTTTCCGTGAGCTCCGCCGGTGTATTCTTCAATGTCAAATTTGAATCCTAAAACAGTTTCAAAGGCTTTTTCCGAAGAATATCCGATATTGAAACTATTCTTATAGTTTGAATCCGTTATCGGCTGATTTTCGCCGGACACATTTTTTTTGAACTCGGCTATTTGCGCGTCGATGATCCGCTTTATTTCCGCGTCAATGTAATCTTGTCCGGTAACCGGATAATTAGCGTCTATGGAAAAAATATCGCTCTCTTCCCTGATCTCTTGATTGGTAATGCTGTTCGTAATATTCCCTCCTCCTTGATTATTATTGATGCTTAATGGTAATTTCGAGCCATTGAAATAAAACCAAACAACGCCCGCCAAAACAACCAACAGGACGAGAATTATAATTATTATTTTATTATTGTTTTTCTTCATTATAGTTATGGCAATTTTTACTTACAGTCGCATTTTAGCATTATTTTTATAATTTTAAAATATATCAAAAACCTCTGAAAAGAGGCTTTAAAAATGTCTCGTTTTGCCCTCTCGAGCTATTATTATTTTATATAAAAAGATTAAATCGTTGTTAAGAAATTATTCTATCTCGCCGTTATCGTTGTATTTTACCACGAACCCGTCGCTCAGGCCCCTACTCAACAGATCCAAGGACTCCGTTGAATGAAAAGCGATCTTATAATAGAACATACCCGTAATGATCGGATTATTGTTGTTGTCAACAGCCACCCCTTCCGCGGATTGATACTCTTCTCCGAGAGACGCCTCCCCGCCAATGTCGCGCGCCCAAGCATAATCACCCGTGGGAGAATATTTGGCGATATACGCGTCGCTCGCGTCGCCGTTGCTTATGGAAATAAGCGATTGCGCCGGCTTCGCGGTGTTGAAATCACACATAGTCTCAAAAGAGCCGGCGATATAAATGTTCCCCTCTTTATCCAATTTTACTTTTGAAGCAAAATCATTATTTTCACCGCCAAAACTTTTCGCAAAAGCCAATTGCCCATCCTTCATAAATTTCGCGAAAAAGACATCGCTTTCCCCTCGACCGGCCAGAGCCTTGCCGGATATGGACACGTTCCCGTAGAAATTTCCGGCCACGAAAATGTTGTCGTTTTCGTCGATCTCCATTGCCGCGACTTCGTCATCCGATTCATTGCCCCACTTCCTCACCCAAAGGGAATTAAACTCTTTATCATACTTTGCCAAAAACGCGTCAGTTCCTCCGGAAGAAAGAACGATTGCTGTTTTGTTTTTTTGATTCTTCGCGTTGAAATCGGTTTTGTTCGAAAAATATCCGGTAATGTAAATATTTCCATCCGTTCCCACTCTTATGCCCTGAACTTCATCCGTGGAAGAAGCTCCGATGATAGTCCCTTTCAGATATTGTCCGTAAGCGTCGTATTTAGCTATAAAAATATCGCGCGATCCAGAATTACTGGTAAAAGTGTTTTCCGGGGTTTGCTCGTTCGGCTCGTTCAGATTAACCGTACCGTCAAAAACTCCGGCCACATAAACATTGTTGTAAGCATCAATGGCGATATCTCTCACTTCTTCAAAACGAAAATCATAATCGGAAAAAGGTATTTTTTCCGGGTTGCCTATTTTCTTCGCCCATCTGAAATTACCATCTTTATCGTACTTTGCCAAAAACGCGTCTCTGCCCGTTCCCGCGTCAAGAGTGTTTGCTTTGTTGTCCGGATCAAAACCGGCCAAACCTCCGAAATAACCGGCAAGATAGACATTGCCTTCGCCATCAACTTTTATCGCCAAAGGAATATCCTTTCCGACAGATCCGATGGAAAACCCCCAAATTATTTTTTTGTCCGAAGAATATTTCGCGACATAGATATCCATCGCGGAAGATATGAGCGAATTTCCTTCCGAAATTACCTCTTTAAGGCCGCCCGATTGGTTTAAATTGATGGTTCCTTGAAAATATCCGGCAGTATAAATATTTCCTTCCGTGTCCGTATCAATCACTTTTCCACCATCGAATTTCTCGCTTCCAAGGTTGAAAGTAAACAAAGTATTCAAATTTTCCACGCCGACATTTCCAGTGTTATTGGTCTGCCCATCAATAATGCTTTGAGAATAGCTCGATGATAGGCTTGCTTGTAAAATATTTATGTTTTTTGAGCTTAAAAGCTCAAACCCGATAAAATACGCTATCAGGGACAGAACAACCATTGACGCCGACGCGTATTTCTTCCCGCCTTTGAGTCCCCATCCGAAAAAAGCGAACAGGACCGAAAGCACGAAAAAGGCCGCGAAGGAAAGCGTCCAAAACTTAAAATCATAGCTTATGCCGAAAACCGTAAAGGGTATTTTCCCCATTAATACGGCAAACAAATGCATCAGCACTCCGGCGGCAAAAAAACCTGAAAAAAATTTGGCTATTTCGTGTTTATCCATAAGGCTATTTAATCATTATAAATCTTTTTACCCCTTCGCGTCAAATATTTTTAAAGCCATTTTTTGACGTAAAATAAAGCGGAAAGCAAAATGGAGATAATGATCACGAGGACGATGATGAAATAAAAGGCTAATGGGTTTTGCCCCAAAGGAAGCGCCACATTCATTCCATACAGGCTGCCAATGATCGTCGGCACGGTAAAAATTATAGTTAAAGACGTCAACAGCCTAATGGTCTTGTTAAGTTTGTTCGTAAAGATGGCCTGGTATGACTCACGTAAATTATTGATACTTTTAATGCTAACCGTGCAAATGTCCACCGATTGCCTGATGCCATTGATCATGTCTTCCAAAAGCTCGCTGTCGTATTCAAAGAGCTGAATATATCCTCCCTTGGCGATCGTTTCAAAAACATTGCGCATCGGCACCAAGGCGGAAATATATTGATTTAAGATCTCTTCGTTTTCTATAAGTTCGATTATGTCCAACCCCTCGATATTCTCAAGATTCTTTTTTTGCGTAAAAACATTGGTTCTCACGTTCTTGATCTCTTTCGTAAAATTGCGCGAGATCGAAAGCAGAATATAGGTGGCGAGTTTGCTTTTTTGAGTTGTCGAAAAATCAACACCTTTTTGAATTATGTTCCGGATGGTTTTGTTCGTAGTCGGAGAAATCGTTATGAAATATTTATTCGTTATGATTATAGTTAAAAGATTGGTGTAAAATATATCTTCTTTGACGTGCTCTTGCGTGTCCCTCACAAAAATGATCACTTTGCCATCTTTTTCCCTCTCGATACGTGGCAATTCATACAGATCCAAAGAGTCCTCCAAATCAACCAAATCAAGCTCCGCCAATTTCGCCGCTTCTTCCAATTCTTCAACGGTGGAGTTTTCAATATTGATCCAGCAACCATCCCTCACCGTTTGTATTTTTTCCAGATTTTCCTTTTTTATATGTTTAAAAAATATTTCCGTCATTTTTTAGAAAATTCATACTCGCAAGATAATTTGTTTCTTTAATTTTAGGCTTTTAGAGCGGCTGTGTCAATTATGTTTAATTTTTTAGCAAAACTTGCTTCGTTTTTTCGTGTGGAGGTTCACCCCCATCTTTTTGAAAAAAGGTGGGGGTAAAATTGACATAAATATCTATTAACGCCATTATATGCTTATGGAATATCTTTTGAATCTCATCGCGAATAACGCTAACTTCGGAATACTTACCGCTTTTTTACTGGGTGCTTTGGTCGCGATCGATCCCTGCCATCTGCTTGCCAGCATTGCCGTTATCGCGTATTTCGGTAAAGAGGCGCACAGAACGAAAAAAACTCTTTTTCGCGGAATATTTTACGCTCTCGGCAGAATTCTCATATACGCCGCGGCGGCCGCGATAATTTATTACGGCGTGATCTCCGCCGAATTCTTAAAACCTTATTCGGAATGGGGCGAAAAAATAATCGGACCGATATTGATAATCGTCGGGGTTATCATTTCCGGATTGATAGGCAGGGAAGCGAATCACGAGCATAACACTCCGGAAGCTTGCGACCACTGTGGAGAACATTGTCACGAAGACGCCGGGTTCACAAAAAAAGTTAAAGACCGATTTTTATCCAAAGGTTATTGGGGCGCTTTTTTGCTGGGTATTTTGCTTTCGCTCGCTCTTTGCCCCTATATAGCCACGATATTCTTTGGCGCGCTGATTCCCCTCACCTTCGAATCTCATACCGGACTTTTGTTGCCAATCGCGTTCGCCATTGGAGCCGGACTGCCGGTAATATTCTTTTCGTTTATCGCGGCGTTCGGATCAAAAAAAATAAACAGCCTGTTCGAGGCAACGGAAAAATTGGAAAAAATATTAAGAATAATCGCCGCCATTGCTTTTATCGCGGCCGGAATATTTTATCTGGTTGCCTAGCTCTTGTTAATTTATCTTTTTTAGGGTATTTTAAGTATAATATAAAAATTAACCCCCACCTTTTTCCCAAAAGATGGGGGTAAAAAATATGATCAACAAATATAAAATCGCTATCCTTTCTTTCACATCTACCATTGGTTTGTTTTTCGCTACGACCGCGAGCGCGGTCTGCCCTGTTTGCACTCTCGGCGTTGCCGCCGGACTTGGACTGGCGAGATGGCTGAAAATAGACGACACGATTACGGGATTATGGATCGGAGGATTCACGGTCTTGATGATAATGTGGACGATCCAATTTTTCGACAAAAAAAATATCAAGTTTTGGGGCCGCGACATAATAACCACCATCGCCTATTACGCTTTGGTCATTTGGCCATTACACTCGATAGAAGTGATAGGCAACGAACAGCACACTATTTGGGGAATGGACAAGCTCATTTTCGCGATCGTTGTGGGAAGTATTTTCTTTTTCGCTTTTGAAAAATGGTATCGCGCTATGAGAGCGAAAAGAGGCAAATCTCTTTTCCGTTACCAAAAGGTTATTTGGCCGATCATACCTTTAATAGTCCTGTCCATAGCTTTTTATTTTATAACAAAATACAATCTCTGCTGTTATAACCCGTTTAATTAGCACGAAACCCTTTCAACTAAAAACGCCCACCGGGCGTTTTTTTAGTTTACCAGCTTCCTCCTCCGCCTCCGCCGAATCCGCCGCCCGAAAAACCACCGCCACCACTAAATCCGCTACCGCCGGCTCCGGCGACGCTGTTAAAAGAAGCCTGGGTCACGCCGTTGAAATTATCCAAATCGGCGATCAACAAGGAAGTTGAAAATACAGGCATTGTCGGCGAATAATACCAATCCGATGTCGGCTTGGTGTAAATACCCTCAAATTGTTTTGCCCATTCTTGCTCCACTCCGAGCGCCATAGCGTAAGGTAAAAATTTTTCAAATGTTTGCGGATTTTTCGCTGGCGCGTTGTGAAATTTGATCCTTTCTTTTTCCGCCACGGACAAATAAAGTTTCAGCCCCTCTATGTGTTCCTTCACATAAACTCCTTTTTGAGTTCTTTTGGAAACGAAAAACGGGAAAATTATAACAATGGCTTGAGACAAAACTATTGCCAAAATAGGCCACAACGAAGGCGCTGATGTTTTAAAATAAATTACGGTCGGAATTATAAATAATAATTCTCCGATACCGATAAGCATTAATATAGGCTTCCAATAATCTTTACTGAAATATTGTTTTATTTCCAAGGCACTTGAGGTTTCGGTGGTAATATCGTTTACTGTTTTAGCTTTAAAATCAAAACGCTTATTTCTGTTCGCTATTTCCGAAAGTGAAACCTCATCGCCATCCTCAAACAGATACTCCATCAAATATTTGTCGAATTTGTTTTTCAGATCGCCGGCATCTTTCAATTTTTTCAATTTGTAATCCGATGAACCGAATATCCCACTTTTCTCTATTTTAATTATTTTCAAATAACCTTTGATGGCGAGATACACCATCTCCGCCGATATATCCCGATTATCGGTACGCTCATCTGTTATTGTCCCAACCTCAATAGGTGTTAAATTGTCCGGAGCGTCATATTCCGCGATTATCACTCCTCGCCCCACGGGACCCCTCCCGTATTTGCGCCAGATAAAAAATAGTATCAAAAAAATTATGAGAGGCAACGACAACACCCAATTATCAATTAAAATGCTTTCAATCATCTGTTTTTGAGTCGGTTGCGCTATGAGTCCCTTGGGAAATTTTATCAACACTGTCAGATTTTCTCCGGCGAATAAATTACTCGAAGCGAAATCTATTAGAGTTGTTCCGCTTTCAATCAAGCTATTCGCGGAATCGCAAGCATTGGTACTACCATACACACCGACAAAGCATTTAAAGTCAACTCCCGACTGCAATTGTATTTGCGATGGCAGGATCACCGCGGTGGAAATATTCAAAATCGGTACTTTCCAGCCAAAACCGTTAACATTCAAATACAATTCATCGTAATCGCTAAAATAATTTATGGCTTTTTTAACCTTATATTCAATTACATAACTATGAACACCCGTAATAGTTTGATCCGGATCACCGATTTGTATAACGAGATTATCGCCCGAATAATAATTTTTAAATTCATAATCATTACCATTCTCATCTTTCGCGGAAATATCGGAAACTTTCAGATTATAACTGAGATTATCTCGGTTGTAGCGAACCGGGATATAGCGCTGAATTCCGTGCCGATATTCACCCTGAAAATCATAGACAATAGTCTCTTGAATATTTAAACTGCTGTCAATATTCACGACAACTCGCGCTTGATAATCATTTATCTGTTCCGCGAACACGCTTCCACCAAACAAAAACCCACTTAAAACAAGGATACCTAAAATAATTATTGGAAAAATTCTGATTTTCATTTTTAATTCTTTAAATATTATTTTTTATGAGTCTTAACACTTCGTGATTAATGAAATTTGAAGGAATGTCTTCAATTTTTACCCAGCACCACTCGGAAAATTTTTCAGGCTCCAGTAATCGCGGTTCTTGCGTAGTCTCACATTTGAATACATATACGATATCTCCCTCTTTCGCGCCCGCTATCTCTCCAAGAAAATCACGGATGAACAAATCATTGATACCGACCTCTTCATTGACCTCTCTTCGCAGTGTTATTTCAACTTTTTCATTTTTTTCGCACCTGCCACCCGGTAATGTCCACACGGACACTTCTTTGTATTTATCGGGCGTATAGTTTCGAAGGCCGATCAAAATTTTCCCGTTTTTGACGAAAAAGGCTACCGGACAAATCTTTTCACTACCAATCTCATTTAATTTTTCCAAAGTCGTTTTCATATCTTTACCCGATTATAGCAAAAAACCACCAAAATAAAAATGCCTTGTAGTAGAGTTTTGGCTTTGCCAAAACACACTACAGGGCTAACCCTGTACTGTGTTTTATAAAACCGCACAGAAGTGCGGTTTTTAAAACTCTAGTACGGGGTGTCCCATCCTAAAAAATGGCGAAGCACGATTCAAAGCAAAAATGCTTAGACCCTTGAAGCCAAAACATTCCAATAATGAATTATTTTCTGTGTTTAGTTGGTCGGAGTTGGATTTTGCTTCATTGCCACCCTCGCGACATTCAAATCCTGGCGCGCGGCCTGAAGCATTCCCACAGCTGACAAAAGGGTTGGCTTATTGCCCGGATAACCTTCGGGTGTTAACACTGTGACAGTGTCAATCGCTTTTTGCGCCTGAATTTTTGCGTCCGCGATCTTGGTTTTCGCGTCAGCGTTATCTGTTCTCGCGTCCATTAGATCGGCAAGTTCAAGAATTTGATCGGCTTGCGCCATAATCCTTATTTTCGGTTGGAATAAAGCATAGATCCTGTATTTTTGGACAATTGACTTTTTATCGGCAAGCAATGTCGCTTTATCGGTGTCGGCATTGATCTTGTCCTTTAACTGCGTAAGGCTATCGATCTCGGCCTGTACTTGCGCGGCAAGAATTGATTTTTGGTCTTGCGTTATTCTTTTCATTCCGTTTATTTTTTCAATCACTTGGTTTAAAGAAGTTACCCGCCTGTCAATTTCGGCAATTGCCCGCTCCTTTTGCGACTGAAGGATTTCTTCTTTTTTTTGTTCTTGATTTTGATTATTATTGCCGTTATCGTTAGTTGTCGTATCCTCGGCGAAAATAATGCCGACAAATATAAACAACATCAAAACCGATAACACGCCAATTATTTTCTTTTTATCGGAAATAATTTTTACCATAATGTTTTTTATTACTGTTAAATAATGATTGGTGGTATAACTTAACCGGGTTCACCCCCATCTTTTTATAAAAGGTGGGGGTAAAATTATTCCGCCATTACATCAATTGGCTTATCGTTCAAGCTCTGATCAATAAGCGACGCATCGGCGTTTAGCTGATTTAACATATTATCTATTTCCGCGTCGGTAATGCTCGAAGTTGTTGATGTTTGGTTTTCCGAGCCGATAGCTTGATTTTGCTCCGGCTGATTATCGGCATTTGTGTTTGCCGGCACCCGGTTGCCGAAAAAAGAAAGATAGCCGATAGCGATTATGGCGACTACGGCTAAGCCGGTCCAAAGAATCTTTTTGTTATCCATATTACGATCTATTTAATTATAATTACGATTGAGGCGCGAAAAAATTTATGGTTGAGAATATCGCGTTCACCTGGTTGTCCACAAAACTTTTATCGAGCGTAACGCATTTACCGGGATCATAATTTCCGCAATTTACCGTGTGCACTACGGTTTCCACCACATAGCATTGATTATTGACCTTTCCAACATAAACCTGATCATTGTAAAAATTGCCCGCGCCGGCGCCACTGACATCTATGTGTTCAAAAGGATGGCCGCCGATGTTAACCGAGTTGGGCGTGGGAGCGGTGTTCAGGCCGTTGCTTGATTGAGTGATATACCCGGCGGCAGTGCAGGAGGACAAGCTGTCATCCACCCTGATCTCCAGCGTAGCCTCCCTGAAATCGGCCACTTGTCCCGCTTGTAAAAACTGATCAATATTTTTTATCGGGATCAACACCAAAATATCAGCGTCATACTTGACAATATCGTCCGCGGTCTGCGGAACAACTTGCAAATTACCGGTGACCAAAGTTCCTTTTAAGGGATATTGCAACTCCGGCTGGGCCAAATAACTGACGCCAAAACCATATTCACTGTTTTTATATTGAACCAAATTGCCCTGTTCTCCCCCTCCCTGGTTATTGCCCCCGGGCTGACCCGAATTGTTTTTCGTAAAGACATAATAACCGCCGGCGATAATAATTATCGCGACTACTATTATAATTATAAAACTTACGTATTTGTTTTGATCCATAGTTTTTTACCCCCATCTTTTTAAAAAAGGCGGGGGTGAATTTATTTTAATTATTTATAACTACAAATATTTCATTATTTTTTATTACTTTAAATAATTATAATGAAAAAACTATGAAGATTTAAGCCATTTCTTTATTACGCTTTAATTTTAACACTTTTTCCAAAAAAACAGAATATTGACAAAAGAAATTTTTTACATAAAAAAAGACAGCCTTTGAAGGGCTGACTATATAATAAGTGAAAGGTTCTAAAAAATTTTCGCTTCCCGATCATATTGATCGTGAAGGGCCGCCAGGGCGGCAAGTAGCATCAGTAGCTGGGAGGTGTTGCCAATGTTGATGGCTGAGAATCTTTGACCCGTCTTCAAATTTTTCAAATTATAATCAACAGGTTCGATCCCACAATCGCCTTCCATACAAGATATTGATAGCCACGGATTGTTTCCGAAGTTATCTTGAGTGTTTACCCGGAAACCATCACCCAGAACCCGGCCGTGAATATGGTAGCAAATTTCTTCCATTGCCCGCTCCGCTTCCGAAAATCTTGTATTTGGCTTGCTCGCGAGCCATTCAGAAAACTCTATTCCGTAATAGCCCCACAATCTGTTTTCGAAACCGCCTGTTGCCTGATTGGTTATTCCAAAAGTAAAAAGCTGGGGAGGAAGATCAGAGTCGGCTCCATCGATCGGCAAGATCTCCGATAGCGTCATGAAAACGGACAGGGTCGCGGTAATGGCATTCAATGGTTGCCAGTTAGAAATTATTCTCTTCCCCTTGCCCTCGCAAGCAAAGCATTTTCCTTTATAAATCCGGTCTTTTTTTGTCCCTCCGCAATCCGGACAAACTTCGCTTGTTGCCACTTTGAGGCAATGGACCGGAGCGCCAAACTTCAAAAATTTTCCCTCCGTCCCCTTGCGAATAAAGGCGGAGTTAAAACCAACCTCATCAAAAGAAGTTGAAAAGATTTCAAACTTGCCCCGCCTCCTTATCTCCTCAACGGGCGCAAGCAATTTCGGATTGATCAACAAGGGCAAAATGTCTTTGCGTACCAGCAATATCAATGCCGGTGGTTTCTTTGTTTCAGGGTCTCCGAATTCATAAGAAATTCCGAACATACGCGGAACTTCTTCCGTTCTTAGCTTGTAGCTTAGCACCAAATCACCCGTAATTTTAAAGGCCGTTCAATGACTTGAGGATAATAATCCTCACGGCTTTTTCACTATCGCATAAAAAAAATCGACTGTAAAGTTAAGTGGTCAGGCTTTTTCTTTTCAGTTTCCTTTGATATTCGATCGCGAAACGATGAGCCTCATCTCTCGCCTTGATGAGTAAATTTTTGTTTTTTAGCGCCCAATCCAAAAATTCTTCATTATTGCCATCAAAAACAAATTCATTTTTCTTCCTTTCTTTGCCTTTGGCTATGCCAAGCAAAAATACGGACAGATCGTTGCTTTTTAAAATTTTCTTGATCGCGTTCACCTGCGGTTTTCCGCCGTCGACTAGAATTACGTCAGGTAATTGCCATTCGATATGCTTCATTCTCCTTTCCAATACTTCTTTCAAACAATCCACATCGCTTTGTCCCGCCACAGTCCGTATCTTAAATTTTTTATACTCGCTTTTTATCGGACCGCGAATATTGAAAACCACCATACTTCCGGTTTTGCTCTCTATTCCCAGATTAGAAATATCATATGCTTCGATTCTTTTCGGATTAAATATTTGGCTTTCTTCTTCGGGCCAGCTTAAAAAGCTTTTATCTAAAAGGGAAAAATCTCTTATTTTTTTCAGCGAAAAAATTTGATTCCTCAATCTTTGCGCTTCTTCAAAATCTTCTTTTTTCGACGCTTCTTTCATTTTCTTCTCCAACCCCTTAATAAGTCCTTTTTTCTTGCCTTGCAAAAACAAAACCAATGGTTTTATTACCTTTTCCTTGTATTCCTTTCCCGTGATCTCATTCGCGCACACACCCAGACAATGACCGATCTGATAGTCAAAACAAGGCCTTTTTTGGTTTGGCGAACAGCGGGAGACGCTAAACAAATTGTGGAGCAGTTTTAAAACTTCCGCTGTCTTTATTTGGGCGAAAGGCCCGAAAATATGGCTGAACATTTTACGCCTCTTGTCGCCGAGCTCTTTTAAATTATGTTCGCGAATGGTTTGCAGTTTCGGGAACTCCTCCTTTGTCAAAACAAAATAGATCCAGCTCTTATCGTCCTTTTCTTTGATATTGTATTTAGGGTGATATCTTTTTATAAAAAGCGATTCCAAGATCAGCGCCTCCAAGGCCGAGTCGGTTTCCTGCCACTTTATGTCTTTTATTTCGTTGATGAAGACCTCGATCGGCCGAAAATTCTTCATTCCCGAAAAATAACTCTTCACTCTGTTTTTCAGCGAAGTGGCCTTGCCAACATAAACCAGCTCTTTGTCTTTATTGTAAAAGAGATAAATGCCCGGTTGATCCGGAATTTTTTTTATTTTTGCTGCTAATTCCGTCATTTTATTCTAAAATGAGAATTAAGAAGTAAGAATTAGGAAGTAAGAATTTGGTAGCGGTCCGCCAGTTGGCGGGTGACCGCTTTCTATTAAAATATTTTTAAAAATATCTTTTAAGGGTAAGTCGTAAAAACTATCCCTTGTCATCTTTTCCCTAATTTTCCATTCTTGATTCTTGATTCATTATTCTTGATTCTTTTTTACTATTTCGCCAGGTATTTTCGCAAATACTTACCGGTCCAGGTTTGGCGGCGCGCCAATTCCTCCGGCGTCCCTTCCGCCACCACTTTCCCTCCCATATCTCCCCCTTCCGGCCCCAAGTCCACGATCCAATCAGCGCATTTTATAAAATCCAAATTATGCTCGATCACCAAAACCGTGTTGCCGTGCGAAACCAATTCTTGTAAAAGGGTTATTAATTTTTTGATGTCATCATAATGTAATCCGGTTGTCGGTTCGTCCAAAAGATAAAGCGTTCTTGTTGTCCCGCGTTTGCTCAATTCTCGGCTCAGCTTCACTCTTTGCGACTCTCCGCCGGACAAAGTTGTCGCTGGTTGCCCCAGGGTTAGATAGCCCAGACCGACTTCGTTTAAAACTTTCAATTTATCATAAATAAACGGGATATCGCGGAAAAATTCCACCGCTTCTTCGATTGTCATATCCAAAATCTCGGAAATGTCTTTTCCTTTGTAGTGAATGAACAAAGTTTCTTTGTTGAATCTTTTTCCCTTGCAAGCGTCACAAACGATTTCCACATTTGGCAAAAAATGCATCTCTATTTCAAGCGTTCCTTTGCCTTCGCAATTTTCGCATCTGCCTCCCGGCTTATTAAAGCTGAATCTTCCCCCGCGGTATCCGCGCATTCTTGCTTCCGGAGTTAGAGCGAAAATTTCCCTGATCTCATCAAAAATTTTCGTGTAGGTCGCGGGATTGGATCGCGGCGTTCGCCCGATCGGCGACTGGTCAATCTTTATAATCTTGTCCAAATATTCCGCGTTCTTAATCTCTTTTACTTTCGCGTCCCGGGTCACGTGATTTATTTTTCCACTCACGTATTTATAGATAATATCGTTCATTAAAGTTGATTTTCCGGAACCGGAAACTCCGGTCAAGCAAACAAATCGGCCGAGAGGAATTTCCACATTTAAATTCTTGAGATTGTGTTCGCTCGCTCCCGTTATTTTCAAGCGCAAAGTATTGTCTTGAATCCCTCGGCGAGTTTTCGGCATCTCAATCTTTTCTTCGCCGCGCAAATATTTTCCGGTCAAAGATTTTTTCGGGTCACCCAACGGTTTACAATTATAGTTCTCCTTGTCTTTCGCCAAAAACATATTTTTTAAAGTCCCGGAATAGATTATCTCTCCCCCGTGAAGCCCCGCTTTCGGACCGAAATCAACCAGCCAATCGCTCGCGAGAATCGTGTCCTCGTCATGTTCCACTATGATAATACTATTACCCGCGTCGCAAAGCTTGCGCAATGTTCCAACGAGCATTTCGTTGTCTCTCTGGTGCAAACCAATGGTCGGTTCGTCCAAAACATAAAGCGCGCCCACGAGCTTCGTTCCCACTTGCGAAGCAAGCCTGATCCTTTGCGACTCCCCGCCCGATAATGTTCCCGCCATACGGTTCAAGGTAATATAATGCAACCCAACATTCACCATAAATTGCAACCGGTTCTTTATTTCATTTAAGATCACTTCCGCGATCTCCATTTCTTTTTTACTGAGATCTTTTTCCAAATCGCCGAAAAATTCAGCGGCTCCACTTACCGTCATCACTGTCGTTTCCCAAATATTCTTCCCATTGATCTTTACGGAAAGAGCGTTTCTATTTAACCTTTTGCCGTGGCAAAACGGACAAGGTTTCGCACTGAAAAGATTTTCCGTTCCAAGACCATGGCAATATCCACAAAAACCGTAAGGACTGTTAAAACTGAACAATCTCGGCTCTATTTCCGGGAAACTGAAGCCGCACTTCGGACAGGAATATTGCGTATTGAATATTTTTTCTTCCTTGTCCGGGAAAATAACGGAACATAATCCGTTTGACAGATCCACCGCGGTCTCCACCGCTTCATTCAAACGGAATTGCAATTCATCATCGATCTTCGCAAAAAATATCTTATCGATCACCACTTCTATGGTATGTACTTTGGTCTTTTCCAAAAAGATCCTCTCGCGCAGGCTTTTTATCTTGCCATCCACCCGCACTTCCAAAAATCCAGACTCATAGACGTCCTGCAACATTTGATAGTATTCCCCTTTTCTGCCCCTGATCACGGGCGACATAATCACAAGCTCGCCTTGCTTTTGTTTTTCGAGCCTTTCTTCCACTTTGGTGTTGATCTCGTCAATAGACATCTTCTCTATTTTAATGCCGCAATCAGGGCAATATGGATTGCCGATCCTCGCGTACAAAACTCTCAAATAATCGTAGATTTCCGTGATCGTTGCCACGGTGGAGCGAGGATTGGCACTGTGAGCTTTTTGACTGATACTGATCGCCGGCGACAATCCCTCTATCTCATCAACATTCGGCTTGTGCATTCCACCCAAAAACTGCCTCGCGTAAGAAGACAGTGATTCTATGTATCGCCTTTGGCCCTCGGCAAAGATCGTATCAAAAGCCAAGCTGGATTTTCCGGAGCCGGAAACTCCAGTAAAAACGACCATTTTATTACGGGGTATTTCCAAAGAAATATTTTTCAAGTTATGTTCCTTCGCCCCTTTGATAATAATTTTATCTTGCATAAATATTTTAAAATGAATTAAGAATTAAGAAGTAAGAATAAAGAATATGGTTGCGGTCCTCCGGTTGGCGGATGACCGCTTTTATTAGGATATATTTTAAATCTCTTTATAAGAATCTTTCTTATTTCTCTCTGCTTTTGTTTTTAATTCTTGATTCCTGATTCTTTATTCTTTATTCTTGATTCTTTCTCCAATTCGTGAATCTCATCCCGCAAAATCGCGGCAAGTTCAAATTCCAGACTTTCCGCCGCTTCTTTCATTTTTTGTTTTTTATCTTTGATAATTTCTTTTATCGGGCGCGCGTCCCCGGCCAAATCCATTTGCAAGATCTTTTCCTTCGCTTTCTTGGAACTGTAAGACGCTCCCTCCAGTCCGAATTGCTCCAAGATATTCTTGATCCCTTTTTCAATGGTTTTCGGGGTAATGTTGTGCTCTTTATTGTACTCAAGCTGGATATTGCGCCTTCTATCCGTTTCCTTGATCGCGTTTCTTATCGAATCCGTGATTTGATCAGCGTAAAGAATAACTTGTCCATTCGCGTTTCTCGCCGCCCGGCCAATCGTTTGTATCAAGCTTGTTTGATTGCGCAAAAATCCTTCTTTGTCAGCATCCAATATCCCCACCAATGAAACTTCAGGGATATCCAGTCCCTCTCTCAATAAATTGACTCCGACAATAACATCAATGAGCCCTTTTCTTAAGTCAGTTATTATCTCCACCCGTTCCAATGTTTTAATATCGCTATGTAAATATTTCACTTTTATCTTTTCTTTCAATAAGTAATCGCTCAAATCTTCGGCCATTCTTTTTGTAAGAGTGGTCACAAGTACTCGTTCTTTTTTCTCAACTTTTTCTTTTATCCTCACAATCAGATCCTCTATTTGCGAAGGATTGTTCTCGCTCGCGGTGATCGGCCGGATAACGACCTCGGGATCGACCAATCCTGTAGGCCGGACTATCTGTTCCACGATCTGCTCGCTCTCTGTTAATTCCCTCTCCCCCGGAGTCGCGGATACATATATTACTTTTTTCGCCAAATTCTCAAATTCTTCATATTTTAACGGACGATTGTCATACGCCGAAGGAAGCCTGAACCCGTAATCAACCAAAGATCTCTTTCGGCTCGCGTCGCCAAAATACATTCCGCCCAATTGCGGTATCGTAACGTGCGATTCATCTATCACCACCATAAAATCCTTGCTCGCCCGCGCGAAATAATGAAGCAATGTGTACGGCGGTTCGCCGGGTGATCGTCCATCAAAATGACGCGAATAATTTTCAATACCCTGGCAATAACCGATATTCTCGATCATCTCCAGATCATAATTGATCCTTCTTTTCAATCTTTCGTGTTCCAAAAGTTTGTTCTCTTGCTCAAAGAATTTAAGGCGTTCATCCAACTCTTTTCTTATTTCCGAAACCGCGTTAGTCTTTATTTCTTCGTTGATAACATAATGCTTTGCCGGAAATAAAAATACATCGCTCGTTTGCCCTAAAACAGTCCGCCTGATCGGGTCAACTCTCTCGATCATTTCTATTTTTTCCGAAATTATAAACCGATAGATCACTTTTTCATTAACCGGCATCAATTCCAAAATCTGGCCGTGCAAACGGAATAAGCCCAATTGCAAATCACCGGTCGTGCGTTCAAATTGCATATCAATAAGTTTTCGCGCCAATTCCTGGCGGCCGAACGCGTCTCCGACCTTCAAATGAAAAACAGTTGATTCGTATTCCTCGGGCGAACCGAGTCCGTAAATACACGAAACCGAGGCCACGATAATGACATCCTTCCTTGTCATCAGCGCCTGAGTGCAAGCGTGGCGCAATCGGTCTATCTCCTCATTTATCTGCGCTTCCTTTTCTATATATGTGTCAGT
>Ga0265297_10005022_pt1 | contig 20762 bp, 16 predicted proteins | sample Munlanlwell13791_FD_192502 | JGI IMG/M metagenome (GOLD analysis project Ga0265297, IMG submission 192502) | Leachate microbial communities from a municipal landfill in Southern Ontario, Canada - Leachate well 137-91 | ecosystem: Engineered > Solid waste > Landfill > Unclassified | place...
GAACAAAACCGATGTCAATCTCAAGGCAAGGACTTGAGGGCCAATTAATACAAATAAAGGCAACGCCGCTATGGCGTTAAAGACGGATCCTCCAAAATGCGGGGTCTGCTGAAAATCAATCGGGGGTATAGCCCAACCTTCAATAATTCCTTTTGTCACCACCCCCACAAAAGGCTCTTCCCCCTGCCAGATGATCTTCTCCGAAGAAAACATGACTGTCAAGCGGACAAGGAAGAAAAGCAGCACAAGTAAAAATAAGAGAAAATATTTATTTTTGAATGATCCTGCCATCGGTAATCTCTTGTTATTTTTTAAGTAAAGCTATGGCTGCTCCTATGGCACTGGTAAATTGCGGGTGAGCAAGCGTATTGATGCCCCTGGCCAACTCTTCTTTTAAGGCAAAGATCAAGCCGTTATTGGAAGCAGAACCGCCATCCAGATAGACATCTTCATCAACGCGTAAGTTAGATATGAATTCGGATATCCTTCTTGCTATGGAACGGTGAATTGCGGTAATGATATTTTTTTTGTCGATATTCTTATACAACAAGGAAACGATCTCGCTCTCCGCAAAGACTGTGCAGGTGTTGTTTATTATGATCGTCGGTTCGCCCAGGGTATCGAAATCCCCCAGCTGCTGGACTGGTATATCCAAAACCCTGGATACCATCTCCAGGAACCTGCCTGTCCCCGCAGCGCATTTCTCGTTCATCTTAAAATCGTCAATCTTGCCGCTGGCGTTGATCTTGACTGCCTTAGTATCCTGGCCGCCTATATTTATAACAGTCCTTGCCCTTCCCTGGCTTAAATTATGCGTCCCCACGCATAATGCGGTAATCTCATCTACGGCCATATCGGTATAATCCAGAATACGCTTGCCGTAACCTGTTGCGGCTATCCCCGAAAGTTGATCCTTTGCGATAGAAAGCGCTGCCAGGCCTTCGTCTAAAAGCCTTTTAGCCCCTGCAACGCTCTCGGGCATGGTAGGCACGGCTCTCATCCATAATAATTCATGTTTCTCGTTAATAAAAACAACTTTTATCGCCGCTGTCCCTAGATCGATACCTGCTATTATCGTATTCTTCAATAGATCATCTCCTTAAACGCCTCAAGCCTGGTGATTATATTTTCCCTGTCTTCCGGAGAGTAATCGGTCTCTATTTTTATGAAATGGAATCCGTTCTCCTTTATCAATCTTTCAAACCAATAAGTTGCCATATCAAAAATGTGGCATCCTTTCAACAGGTGAAAAACCACTCCTTTTATATTATATTTCTGCATGGTCTCCAGGATATTCTTTACCCTGTAAGAATTGTCCGGGAATATAGGGCATTGACAGGGAAGCTGGTATCTTTCCGCCACCGCCCTGAGCAGCCCGTATTCGGAAGGATCTTTATAGACTACGCCCGCAAACATCCTTTCCGATGTGCATAGATCATCAGCTACAACAGACATACCGACTTCCTCGATCAGTTCTGCTATCTTCAAATATGGAAAAAACAAAGGGGAACCGACGAGAAAAACCTTGGGTTCTTGAGCGCTTTTTTTGCCTTTATCATCATCGATCAATCCGCTGACTTTATCCGACCAGGAATCCACATCATCCAGCATAAAGGCATTTGTCAGGATGACACTCCATACTTCGGATATCAGGCCCGAGCGTTTCATTTCCGTCAAGCGCCCGAACAGCTCCCAGGCCCTGTTATATTTATCTATTGATTTTAAAAGGCCCTTACGGCTGAAATGTTTACCGGTATATTTTTCCAGCTTCTTTTTCAACTCATACACTTCCTCTATCCATCTTTTCTGCCCTTTCTCAGATTCCTTATCCAGGGGCATCTGCATAACATGCAGATTTTTTATCCTGTCTTTTACTATTTCAAGGGACTTAGTCTTCTCGTAACAACTATTTGCGATAACCATCACTTCGCATAGGCTTTCTAAAGAATTATCCGCATAAAATTGCCCGATACAGGATTTTATCGCCGGGCAGACAGTCGAAGGCAAAAAAGAAAATGAGAGTTTATGCACAGGCAAAAGGCCGCAATGCAGCCTAAGAGGATGAAGACCAAAGGCATCAAAAAGCTCTAAAGGCGTACTTATGCAATATAACCCTGCCAGGGGTTTATTGAACCTCTCTTTAAATTTAATGGGATTGGCAGCCAGAGAAAGAACTTCAAGAAAATAATCGAATTCTTTGCGAAAATCCTCCCTCCGCTTCAGGGAATCGGCTTTCCTGGCATATTCTTCCTGGATTTCCCTGGAAATTCTTTCCTGAATTTTCTTATCCGGGCCTTGGACTATTGTCGGTTGCATTCTTCTTTTTTCCTTTTCTTCCGATAATCTTCTCAAGATATTCCCTTGAAGAAGAAAAAATGGTTTTATTAAAGTATTTGATAGAAAGTGCACCCTTCTGCGGGCAGGCCTCTATACATTTTAAACAAAGGTTACAGTTCTCCTGAATGACATTCTCTTTTTTCTTTTCCAGGTAAACTTCTTTTATATCTACGGGGCATACCCGCCAACAGTTTCCGCAGCTATCGCATGCGCCTACATTTTTCTTAAACTGCAAAAGGCTGGATTTATGAAAAATATGGATCATGGCACAGATCGGGCATATAGTGCAAAAAAAACGCTCTCTAAAAAATATCATTATCAGGATAAAAGCGGCGAATATGCATGTAATTATACTATATACTACCCCGGGAGGAAACCCAATAGTAAGATTCAATATATTCCCGTGTAAAGGAGGCAAGAGCGTCTTAACAGGGCAGATACGGCAAAATATCGGCGTAGCTGCTACAGCGCCAAAGGCAAAACCAAAAGGCATTACAAAATTCAAAATAATAAGCAGATATTTAATAGGCCTAATGCTATGCTTTGTTTTTTCTGAAAATTGCGTTTCTCTTATTTTTAATTTCTTCCGGATAAAACTAATGCCGTCCTGAAGAGTGCCGAAAGGGCAAATCCACCCGCACCATAATTTATTGAATATAATGATAAAAATAATGAGGTAAAGAAAGAAAATCAGAAAAGCCATCCAACCCTGTATAATAAAATATCCGGGGAAAGGCATAGAGTACATCAAATACGGGTTCAGCCCGTATTGGAAACGCTGCATCGGCAGTAAATAGCAAGCCGAGGAATAATCAACGGGATTAGTGCAGGCCCAGGTAGGCATAAAATTCATAAAGCGCAGGCCTATATATGAACCGTAAAGTAATATAAAGAAAAATATAATCTGCGTGATAGTGCGGATCCTGAATACTTTCATAAGTTAAATTTAAATTTTTTCCTAAGTATTAAAGCGTAAACCAAACTAAGGGCTACAAATATAATGAATATGGCCATGCCCTGCCAGAGGATATGGGCGTATTGCCCTTCGTTGACAAATGAAAAATCAAACAAGACCGCGCAAGAGCCCAGATAAACCACATTGCCGACACTATAGCCGGAAAATATCACATCCTGCTCAAAATCCCTTTCCCTTCTCTTCATCTTGAAATCCTGCCTGTTTTTAGGAAGGTTGTAGATAAAGACGCCGGATCTATCTGTTTTTTTCTGCTGTAATTCTCCAAATTCATTGATTATGTTTATATCGCGATTGCTAAAAGGCCTGCCATCAAAGGCGACCATCACCCTTATCGGAAAAGTCCTGATCCTGCTATAAGTGATGAGTTCTTTTACGCGCTCTCTGTACAGTTTAATGTCAAAACGTTTATTGCCTTTATCGATTTCAACAGGAACACCTTTTACTTCCGGAGCGTATTTGTTTTTTCCTAATAAGAAAAAAGTTGTCTTGGCAGAATATTCATACGCTTTTCCATCCGCCGCCCTCCTGGCGCTTACCAATATCATACACCAATTTTCCCTGTTAGAATTTACCAATACATACGGCAAGCCGTCTTTTTCTTCTATTTTGAGTTTGTAAAAAATATCTTCCCCTTTTTTATTCTTCTCTCCGAAAGTATAAAAAGCTTCTATCCGGCTAAGCGCGCGGATATCCTGCTTTTTATCCGGAAACTGCCCGTACCGGATAAACAAAGGCTGTGTAATGCTGCCATCTGCATTTTTTATCTTTTTGTCAAATTCAAGCCACATATAGTCATTACCCGAAGAATCGGCTAGCGCCAAAGGCAGGCCCGCAGCCAAAACAAAAAAGACAGCGAATATGGATAAATTAAAAATACGATAAAAACGCATCTACGCCTACCTTCATTAGGAACATCAAGTCACCCGGGGATCTGATCCTGCCTAACTGTTTCAATATAAAACCAGGCCTGAAGTAAAATTTCAGATAAGAAAGCATGGCATATTTCTTTATTAAATCCGAAGGGAACAATATTGTTTTATCTTTCATGTATTCATCGTAAAGCGGGACGCCGGGGACAAGGTAGACTTCATTAAATTGGGCATAGTCCACCTCCAGCCCTAAAGCAAACTTATGTAAATCTGCCATAGAATCCTGCGTATCCCCCGGCATACCAAGCATAAAGAGGCCTAAAATTTCTATGCCTGCTTCTTTCGCCCATCTTGCGGCTAGCCTGGATTGTTCAAGAGTAATCCCTTTATTATTCAGGTCCAGTGATTTTTGCGAAGAACTTTCAAAGCCGAATGAAATCTGATAGCAGCCCGCACGATGCATTAAGGCCAAGAGCTCCTTATCCACCAGATCGACTCTTGTAGTCACGCGCCAGGCGATATCTATATTATTTGAAATCATATATTCACAGATCTTAAATACAAGTTCCCTGTTAGCGGTAAATGCCTGGTCCCTGAAAAGGATCTCGCCTATCTTATATTTGAAAACAATCTCATTTATTTCCTCGGTAATAGAATCAATATCCCTGTACCTTATTTCTTTTAAGGTAAAAAGGAAGGCGTGGCAGAATTTACATTTACTATGCGGGCACCCCCTGCTTATAGTCATTGTCGTGACCGGGTTTCTTTTGTTAAAAACCGCATACCTGTAAGCCCGGTTATCTATCAGGTCTCTGGCAGGTATGGCTAATTCGCCTATATTGACCAGTTTTCTTTTACCGCAAAAGACATTGCCATTATCCCTATAAGCGATATTCTCGGAATAATCCCCTCTTATTATATTTAAACACGGCAATTCATATTCTCCCAAGGCCACAAAATCCGCGCTATTATCCGACAAAACCAGCGAAGGATCATGCGTCACCCATGGGCCGGAAAAGATTATCTTTATACGGGGGGTGTTTTCACGGATAACTTTTGCCAGATATTTATCGTCATCCAAACTATAATAAGAAGAAGGGATAAGCGCGAAATCAAAATTATCTGCCTTAATATTTTTTGCCACTTTCTCGTGAGGCCAGTGTTTTACGCTTGCCTCGATGATCTTGGCTTCATGGCCATGTTTACGCAGATAAGCTGCTGTATACAAAAGGTCCAGGGAGGGAATAGGAATGTAGCCGGGAGTGCCGGCGCCGCTCCAGTCCCTCAAGAGATGGCAATGCCTAAAATAGGCCTTTCTTGGCCCAAAAGGATCTATAAGGGCAATTTTACTCATTTGGCACCGATTACCTTACCTCCTATATCGGCTTTTTTAAGTTCGAATATTTCAACAAAAAAACCGCTGTATCTATTCATTATAGTCTTCTTGTCAGGGCTGATATACCTCATATACATAAAAGGTATAAACGCGTGGACAAACTTCACGATCCCTACATTGGGGGCAATCCAAAAATCATAAATATGCATATGTTTACTGTTATTCAGCTCGTCTTTATAATTATGGCGCTCAAAAAAGTGGATACATTTAAACTTTCCCGCCTCCACGTTGACATCTTCAAAACCTGCGAAAGATATACTCTCCTCTATTTTTTCTTTCTCGCGCAGGTCTCCTTTTAAATCATAGGTCCAATAATTTATTGGAGCTAAAGTAATATTTTCCAATTTTGGCGGGATCATTACCATAGGAGGCACGCAGGTCCTTATCGAGCGCATGGGAAATTCACCGACCAGATGTTCATTTCTGCGTAAAAATATCCCTCGCGCAGATAAAGAAAGCGCCTGTATCCGGTCATTATACTTGCCTTCCCATAAAAAATTAAATTGCTTCCCCTCGTTCGTCTTTTGAACATCCTTGACAGTAATGGTTACTATCCGCTCTTCGCCTCCTTCATGATGATTATAAGTATACTTATCATTCTCATTGAGCGGGAAATATTCCGAAAGGGAGTATTTTTTCTGAGACATTGAAAAATACCAGAAACCAACAGACGCTGCCAGGATCACGAATATCAATATGCTAAATCTTTTTTTCATCTAACAGCACTCCATTCATATAGTTTAGTACCTCGCTATTTTTATCTTGTTTATACCCTTTCTGCAAAAGCAGCCATCCATCTTCGAAACCCACCACTCCATAGTTATCTTCTACCAGGAATTTCTTTAACCGCAAAAAATAATCCTTATCGCTGATCAGATAAAAATCCTTTTTAGACAAATCCAGAAATATGTAATCCCAGGCATAATTTTCCGCTAAAGTAAATCTATCGGTCCGCCCAAGATAGCTTACCCCTCCCAAGTGCGCGGCTAAGGACTGTGAAGCAAAGCAGGAAGAATCAACAGGGATCATCTTCAGAAATTTATAACCTGTTTTAGTATGTTTCGTCGGATCATAAAATTTTAAACTAAACCCCCTGGTAAACGGCATCACCCCTAACTTATCTTTAAAATCACTTATGGGCTTAATATAATAATGCGTTCCCAGGGAAAACAGTAAAATTATACCGGCTAAGGCAATACACAGCGGTTCGCGCTTTAATATAAAACCTTTATGATCAGCCAGGGCTTTTATAATTTTTCCTGTGCCGAAGATAGCTGCAACAAAAACAAAAGGCAAAAGTAAAAAAAGCCCGGAGGAATGCTGGTTTCTTATCGATAAAAATAATACTTCCGGAATGATAGGCAGTAAATAAAGCGGGGAGATAAATGCAAGGATATTGGGCAGGAAGCAAAAAGCATAAAATAACATATTCTGCGCGTTAAAAAGATTGTTTAAAATTATCCACGAATTATTTAAGAGGTGGCGTATTATATAGGTTAGATTATCCCCGTATTGGTCAAAATGCAGCATTTCTACGGGAAACGGCCTGCCTTTTATTTTAAGTAAAATGTAACATAGGGCAAACGAAACAACTAGCCAGATAATACTGATCTTAAGGATTGCTTTTCCGTACCTTTGTTTGGTTTTAGAAAAAGCCAGGATCATACCCAAAATCAAGACCATAACGACAACATCGATTTTCGAGATACAGGCCAGGATAATAAAAAATATGAATTTCTTAAAATCATCCTTTTCCAGGTAATAAAATGCGAACAAAAGAAAAGGCAATCCCAGGGCAGGAGAAATATAGCCTAGTATCGCCCCCGTGGAAATAATCGGATTCAATAAATAAGACACAGAAAAAGCTATTGCCAGATAAGTATTACGCAGGCGATGTTTCGTCAGCAAATAAACGGCAGGAGCTCCGCTTGCCATTATAATGCTCTGAAAAACAAGCAGTATTTCCGGATGAGGCAGTAATTTATAGATAAATGCGATCAGATAATTAATAGGCGCAAATAGGTACATGACAATGGGAAATTCCGGAAGGATATACACATCAAAAATACTCTTACCTGCCCCTATTCTTAGATAGGAATTAAAAAGATGCCATCCGAAACAAGTTGAAGAAAATATCTTAAATTTTAAAATATTAACAAGCCCGAAAGATAGCGTAAATATTAGGCTTAAGATAAAAACTACAATTAAACCAAGATCCTTATTTTTATAATAGCCCGTTTCTCTCATCTGAAAATTTTTTAACCGGCCTTCCTTACTTTTTTACTCTCCATTCCCTGGAGGATACTATTTTAGAGATTATGCCGGTAATGACCCCGAATAGAGGCATCGGTATCAGTTTTACAAGGCGCTGCCCCAGGCTGCTATCGTAAATCCTGAAAAACCAGGCCTTAAACGGCTGGGTATCTTTATAAACCAAATACCTGAATTTTTTTCTCAACCGGTAAACTTTCTTTCTTGGAAAATCCGGCATGTCTATAATCGACTCCTTATAGACATGGAAACCGTATTTCATAGGCTTTAACCAGCCTTCTTTTTGGGCAAGCTCATAAAGGACCGTCCCGGGAAAAGTGTTAAAAGCGAATATCTTTGGCCCGGAACCGCTTGCTAATGAAACAACCCCCCTTGAAGAATGGATTTTCTTATTCAGATCGATTGTCTCTTGAAACCTTTCAGGAGTCTCATAAGGAAGGCCGACCATATTGGTCATTAATGTCTTGATCCCTGCCGCTTGCAAATCTCTACAAGCCTTTAATATACTTTCATTAGATATATCTTTCTTTAATACGGTATTGCGTATATATTCATTCCCGGAATCAATACCCATCCAGACGCAGTCGCACTTTGAATGCTTTAAACTCTCGACTATTTCTTTATCCACACAGTCTGCGCGGGTCAGCATATCAAAAGGATAGTCAAAATTCTGCGGGTACTTTTTAAAAAATTCCAGGGCCCACTCTTTATTCCAGGTAAAAGTGTCGTCCCTGAAATAGATATGCTTAAATTTATATCTTTCTGAAAGTAACTTTATTTCCCCTAAGACATTATCAACACTTCTCAACCTGGAAAATTCCCCCTTGCCTTTCTGCCTAAGATAAGGAACACTGCAAAATGTACAGTTATAAGGGCAACCCCTGCCGGCAAGCATATAAACAGTATAGTTGTCTATATTGATCAGTTTCTGGTGGTCATAAATTTCTCTATCTACATATGGCAGAGAATCCAGGTCCTGTATAAATTCCCTATATTCATTTTTGATTATTTGGCCATCTTTTTTGAACCAGAAATTTTTTATCCCCGTGTAATCGCTGCCACTCTCTAATGCATCCATGTATTCCACAATCGATTCTTCCCCTTCGCCTACCAGAGCCCCATCGACATACCCCGATTCAAGAAAAGACTCCGGGTAAAGAGTAGCGTGGGGGCCGCCGCAAATAATTGGGACATTTTTCCATTTCTTGACTAACCTTGCTATCTGCATCAGATAAAAAAACTGCGAGCCTATTCCGGTCAAGCCGACTATATCCGGGTCATATTCTTTTAAAACACGGCTTATTCCCGGAATCTCCTTTATATTATTCGCGCAAAAAACACGCACCTGATGATTGTGCTTTTTTAAAACAGCGGACAGATAACCGGTAGCAAAAGAATAAACAGCTGGGATAAGCGTTCTAATATTGGTAAAAACAAGGAGTACCTTCATCTTTGCACCTCCTTCATTTTTTTAATATTTGAATATCCCGCCCGAAATAATCTCTTTTATAAAACTACCATAATCTTCAAGCGCCTTTTCCCTGAAATCCGGGTCTATTTTTAAAGCCTTCTGGGCTATTTTTGTACAATACCCGCATTCTGCGCAAGAATTATAACGGCATTCATGATCGAAAAAATATTCGATAAACCCGTCTAATTTGGTATTATCAATGGACACTTTTATATTCTGGACCACTTTCCTGTTCTTGAATAATTTAAACAAGTTGACAGTAAAAGGATGGAAGAAATATCTGAATTTATGGAAAAAACTCGGCTTATTAAGCCAGAGGCTGGTAGATGGATTATTGAACAAATCGTATAAATTGCCTTTGTAACTTCTCTTAGAGTAAGCATCGGCGATCAAGGCAATAGCGTCTGCATGCATACCCCTGTCCACTACCTTGAACCTATCGATCCCTATATTTTCATAGACAGATATATCTTCCGGCCTGATCCAAGCCGCACGGATAAAATTCGCAGGCTCTTTGATCCTCAGGTATTTACATATTAAAAAACAATAATCGAACATAAAAATCCCCACCTTGCCTTTTGATTGCGAGGCATGCGATGTGAGATTATTGTGATAGATAAACAACGGGCAGTGAGAAAGACAGTTATCATTTACAATCAGCTGTAATTGGCACTTTATATTTTCCCTGACCTTCCGCAGTAGTTTGAAATCCCTGTTCAATTCCACCGGAGGCAAGGTTATAGTAGAAACGCCCATATCTTCCCAAAATTTCGCTTTTTCAACAGAATTAACATTCGCAAAACAAGAAACCGATATTTCCAGATGAGGGTACTTTGCCCTGATGTGCTGCGCGATATAGGGGTTGGCTACCGCCACTCCGTCTGTTCCTATATCCAGCAACCATGCCAAAAGCTTACTTAATTCCCTGTGGCCTGCGCTTGTCCATTCAAGATTCCCTAAACACGAGGAATTTAAAAGATAATAGAATTTCAGTCCTTCCTTGTGGATATCGCCCACATGCAGCTTTGCTTTATTTTTTGTAACTTTATTCAATATACACGAAGGCCTGCCTCCCCCGACAAAATCCCTGTCCAACTTTCCATAAACCGTATCCACCCCCGGTTTTTTTATCTTCTTTATCAAATCATCCTGCCAATTCGTAGGAACCGTAAGCCTCATAAAATCCCCTTATCTATTTTGAGTGCATGTGAAGCCGTCATCTGGCAATAGCCACATTTACCGCAAGAGGTTAAATCGCATTCTCGCGGCATTCCTTCCAGGAAGCCGTCTAATTTCTGGTTATCGATAAATATCCGCATACTGCCCGGCATAGTATAGGAAAAACAGAACAGATCAACAAGGTTTCCTTGGTGATGCCTTAAAATATAGGCATTTATTATTTTTAAAATAATATCCGAAGGCACATCCCCGCCAGAAAGCTTGATACTATCTACGCCTAATTTTTCATAAAAAGAAACGTCTTCCGGCCTGATCCAGTCTGCGCGGATAAAATTAACCGGCCTTTCCAGGCGCCTAAGCTTGCACATCGAAAGATTATGGTCGAATGCCTTTTCTTCTTTATCGCGTAATCCACGGGAAGAATGCGAAGTTACAAGCGAATGGTTGATATAGACAGGGCAATTACATACACAGGCGTTATTAGCCACAAGTTGTATTTTACATTTTAAAGATCCCTTGAGCTGCCTGATCAGGCTGAAATTACGATTGACTGCCGGCCCCGGAAAGGTGATCTTATCAACGCCCAAATTTTCCCAAAACTTTGCCCTGTTAAGCGAATCCACGTTAGCCGCTTCTGAAACCGTTATAGACATCGAAGGATAATTTTTCTTTATCCATACCACCAAATAAAGGTTGGCTACGGTAACAGAATTTATTTTTATTTCCATCAGCCGATCCAACAGCCGCCTTAATCTTTTCTGGCCTTTCCGGCTAAACTCTAAATTATCCAGGCATAAAGCGTCTAATAGATAATTGAACCTGAAGCCTTCGCCTCGTAAACTACCGATATGCCGTTCTGTTTCCTGCGCTTCGTCCCTTATGGCATCGCTAATTAAAAAATTACCATAGGCTTCCTTGATCTCGCCAGTGGCATTCTTTGATGGCAATCCTGAAATTATTTTGCCATCCCCATCCGCAGGAACACTGAATTCCATATTTTTTTTATTATCCCTCTATAAAATAATGTTACCAACCATAAGCCCCCGTAAAAAATATTTTTATATCCGACGGTCCTTTTTATCAAATGCTTCAGGATAATTTTAGGCCTGATATAAAAACTCAGCATCGCCATTCTCTGCAGATATCTCAGGGTATCGCTGTCTATGCCTTTAGGAATATAAAAAAGGTCTCCCGATGAAACTGTCCAATCAGCCCAGCTGGTCAATGTTTCCGGCCTAGAGACCGTTTTTTCTTTTATAAAATCCTCGAAAAACCTGGAACCCGGATAAGGAGTAGCGACATTGAACTTGACTAAATCCGGATTGATTTCTTTGGCAAAATTTATCGTATCCCTGCATGAATCCTCTGTATCTTCCGGCAGGCCCAACATAAATAACCCCTGGCTTAAGATACCCGCTTTCCTGGTCTCTTTAAGCGCTATCCTCGCCTGCTCCAGAGTGGTACCCTTATTTATAGACTTCAGGACTTCTTCATTGCCTACCTCTATGCCATACATTATAAGATGGGCGCCGGATTCTTTCATTGCCTCCAGTAACCTGCGGGTAACTTTATCCACCCTTGTTTCGGTGACCCATTTGATCTTTTTATGTAAACCGCGTTTTATCATTAAACTGCAGAATTCCAATCCTGATTTTTCGTCGAAAGGAAAATAAGCGTCGCAGAATCCAAAAAAACTTATATTAAAATTACCGTGAAAATATTCTATTTCATCAACGACCTTATCCAGCTTCCTGTACCTGGATTTACTATAAACTTTATCTTGCGAACAATAATAACACCTGTAAGAGCAGCCGCGGGATGCCAGGATAGGAAAAGCGCGGGCATTTTTTATCCCGACTAACGGATGGCGGGTATAATCATCCAGATCAAATAGATGCCAGGCAGGCAGGGGCAAAGAATCCAGGTCCCCGATAAGCCCCCTGTCAACATTATGGATTATTTGCCCATCCGATTTGAAACTTATCCCCGGTATACCATTTAAACCTTCCCCGCGGCTTAAATGGCTGCATAGCTCCATAATCGTTTCTTCCCCTTCGCCCCTTACTACTATATCAGCGGTCCCGTCTTTTAATACCTCCTCCGGGAAACACGTCCCATGGATATTACCTAAAACGATTTTACTCTTTTTAGATATTCCCCTTATGGCTGGAACCAATCTTTTTACATCGGGCATTACGGGAGTCAGCGCAGAGAAGCCTATTAAATCAGGACCAGTTGTCTTTATCAGGCCTAACAATTCGGCATCCGTAATCTTGCTGGCAAACTGGTCAACAATAGAAACACTTATTCCTTTCTTTTCCATGACGCTGGCTATATAAGCTAAACCCAGGGGCGGGATCGGCGTAAAAAATTTTTTATACGCCCAGCTGTTATCTATCAGAGAAGAATTAGGATTGATAAGCAATACTTTCATGTCTATTAGGAATAATTGAATAACCCGCCTGAAGCTAATTCATCGATCAGCTTTTTATAATTCTTTGCCATCGCCGTAACCGCCCTGGTGTCGATTTTTACCACCCTGTTTGTTATTGTCTGGCACCAATTACAGGTATCGCAATAGCTTCTCCCGCAATCCTTTGTCTGTAACTCCTTAAGAAAACCATTCAATCCTGCATTATCGATATAAACAGCCTTATCTAAATTAATGACTAATTTCTTCAGCTTCAAGAGTTTAAAAATATTGATCAAACCGGGATGGAAAAAAAATCGTAAAAGACGGATGATATCAAGTTTCTTCAAGTCAACATTTTTTTGATGGCTGTAAAACAAATCCAGGAGGTTTCCATTGTGCTCCCTATCAGTATAGGCCTTTACGATACTTTTAATAGCGGCCGTAGTCATTCCCCTGCTAACGATCTTTATATAATCTATGCCCAGGTCCTCATAACTGGAAAGGTCTTCAGGCCTTATCCAATCTGCGCGGATAAAATTAACGGGGTCTTTGAGCTTCTCATAAATACACATAATCCTATAGAAATCTATGCTAAACCCTTTTAAGATATGCCCTTCTTGCGCTGAATGCGCGCCCAATAACGCATGATAGATAGTAAACGGGCAATCATAAAGGCAGGCGTTATTAGCTATTAATTGCAGGGAACATCCTACCGTCTCTCTAATTTTTTTTATAAGTTCGAAATTGCGGTTTACCCTGACTTCGTATAAGGTAATTTTAGTAACGCCTAAGTCTTCCCAAAATTTAGCCTTATCAGGCGTATCGACCTGCGCCATAGTAGAAACATGTATTTTAAAACGAGGGTAATGCTTCTTTATAAAGCCGCAAATGTAAGGCATGGAAACAGTGACCGAATCGACACCTGATGCCTCTAAATAATCAAGCAGGCCTGATAGGCGCTCGTGCGTATCAACAGATAGTTCCTGGTTATTCAGGCAATTGCTGCTTAAAAGATAGTTGAATCGTAATCCCTGACGATGAATTTTTTGGATTTCCCGCCCGATATTCTTAAAAGAAGTGGACGGGCAAGCGTTTGCCGGTAGGCCTCCTCCTACAGCATCTGCATTTAACTTGCCGTAGAAATCATCGGCATAAGTAAGGTCTATACTCTGGACTAGGTCATTCTGCCAGTTATGCGGGATCGAAAATTTCATTAATAAATTAGCTTGATTAAAAAGGTAGAGCTCGGAGCCACCCGAAATGGTTTAGAATTATTTTTTAGTTTAATACGGATTATTCGGTTTTAATCGGCACTTCAGTTCCGGGCTGCTCTTCAACTTTGGGCGACTCTTCTATTTTAGACGGCTCTTCTATCTTAGGTAGTTCCTCGGCTTGAACAGGCTCTTCGCTCTTTTTAATATTACCGATCTTATTGCCTTTGACTACCGCGCTCTTAAGCTCGAATTTTTCCTGAAAATTAATACTATTGCCGTTGCTTATTGCTATTGTATGCTGGCCGCTGACTTTACCTGTATCCGGAGCCAGCCATTGTATTTCTGTAAAATCCATATTACCTTTACCAGTTTTGGTCGATATCGAGCGGTAGAGTTTAATGCAATTATTAAACGTGCCTGCAGGAACAGTCAGATCCTTAACCTCCTCCAACCTGACAACCAGCTCCAATGTCCCTTCTGCTATTAAATTATTGCTTAAATCGTAGCTCTTTATAGAAGTAGAATGTTTAGCTTCCTGCCCCACCCCTAAACTCTTGGGGTAAAATAGAAACTGGGGTTCTTCGATCAAATCATAATGATCCATGTATCTTGTTTTATAGAGGAGTATCCCTTCCGGTTTAGAGGCAAGATAAAGCCAGGGACCCCTGTCATTCTCCTCCAGCACAACCACTTCTTCTGCATTCAACATCTCCGGCCCCTGAATAGAGCTCCTCATTATCGCAAGCTCTTCTACCCCTTCCGCCCCAGATACTGCCTTTCTTGCATCATATTCCCAGGTATTTCCCACATCCAAAGGAAAATAATTAGATATATCGTAAGTTTCTTGCGCATTTAAACCCGGGGCAATAAACAAAACTAAAGCATAAAGAACAATCAAACCAAAAGCTATTTTTTTCATCTCCCCCTCCTTTTATTTAGTTATCATACCACTTCGGTTTCTTTAAACGCATAAAACCGGTAAAACCCTCGTAGCTTTTTTTACCCATAAGAGTTTCTTTTATGTCTAATAACAGCATCCTCAAGGTATTCGTGAAAAACCACCAGTAAAGCCCTCTTTTATGTTTATAGGGAGAAAAAAGCCCCCGCACAAGCCAGTGAGGGCGGTATAAAACATAGCGTTTGTTTAATTCCAGATTCAACCTGGAAAAATCATTTTTGTTTAATCCGGTAGTCGAATGCATTGTCGGAGTAGACCAATCATATCTGGAAAAATCCTTTTCTTCCAAGAGGTTATCCTTTTTAGCTTCCTGATAGAGATAGCTGCCCGGGACAGGAGCAACCGGATGAAAAGCAGGATAATCTATATCTATTTCCACGGCATATTTTACCAGATCCAACATCGTTTCTTTTGTGTCCTGAGGTAAACAAGTAACAAATGTCCCCTGCCTGAATACCTGGGGATATTTTTTCTTAAAAGTCATGAATGTTTCTTTCACCAGGTCGCGGGTATAAACAGATTTCCTGAGTTGCCTGAGATCTTCTGTACAGCCCCTTTCTATACCGATCAAAGGATGGGTCAATCCGGCCTTGACCATTTTTTCCAGGATCCCTAACTTTTCATCTCTCAACGCAAAATCCGCCCTTAAGAATGCCCACCAATACAGATCTTTATAATTCCTCTTTATGAGCTTATCGCAAAATTCATCACTCCATTTTGGATCCACGTTAAAAGTAGGATCAGCCCAGATAATATAGCGCCTCTTATATTTCTTATAAACAATATCTACTTCCTCGAGCATCCTTTCCACGCTTTTGCTTCTATATTTAGGCATTACCTCCAATTCCCCTGTTTCTATATCTGTCCTTGATTGTTTACCCCAAAAGGTCCAAAGGGAACAAAAACTGCATTTATCCACGCACCCACGCGAGTGCTCAAGAGTGGCGCTTTGCGGCCAAAGATAACCAAAAGGCGAATATTTCCCCATCGGCATAAGATCATACGCCGGTAATGGCAAGGTATCCAGGTCATCGACCAAGGGGCGTAAAGAGTTTTTGATAATCTTTCCTTTATTCTTATAAACAATCCCCTTAACCGTAGATAAATCTTTTTGGCTATTAAGGGCCTCGATTAATTCTACTATTGTCTCTTCGCCTTCAAATCTTACCACGATGTCTATCGAGAAATTATCCAAACTCTGTTCCACCATCCAGGAAAAGAAATGGCCTCCGGCAACAGTAATAACTCCGGGGTTAACCTCTTTAGCCAGCTTGAATAACCTGGCTGCCTCATGATGATATAGAGCCTCTTCTCCCGCGCCTACGATATCAGGCTTCTCTTCTAATAAGATATTTTTTAAACTATTCCAGCCTATTTTCAGGGGAGGACAATCTATGATTTTTACGTCGATCCCAGGGAACTTTGCCCTTATGCTGGCAGCTATACAAGGCAGGCCCAGAGGCAGAAGGAAATTATCGGATTCATTTATAAAAGGCCAAAGGTAACGAGGGGGCCTGACTAAGAGTACTTTTTTAATTCGCATTTTGTTTCTTTTTCCCTCTGGTTATATAATATTGTGGGACAAGTACCCTCTCTAAGGCATGGGGATTATCCCTGGCTATTTCAGAAATCATAGCAATCATAAGTTTTGTTTTATAGCGGAATAATTCACAATAATAATTGTCGGGTTGGCCTAAGTTTTTATTCGTAAAATAATTTAAATTATAACAGGAGCCGCACCCTTTACAGATCCTCTTAGCCCAACATTTATTACAGGCATCGCTTCCGTAAATTTTCGTATCCAAAAATTTTTGCAGTTTATTATCGTTTATACCGTTATCCACCGTCCCTATTTTAAAACGCTGAATGCCTACAAATGCGGTACAAGGGTATATACTTCCGTCCATATCAACGGCCATGAGGCTATAGCCTGCAGAGCAGGTCCCTACGATCGACTGGATATGGTATAACCTGCTCAACTGTTTAAAAAAACGGTTAAAATACGTATTCTCATAATTTAAATTCCCTTTGATAACCTCCCGGGTGTAAAATGCGGCTAATTTATTGTAGAGTGATTTAAGGCGATTGATGCCTTTTTCTCCGGAGAAGAAAAACCTGTTTTTTGATTCCAAGCCATATCCGGCTTTTTCGCTTTCGCAGACTTCGATACGGTCAAACCCCAGGCTGCGCAAGAAACTAAAGGTCTTCACTACATCTGTTGAATAAGGAGTAAAAGTGGCCCTGCCTACTATCCGCTTACGGTAATCTTCCTTAAGCGATTTTATATTATCCATTACCGTATCGAACGAACCTCTTCCGTCTAAGAAAGGCCGCTGCATATCTTGTATTTTTTTTGGCCCATCAAGGCTTACGGCAACATCTACGCCGCTTCCGATCAAGAAATCTCCTCTTTTTTTATTCAACAGTGTACCGTTAGTCGCAAGTAGAAAACGAAAATTGATACCCTTCCTTGCCCGGATCTTATTGCAATACCCGATAGTCTTCTCCATAAGATCAAAATTCAAGAGAGGCTCTCCTCCGTAAAAATCTACTACCAAATCGTTGAATCCCCTTGATTCTTTCAACAATAAATCCACCGCTTTATATGCGACCCGGCAATCCATTTTCTTATTATTGGAGGAGCTAGACCCGTAACTACCGCCCAGATTCCAGCAATAGCGGCAGCCTAAATTACACTTATTCACGATATTTAAGGTAAGGTCGGTTATCCGCCTCTTAATATTTTTTTCTTTTTGCCCTTCTGCGGAAAAAAGCATTTTATTTTTGATAAGTTTATTCAGGTTGCCCATAGCCCTTGAAACAGGCTGGCTGCCATATTTTTTGCTTAGCTTATTTTTCACATCGGAGGCTGGATATTTATGCAATAAATTGATGATATCGGAGGCGGCCTTATCTACTTCAAAGAAATTTCCGCTTGCAATATCCACAGCGAAATTTTTCTCCCACATCCTGAATTGATAAACCTGGTTATTTTCCATAGAAATTATTTGTGAGGGGTAATTACCCAGGATAAAAACACCCCGCGTAACCACCCCTCATTTCGAAAGGAAGCTATTTACCACAACACCCTGCCACAACGGCAGAAGGCTGCGCGGTAACATCGCCCGTTCTTTTTACGGTTCAACAAACGGATCATTTACGCACCTCCTTCCTTTCATATCTACCCTGTATTAAGAAAATAAAATCTACTGTATTATAACAGACAATGATGTAAACATAAATATATTTAAAAAAACTCTCAAGCTTATAATTTCACGGCCCCGCCTACTGCCCATGCTGGTTAATATTTTTCAAAGGCGTAAAGATTTAACCCATTAAATTTATTATAGTTATCTTCCCTGAAGTTTTTTCCTATGATCTTAACTATTTCGCTCTTATTGCTATCGCCTTCTCTAAAATACCAATCTGAGAATATTAACCATAACCTGTCAGCTGCCCCTAAATCGCTTACCGCCTTGAATTCCAGCATTGAAACTAAATTAGGGTATGGCCTCGCATAATCATAGATAAATACCCTCTTATCCTTGTAGAAATACGGAACGAAGATCACGCTGCCCCTGTCCACTTCCTTGATTAAAAGATCATTACGCGTAAACTGCCTTATGTAGAATTTCAGGGGGAAAACCGTATTTCTACAAGTATGCATGATCCTGTCTCCCGGCTTATAATTATTCGCTATCTCCTCGGCAGCGCCTTTGATATTTTGCCTGCCGGGCACTCCTACGTGCTGCCTGTGGTCGGAAGGTAAATAATCCAGGTAATAATTTTTTAAAGCAAAAAGATTAATACCGATTATAGCCGCTGCCGTAAAAATAAACACGGGCTTATTGAACAGTTTATTTAATCCGGCGGCGACAAAAATAAGATAGAATGAGAATATAGCAAAAAAATACCTATCGACATAACAAGGCTTGATCCCGGATATTAAAAACAAAGACAAAATAGGGATAAATAAGCAGCATAATAACAGCCGCGTTTCTGTTTTTTTACGTAAACTAAAAACTCCCAAAATAAATAACAGGGCGTAAACCAATGTCCCGGATTTACCGAGAAAAGAAAAATAGTCTACATTATAACCCATGCTAAAATTTTTGAATGTGAATAAGAGATCCTTGATACTCATCCTGATACACCAACTGGGGTAATTCCCAAAATCGGCATCTACGGCAAAATGAGCCGAATCTTTAAAAATAAAACCAAGGTTATAATAGATAGATAAAAAAACAGGGCTGAGTAAAAAAACAATCGCCGCATTCGTTGCCAGGAACCTCTTTAAGGCCGCCTTATATTTTCTTATATTAAAGGCGAAAAAAACCGCGAAAGAGAATAAAACCATTATAGCCGAAGGGTTAAAATACACATTCAAGACGTTACTTATGGCAAAAACAGAATTATGCTTCCATGTGCCCTTATCCAGCATCTTTAAAAAATAATACACGGCCAGCAACGTGAAGAAAGACGACGCGGAATACGGCCTTAATTCCTGCGCATAATAGATGCTAAAAGGGGAAACCGCGAAAAGAAAAATTGCTAGATACGCGGTCCTTAAACCAAAAAACTCTCTCGTTAATATATACAATAAACAGATAGCCAGAAGAGAGAAGATAACGGAGGATAACCGTAAGGGATAGTCCGCCTTTCCCAGTAATTTCTGCCAGTAATACACGAAACCATGGCTGTATAAAGTCAGGTAATCGTGGTTATTGACCAAAAAATCACCATCGAATAATTTACTAAAATGCGGCAGGGTATCTAATCCCCTTTCATCCAGGACAGTGACTGCCTCGTCATAACCAAGGCTATACTTATCCAGATCATACAACCTTAAAAATAAAGCAAATAATAAGACCAGCGCAAAGGCCGCAATCCCCCACCTTGATTTTAATAATTTATACATGCTTTAAAATAAGATAAGCGCCGAATATTTTATCGGTTTTATAATTCTTACGGATATAATCATCCAGCTCTGTTATACCACTGGACTTGTTGCTTTCGTTCGGTTCGCTTATATCCTCTGAGCCCGACCAGAGTATTATATAGCGGACGCCGGACTTGGTTAATTCACCGGTTATTTCTTTCTGTATCTTTTCTGTGTTTGTCAGGCCCGGGTGCAACTCGTAATACTTGGTTGCGCTGTTACGTTCAGCTAAAAAATAGAACATCACATCGCTGTTGACTACCCTATCATGCCTGAGGTTACCGACAAAGATCTTATCGCTTTTCCCGGTATTTGCCTGGATATATCTGATTGCCGAGGCCTGAGACTGCGCAAGCTCCGAATCATCATAGAACCCTTCTGCGCGCGCAATATCCAATTTGGATTTAATTTTATCCGCGGATAGGTATTCTGCCCTTTTGAAGGCCGGGCCTGCTGAATAAAAGATCAGGATAAAAGATACCATAAAAAATACGGTGAGAGCGATAACCCTGATCTTTGTAAACCTGCTTAAAAAATCATCCAATAAACAGATGAATAATATTATTGCCGGTATCATCGTAGGCAACAATGAACCCAAATGCGTGCGTATATTCGTATAATTGAATAATCCTAAGCCTACAAACAACAGGAAGAGCCTCATCCAGGCCCTGGTATCATCGATTTTATCTCTCCAGTTATAAGATAATAACCTGATACCCGTCAGAAGAAAGATGAATAA
>Ga0265297_10005023_pt1 | contig 20761 bp, 16 predicted proteins | sample Munlanlwell13791_FD_192502 | JGI IMG/M metagenome (GOLD analysis project Ga0265297, IMG submission 192502) | Leachate microbial communities from a municipal landfill in Southern Ontario, Canada - Leachate well 137-91 | ecosystem: Engineered > Solid waste > Landfill > Unclassified | place...
GCAGCAGATCACGGTGGAGTGGCGCGGCAAGCCGGTGTGGGTGCTCCGGCGCACGCCGGAAATGCTGGCTCAACTCGAGAAGAACGCGCCCCTGCTCGCCGACCCCGAGTCGGCTTCCGCGAAGCAGCCGGGGTACGTGAAGGGAGCTGCGCGCGCGATCAAGCCCGAGATCCTCGTGGTGATCGGGGTTTGCACCCACCTGGGCTGTTCCCCGACCCTGAAGAAGGAAGTCGGCGCGGCATCCGACATGGGCGCCGACTGGCCGGGCGGTTACTACTGCCCCTGCCACAACTCGCGCTTCGACCTGGCCGCGCGCGTCTACAAGGGACAGCCGGCCCCGACCAACCTCGAAATCCCGCCCCACCGCTTCGTCTCCGACGCGAAGATCGTCGTGGGCGAAGACCAGAAAGCCTGACGCCATGGCCGTCCTGAACAAGCCTCCCGTCACCGGCGCCGGCCCCCTGAACGGCGTTCTCACGTGGTTCGACCAGCGCTTCCCGCTGGTGGCCCTCTACAAGAGCCAGGTCGCCGAGTACTACGCGCCGAAGAACATGAATTTCTGGTACTTCTTCGGCTCCCTGGCGATGTTCGTGCTGGTGATCCAGATCGTCTCGGGCATCTTCCTCACGATGAACTACAAGCCCAGCGCGGAGCACGCCTTCGCCTCGGTCGAGTACATCATGCGCGACGTCCCGGGCGGCTGGATCATCCGCTACATCCATTCCACGGGCGCCTCCGCGTTCTTCATCGTCGTCTACCTGCACATGGCCCGCGGCCTGATGTACGGCTCCTACCGCAAGCCGCGCGAGCTCACCTGGATCTTCGGCGTACTCATCTACCTGTGCCTCATGGCGGAGGCCTTCTTCGGCTACCTGCTTCCCTGGGGACAGATGTCGTTCTGGGGCGCGCAGGTCATCATCAACCTCTTCGCGACGATCCCGATCATCGGCGAGGATCTCTCGGTGTGGATCCGCGGCGACTACAACGTGTCGGACGCGACCCTCAACCGGTTCTTCGCCCTGCACGTGATCGCGATCCCGATGGCGCTCCTGGGGCTGGTCGTGGCGCACCTCATGGCGCTGCACGAGACGGGCTCCAACAACCCGGACGGCGTCGAGATATACGAGAACCTCGACCCGAAGACGGGCACGCCGGTCGACGGCATTCCCTTCCACCCCTATTACACGGTCAAGGATCTCGTCGGGGTGGCCGTCTTCCTGATCGTGTTCTGCGCGATCGTGTTCTTCTCGCCGGAGATGGGCGGCTACTTCCTCGAGTACAACAACTTCGTCCCCGCCGATCCGCTCACGACGCCCGCGCACATCGCGCCGGTGTGGTACTTCACGCCCTTCTACGCGATGCTGCGGGCCGTCCCGTCCTTCTTCGGCATGCAGGTGTGGGGCGTGGCCGTGATGGGAGCGGCGACCCTCGTCTTCTTCGTCATGCCGTGGCTGGATCGGGGCAAGGCGAAGTCGATACGCTATCGCGGCCCGCTCTTCAAGTCGTTCTTCGCCGCCTTCATCGTCAGCTTCCTCGTCCTGGGCTATCTCGGGGTGGAGCCGACCAACGTGTGGGGCGAGTTCCCCAAGGGCATGCCCTTCTTCGGGGGCGACTACATCGCGACCTGGGTCGCGCGCGTGCTCACGGCGGTCTACTTCGCCTTCTTCCTGCTGATGCCCTGGTACTCCGCAGTCGACAAGGAAAAGCCGGTGCCGCAAAGGGTGACCTACTGATGAAGACGCTCATTGCCATTCTCCTGCTGGTGCCGGGCCTCGCGCTCGCCGCCGGCCCCGCGGCGAAGCTCGACGCCGCCCCCGTCAACCTGCACGACAAGCTCTCGTTGCAGCGCGGCGCGCAGGTCTTCGTGAACCACTGCCTGAACTGCCACGCGGCCGCGATGATGCGCTACTCGAAGCTGACCGACCTGGGCCTGTCCGAGGACCAGATTCGCGAGAACCTGCTCTTCTCCGCGGAGCGGGTGGGCGATCCCATGGCCACCTCGCTCGACCCGAAGGACGGGAAGGCCTGGTTCGGGGTGATGCCGCCGGACCTCTCGCTCGTCGCCCGCTCGCGCGGCGCCGACTGGCTCTACACCTACCTGCGCGGCTTCTACCGCGACCCGGCGGCGAAGTCCGGCTGGAACAACACCGTGTTCCCGAACGTGGGCATGCCCCACGTCCTGTGGGAGTACCAGGGCAGCCAGCACCTGCAGGCGGCCGACAAGGGCGCCACCCGTCTCGTCCTCGCCGATCCCGGCAAGCTTGCGCCGGCCGAGTACGACAAGTACGTGGGCGACCTGGTCAACTTCCTCGTCTACATGGGCGAGCCGGCGCGCGCCAAGCGCGTGCAGATCGGCATCGTCGTCATCTTCTTCCTCGTGATCTTCTTCGTGATCACCTTGCTGCTCAAGAAGGAGTACTGGAAGGACGTCCGCTAGGGAAGGCGGGGCGAAGGACATTCGCCCGGTGCGTCCCCCCGAGGGACGCATCGGGCTTGTCGCTTCATGGGGCAAGGCGCAAAGGGCCCCGGTGGCGAGCCATAACCAAAAGAGGTGAACAACTCATGATGACGCTCTATTCGGGGATCACCGATCCGTTCAGCCACCGCTGCCGGATCGTGCTGTACGAGAAGGGGATGGACTTCGAGATCATCGACGTGGATCTCATGAACAAGCCCGAGGACCTCGCGGTGATGAACCCGTACAACACGACGCCGGTTCTCGTCGAGCGCGACCTGGTCCTGTACGAGTCGAACATCATCAACGAGTACATCGACGAGCGCTTCCCGCACCCCCAGCTCATGCCGGCCGATCCGGTGATGCGGGCCCGCGCGAGGCTGTTCCTGTTCCGCTTCGAGCAGGAGCTCTTCACGCACGTGAAGGCGCTCGAGTCGGGGCCGGCCAAGGGGCATGACAAGGCGCGCCTGTACATCCGGGAGAACCTCATCCAGATCGCGCCGATCTTCGTCAAGCAGAAGTTCATGCTGGGCGAGGATTTCTCCATGCTGGACGTGGCCATCGCGCCGCTGCTGTGGCGGCTGGACCACTACCAGATCCAGCTCACCAAGCAGTCGGCGCCGCTCCTGAAGTACGCCGAGCGGCTCTTCACGCGCCAGGCCTTCATCGACTCGATGACCGCCTCCGAGAAGGCGATGCGCCGCTGACGCGCCGCCGCCATGCCCGAAGTCTCCACCAAGCCGTACTTCATCCGCGCCATCTACGAGTGGTGCTCGGACTGCGGCTTCACGCCCTACCTCAGCGTCAAGGTGGACGATCGCACCCGGGTCCCGGTGGAATACGTGAAGAACGGCGAGATCGTGCTCAACGTGAGCCTGAACGCCACCCGCAACCTCACGATCAACAACGAGCTCGTGCAGTTCTCGGCCCGCTTCAACGGCGTCTCCCGGGAGGTGACCATCCCGGTGGACCGGGTCCAGGGGATCTTCGCCCGCGAGAACGGCCAGGGCGCGTTCTTCACCGTCGAGGTGCCCGCGGCCGCGGAGGACACGGACGGGGCGACACCGGCGGCAGGAGCCGAATCGGTGCCGCCGAAGCCACCCGCGGCCGGGAAGGCCAAGTTGAAGCTAGTAAAGTGAGCGCTCGCTGTGCCGGCATAGCTCAGCTGGTAGAGCAACCGCCTTGTAAGCGGTAGGTCCCCTGTTCGATTCAGGGTGCCGGCACCCTCGACCCTGCTTTCCTGCCCAGAAAACCTTGTTTTGTTTGACCTAACTCCGTGAAAGCCGGATAATTGAGAGTTTCCCGGAGGGGTGCCCGAGTGGTTAAAGGGGGCAGACTGTAAATCTGTTGGCCTTGCGCCTACGTTGGTTCGAATCCAACCTCCTCCACCAGGTTCAATATCGCGCCTGCCCAGGCAGGCTCGTGGTCGAAGGGTCGATGGGCTCGCGCGGGTGTAGCTCAATGGTAGAGCAGAAGCCTTCCAAGCTTACGACGAGGGTTCGATTCCCTTCACCCGCTCCAGGAACGCCCGCGCCGGGAACGGCCGGGAAGCAGCTAATGAGCCCATGTAGCTCAGTGGTAGAGCACTCCCTTGGTAAGGGAGAGGTCACGCGTTCAATCCGCGTCATGGGCACCAGATTTCCGGCAACACCAGGCAAGTCCAGCGACTGAAGCTGGAGATTCTCATCCAAGGCTCTGTACAGAAAGAGACGACCATGGCAAAGGGCAAGTTTGAGCGGACGAAGCCGCACGTGAACGTGGGGACGATCGGCCACGTGGACCACGGTAAGACGACGCTGACGGCGGCGATCACCTCGGTGCTTTCGAAGAAGTACGGGGGGGAGGCGAAGGCCTACGACCAGATCGACAACGCGCCGGAGGAGAAGGCGCGGGGGATCACGATCAACACGGCGCACGTGGAGTACGAGACGGCGAACCGTCACTACGCGCACGTGGACTGCCCGGGCCACGCCGACTACGTGAAGAACATGATCACGGGGGCGGCGCAGATGGACGGGGCGATCCTGGTGGTGTCGGCCGCGGACGGCCCGATGCCGCAAACGCGCGAGCACATCCTGCTGGCGCGCCAGGTGGGTGTTCCGTACATCATCGTGTACATGAACAAGGCGGACATGGTGGACGACAAGGAGCTGCTGGAGCTTGTCGAGCTGGAGGTGCGCGAGCTTTTGTCGAAGTACAAGTTTCCCGGGGACAAGACCCCGATCATCATCGGCTCGGCGCTGAAGGCGCTCGAGGGCGAGGATTCGGAGCTGGGGACGCAGTCGATCTTCAAGCTGGCCGAGGCGCTCGACAGCTACATTCCGCAGCCGGAGCGCGCCATTGACGGGGCGTTCCTGATGCCGGTGGAGGACGTGTTCTCCATTTCGGGCCGCGGCACGGTGGTGACGGGCCGGGTGGAGCGCGGGATCGTGCGGGTGGGGGAGGAGCTGGAGATCGTGGGCCTGCGTGCGACGCTGAAGACGGTGTGCACGGGGGTGGAGATGTTCCGCAAGCTCCTGGACCAGGGGCAGGCGGGCGACAACATCGGGGTGCTGCTGCGCGGCACCAAGCGCGAGGAGGTCGAGCGCGGCCAGGTGCTGGCCAAGCCCGGCTCGATCACGCCGCACACGAAGTTCGAGTGCGAGGTGTACGTGCTGTCGAAGGAGGAGGGCGGGCGTCACACGCCGTTCTTCAACGGCTACCGTCCGCAGTTCTATTTCCGCACGACGGACGTGACCGGTTCGCTGGAGCTGCCGTCGGGGGTCGAGATGGTGATGCCCGGCGACAACATCAAGATGGTGGTGACGCTGATCGCCCCGATCGCGATGGAAGACGGGCTTCGCTTCGCCATCCGCGAGGGTGGCCGCACCGTCGGTGCGGGCGTCGTCTCCAAGATTCTGGAGTAAGGAGCAGTACGGATAGGCCAGTAGCTCAATTGGCAGAGCGGCGGTCTCCAAAACCGCAGGTTGGGGGTTCGAGACCCTCCTGGCCTGCCACCGAAGTGGCAGAGGACATGGCAGAAAAGATAAAAATAGCGGTAGCGGCGCTGATCGCGGTGGCGGGCCTGTGGGGCTTCTACGCCATCGCGGACCAGCCCACCATCGTGCGCCTGGGCGTGCTCGTCGGCGGCTTCGCGCTCGCCGCGGGGACGTTGTGGTTCACGCAGTCCGGCCGCGACTTCGTCGTCTTCTCCCGGGAAGCCTGGGACGAGGCGAAGCGGGTCGTCTGGCCCTCCCGCAAGGAGACGCTCCAGACCACCGGCATCGTCTTCGCGTTCGTGTTCGTGATGGCCATGATGCTGTGGATGATCGATGCCGGTCTGCTGTGGGTCACGCAGCGCCTGCTCGGGCAGGGGGGCTGACATGAGCATGCGCTGGTACGTGGTTCACGCCTATTCGGGGCAGGAGAAAAGCATCCAGGCCGCGCTGGTCGACCGGATCAAGCGCTCCGGCATGGCCGACAAGTTCGGCGAGGTGCTCGTGCCCACCGAGGAAGTGGTGGAGATGAAGAGCGGGCAGAAGGCGCTCAGCGAGCGCCGCTTCTTCCCCGGCTACATCCTCGTCCAGATGGAGATGACGGACGACACGTGGCACCTGGTGAAGAGCACCCCGAAGGTGACGGGGTTCATCGGCGGCACGGCGATGAAGCCCACGCCCATCTCCGACAAGGAGGTGGCCAACATCCTGCACCAGGTGCAGGAAGGGGTGGAGAAGCCCAAGCCCAAGGTGCTCTTCGAGGTCGGCGAGTCCGTGCGCGTCACCGAGGGCCCGTTCACCGACTTCAACGGCAACGTCGAGGAAGTGAACTACGAGAAGAGCAAGATCCGGGTGTCCGTGCTGATCTTCGGCCGCGCGACCCCGGTGGAACTGGATTTCGGACAGGTCGAGAAGGCCTGATGGATTGTATGCCGCCCGCTTCGGGCGGCGCGCGGTGGCCGGGCGCGTTTCCCGGCCGAACCTGACGGGGAGGGCGCGGCTCACGCGTCCGCTGGAACCCGAGGAGTGCCATCGTGGCAAAGAAGATCATCGGCTTCATCAAGCTGCAAGTGCCCGCGGGCAAGGCGAATCCCTCGCCGCCCATCGGCCCCGCGCTCGGCCAGCGCGGCCTCAACATCATGGAGTTCTGCAAGGCCTTCAACGCGCAGACCCAGAAGGTCGAGCCGGGCCTGATGCTCCCCGTCGTCATCACGGCGTTCGCGGACAAGAGCTTCACGTTCATCATCAAGACGCCGCCCGCGCCCGTCCTGATCAAGAGGGCGCTCAAGCTCGAGAAGGGCTCGAGCAAGCCGCATTCCGACAAGGTCGGCAAGCTCACGCGCGCCCAGGCCGAGGAAATCGCCAAGACCAAGATGCCGGACCTCACCGCCGCCGACCTGGAAGGTGCGGTGCGAACGATCGCCGGCAGCGCCCGCAGCATGGGCGTCGAAGTGGAGGGATTCTGACCATGTCCAAGCGAGTCAAGACCATCACGGCCCTCGTGGACCGCGCCAAGGCCTACGCCATCGCCGAGGCGCTCGACCTGGCCAAGAAGACGGCCACCGCCAAGTTCGACGAATCCATCGACGTTGCCGTCAACCTCGGCATCGACTCCAAGAAGTCCGACCAGGTGGTGCGCGGCAGCGTCGTGCTCCCCCGCGGCACGGGCAAGAAGGTCCGGGTGGCCGTGTTCGCGCAGGGCGCGAACGCCGAGGCCGCCAAGGCCGCCGGTGCCGACGTGGTCGGCTTCGACGATCTCGCCGAGCGGATCAAGGGCGGCTTCATGGACTTCGACGTGGTGATCGCCACGCCGGACGCGATGAAGGTCGTCGGACCCCTGGGCCAGGTGCTGGGCCCGCGCGGCCTCATGCCCAACCCGAAGGTGGGCACCGTGACGCCGAACGTGACCGAAGCCGTGAAGAACGCCAAGGCCGGCCAGGTGCAGTACCGCGCCGACAAGGCCGGCATCGTGCAGTGCACGATCGGCCGCGCGTCCTTCCCCGTGGAGGCGCTCGCCGCGAACTTCGACGCGCTCCTCGGGGCGATCAACAAGTCGAGGCCCTCGACCGCCAAGGGCGTCTATCTCAAGAAGGTTTCCGTCTCCAGCACGATGGGAGTCGGCATCCGCGTGGATCATTCGGCGCTCTCCGGCTCCTCGGCCGGCGCGGCGCAGTAGGTTTGGGCCGCCGCCGGCCCGCAAGGGCCGGCGGCGGGTTATCCAAGACCGTAGGCGCCCCCCGGGGATCCCCAGCTTCGCTGCTGGGGCAAGCCGGTGAAGGGGGCTCAATGGAGGGGTGGTAGACCCGAAGCCTACGCAGATAGCGAACCCAAGACAGGATTCTCGCGCCCCTTCCGGGGCGCAACCGGTCTCCTGACGAAAGGTCGCTATGGTGGTGCGGCGCCCAGCGGGCATTCCCAAAGGCCCGTGATAGCGAAGCACCGAACAGCAGAAGGAGAAAGACCTTGAGTCTGAATCTTGAAAGCAAGAAGGAAGTCGTGGCGGAGGTCTCCGCCCGGCTGGCCGACGCGCAAGCCATCGTGCTTGCCGAGTACCGCGGCCTGCCGGTCGAAAAGATCACGCAGCTTCGCGCCAGGGCGCGTGCGTCCGGCGTCTACCTTCGCGTGCTGAAGAACACCCTCGCGCGACGCGCGGTCCAGGGAACGCCGTTCGAGAAGCTGGCCGACCAGATGGTCGGTCCGCTCGCCTACGGCATTTCCGTCGACCCCGTGGCGGCGGCGAGGGTGCTCCATGCCTACGCGAAGGAGAACGACAAGCTCGTCATCAAGGGCGGTGCGATGCCCGGCCAGGTGATGAGCGCGAAGGAGGTCGGGGCTCTCGCGATGCTCCCGGGCCGCGAGGAGCTCCTCGCCATGCTCATGGGAACGATGCAGGCACCGGTCGCCAAGTTCGTCCAGACGCTGAACGAGGTTCCGAGCAGGTTCGTGCGGACCCTCGCCGCCGTGCGCGACCAGAAGGAAACGCAGGCAGCCTGACCGTCGCGACCCCAATCCATAGACCACTGAATCAAGTACAGGAGAACGAAACATGGCTATCGCCAAGCAAGAAATCCTCGACGCAATCTCGAGCATGACCGTCCTCGAGCTCTCCCAGCTCATCAAGGACATGGAAGAGAAGTTCGGCGTGTCCGCCGCCGCGGCCGCCGTCGCCGTGGCCGCCCCGGCCGCCGCCGCCGCCGCGGTGGAAGAGAAGACCGAGTTCACCGTCGTCCTCGCCGCCGCCGGCGAGAACAAGGTGAACACCATCAAGGCCGTGCGCGAAGTCACGGGCCTGGGCCTGAAAGAGGCCAAGGACCTGGTCGACGGCGCGCCCAAGCCCGTGAAGGAAGGCGTGAACAAGGCCGATGCGGAGGCGATCAAGAAGAAGCTGGAAGAAGCCGGCGCCAAGGTGGAAGTCAAGTAGGGAAGTTTCGCGGGAGGGCGCCGCGAGGCGCCTTCCCGAGAAGCCAAAGACAAGCCGCGAGGGCTTGTCTTTGCCTTCTGAAGCGACTGCAGAAGGTGAGGTTTGGTCGGGCCGCGACCGGGTGGTTCTCCCCAGGAAATTCGGGGACCCCGTGCGGCTGTCCGCCAGCGGCTGGTAGAGGCCAGCCACCAGGCCATGAGCACGCACCAGTCGGGTGCACGGGCGCGCACGCGCCCGCGGGATTCACGGAGCCATCATGACCACGACCTACTCATTCACCGAGAAGAAACGCATTCGCAAGAGCTTCGCCAAGCGGGCGGCCGTCCTCGACGTGCCGTTCCTGCTCGCGACGCAGCTCGACTCCTACGCCGAATTCCTGCAGGCCGAGGTGCCCCCGGGCGAGCGCAAGGACTCGGGACTGCAGTCGGCGTTCACCTCGGTGTTCCCGATCTCCAGCCACTCGGGCAACGCGCGCCTGGAGTTCGTGAGCTACGCGCTCGGCGAGCCCCCCTTCGACGTGGTCGAGTGCCAGCAGCGCGGCCTCACCTTCGCGAGCCCGTTGCGCGCCAAGGTGCGCCTGACGATCATGGACCGCGAGGCGACCAAGCCCACGGTGAAGGAGGTGAAGGAGCAGGAGGTCTACATGGGCGAGATCCCGCTCATGACCCGCAACGGCTCCTTCGTCGTGAACGGCACGGAGCGCGTCATCGTGAGCCAGCTGCACCGCTCGCCTGGCGTGTTCTTCGAGCACGACCGCGGCAAGACCCACTCCTCCGGCAAGCTCCTGTTCAGCGCGCGCGTGATTCCCTACCGCGGCTCCTGGCTGGACTTCGAGTTCGACCCCAAGGACTTCCTCTACTTCCGCGTCGACCGGCGCCGCAAGATGCCGGTGACGATCCTCCTGAAGGCGCTGGGCTACAACCTCGAGCGCATCCTCGCCGAGTTCTTCGTCTTCGACACCTTCCACTTCGGCAAGAAGGGGATCGAGTTCGAGGTGGTGCCCGAGCGCATGAAGGGCGATATCGCGCGTTTCGACGTCGTCACCAAGGCGGGCAAGGTGATCGTGCAGAAGGACAAGCGCATCACGGTGAAGCACATCCGCGAGATGGAAGCCGCGGGGATGAAGAAGCTCGCCGTCGAGCCCGACTTCCTGCTCGGGCGCACGCTCGCCAGGAACCTGGTGAACAAGGAGACGGGCGAGGTCGTCGCCAACGCCAACGAGGAAGTCACCGAGACGCTCCTGAAGAAGATCGCCGACGCGGGCGTGGAGGAGGTCCAGACCCTCTACACGAACGACCTCGACCAGGGCCCGTACATCTCGCAGACGCTGCGCGTCGACGAGACGGTCGACCAGCTGAACGCGCAGGTCGCGATCTACCGCATGATGCGCCCCGGCGAGCCCCCGACCGAGGAGGCCGTGAAGACCCTCTTCAACGGGCTCTTCTTCAGCGAGGATCGCTACGACCTCTCCGACGTCGGCCGGATGAAGTTCAACCGCCGCGTCGGCCGCGACGGGCTCACGGGGCCGATGACGCTCTCGACGGACGACATCGTCGCCGTCATCCGCATCCTGGTCGAGCTTCGCAACGGCCGCGGCGAGATCGACGACATCGACCACCTGGGCAACCGGCGCGTGCGCTCCGTGGGCGAGCTGGCGGAGAACCAGTTCCGCTCCGGGCTCGTGCGCGTCGAGCGCGCCGTGCGCGAACGGCTCTCGCAGGCCGAGAGCGAGAACCTGATGCCGCACGACCTCATCAACGCCAAGCCCGTGTCTGCGGCGATCAAGGAGTTCTTCGGCTCCAGCCAGCTTTCGCAGTTCATGGACCAGACGAACCCGCTCTCCGAGATCACCCACAAGCGCCGCATCTCCGCGCTCGGCCCCGGCGGCCTCACCCGCGAGCGCGCCGGCTTCGAGGTCCGCGACGTCCATCCGACCCACTACGGCCGCGTCTGCCCGATCGAGACGCCGGAAGGCCCGAACATCGGCCTCATCAACTCGCTCGCGCTCTTCGCGCGCACCAACGAGTACGGGTTCATCGAGACGCCCTACCGCCGGGTGAAGGACGGCAAGGTCGCCAAGGAGATCGAGTTCCTCTCCGCGATCGAGGAAGGCAAGTACGTCATCGCGCAGGCGAACGCCGAGCTCGACAAGGGCGGCCATTTCGTCGACGAGCTGGTGTCGTGCCGCCACCGCAACGAGTTCACGCTCTCGTCCCCCGACAAGATCGAGTACATCGACGTGGCCCCGTCGCAGATCGTCTCGGTCGCCGCCTCGCTCATCCCGTTCCTCGAGCACGACGACGCCAACCGCGCACTGATGGGCTCGAACATGCAGCGCCAGGCGGTGCCCTGCCTGCGGGCGGAGAAGCCCCTGGTGGGCACCGGCATCGAGCGCACGGTGGCGATCGACTCCGGCACGGCCGTCCAGGCCCGCCGCGGCGGGCGCATCGACTACGTCGACGCAGGCCGCATCGTGGTGCGCGTGAACGACATCGAGACGAGCGCCGGCAAGGCGGGCGTCGACATCTACAACCTCACGAAGTACACGCGCTCCAACCAGAACACCAACATCAACCAGCGACCGCTGGTGAAGGTGGGCGACCTGATCGCCGGCGGCGACGTGATCGCCGACGGCGCCTCCACGGACATGGGAGAGCTCGCCCTCGGCCAGAACCTGCTGGTGGCGTTCATGCCCTGGAACGGCTACAACTTCGAGGACTCGATCCTCATCTCCGAGCGCGTGGTCGCCGACGACCGCTACACCTCGATCCACATCGAGGAGCTGGTCGTGGTGGCCCGCGACACGAAGCTGGGCCCCGAGGAGATCACCCGCGACATCTCCAACCTCTCCGAGCGCATGCTCTCGAGGCTGGACGAGTCGGGGATCGTCTACATCGGCGCCGAGGTGGAGGCCGGCGACGTGCTGGTGGGCAAGGTCACGCCGAAGGGCGAGACGCAGCTCACCCCGGAGGAGAAGCTGCTGCGCGCCATCTTCGGCGAGAAGGCCTCCGACGTGAAGGACACGAGCCTGCGGGTGCCCTCCGGTATCTCCGGCTGCGTGATCGACGTCCAGGTGTTCACGCGCGAGGGAATCCAGCGCGACAAGCGCGCCCAGCAGATCATCGACGACCAGCTCAAGGACTACCGCAAGGACCTGAACGACCAGCTGCGGATCGTCGAGGACGACCTGTTCTCGCGCCTGGAGCGGATGCTCACCGGCAAGACCGCCAAGGGAGGGCCGAAGAAGCTCGCCAAGGGCGCCAAGCTCACCAAGGCCTACCTGGCGGACCTCGAGCGCCACGAGTGGTTCGACATCCGCCTGTCCGACGAGGAGGCGGCGCAGCAGCTCGAGCAGCTTCGCGAGTCGCTGGAGCTCACGCGCAAGGAGTTCGACCGCGCCTTCGAGGAGAAGAAGAAGAAGCTCACGCAGGGCGACGAGCTGCCCCCCGGCGTGCAGAAGATGGTGAAGGTCTACGTCGCGGTGAAGCGCCGCCTGCAGCCGGGCGACAAGATGGCCGGCCGGCACGGCAACAAGGGCGTGATCTCCAAGATCGTCCCGGTGGAGGACATGCCCTTCATGGCCGACGGCACCTCCGTCGACATCGTGCTCAACCCCCTCGGCGTGCCCTCGCGCATGAACGTGGGCCAGATCCTCGAGACCCACCTCGGGTGGGCGGCCAAGGGCCTGGGCCACAAGATCGACGAGATGCTGCGCGGCCACGAGAGCGTCTCGAAGCTGCGCAAGTACCTCGACAAGATTTACAACGGCGCGGGCAAGAAGGAGGACATCGCCTCCTTCGCGGACGAGGAGATCATCGAGCTCGCCACGAACCTCACCAAGGGCGTGCCCTTCGCCACCCCCGTGTTCGACGGCGCGACCGAGGCCGAGATCAAGGACATGCTCGAGCTCGCGGGGCTTCCACGCAGCGGGCAGATCACCCTCTTCGACGGCCGCACCGGCGACGCGTTCGACCGGTCGGTGACCGTCGGCTACATGCACATCCTGAAGCTGCACCACCTCGTCGACGACAAGATGCACGCGCGCTCGACCGGCCCGTACTCCCTGGTCACGCAGCAGCCGCTCGGCGGCAAGGCGCAGTTCGGCGGCCAGCGCTTCGGCGAGATGGAAGTGTGGGCACTGGAGGCATACGGCGCGGCCTACACGCTGCAGGAGATGCTGACCGTCAAGTCCGACGACACGCAGGGCCGCACCAAGGTCTACGAGAGCATCGTGAAGGGCGAGCACAAGATCGAGGCGGGCATGCCCGAGTCGTTCAACGTGCTGGTGAAGGAAATCCGTTCGCTCGCGATCGACATCGATCTCGAACGTTACTAGGAGGACAGGTTCCACCGGGCCGCAGGCCCTCGCACAAGAACCGGTCCCCCCTACTGCAAACGCTGGCGAACGCCCCAGGAGAACACGCATGAAAGCACTGCTCGATCTGTTCAAGCAGGTCACCCAGGAAGAGGAATTCGACGCGATCCGCATCGGACTCGCCTCGCCCGAGAAGATCCGCTCGTGGTCCTACGGCGAGGTGAAGAAGCCGGAGACGATCAACTACCGCACGTTCAAGCCGGAGCGGGACGGCCTCTTCTGCGCCAAGATCTTCGGGCCGACGAAGGACTACGAGTGCCTTTGCGGCAAGTACAAGCGCCTGAAGCACCGCGGCGTCATCTGCGAGAAGTGCGGCGTCGAGGTCACGCTCACCAAGGTGCGCCGCGAGCGCATGGGCCACATCGAGCTCGCGAGCCCCGTGGCCCACATCTGGTTCCTGAAGAGCCTGCCCTCCCGCCTCGGGATGGTGCTCGACATGACCCTGCGCGACATCGAGCGGGTCCTGTACTTCGAGGCCTACGTGGTCACCGACCCGGGCATGACGCCGCTCAACCGCTGCCAGCTCCTCTCCGAGGACGACTTCCTCGCCAAGGTCGAGGAATACGGCGACGACTTCCACGCCTCGATGGGCGCGGAAGGCATTCGCGCGCTCCTCAGGGCGCTCGACGTCGGCCACGAGATCGAGACGCTGAGGACCGACCTCGCCGCCACGGGCTCCGAGACCAAGATCAAGAAGATCGCCAAGCGCCTCAAGGTGCTGGAGGCCTTCGGCAAGTCCGGCATCAAGCCGGACTGGATGGTGATGGAAGTCCTGCCGGTGCTGCCGCCGGACCTTCGCCCCCTCGTGCCCCTGGACGGCGGGCGCTTCGCGACCTCCGACCTGAACGACCTCTACCGGCGCGTGATCAACCGCAACAACCGCCTCAAGCGCCTGCTCGAGCTGAAGGCCCCCGAGATCATCGTGCGCAACGAGAAGCGCATGCTGCAGGAGGCGGTGGACTCGCTGCTCGACAACGGCCGCCGCGGCAAGGCGATGACCGGCGCCAACAAGCGCGCCCTCAAGTCGCTCGCCGACATGATCAAGGGCAAGAGCGGCCGCTTCCGCCAGAACCTCCTGGGCAAGCGCGTCGACTACTCGGGCCGCTCCGTCATCGTCGTGGGCCCGACGCTCAAGCTGCACCAGTGCGGCCTGCCGAAGCTCATGGCGCTCGAGCTCTTCAAGCCCTTCATCTTCCACAAGCTGGAGGTGATGGGCCTCGCCACGACCATCAAGGCCGCCAAGCGCATGGTGGAGAGCCAGGAGCCGGTCGTGTGGGACATCCTCGAGGACGTGATCCGCGAGCACCCCGTCCTCCTCAACCGGGCGCCCACGCTGCACCGCCTGGGCATCCAGGCCTTCGAGCCGGTCCTCATCGAGGGGAAGGCGATCCAGCTGCACCCGCTCGTCTGCGCGGCGTTCAACGCCGACTTCGACGGCGACCAGATGGCCGTGCACGTGCCCATCTCGCTCGAGGCGCAGATGGAGGCGAGGACCCTCATGCTCTCCTCGAACAACGTCCTGCACACGGCCCACGGCGAGCCCGTGATCGTGCCCTCGCAGGACATCGTGCTGGGCCTGTACTACGCGACCCGCGAGCGGGTGAACGCCCGCGGCGAGGGCTCGCTCTTCACCAACGTGGCCGAAGTGAGCCGCGCGTACGAGTCCGGCGGGGTCGAGCTGCACGCCAAGATCACGGTGCGCATCCGCGAGTTCCGGCGCGAGGAGTCCGGCGAGTTCACGGAAGTCCTCCTGCGCCACGAGACGACCGTCGGCCGGGCCCTCCTGTCGGAGATCCTGCCCGCGGGGCTGCCGTTCACGGTGATCAACAAGCCGCTCAAGAAGAAGGAGATCTCGAAGCTGATCAACGAGGCCTTCCGCCGCTGCGGCATCCGCGAGACGGTGATCTTCGCCGACAAGCTCATGTACACGGGCTTCGGCTACGCCACGCGCGCGGGCCTGTCGATCTGCGTCGACGACCTGCTGATCCCGCCCCAGAAGAAGACGATCATCGACGAGTCGGAGAAGGAAGTTAAGGAGATCGAGCGCCAGTACACCTCGGGCCTCGTGACCCAGGGCGAGCGCTACAACAAGGTGGTGGACATCTGGGGCCGCGCCGGCGACCAGATCGCCAAGGCGATGATGGAGCAGCTCGGAACCGAGCGCGTCATCGACCGCAAGGGCAAGGAGATCTCGCAGGAGTCCTTCAACGCCATCTACATGATGGCCGACTCCGGCGCGCGCGGCTCGGCGGCGCAGATCCGCCAGCTCGCCGGCATGCGCGGCCTCATGGCCAAGCCGGACGGCTCGATCATCGAGACGCCCATCACGGCGAACTTCCGCGAGGGCCTGAACGTCCTGCAGTACTTCATCTCGACGCACGGCGCGCGCAAGGGCCTGGCGGACACGGCGCTCACGACCGCCAACTCCGGCTACCTCACCCGCCGCCTCGTCGACGTGACGCAGGACCTCGTGGTGATCGAGGACGACTGCGGCACCGTGCAGGGCATGGCCATGAAGGCCCTCGTCGAAGGCGGCGAGGTGGTCGAGGCGCTGCGCGAGCGCATCCTCGGGCGCGTGACCGCGACGGAAGTCGTGCATCCCGAGTCGCAGCAGGTGGTGATCGACGCCGGCTCGCTCCTCGACGAGGCCGGGGTCGAGCGCATCGAGTCGCTCGGCATCGACGAGGTCAAGGTCCGCACGCCCCTCACCTGCGACACCCGCTACGGCCTGTGCGCGAAGTGCTACGGGCGCGACCTGGGCCGCGGCTCGCTCGTGAACGTCGGCGAGGCGGTGGGCGTCATCGCCGCGCAGTCGATCGGGGAACCGGGCACGCAGCTCACGATGCGCACCTTCCACATCGGCGGCGCGGCATCCCGCGCGGCGGTCGCGAGCTCGGTCGAGGCGAAGTCCAACGGCATCGTGCGCTTCGCGCCGACGATGCGCTACGTGACCAACGCCCGCGACGAGCAGGTCGCGATCTCGCGCAACGGCGAGGTCATCATCGCCGACGACAGCGGGCGCGAGCGCGAGCGCCACAAGGTGCCCTATGGCGCCACGCTCGCGGTCCGCGACGGCACGAAGACCAAGGCCGGCCAGACCCTGGCGACGTGGGACCCGCTCACCCGCCCGATCATCACGGAGTACGCGGGGGAAGTCCGCTTCGAGAACGTCGAGGAGGGCGTCACCGTCGCCAAGCAGATCGACGAGACCACGGGCCTTTCGAGCCTGGTCGTGATCGACCCGAAGCGCAAGGCGGGCGCGGCGGCCAAGGGCCTTCGCCCGGCCGTGAAGCTGATGAACGAGAAGGGCAAGGAGGTCAAGCTCGCCGGAAGCGACACGCCGGTGAACTACACCTTCCAGATCGGCGCGATCATCACCGTGAAGAACGGGCAGCAGCTCGCCGTCGGCGACGTGCTCGCGCGCATCCCGCAGGAGTCGTCGAAGACCCGCGACATCACGGGCGGCCTGCCGCGCGTGGCCGAGCTCTTCGAGGCGAGGAGCCCCAAGGACGCGGGCCTGCTCGCGGAAGTCACGGGCACCGTCTCCTTCGGCAAGGACACCAAGGGCAAGCAGCGCCTCATCATCACCGACTTCGACGGGGCTGCCCACGAGTACCTGATCCCGAAGGACAAGCACATCTCGGTGCACGACGGCCAGGTCGTCAACAAGGGCGAGATGATCGTCGACGGCCCGGCGGACCCGCACGACATCCTGCGCCTGCAGGGCATGGAGGCGCTGGCACGCTACATCATCGACGAGGTGCAGGACGTCTACCGCCTCCAGGGCGTTAAGATCAACGACAAGCACATCGAGGTGATCGTGCGCCAGATGCTCCGGCGCGTGCAGATCGCCGCCCCGGGCGAGAGCCGCTTCATCACCGGCGAGCAGGTCGAGCGGGCGGAGGTGCTGTCGGAGAACGACCGCGTCCGGGCCGCGGGCAAGATGCCCGCGACCTTCGACTACATGCTCCTGGGCATCACCAAGGCATCCCTGTCGACCGACTCGTTCATCTCGGCGGCCTCCTTCCAGGAGACCACCCGGGTGCTCACCGAGGCGGCCATCATGGGCAAGAAGGACGACCTGCGCGGCCTCAAGGAGAACGTCATCGTCGGCCGGCTCATCCCGGCCGGTACGGGCCTCGCCTACCACCTCCTGCGGCGCAAGGACGCCGCGGCGGAGGCGGGCGGGGGGGCCACGTTCGGCTTCTCCCTGGACGAGTCCGATGTCGGCAGCGAGCAGGTTGCTTGACTGGAATGACCTAAACCCCTAAACTTGAGAGCTTTTTTCCGGCGCCTATTTCCCTTTGGGGGCGCCGGAAGCGGCGCTCCCGTGGAGGGGGCCCGCCATACCACTGGACGAAAAACATGCCCACGATCAATCAGTTGCTTCGCAAGCCGCGCCAGAAAGCCGTCACCAAGAGCAAGGTGCCCGCGCTCGGCGGAAGCCCCCAGAAGCGGGGGGTTTGCACCCGCGTGTACACCACGACCCCCAAGAAGCCGAACTCGGCCCTGCGGAAGGTCGCCAAGGTGCGCCTCACCAACGGCTACGAAGTGATCAGCTACATCGGCGGCGAGGGGCACAACCTCCAGGAGCACTCGGTCGTGCTGATCCGCGGCGGCCGCGTGAAGGACCTGCCGGGCGTGCGCTACCACATGGTTCGCGGCAGCCTCGACACCGCGGGCGTGAAGGACCGCAAGCAGTCGCGCTCGAAGTACGGCGCCAAACGGCCCAAGGCCGCTTGATCCACATTCACTGAACGGATAGAGACCTATGCCCCGCCGCAGAGAAGTCCCGAAGCGCGAGATCCTGCCGGATCCCAAGTTCAAGAGCGAGGAAGTCGCCAAGTTCATCAACGTGCTCATGACGCGCGGCAAGAAGAGCGTGGCCGAGCGGATCATGTACGGCGCGCTCGACCAGATCCAGAAGAAGTCGGGCAAGGATCCTTTCGAGGTCTTCGGCGCGGCGATCAACAACGTGAAGCCCATGGTCGAGGTGAAGAGCCGTCGCGTGGGCGGCGCGAACTACCAGGTTCCCGTGGAAGTCCGCCCCATCCGCCGCACGGCGCTCGCCATGCGCTGGCTGCGGGAGGCCGCCCGCAAGCGCGGCGAGAAGAGCATGGGCCAGCGGCTGGCCAACGAGCTGCTCGAGGCCGCCGAAGGCCGCGGCGGCGCGGTCAAGAAGCGCGAGGAAGTCCACCGCATGGCCGAGGCCAACAAGGCGTTCGCCCACTACCGGTTCTAGACGACGAAACCCGCCCCCGACCACGAGTCGGGCGGCATCGAGACAGCAGAAAGCACACCGTGGCCCGCAAGACACCCATCGACCGCTACCGCAACATCGGTATCTCGGCGCACATCGACGCCGGCAAGACCACGACCACGGAGCGCATCCTCTTCTACACCGGCGTGTCCCACAAGCTGGGCGAGGTCCACGACGGCGCGGCGGTGATGGACTGGATGGAGCAGGAGCGCGAGCGCGGGATCACGATCACCTCCGCCGCCACGACCTGCTTCTGGAAGGGGATGGACAACCAGTTCCCCGAGCACCGCGTGAACATCATCGACACGCCCGGCCACGTCGACTTCACCATCGAGGTGGAGCGCTCGATGCGCGTGCTCGACGGCGCGTGCATGGTCTACTGCGCCGTGGGCGGCGTGCAGCCGCAGTCGGAGACGGTGTGGCGCCAGGCCAACAAGTACGGCGTGCCCCGCCTCGCGTTCGTGAACAAGATGGACCGCACCGGCGCCAACTTCTTCAAGGTCTACGACCAGATGAAGTCGCGCCTCAAGGCGAACCCGGTCCCGATCCAGGTTCCGATCGGCGCCGAGGAGAAGTTCGAGGGCGTCGTCGACCTGATCCGCATGAAGGCGCTCTACTGGGACGAGGCGTCCCAGGGCATGAAATTCGAGCTTCGCGAGATCCCGGCAGAGGTCCTCGACACGGCGAAGGAGTGGCACGAGAAGCTGGTCGAGAGTGCCGCCGAGGCGAACGAGGAGCTCATGAACAAGTACCTCGAGACGGGCGAGCTCTCGATCGAGGAGATCAAGAAGGGCATCCGCGCGCGCACCATCGCGAGCGAGATCGTGCCGATGATGTGCGGCTCGGCCTTCAAGAACAAGGGCGTGCAGGCGATGCTGGACGCCGTCATCGAGTTCATGCCCGCCCCGACCGACATCCCGCCCGTCACCGGCGAGCTGGAGAACGGCGGCGAGACTTCGCGCCGGGCCGCCGACGACGAGCCCTTTTCCGGGCTCGCGTTCAAGATCATGACCGACCCGTTCGTGGGCCAGCTCATCTTCTTCCGCGTCTACTCCGGCATCGTGAATTCCGGCGACACGATCTACAACCCGATCAAGTTCAAGAAGGAGCGCCTCGGCCGCATCCTGCAGATGCACGCCAACCAGCGCGAGGAGATCAAGGAAGTGCGCGCCGGCGACATCGCGGCGGCCGTGGGCCTTCGCGAGGCGACGACCGGCGACACGCTCTGCCACCCGGACCACATCATCATCCTGGAGCGCATGGTCTTCCCGGAGCCGGTGATCTCCCAGGCCGTGGAGCCCAAGACCAAGGCCGACCAGGAGAAGATGGGCATCGCCCTCAACCGCCTGGCCCAGGAAGACCCGTCGTTCCGCGTCCGCACCGACGAGGAGAGCGGCCAGACGATCATCGCCGGCATGGGCGAGCTGCACCTCGAGATCATCGTCGACCGCATGCGGCGCGAGTTCGGCGTCGAGGCGAGCGTGGGCAAGCCCCAGGTCGCCTACCGCGAGACGATCCGCAAGCCGGTCGCGGAAGTCGAGGGCAAGTTCATCAAGCAGTCGGGCGGCCGCGGGCAGTACGGCCACGTGGTGCTCAAGGTGGAGCCGCAGGAACCCGGCAAGGGCTTCGAGTTCGTCGACGCCATCAAGGGCGGCGCGGTTCCGCGCGAGTACATCCCGGCGGTCGAGAAGGGCCTGCGCGAGACGCTCCCGAACGGCGTGCTGGCGGGGTACCCGGTCGTCGACGTGAAGGTGACGCTGTTCTACGGCTCGTACCACGAGGTCGACTCGAACGAGAACGCGTTCAAGATGGCCGCCTCCATCGGCTTCAAGGAAGGCATGCGCCGGGCGAGCCCGGTGCTCCTGGAGCCGATCATGGCGGTCGAGGTCGAGACGCCGGAGGACTACGCCGGCAACGTCATGGGCGACCTTGCGTCCCGCCGCGGCCACCTGCAGGGAATGGACGACATGCCTGGCGGCGGCAAGGTGATCAAGGCCGAGGTGCCCCTGTCGGAGATGTTCGGCTATTCCACCACGCTTCGCTCCGCGACCCAGGGCCGCGCGACGTACACGATGGAATTCAAGCACTACTCCGAGGCGCCCAAGAACGTCGCCGAAGCGATCATCAACCAAAAAGCTGCAGCCTGATATTCACGAGGAACTGAAATGGCAAAGGGCAAGTTTGAGCGGACGAAGCCGCACGTGAACGTGGGGACGATCGGCCACGTGGACCACGGTAAGACGACGCTGACGGCGGCGATCACCTCGGTGCTTTC
>Ga0265297_10005024_pt1 | contig 20757 bp, 28 predicted proteins | sample Munlanlwell13791_FD_192502 | JGI IMG/M metagenome (GOLD analysis project Ga0265297, IMG submission 192502) | Leachate microbial communities from a municipal landfill in Southern Ontario, Canada - Leachate well 137-91 | ecosystem: Engineered > Solid waste > Landfill > Unclassified | place...
CCACGTCAGGAACGCTGCCATCGGAATAGCGCGAACCCGAACAGAGAGTAATATTTCGGGCATCCAAGTGTTGACCGGTTGCCATAAAATATCCTAACTCCAGTAAGAGACGTTCCAATAAGGTGATGCCCTTGTGGTTTTGTTCTTTAAGCTGGTCGGCTGAGAGATTCTTGTTTTCCTCGTCGGCCTCAACCTTTCGCGCAAAACCGATGGCGTAACTGCCGTCGCGATTTGGGTCGCGGTCGTTTTCCGTAACAGCTTTGTCCAAATCGTTGGCGTAGAGATAAAACGCTACGTCGCGACTCTTCAGTGCTTCCACAACCTTGTTGCAAGTAACGCCCTTGACAACAGGAATGGTCCACAGACTTTTGTCTGCGTTGAAATCGGCTTGCGTTTTGGCAAACTCGTCATACTCGGCAGTCATGCCAAGAAACTCGTAAACCTTCCGCCAATTGATATCAACAAGATAATCAAATGGGTTGCGATGGTTCAGCATCTCCCGCAAATTGAAAAGAGATAAACTCCCATCATCAATCTGCCGAAAAAAATCTTTGAGCAAGCCAGACAACTCCGACATGCTTCCGACAATTGCCTTAGCCATTGCCAGTTCTCCTAAAAATAAAGGTGCAAATTGAGCAAAACACATGCTTTACCCTACTATTTAATTATACACCTTATACAAATTTATGTCAAGCCTTTTACATTTTTAAAATTTCAACTCTATATTAATTCCCTTTTGAGACTTTGGCGATTTTGTTACCCAAAATGGCCAAAAATTAACCTTAAACTTTTCAACAGAATCTGTTAAATTACTATTAATTACTTCGCTAATCTGGCTGCCGGTTTTTCCTGTTAACAAAAGCGCTAAAGAATTTTTGTTTATATTTTTGTAAACTCCGGAAGAAAAGCTAACATCAAGGCTCATTTTTCCGTCGCTTATATCCACTGTTTTTAAAGTGTAATTTGACGTGAGACTACTTTCTAAAATAGTCTGCTCATCTGTCATTTGAGAAATTATATAGTCTTTTACAAATTTATCCAAATCAGATTTTTTAAATGCCAATCCGCTTGCCTTAACCGTTGCTTCATAATTAAACTTTTCAATAATTGTGCCAACTTTTGTTGCTGTTGCAGAGTTTGTAGTTATGTATGAGACTGCGTCGTCTAGCAATACATAATCTGCATCAAGCTGATTTTTTAGCTCTTCAATGGCATTTTGAGAAATCTTTTTAACCAAAGCATCTTTAGCTTGGGAAATGTCGTCATCGGTTACCTTTTTAACATCTCCGGTATATCCGCCAGCCATAGCTTCGGTAGAAACTGCGTAAATACTATAATAATAAGCAGTGCCGGACAACTTTGGTACTGAAAAATTTGCAGGCCCAACATTATAGCTGTCACCGCCTTCTGCTGCCTCAACCTTAACCTTTACAGATCCAGGTTTTGATTTAGTTCCGCCAGGAATTGTAATTTTTGCCAGAGTTTTAAAATATTTTCCGGAATCGGATAAAAAATGCGTTCCTGTTTTTAAACTTAACGATGCCGAGGTGTTATAAACCGTAATTGTTCCCGTTGCCTTACCCTCGTCTGAAGCATTCCCTGTTGCTAAAAATTCCTGGCTATCTGTTTTTTCAATTTCTAAATATTTGGCTGGGATAATGCTTCCTGATAAATTAATGGTTTCAGCTGATTTATTGGCCTCAATTGTTTGGTTATAGCTTAAAGTTTCAACTTTTGGCCAAATTTCTATGTTTGCTTTTTGCAATTTAAAATATAAAAATCCGCATAATAAAACTAGAACACCTGCGGTTGCAATTGAAAATATTTTCCAAGAAAAATGTTTTTCTTTTTTATGACGGCTAAGACGGGCAACACTGGCTTTCTTTTTTTTGTTTGTACCCAAAAATTCCTTTATATCATTTTCTGTCTTGCGAGCCACTCTTGGTGGCTTAATGTCATAGATTTTCTTGGCCATATTCTATATATTTTTAATTTGAAATTTAAAATTTTAAATCAATCATTAAAAATTAAAAATTCAAAGCATCAAGCTCCAAATAAATCCCAATTACCAAAATCCAAAATATAAAACACATTTTGAATTTTGATATTTGGATTTAAGATTTATTTGGTATTTGTAATTTTGAATTTGGTATTTAGAAGAATTGATTAAAATTAAAAATTTATTCGAGTATTGCCTTAGGCCATACTGCAAGATTAAAATCATCTTTAGAAGTCAAAAAATGAGATGAGTTCAAGTTGTGACGAGGAGGTTGTATCCTCTGGGATACGCCGACGAAGTCGCAACGTAGGAATCAGCCATTTTTTGACTTCCCGAAGGGCGGGGCTGGAGTTCAAACTTTGCTTTGCAAAGTTTGCCTCCTCGAATTAGGATAATCTTCATCGTTGTCCCGATTTCTTCAGAATCGAGGATCCTCGACAGCTTCGCTGTCGGGACTCGTCGCAAACAATGCGCATAGGCATTAGGTTTGCTCCTCGCGCCTTGAATATTATCCTAATTCGCTCCGCTAAAATGATTCTAATCTTGCAGTATGGCCTTTATTCTTCTAACTCCGGAAGATGAGCTTTCTTCCTTGAGTATCTTAAAATGTCCTAACACGCCTGTCCTATCAACATGAGGACCGCCGCATATTTCACGGCTTACAATATCATTTCCCTCGCCTATTGTATAAACTTTTACCATTTGCCCATACTTTGATTCAAAAACTCCCATCGCATTCATTTTTTTTGCTTCTTCCAAAGTCACTTCTTGGCAAACAACAGGCAAGTCTTTCTTTATTATATCATTTACAAAATTTTCCACATCCTGGAGTTCTCCACAGGTCATTTTTTCTTTATATGAAAAATCAAACCTCAATCTTTCAGCAGTTATATTGCTTCCCTTTTGATAAACGTCATCCCCTAAAACTTTTCTAAGCCCTGCCAACATTAAATGAGCTACTGTATGCAGTTTTGTAGTTTGCTCAGAATTATCAGCCAATCCGCCTTTAAACATTCCGGCCGAAGCTGTTCTGGATAATTCCTGGTGTTTCTCCAACTCTTCTCTAAATTCTTCAATATTAACTTCTATTCCCTTTTCCCTGGCAAGCTCGTCGGTTATTTCAATTGGAAATCCATAAGTTTGATATAAATCAAACGCATCTTTTCCAGATATTTTTTCTAACTTTTCAAACTCTTTTAGTCCTTTTTCTAAAGTTAACTCAAATTTTTCTTCTTCTTTTGTTAATTCGTCTATTATAAAATTCTTATTTTTTTCTAATTCAGGATAAGCATTTTTATATTTTTCGATAACAAGTTCGGCAATTTCTTTTGTCCAATCTTTTTTATCAATGCCTAATTTTTTGCCAAATCTTACTGCTCGCCTAATTAATCTTCTTACAATATATCCCTGCCCAACATTGCTTGGAGCAACTCCCCTATTATCTCCAATAATAAAAGTTACTGCTTTCAAGTGGTCAGCTATAATTCTAAAAGATTTTACATCATCTGCATATTTTTTTCCGGATAATTCTTCTATTTTTTCTATAATTGGTAAAAACAAATCCGTTTCATAAACATTTTCTTTTCCATTTAAAACCGCCACTGTTCTTTCAAGCCCCATTCCAGTATCAATATTTTTTTGTTTTGCTTCAACAATCTTGCCTTCTGCGTTTTTTTCGTATTGCATAAAAACGTCATTCCAAATTTCCACCCATCTCTTGTCTTTTGGATTAAAAATTTCCGGAGCCTTTTCGTTATTATCTTTCCAATAAAACATTTCTGTATCTGGTCCGCAAGGTCCAATTTTTCCAGCCGGCCCCCACCAATTATCTTCTTTTGGCAAAAAAGCAATTCTTTCCGATTTTACTCCTAAGTTTTGCCAAATTTTTGCAGCTTCCTCATCTTTTGGGGCATCGAGGTCGCCTTCAAAACAAGTAAAAGCTAGCCTATCCAAAGGAATTTCTAATTCTTCTGTTAAAAATTGAAAGCTAAATTTTATAGCATCTTCTTTTCCATAATCTCCCAACGACCAGTTTCCCAACATCTCAAAAAATGTTAAGTGAGTATCATCACCAACGTCGTCAATATCTCCTGTTCTAATACATTTTTGAGCATCAGCCAGTCTTTTTCCCTCTGGGTGAGTTTGTCCTAGTAAATAAGGTACCAATGGATGCATTCCTGCTGTTGTAAACAAAACTGTAGGGTCGTTTTCCGGAATCAAAGAAGCTGAGGGAATAATTTTATGCCCGTTTTTTTTATAAAAATCTAAAAATTTCTGACGCAATTCAGATGAGTTCATGATTTATATATTTTACCTCAAAAAATAAATTCGCGCAATATAACAAAAAAACCCGCACTTTTAAATTGCACGGGTTATATTCGCCTATTGGCAAAACAATTCTGTTCCTAAAAACTTATTTGGCTTTCTCTATGTCCCACGGCATGATATAAACCATCTTTTCGATAGTTTCGTTAATCTGCCTTTCTACTAGCCTTTTGCCTTTTTTCTTTCCATATCTCTTCTCTATCCTTCTTCGTAATTTGGCAACATTTTCAAACGGCTCGTCAATCTTCATCTTTTTTGCCGTTTTCCGCGTTGCCGTTTTATCTGCCACCTTTTTCTGTTGTCCAGGCTTTTTAGCCATAGCTCGTCCTCCTTTACGGTTAATATTACGATTGAAAGGAACCACACTTATAATAGTGTTAATTTTTCTAGGTGTCAATGTAGTTTGTCTCCAATTTATGTAAAAAAAGGCGCCAATTTCCGATTGAGGAAACTGGCGCATACGTCCTTAATAATAGGACTAGTCCGACTCCGACGTCTGGCTCACCAACTCATCGGTATTTTTTTGCTGACGTTCTGCCTCGCGTTGGCAAGTAATACAGTATGTCGCGTATGGCAGGGCGTATAGCCTAGCCGTAGGAATGGCTTGGCCGCAGCCCTCGCAAACTCCGTACTGGCCTTCGCGCATCCGCTCCAAGGCATACTCAATACGAGTAAGCTCGCGGCTTTCCACTTCGGCAAGTTGCGAATCAATGTCATCTTGAATCGAATTAAGCGCAGCGTCAACCATGTCTCCGGGAGTATCTCCGGGAACGTGTGTCCGAGGCTCTGTAAGAAAAGCTGTTCTTTTAGCCAAATCCCTGCGCAAAGAGTCGCGACGGGCAACAAGAATCTGGCGCATACCCTGAACTACATCAGTGCGATTCATAACTACACTCCTTGTCGTAAAAAAGGTGGATTATCCTTATCCCACTTAATTATGAGATAGAGATGCTTCTATTAGTACTATATTAATTATAGCACCATAATAAACAAATGTCAATGGTTGCTCCGACTAAAAAACCGCTCTCCCCAGCGGCTTTCTATTAGTCTCCGGACGTCGGACGTCCGGAAGTTTTTATTCGGCGGATTTTACTATTTTTATAAATTCATCAGTTTTTAAAGATGCTCCTCCAACCAAAAGTCCGCTATAGCCCGCTTCTTTAATATATGCCCCCGAATTTTCCGATTTTACGCTTCCTCCATATAAGATTCTAACTTCTGCTGGAATATTTTTCCTTATAAATTCAAGCGCCTCTTTTGCTTCTGTCGTATCACAATTATTTCCTGTTCCAATCGCCCAAACAGGCTCGTACGCTATCACTAAATTTTCAATTATCAATTTCCAATTTTCAATTTCTTTTAAGCCTATCTTTAATTGGTGTTCCAAAATCTCATTCTTTTTACCGGCATCTCTTTCTTCTGCGGTTTCGCCAATGCAAAAAATAACCTTCAATCCGACCTCTAACGCTTTTTTTATTTTCTTATTTATAATTTCGTCTGTTTCTGCAAAATATTTTCTGCGTTCTGAATGGCCAATAATTACGTATTTAACTCCCAAATCTTTTAACATTGCCGCCGAAATTTCGCCAGTAAAAGCACCTTTATCTTCCCAAAAGCAGTTTTGTGCCCCTAGTTTTATTGCAACGTCCGACGTTGCAATATCAATATGAACGTAGGGAGGACAAACAACCACTTCAGATTTCACATCCCCCACCCCATTCTTTATTCCCTTAAAAATTTCTACTGCTTCTTTTTTTGTGGAAGGATTCATCTTCCAATTTGCTACAATTAAATTTTCCATATTAATAAGCCGTCATTGCGAGTGGCGGGTCGCGAGAAATTCCTGCGAAGCAGGATTTCCCGACCTAAGCGAAGCAATCTCTAGCTCCGAGTTTAGATTGCTTCGTCGCTATACTCCTCGCAATGACAATGCATTTTATTATCTGATTTTACCACATAAAAAAATCCCTGCAAAGTTACAGGGATTTTTAAATTTCAGTTAACACTTTAGGCCCGGATTTTGTGATGGCAATTGTGTGCTCAAAATGAGCCGACAAGCTTCCGTCTCTGGTGGCATATCCATAGCCATCTTTTGCTGTTTTTAAATTAGGGTTACCAATTGTTATCATTGGCTCAATGCAAATAACCATCCCTTCAACAAGTTTTGGTCCGTGTCCCCTTTTTCCAAAGTTTAAAATTTGCGGATCTTCGTGTAATTTTTTTCCAATTCCATGACCACATAATTCTTTTATAATTCCATAGCCTTGATCTTCAACACATCTTTGAATTGTATTTCCAATATCTCCAATTGTATTTCCAACTTTAGCTTTTTTAATTCCTAATCTTAAAGCTTTTTTTGTTGTATTAATCAATCTTCTTGCTTCAAAGGAAACTTCTCCAACTGGAACTGTAATTGCCGAATCAGAATAATAACCTTTATAAATAACTCCTAAGTCCAATCCAACTATATCTCCTTCTCTTAAAATATAGTTTGACGGATAACCATGAACAACAACTTCATTAACTGAAGCACACAACGAATAAGGAAACCCATTATAATTTTTAAATGCAGGCTTTCCTCCCATAGACAAAATCAAAGCTTCTGCAGCATCATTTAATTCCATCGTCGTAACTCCTGGCTTAACTCTTTTTTCCAAATCTTTAATAACAGTTGCCAAGATTTTCCCGCTTTCAGCCATTATTTTAATTTCCTCTTCTGTTTTGATGGTTGTCATAAAAAATTTAACTCCACGGGAACAGTTCCCGTGGAGTTAAAGTAGTTACTGAATTGCCTGATAAACGTCTTTGTGAACGTCTGCAACAAATTGTTCTCCGTTTATTTTATTAACTTTTAAACCTGATTTTTCAATAAATTCGGCTACGGGATAAGTTTGTTCTTTATAAATTTCTATTCTCTTTTTAATTGTTTCTGGATCATCAAGTCCCTTTCTCTTAACTAAATCAGAACCATCCAATGGACACTTAGTTAGGCTTTCTGTTTCTGGAGTGAAAAGAATTGAATGTCTGATAAGCTCGCAGATTCTTCTATGTGAATTTCTGAAAATTGTAGTTTCAGCTGAAATTTCAAGCATTACAAACCTAATATTTTCTTGTCCATATAATTCCTTGAAAAGAGGTATTTCTTTCTCGGCTTCGTAGACTGTTCTTGGAGAACCAGAAAAAATAATAGATTTTCCGTCTTTTGCCAACTCTTTTATTTTTTCAACCATCCAATAAACTACTAATGGTGGGCTGTTTAAAAGTCCCGACTCCCATCTTGTCCTTTCATCTTCTATTTTATAAGTTTGACCTTCAATTTCGTAAACTTTCCCTGCCTCGTCGTTTTTTATGTGAAACTCTATAATCTTGCTTGACTCAAAGTGATAATAACCTGTTTTTTCTGCTAAAATTTCGGCCTGAGTTCCTTTGCCAGCTCCTGGCTGGCCAAATAACATCACGATTTGTTTGTCCATTTAATTAAAAATAAATTGAAAATTGATAATTAATAATTTACTAGAATGTATCGTATTCTCTCATTTGAAGCTGAGAGTTTATTTGTCTTACTGTTTCCAAAACTACGCTTACGATAATCAAAAGTGATGTTCCTCCAACTAAGAAAGAAAATCCCGTAATACCTGTTACACCAGCCACAATTGATGGCAAAACGGCGATTAGTCCTAAAAACATAGCTCCTGTAAACAAAACCCTATTTAAGATATGTTTCATAAAGTCAGCTGTTGATTTTCCAGGTCTTACGCCGGGAATAAATCCTCCCATTCTTTGCAGATTTTCCGAAATAGCTTTTGGATCAAACGTAACTGCTGTATAAAAATATGTGAACAAAACAACTAATAAGAAATAGAAAATTCCGTGCACCCATGCGTTGTTAAAAAATACTCCGATACTTGTTGCCATAGTCCCAATGGACCCTGAATATGTTCCAAAATAACTTGCTATCATTGCTGGGAATAAAAGTATGGACATTGCAAAGATAATTGGAATAACTCCGGCTGGGTTAACACTTAATGGCAAGTAGGTTGATACTCCTCCATACATTTTCATACCTCTCATTCTTTTTGCGTAAGAAACCGGAATATTTCTGCGAGCTTCTGTAATAATAACAACCCCAGCTATAATGGCCACAGATAAAGCTATAAACAATATATAAGATGGAATTTTAGAAGCATCCCATACTGCAAATGTCTGAAAAATATTTAATGGCAAAGTTGCCACTATACCAGCGAAAATTAAAAGCGAGATTCCGTTTCCCATTCCTTGTTCAGAAATAATTTCACCAATCCACATCAAAAACATAGCTCCTGCTGTGATTGTTATAATTGAGCTTATCATCACTGGCAAAGAAAGCCCTGTAATCATTCCCTGGTTTTTAAAAACCATAAGCATCCCATAGCCTTCAAAAGCAGACAATGGAATTGCTGCTAATCTTGCATATTGATTAAATTTCTGTCTTCCTGCTTCACCTTCTTCTTTATACAATTTTTCTAAGGCAGGGAAAATCATTGTTAACAACTGTAAAATAATTGTTGCTGTGATATAAGGCCCAAGTCCAAGCAAAACAACCGAAAAGTTGCTCATAGCACCTCCGGTAAAAATATTCATCAAGCCAAAAGCCTGATTTTGTTCAAACATCTGTTTTAAGTTTTCTGTTCCAATACCTGGTATTGGTATGTTTGCTGCAACACGAAATACAATGAATAAAAAAATTACAAAGAGAAACTTGTTTCTTAATTCTTTATTCTTGAGGAGAAATGTTATTTTTTCGTACCACATTTGCTAAATCCCAAGCTTCAAATCCCAAATCCCAAAATTTTTGGTCATTGGAGTTTGGTCATTGGGGTTTTATTTTATATTGCCTCCGGCTTTTTCAACTGCTTCTTTCGCAGATTTTGAGAGCTTGCATTTTTCAACTACAATCTTTTTTGTAAACTTTCCTGTGCCTAAAATCTTAACTTTTGGAGTCTTTCCTTTTATCATACGGATAATTCCCTTTTTAATCAAATTTTCAGGATTGACAATTTCCCCATCTTTAACGTTTTTTTCTAAAACATCAAGATTTACAACAACTGTATCTTCAGGCATCTCAAATCTTCTGTATCCTTTTAATTTTGGATATCTCTTGATTAATTCTCTAATCATTGGCACCATTTTTCTGCCGGCTCTTGAAGTTTGTCCTTTCATTCCTTTTCCTGAGTATGTCCCCTTTCTGCCACCCCTACCAATTCTTTTTTTTGCCTTGGTTTTATGTTTTGGTTTTAATTCGTGTATTTGCATGTTCGGGTAACTGGTAACCAGTAATCGGTAACCAGTAATATTTAATTTGTTTTTATAATTTTTCCTTTTTTACCGGTTACTAGTTACCGGTTACGGATTACTTCTTCGCTTTTAATTGTCTCAATGCTTCCATTGTTGCTCTTGCATTGTTCAATTTATTTTTTGAACCGGAAAGAATTTTTGAAGAAACATTTTTAATTCCGGCTAAGTCGCAAATTAACCTAACGGCTCCTCCTGCAACCAAACCTCTGCCAGTTTTTTGTGGTTTTAACATAATAACAGCAGGTCCTACCTTTGCCTTAACTTCATGAGGAATTGTTCCGTTTACAATTACAACTTCTATCAAATTTTTCTTAGCCTTTCTTGTTGCTTTTTCAATTGCTTGAGAAACGTCTTTACCCTTATCAACTCCAATTCCAATCTTCCCTTTTTTGTTTCCAGCAATAACAACAGCTCTAAATTTCATTCTTTTTCCGCCTCCTGTAACTCTGGTAACCCTGGCTAAATCCAAAAGTTTTGACTCAAATTCGTCTTTAACAACGGCTTTTCCAAATCCGGCTCTGCCAAAACCAGGCCTTCTTGGTTGCCTTGATCCGTCACCTCTTTGCCCTCTAAAACCGTGAGGAGCAGCTGAATCTGTTCCCGTAGGAATAGGCTTAAAACCATCGTTTTTCTTTTCTATGACAACTGCTGGTTTTTCATTATTTAATTGTTTCTTTTCTTCTGTCATATGCTATTTATTTCTTTAATGTATATGACATAAGTGTCGCTTTCGCTCCCTTAGCCATAATTTTTAATTTGATATGTTTTGTGTTTTATTATTTATGTATTAAAATTTAAGTCCGCCCTCTCTGGCTCCATCGGCTACTGCTTTTACCCTACCATGAAAAACGAATCCGGCTCTATCAAAAACAACTGTATCAATTTTATTTTTTAAAGCCTCTACTGCTACTGCTTTTCCAACCTCTTTGGCAATTTCTGCTTTTGCTTTCTTTCCAGCCTTTACATCTTTATCTGAAACAGACAACAAGACTTTTGCATTATCATCGTTTATTAATTGAGCATAGATATGATTTATAGATCTAAAAACACACAGCCTTGGACGATCTTGGGTTCCATGGATTCTTGCTCTAATTTTTGTATGCCTTCTTTGTTTTTTTATTTGTTTTTCTGACATAGCTTTTGATATATGCGACTGCGGTCGCGAAACATATTGAGATAAATGGATATAAATTGCAAATTATCTCAATCGTATCTCTATTTTATTTCTATTGTATATCTATTATTACTTGCTTGATACAACTTTCTTACCTTCTTTTCTTCTAATTTTTTCTCCTTGATATTTAATTCCTTTTCCTTTATAAGGCTCGGCTTTCTTTTGTTTTCTAATAATAGCTGCGGTTTCTCCAACAAGCTGTTTGTCTATTCCGGAAATTGTAATTACGTTTTTTTCAACCAAAAATGTGATTCCTGCTGGCTTTTTAATTTCAACTGGATTTACAAATCCTAAGTTTAAAACTATTTTATCTCCAGCAACAGCTGCTTTAAAACCGACTCCTTCAATTTCTAATTTCTTTTCAAAACCTTTACTTACACCTTCTATCATATTGGCAACTAAAGCTCTGTATAAACCCCACAATCCCCTTCCCTTTTTTGAAAATTCTTTATTCTTAGGCAAAACAAAAACCTTTCCATCGTTTTGCTCGATTTTTATTTCTGGATGAATTTCTTGTTTTAATTCTCCTTTAGGACCTGAAACTTTAATTTCTTTATCAGAAATTTCTATTTTCACTCCTTGGGTTATTTCTATTGGTTTTTTGCCTATTCTGCTCATGAATTTAATTTGCTAATTTTTAATTTTTGGATTCGTACATTCGTACGGATTCGTTATTCGTTAATGTTTCTACCAAACTTGGCAAATGATTTCTCCGCCGAGTTTTTGTTTATGCGCTTCTTTATTCGTCATTAATCCTTTTGATGTTGAAACTACCGATATTCCATATCCACCGTGGACTTTTTTCATTTCTATTACTCTGTCGTAAATTCTTTGACCTGGTTTGGAAACTCTTTTTAATCCTGAAATCACTGGTGCTCCGTTGTCGTATTTCAAAACAATCTTCAAGGCTTTTTGTCCTCCCTTAACAGATTTTTTAACTTCTCCCACAAAACCTTCTTTTGACAAAATCGTTGCGATTTCGTTTTTCAATTTTGAAAGAGGAATCAAAACTTCTGTCTTTTGAACAGCTTGTGCATTCCTTATTTGATTTAACATGTCTGTGATTGGATCTGTCATAATTTTTTGATATAAGCGACTGCTGTCGCGAGATATATTGAGATAAATGGATATAAATTGTAAATTATCTCTATCGTATATCTATTTTATTTCTATTGTATATCTTTTTTTTACCACGAAGATTTCTTTATACCAGGTATTTCTCCCTTATTAGCTAATTCTCTAAAACACATTCTGCAAAGACCAAATGCTCTCATAAATCCGTGTCTTCTCCCGCACTTAAAACAGCGCCTAATTTTTCTGCTAGGAAATTTTGGTTTTTTATTTGCTGCTGCGATTTGTGATGTCTTGGCCATATTCTATATATTTCTTTAATGTTATATGGCATAAGTGTTCCCTTAGCCATCTTCTATTATTTTTTTAATGTAGATGGCATAAGTGTTCCCTTAGCCACTCTATTAATTATTTCTTTTATTTTTTGGTTTCTACTTCTTTCATTGGGAATCCCAATAATTTATATAATTCTAAACCTTCTTCTTTACTTTTTGCGTTTGTTGTAAATGTAACCTGAAATCCGAAAATTGTTTTCTCTTTTTCTGTAAAAATTTCTGGGAAGGAAATATGTTCTTTAAAACCTATGCTTAAGTTTCCTTTTTTATCAATTGATTTTGAATCTAAACCCTTAAAGTCGCGTGATCTTGGCAATGATAAATAAATAAATCTTTCTATAAAATCCCACATTTTCTGCTTTCTCAATGTAACTTTTGCTGCAATTTCTAAATTTTCTCTCAATTTAAATCCTGCAATTGATTTTTTAGATTTTGTTAAGGTTGGCTTTTGTCCTGCAATCAAAGTTAAATCTTGAACAATAAGATTTTGTATTTTTTCTCTTTCACCTGAAGTTTTTCCGGCAATACTTTTGCCAAAACAGCTGTTTATAACAACTTTTTTTATGGCAGGGGCTGCCATTTTGTTCTTATATCCAAACTTCTTCTGCATCTGTGCTACCACCTCTTTTTGATATTTTTGTTGTAATTTTTCCATTTTTATATGTCTTGATTACACTTTTTGCAAATTCTTTTTTTAATATCTTTTTTCCCGATGGCTTTGCCATCGTGGATCCTCGATTCTGTCGGGACCAATTTATATCCAACTCTTGTGGCCTTTCCACATTTTGAACAAATAACTTTAACGTTGGAAACGTCTATTGTTGCTGGTATTTGTACAATCTGTCCTTTTTCACCTTGTTTTTTTGGTCTTACGTGTTTTTTCTTTAAGTTAATCCCTTCAACCAAAATCTTTGCTTCTTTTGGAAGAGATTTTAATATCTTTGCTGTCCTGCCTTTGTCTTTACCTGCTATTATTAAAACTGTATCGCCTTTTTTAACTTTCATTTGTTTTAAATTCTAATTTCTATTTTCTAATTTCTATTTTCTAAAGTAATTCCGATGCCATCATGGCAATTTTATCAAAACCTTTTTCTTTTAATTCTTTTGCTGTCGGGCCTAAAACTCTGCTTCCTTTAGGTAATTTTCCATCTCCTAAAATCACTGCTGCGTTATCGTCAAATCTGATATAAGATCCATCGGCTCTTTTAAATTCTTTGTGTTGTCTTATAATAACGGCTTTTACTTTGTCGTGTTTTTTAACTAATTTTCTTGGATCTGCTTTTTTTACTGCAGCCACAACAATATCTCCCAATTGAGCATATCTTCTGCGTGTTCCTCCTGGCACATTGATAACTTGAATTATCCTTGCTCCAGAATTGTCGGCAACTTTTAACATTGATCTTGGCTGTATCATAGCGAAAATTTCTAATTACTAATTTCTAATTTACAATGAATTTTCAATGCTCTAATTTCTAAATTCGTATTTGAAAATTAGTTATTTGAAAATTTAATGAAAATTTAAAATTGAAAATTGAAAATTATATTTTTTGTATTACTTTCCATTTTTTATCCTTGGAAATTGGTGTTGTTTCTTCTATAACTACTTTATCACCCATTTTATATTCTTTATTTTCGTCATGGGCCTTATATTTTTTGTGGATTTTAAATCTTCTCTTATATTTTGGGTGCTCCTTTACTCTTTCTACTTCAACAACAACTGTTTTTTGCATCTTGTCGGAGACCACAATTCCTTGTAATGTTTTCTTTGTCATGGCTTTTTAGAATTTAGAATCTAGAATATTTGTTTTAATTAATTCTCTTCTGATTCTATTTTCTACTTTCTATTTACTATTTTCTCTTAGTATGGTTAATATTCTTGCGACCTCCTTTCTGGCGTGGCTTATCTCTTTAGTATTTTTCAGCTTGTTAGAAGAAAATTTAAATCTAAGGTCGCTCAACTTTTTTTGCAAGTCGTGAACTGTCTTTTGTAACTCCTTTTTATCTTTTTTTCTTAAATCTGCTGTTTTCATAATTTAAATTTATGTTTTCTATATGCTTTCCTTTTTAACAAATTTTGTTGCGATAGGCAATTTTCTTGCTGCTCCCTCCAAAGCTTCTTTTGCTATTTCTTCTTTTAATCCATCTATTTCAAAAATCATTCTTCCTGGTTTAATTGCAAAAACATAATGATCAACTCCACCCTTTCCGCAACCCATTCCAACTTCGGCACCCTTGGCTGTAACTGGCTTATCTGGAAAAACTCTTATCCAAAGCTTTCCTCCTTTCTTCATATATCTTATAATATAACGTCTTGCTGATTCCAATTGTCTTGCCGTGAGCCATTTTCTTCCCATAGACTTCAATCCAAAACTGCCAAAATTAACTTCTGTTGCTCTTGTTTCGACACCTTTCGAATTTCCCTTGTGCCACTTTCTGTGTTTAACTTTTTTGGGCATTAATATCGACATATCTTTGTATAATTTCTAAATTTATAATTTATTACTCGAATTTTTCCCCTTTATAAATCCAAACTTTAATTCCAATTTTTCCGTAAGTACATTGTGCTTCATCTTGTGCATAATCAATGTCTGCTCTAATTGTGTTTCTTGGCATTCTTCCTTGAGACAACCATTCTCTTCTTGCAATTTCAATTCCATTTAATCTTCCGGCAACTTCTAATCTTATTCCCTTGGCTTCCCTGTTTGTCATTGTTCTTTCAATTGTTTTTTTCAAAACTTGCCTAAATGGCATTCTTTTTTCTATTTGTTGAGCAATCATCTGAGCCACTAAAGCTGACGATATCCAGGGATTTTTTACTTCTTTGATTTCTAATTTAATTTCTCTTTTTGAAGTATTGTTCTTTCTTTTCTTGGCAACCTTTTTTTCAATTTCTGTTTTTAAAGTTTCTATTCCGTTTCCGCCTCTTCCAATTATCAAACCAGGTCTTGCTGTTTCAATTATAATATTCAATTTATTGGCTGAATGTTCAATTTCAATGTTTGCAACTGATGCATCTGCTAATTTTTCTCTTAAAAAGTCTTTTATTGCAAAGTCTTCCTCTAAATATTGAGGCATTTTTTTACCATAAAAACCGCGGATATTCCAATCTTCTGTTCCTTTTATTCTAAATGATTTTGGGTGAACTTTGTGTGACATATCAAAACTAATTTTTAATTTTTAATTTTCAATTTTCAATCAATTTTTAATGATTAAATTTTAAAATTATTGCTTTATTATCTTCTTTTTTGTTTTTGTTGCTTTTTTGACTACGCTTATTGATTTTTTGGTCACAGATTTGGCTTCTGCCTTAACTGTTTTTTCTGCTTTTTCGTCTGTTGATTTGTTGCTTGGTGTTACATTTATTTCTGCTAAAACTAATACTATCTGTGATGTTCTTTTTATAATAGGATAAGCTCTTCCTCTGGACATCGGGTGCCATCTTTTCAATTTTGGACCTTCGTCAACCATTATCTTTGAAACAAATAAATTTGATTCATTCAAATGCAAGTCATGTGTGGCCGAGGCTGAAGCTGAATTTAAAAGTTTTAAAACATTTCTTGCTGTTTTGTTCACTGTAAATGAAAGGATGCTCTGGGCTTCTGCCAAGCTTTTTCCCCTAACCAAATCGGCGACTAATCTTACTTTTCTTGGGGCTGTTCTTAAATTTGATAATTTAACCTTGATTTCCATGTTTTTATATAAATTGCTTTAGCAATCTCTACTTTTTAGCTGCTGGTTTTGTTGATTGTTCAACCTTTACTGCTTCTTTTTGTTCTGCTCCGGCTTCAATGGCTTTTTGCATCTTTCCTCCATGTCTTATAAATTTGGTTGTTGCGGAAAATTCTCCCAATTTGTGTCCTACCATATCTTCGGAAACATAAACTGGAACAAATTCTTTCCCATTATGCACTCCAAAGGTGTATCCTACCATTTCAGGTGAAACAGACGAATATCTTGCCCAAGTCTTAATAATCTTTTTTTCGTCTTTTCTAAGACTTAAAACTTTTTGCAATAATTTTTCGTCAATGTATGGACCTTTTTTTGAACTTCTTGACATAATTTCTGATATAATCTGGCTTTTTGCCAGAGATATAAAATAGTAACATGCTCGCTTTCGCTCGCGAGATACAATTGTATCTCAATGTATTTCTACTTTATCTCAATTTATTTCTAATTTTACTTCTTCTTTCTTCTACTAATGATTAATTTACTTGACCATTTTTTCTTATTTCTTGTCTTAACTCCCAATGCTGGCAGTCCCCATGGAGTCTTTGGATGTTTTAATCCAATTGGCTGTCTACCTTCACCTCCTCCGTGTGGATGGTCGCAAGGGTTCATTGCAGAACCTCTGGTAGTTGGTCTTACTCCTTTGTGTCTGTTTGTTCCTGCCTTGCCCATTCTGTAAAATCTGTTTTCAGGATTTGAAACTTGTCCAATTGTAGCAAAGCACTCTCCTTTAAATCTTCTTACTTCTGTTGAAGGCATTTTCAAGTTTATGTGATCTCCATCATGAGCCAAAACCTGAGCTGATGATCCGGCTGATCTAACAATCTTTCCGCCTTTGCCTGGCTCTAATTCAACATTATAAACTGCTGTTCCTACCGGAATATTTTTTAATTTGATTCTATTTCCTAAATTTAATGCGGCTGATTCGGCAAAAATAATTTCGTCTCCGATTTTCATTTTATCTGGAGCTATAATATATTGTATTTGCTTGTTATCTTTATATTCAATCAAAGCAATAAAAGCTGTTCTGTTTGGATCATACTCTAATGCTGTAACTATAGCTGGAGAGTCTATTCTTGTTTGTGAAAATTCAATAACTCTATAAAGTTTTTTAACTCCACCTCCTTTGTGTCTTGTTGTAATTCTTCCTGTTGAAGCGGATCTGCCATTGCTTCTTTTTATGTATTTTAAAAGACTTTTCTCTGGCCCTTTTTTAGAAAGCTGAGAGAAATCTATCCCTGACATTCCCCTTCTGGCTGGTGTTGTTGGTTTATATAGTTTCATGCGAATTTCTAATTTCTAATTTTTAATTTCTATTAAATTTACGATTAACTAATTTCTAATTATTTGAAAATTTAATGAAAATTAGAAATTGAAAATTGAAAATTATTATAGTATCTCTATCTTTTGACCTTCTTTAATTTTAACAATTGCCTTTGTCATTTCTTTTCTCCATCCTTGCACTTTGCCCATTCTTCTCTTTTTTGGCGGAATTGTTACCATGTTAACTGATAAAACATTTACTCCGTATATTCCTTCTATTGATTTTTTTATTTCTGTTTTATTAAAATTTGGTAAAACTTCGAAAACGTATTGATTTTTTTCTGCTAAATAAGTAGCTTTTTCTGAAATATGAGGCTTTCTAATCACTTCATAAGAAAAACCTGCTGCTTTCTTTCCGCCAGCCGGGTAATTTTTAACTGATGGTTTTACGGATTCAACTTTCTCTGTTTTGTTTTCTGCCTTTTTTTCAGCTGAAACCTTTACGGGCTTTTCTGCCTTTTTGGTTATCTTTTTTGCTTCCTTTGTTTTCTGACTGTCCTCTTTTGTTTTTAAAAAGTCTAATATAGCCATCTAACGAATTTTAAATTTTAAATTTTAAATTTTAAATTAATTTTCAAATTATAAATTTTAAATTTTAAATTTACTTGGTGAATGTTTTTTCTATTGTTTTAATGCTATCTTTTGTTATTAACAAGTATTTGCTATTCAATAAGTCTAATACGTTTAAGTTTCTTGCGTCTTCGATTGATGTTTTTTTAATATTTCTGGCTGCCAAAACTATCTTTTTGTCGTAATTTGGCAAAGCAATCAAAGTTCTTTGGTCTTTGCATGGCAATTTTTTTAATGATACTGCCATCTCTTTTGTTTTTCCTTTTTCCAATTCAATTTTATCTAAAATGACCAATTCGTTGGCTTTTGCCTTTTCTGAAAGAACCATTAACAATGCCTTTCTTCTCATTTTTACAGGAACAGCCTTTTCATAATTTTTTTCATTTCTTGGGCCAAAAGTGATTCCTCCTCCTCTCCAGATTGGCGAACGGTTTGATCCAACTCTTGCTCTGCCTGTGCCTTTTTGTCTCCATGGTTTTTTACCGCCACCTCTTACTTCTGCTCTATTTTTTGTGTGAGCACAATTTTGCCTTTGGTTTGATGACATAGACACCATAATTTGGTGAACTAAATCTGCGTTGAATTCAACTTCAAAAATTTCCTTTGGCAAGGTAATATCTCCAACTTCTTTTCCTTCTTGATTGTAAACTGTAATTTTCATGGTATAAATTAACCTCTGATTTCAAGTAAGGCTCCTGTGCGACCAGGTACTGCGCCCTTGATTATTAATAAATTATTTTCCAAATCTACTTTCATTATTTTTAAATTTTTAACAGAAACTCTGTCATATCCCATTCTTCCAGGCATTTTTCTTCCTTTCATAACGTGTTGAGGAAATCTTGTACCAACCGAACCAATTGTTCTGTGTTCGTGTTTAACTCCGTGGGTTGCAATTCTTCCGTGGAATCCGTGTTTTTTTACACCTCCCTGAAATCCTTTTCCCTTTGACATAGCGGAAACTTTTACCTTGTCCCCTTCTTTAAATAAGGAAACTGTAATTTCTTCTCCAACTTTTGAATCTTCTCCGGAAGTTCTTTCTTCTCTGATAGATTTGTATTCTTTTCCTTTCATTGACTTTGTAATCTTGTTTTTCTTCTCAATCTTTTCAAATCCAATTTGAATTGCCTGGTATCCGTCTTTTTCTGCGGTTTTATTTTGTAAAACATAACAAGGCCCAGCTGACATTAAAGTCACAGGAGTTAAAGTTCCTTTTTCATCAAACATCTGGGACATTCCAACTTTTTTTCCTAAAATGAATTTCATGATTTTATGGATAAAACTAAAATACTAATGAAAAACTGGGCGACTGCCCAGTTAAGGAGCAATGTTGTTATCCTCCGCTTAGGAGGAAAGTTAACAATCGCTTAAATCTAAATTTTAATTTGTAATTTATTATCTTACTATACTTTTTATATAATTGCAAGTGCTGATTAAATCTTTACTGTTATATCTACGCCGGAAGGTAAATTTAGCTCTCTTAATGCTTCTACTATTTCTTGATTTGGATTTAAAATGTCAATAATTCTTTTGTGAACTCTCATCTCAAACTGCTCTCTGGCGTTTTTGTGAACAAAGGATGATCTGTTAACAGTATATTTTAAAATCTCTGTTGGCAAAGGAACTGGTCCTACAACTTGTGCTCCATATCTGTTTGCAATATCAATAATCTGATGAGCTGAATTGTCTATGATTTTGTGGTCATAGGCGCGCAATTTAATGCGAAGCTTGGCCAATTCACCCTTAACTGCTTTGTCCTCTTTTGCAGCTGGCTTAGCAGATGTTGAAGATTTTACTGATTTAACCGCTTTTTTGATTGTTGTCTTTTTTTCTACTACCATTTTATTTAATTTTTATTATTTCCGGATAATTTTTAATTATTATCCACAAATTTATATTAAGTTCCTTGCGGAAAATGAGCACTTGCCCAAAATTAATTGGGCAAGTGTAACACTTTCAACAAAGTTTTTGTTATACAAATACGAATCGTCCTTACTTGATAATCTTTGTTACAACTCCTGCTCCTACTGTTTTTCCACCTTCTCTGATGGCAAATCCTTGTTTTTCTTCCAAGGCCATTGGAGCTATTAACTTAACTGTTAATTGAGCTGTATCTCCAGGCATAACCATCTCTGTTCCTGCAGGCAATGTTACGTCTCCTGTAATATCAGATGTTCTGATGTACAATTGAGGCTTGTATCCTGTGAAAAATGGTGTGTGTCTTCCACCTTCATCTTTGGACAAAACGTAAACTTCTGCTTCAAATTCTGTATGAGGAGTAATTGAACCTGCCTTACACAAAACTTGACCTCTTTCTACGTCTTCTTTCTTTAATCCTCTCAATAAAAGACCTACGTTGTCTCCAGCTTGTCCTTGATCCAATGTTTTTTGGAACATCTCGACTGAAACTACAACTGTCTTTTGTGTTGGTCTGATACCAATAATTTCAATTTCGTCGTTTGGCTTGATAACTCCTCTTTCAATTCTTCCTGTAACAACTGTTCCTCTTCCTTCGATTGAGAAGACATCCTCAACTGCCATAGCAAATGGTTTGTCTAATTCTCTTTTTGGTTCTGGAATATAGTTGTCGCAGGCATCCAATAATTCAATAATTGGCTTTACTGCTGGGTCATCAACTGATGTTGCAGCTAATGCCTTTGTAGCAGAACCTCTTATAATAGGTATTTCGTCTCCTGGGTATTTGTTTTTCTTTAACAATTCTCTGATTTCTGATTCAACTAAGTCCAAAATTTCTGGATCATCAACCATATCACACTTGTTCATAAATACAACCAATGCTGGCAATCCAACTTGGTGAGCCAAAAGAATGTGTTCTCTTGTTTGAGGCATAGGTCCGTCTGGAGCTGATACCAACAAAATTCCTCCATCCATTTGAGCTGCTC
>Ga0265297_10005026_pt1 | contig 20746 bp, 23 predicted proteins | sample Munlanlwell13791_FD_192502 | JGI IMG/M metagenome (GOLD analysis project Ga0265297, IMG submission 192502) | Leachate microbial communities from a municipal landfill in Southern Ontario, Canada - Leachate well 137-91 | ecosystem: Engineered > Solid waste > Landfill > Unclassified | place...
GTCGAGCGCTCCTATGATATTTTAAGCTCGATTATGATGCAGAACGGAACCGTCCTCACCAGCCGAGATTTCCAGGCAGCCACCTTTAATTTAAGCCAGACCGGCGCGGCCGGAGGAACTTTGCCCGGGTCCGAAGCGCTCAAATTTTATCTGCGTTTTTCTAACCCGTCCGATTCGCTCTACACTTGGAACGAGCAAATGCCCAATTCGGTGGACGCATTTATGAACGGACAAGTGGTAATGATCGCCCACTACGCCTCGCTCTATGTGCACCTTATTAACGAAAGGCCCGCGCTGAAAAACGCCATCGAGGTTGCGTCCTTGCCCCAAATTTCCGACAAAGAAAGCATCGCTGGCGGTGATACCCAAAAAGTGGTCGGACAAACCGATATGTTCGCCGCGCCCTCGGCCAAAGGAGATGCCGACCGCCAAACGGCGGCTTGGGTTTTTATTAAATATCTAACCAGCAAAACCGGTTCGAGCGCCTATCTCTCCGCGCTCAAACTGCCCTCGTCGCTCAAGGAGGTTGACAACAAAGCCAAATTTGACGCTTTTGACGAACAGAAAAAAATCGCAGATGCGTGGTATAAGGGCCATAAGGCGATGCAGGTTGACGAGATTTTCATTTCCATGATCGACGACGCTTACAGCGGTCGCAAGTCGGTTGTCGACGCCCTGAATTCCGCCAGCACCGCCACGACTACCATCCTTCAGGCCAGTAATAGTAAATGGAGCGAAAAATAATGGGTGATGTTGACGCGCTTTATGATTTTTTAAAACAGTGGTACTATGGGCTTCTTCTGCCAATTGGAGCAATTTTAGCGGGCATCGTCATTCTAATCGGAGGAATAATGTATTCCGCCTCCGCCGGTGACGCCGCCAAAGTGCAAAAGGCCAAAGAAATTATTTTTGGTGCCATTACGGGGCTGGCGCTTTTAATCTGCGCCGCTTTGATTGTGCGCACCATCACGGGGACATAATGGATCTGCTTTCAAACCCCAGTATTAAGTTAGCCGCCACCATCAATGACATCGATCCGGTCGGAATTAAATTGGATGAGATCGCCAGCCAAATCTTAAACCGCATCCCGTTTTTTTTAGGCGGTCTGGCTCTTTTGGCACTTCTTTACTCCGGTTTTTTATACCTGACGGCCTTCGGCGACGCGGCTAAAATGGAGCAGGCCAAAAAGAACATTTCGTGGACAATTATCGGGATCATTGTCATCGCCTCGACCAGCATTATTATTACAATTATTTTACGCGTTATCGGGTCGAGACCGCTTGAGGGGATTGTATAAATATGGCATCAACAGGATTAGATAATTTATCGGGAGAGTTGGAAAGGGCGGTACAGGGTCCCTCCCAAACACTACCAGATCGGATTAAAGGTGCCTTGGTTGGGTGGATTGAAAATTATGTTTTTGAAATATTGTGGACTGTCCTTATTTTCGTGGTGTTCGCCTTTGTCTTCTACGGTGCCTTTCTCTACTTTACCGCCTACGGGGACGAGAACCGCGCCACGATGGCGAAAAAAACCATCACCTACGCCTTCGTCGGTCTAGCCGTGAGCGCGGCGGCGATGGGGATAGCGATGTATATAAATAACATTCTGGTAAAAAATGATTATGTGCAACCGACGCCCGTGACTGTGCCGACGACGCAACAGCAACCTCCGACAACTAGTGGGGGGTCATCAACTTCTGGCGCAGGTGGAGGAAGCGGAACAAGCACAGGCGGAGGTACGACAATGCAAGGCGGAAGCGCGGACACAACAGGCCAAGGGACAGGCGCATCAAATACAAACAGCGGTCAGACGAGTAGCGGAGGTTCGGATATCAGCAACGCTCCCCAACCGGGTGGATAACTATCACAAAAAAACCCATGAAAATTGCTATTCAAATAGATACATATTTGGACAAGCTACAAAAAACAAATCCCGGGGTTGTAGATCCCCAGAGAGTTTTTGACACGGGTCGCGTCGCCACCCCCGCCACCCCCGAAGCGATTTATTACAATGTTGTCTTATATTTTCTCTACATCTGTGGCTTTGTGGCAGTCTTGGTGCTCATCTACGGCGGTATTCTCTACATCACTTCCGCCGGTGAAGCGGAAAAGTCGGAGCGGGCCAAAAAAACCATCTCCGGCGCCATTATCGGTATCATCGTCATTATGCTTTCTTATAGCACTTATAATTTTATCATCGGACGGCTGTGATGAAAATAAAATCCTTTATCCCCCAGGGTATAATACTGGCCACCATTTTGGCAGGTGCGCTGGTGGCCGCCGGTATCGGCACCGCGTATGTGTTTATCACGCCAACCGGCGAACAATCTCGCCTCACCTACCAAGGCGACCTCTGGTGCGTGACCAATTACATTGAACAAGAACCGACTGAATATCTTCGAGATGGCAGGCCGCGCAAGGATGCCAAGCTCGACGGCCAAATCACCTTGGTAAGAAAACAGCAGGTTTCGGCCTCGAGCAAAGCCGAGGCGGAGCAGAAAGCAACCAGCCCCTCCTTTCAGCCCGCGGACAAAGAAGCGCTTCGCCAAGCTCTGGAGAAAGGCGACAGCAGTTACTACACCACTCATTTTAATCCCACCGCCACCACTCCCGGTCCGTGTCTTGGAAGCGGCTATAACGACGGTTTGGCCGGCAAATGGGTCAACGACGGGATAAACGAAGAGTGTTTTGAAATGCCTTCCGGCTCGGGCAGTCCTTCTGATATTTATAATTCCAAGGCCTTTACCGCCGCGCAAATTAATAATTATCTTAATGCCAAAAACCCCAACAGCCCCCTTGCCGGCATGGGGCAGACATTTGTCGATGCTGGCTTAAAATATGGAGTTAATCCGGGGTTTCTACTCGGAATCGCCAATGCCGAAAGCTCTTTGGGATTGCAGTGCAAGCAAGCTGGCAATTTGCAAAATGGCACCAATAACGCCTTTGGACTCACGGCGGGCAGTCAAACCAAATTCCAGCGTTTTGCTTCATACGAAGAAGGAATTATGGCCGCCGCACGCAACGCCGTTTCGAGTCACTATAAAAATCTTGATGGCACAATCAGGGAATTTCGGCTTAAGTGGTGTGGCTATGAGGCGGAAAACAGGGAAAGCGAAAATGGGACAAAACTGTCTGACGGATCGGTCATAAAATACGAATGCAAAAATCAGTCGTCTGATTGGGAGACGGAAGTAAAAGTGGTGATGCAGGCCCTGTCTTCGTATGGCAGTTCTACTTCGAGCACAAATAATAGTTTGCCGGCCAAACCCATACCCAAAAAGAACCGGCCTGACTACTGCCCCGACGAGCCGCTGAATTCAGGACCGGTCGGAGGAAACGACCACCAGTTCGACATCGCCCGCCAATATCAGGAGAAGCTGTCGCTCTCTTATTCCAGTGAGGATGATAGTCAAGAAAATCAACACGCCCCGGCCAATCTCGCCGAGGAACTTGAAAAATTTGACCGGTCAAGAAGTTCGGCAGATAAAATATACGACCCCACCGATAGCAGTAACAGTGTCCCTTTGTTCAGACAATCTGACCCAAGATGGGGAGGAGCCAGCTATGGCTGTGGCACTACCATTGCCAAAGCCGGCTGTGGCCCGACTTCAGCCGCAATGGTTTTGCGCCACTATGGTTTTCAGGTTGATCCCCCTACCATCGCAAGATTTTCACTTGAAAACGGTTATCGTGTCTGCAATGCCGGCACTGCCCGAGGATTGTTCGGCGCTTTGGCCAAAAAATACGGGTTAAGCTATGCAGAATATTTAAGCCAGCAAGAAATTATCAACGCCCTTAAAAACGGCCAGCCGGTGGTGGCTTTAATGAGAAATAGCATTTTCACAAGCGGAGGACATTATATTGTCTTAACCGGCGTTCAGGACGGAAGATTTATCATTAATGATCCCGGACCGCGCAAGCTTACTTCCGCTCCGATGTCAACCACCTTCAACTATATGAAAGCGTCGTTTTTGATGTCCGGTTCAAAAAAAGCGCAGGAGTTAAGAAAATTCAAATAAACAAACAAGCAAAGGAAGTTTAATGACAAAAAAAGTAATATACATCATCGCTACGCTATTAGTTTTAATAGTAATTGGTGTTTATTTTTTTAGTGAAAAATCCAATCGAGACGAGATCTTTAATCCAGCCCTCATTTCTCCGCCAAATCTTTACGGGCATCTTCAAATTTCAAGCGGGACAGAGGGTTCTAAGGTAAATGTCGCCTGTACCGAACACGCCTTCACCGCTGACGGAGATTTGCCCGCTACTTTTCGCGTCCCCGTTGGCAAGTACATTGTCACTGTTTATAAAAACGGATATCTCAACTGCACTAAAGAATCCACCGCGACAGAAAATGCAATTCAGCAAATATCCTGTGATCTCGAAAAAGCTGAATACGAACAAATCGAGGGCGGTCCGGTAGATTGATTTTAATAAATGAAAATAAAATCCTTTGTTTTTGAAAACATCATTTACGCCGCCGCGCTCGCGGCGGCGCTGGTCGCTCTCGGCGTCGGGTTCTCTCTCATCCCTTCGACCGGCGAGCAGTCCAAAATCGCCTACGAGGGTGACCTTTGGTGCGTGTCAAACTATATCGAGCAAAGACCGATAGAGTATTTAGAAGACGGCCGGCCCCGCAAAGACGAACGGCTCGACGATCGGGTCGATTGGATCAGAAAAGAGCAAGTCAAAGCCGAGAGTAAGGCGGAAGCCGAAACGGCCGCCACGAGCGAATATTTTCAGCCCTCCACGGCCGACGAACTGCGCGGGTGGCTGGACGCTAATGACAAAGATAATTTTGTCACTCACTTTAACACCGGCGCCACCACTCCCGGGCCGTGTATCGGCTCGGGGTTTGGCAACGGCATGGCCGGCAAATGGGTTAATGACGGGCTAAACGAGGATTGTTTTGGGATATTGGCAAACACTGGAAACTGCGAGGTAAGTAGTGACCCTATTGAGCTTGTCGGCAAAGGAAGTATTGCCATGCCCGCATCTGGAAAGATTGTCCAGGAATCCCACCTCGTGACCAAAGAAGAAGGTTTTCAACCGTCCTCCACGAGCGACCGCATCGAAGATCATTACCGCATTACCCAAGAAGCTATCGGCATGACCTTTTCGCATCGCGACAAATGGACCCCGGCAGAGGGGGGTGGCAATGTCGGCCAAGGCAGCGGTAGTCCGCCCCCCGCCACAGTTGAGCCATGGGTGATGAATATGTATTGGAAAAACAAGCCCGCCGAAGGAATGCGCGTCATCATTACCAATCCTGCCAATGGCAAATCGGTTGTAGCCACCGCTGGATATGAAACTGGGCCGAGCGATAAAACCCCATATCTGCTGGGCGCACAAGAAGAAGTTATGCAGGCCCTGGGAGTAACAACGGGTTCGACCGTAACGGTTGGTTTTGCCAAAGATCAGAGCTTGCCCTTTGGGCCGATAGAGTGTACAGAAACTGACAAAGAAAAAACGCCAGAAAGAGTGCCCAGTAGCCCTAGTTACTGCCCCGACGAGCCGTTAGCATGGGGACCGTCAGTCGGCGAGGATTACCAATTACAAATTGCCAAGCAGTATGAGCAGACCTTAAGCGCCCAGAACAAGCCCGTAGGAGGCGACCCGATTAGCGGTCTCGGCGGGATCGACATCACCGGATCGGGAGAGTGCGCCCTGCCAATTCCCGGCAACACTCACGTAGTATCTGGACTAACAGGGAGACGTGGCAGAAGCCAGCACCGAGGTCTTGATTTTTCCGCTCCTACTGGTACCCCGATTGTATCGGTTTTGGATGGAACTGTGGTGCTTGTAGAGGATTTCGGATTCCCGGATGGATCGGGTAATAAGTGGGGAAATACATCAGAAAACGGCGGTTTCGGCAACCTCTTAAGAATCAAACACAACAACGGCACTTATTCGGAATATCATCACATCAAATCCGGAAGCTTTCAGGTCAAACAAGGTGACACGGTTAAAAAAGGTCAGGTTGTCGCTCAAGTGGATCACAATGGTTGGTCCAGCGGTCCTCACCTGCACTTTCAGATGATGACCAGCAACTCATCAACCGAAAACTTTTTCGATCCAAGCAAATGCCTTGGATTGAGGTAATATATATAAATGAACAAAAATACAAAAATTATAATTATCGCAACAGCTCTGCTAATTACAGCATTTATTATATATATATTTTTTTATCGGGATAATAAAACGCCAGCGGGAATAGACAGTGTTTATAAAGGGCAAATCAGCAATATTGAGCCAACTCAGAACAATTTATTTTTTCTAAGCGATGACAAACTGACAATAAAATCCTTCAATCCGTCTTCGGGAACAGTTAGTGATATCTATCAATCCGAAGCGGAGATATCCTATTACTACCCCGCTAACGATGGCAGTAGGGTTGTAGTTACAGCAGACGGGGAAAATATTTTGTTTGATGTAAAAAATAAAAAATCCCAGCCACTTGATCCGTGTTGGGCGGCAACAGCATGGGTTGATGCAACAACAATTATCTCAAACTGCATATCACAGGAGTATGAATACGATCCCAACACAATAAACAACATCGAGAAGCTGGATTTGACAAGCGACCTCAAAACCACAGTTGTTGACCTGAAATTCGAGCCACCGCTAAAGATGATTACCACAGGCGCAAACACCGCGATAGTTATTACAAATAATGCCGGCTATGCTACAAATGATATTTATTTACTCAATATCTTATCTGGCAAACTGCAACAATTGACCGAGGATGGCTATATTAACGACGCAAAGATGGCTGCGACCGGACAACTTATTTATTCCACCACCAAACCCGATAGAACAGGAGTTTTTTTAACAAAACTCGACAATCCGGCCAATGCCATACAAATATCCCCAAATCCCGATATAAATCAAATCGCCCTTGCTAATAATTATTTTTATGAAATCTCACAAGAGAACGGCAGAGTAGTACTTTTCCAAAAAAACATCTCTAATCCCGAACAAATATTAGCACGCTCTGATATCGAGACCTTAGGCGCAATCAAACAAATTGATATTGTTGGTGATAAAATTATTATGGCCGGAGAACAAGGATTATTTACATCGAATTTGACCCCCGAATGAAATACCGCTATGATAGTATTTGACAAAGTAGTGTATAATAATAAAAAAGAACCCAAAGGAGGGTGAAGATGAGAAAGACAATCGGTAAAATATATCAAGGTGCGACAAAGTTGGCGCTGGCTACAGGCGCGTCGCTGGCACTCGCTGGGCAGGCGTTGGCACAACAGTTTGACACTGGAAATGTAAACCCAATCCCAATGCCCGATGTAGGATTATATGAACTTATTTCAAAGATTGTTAATACAGTCTTGATAATAGTTGGTATAGTAGCTGTTCTATATCTTGTCTACGGGGGTGTAACGTACATAACCGCAGGCGGGGATGCGGAAAAGGCCACCAAGGGTCGCACTACGATTACCAATGCCATTATAGGCATTATTGTCATAGCTGCCGCGTTAGCTATTTATAACTTTGTAATAACAGAGGCGGTTTAGCATACTACTCCGCCGTCACCCGCTTGATCTCTTCCGCAGTAGTTAGCCCCGCTTTAACTTTGGCCATACCGTCCTCGTACATCGTCACCATTCCCTCCGCGCGCGCCACTTTCTCGTAGTCGTTAATTGAGCCCTCGGCGTCAATTAAGGCCTCGATTTTGGGCGTTATTTTAAGCGTTTCAATAATCGCCACCCGCCCCTTAAATCCGGTGTTGTTGCACGCCGCGCACCCTTTACCGGCACATTTTGCGCAAAGGCGCCGCACCAAGCGCTGGGCGATGATTAAATTTATCGAGCCCGACAGCAGAAAGGGCCTAACGCCGATGTCTAAAAGGCGCGGAATGGCCGAGGGGGCCGAATTGGTGTGAAGCGTGGTCAAAACCAAATGCCCCGTCAGCGACGCCTGTAGAGCCGTCTCGGCCGTTTCTTTGTCGCGAATTTCCCCGACCATAATAATGTCGGGGTCTTGACGCAGGGCGTGCTTGAGCCCAGAAGCAAAATCATACTTGCGGCTCGGATTGACTTGGCTCTGGTCTATCCCTTCGATCCGGTATTCAATCGGATCCTCCAGCGTCACAATTTTCACCTCGGGCTTGTTTAATTTTTGCAAAATGGCATAAAGGGTAGTTGTTTTACCCGAGCCAGTCGGACCGGTGTTAAAGATCGCGCCGTTGGGCTTACTAATCGCCTCCTCGATATCGGCCGTCGCCTTGGCATTAAATCCCAATTTTTCAAGGGAAATAATCTGCTTGCTCGGATTTAAAAGACGCATCACCACCACCTCGCCCCACGCCCCTGGCATTAAAGACACCCTGACATCAATATCACTTTCGCCAACGGCAATATCAAACCGCCCGTCTTGAGGAATATCGGTCACATTCATTTTGAGCTTGGAGAGGTATTTAATGCGGTTCTTGGTCGAGCGATAGGTCGGCTCGGGCAAATCAACAACGTCCTGCAACATTCCGTCAATGCGATACCTCAACCTGACTGCCGTCTCCTCCGGCTCCAGATGAATGTCGGAAGCGTCCGCGCTGATGGCGCCGGCAAAAATCATATCCATCACCTCGGTCGTTTGGGTTTTGAGAATTTTTTGCCCGATCGCCTGCAACCCGGCGGTGGCGCCCAGAGCGCCCCTAATGTACTCGTCCGAGATGGTGTGCTTGGTAAGCGTTTGCGGGGCTTCTCTGATTTGCTCAAGCTGTTCGAGGCCATAGCGCAAAGACGATTCGGAGCAATAATATAAATAAAAACGGTTGTTAGTTGCAGTCGCCAGCTCCTTTAAGGCCGGCACAAGAGCGGGGTTTTGCGGAGCGGGCGAGGCAACTTTAACTTTATTATTGGTGGCGTAAAAAGACACAACAAGGTTTTTTCGGGCAATTTCTTTGGGAATAATCGCGAGCACATCAGGCGTGAAGGGATAGCCCATTAAATTTACATAGGGAAAACCAAGCTCCTGCGCCTTGGCTTGGGCGCTTCGCTCTTCCCCTTCGCGGGAAAACATTCTAAGGGCTTTGTCGATATCTGCCATCTAGTATATTTTAGCAGAAAAGCAAACGGCGCCCGACTCACGGCCTTTTACAAACGGGGTTATAGTTTTTTTTGTTTAAAGTGTTTGTAAATCGAATAAGATAGAGCGAATATAAAAAGGGCAATAATTGATAAAATCACACCTCCGAAATAAACGCAGGCGCTACCTTGCACCACCGGGCACTGTGCGCGCAGGTACGGCTTTGTTAGCATTTCGAACTCGGCCTGCACGAGCAAAAACCACATAAAAGAAAAAAGTAGTAACAGTAGGACTTTGATAATTAGTAATATTTTTCTTTTCATGTAGTAAGTTTGCTGACATTCGTTTTATTAATAAAATTCGAATTTATTCTAGCGAAAGCCCCGGTGCGAAATCCTGAAAAATATGCTCGGGGGGCGGAATTCTCCTTCCTCGACTTATTCCCTTCCAAATCGTCCCCGCTTGATAGGGAAAGTTGGAGCGGAAGAAAAGAGAAATCAATAACAAAATATCTACAAACTGATAAATCGTCAACTATCCACCCAACCACAACCAGAATTGATTTTTAAGTTTGTTTTGCAGTTTGTAACAATTGGCATGTTTTAAAATACCGATAGAAGAGTGAAGCGATTGCTCAAGTGTATACTTTAGAATCAGCCCGGCCTTGTATTCCTCCACTTTGTGCTTTAATTTTTTGAAGGTTCGCCTCTTGGTTTTAGTCCTCACTCTACAATGAAAAGGCAAAATCACATAGCCGAGAAAATCTATTCCTTGACTTAATTTGCGTATTGAAATTTTATGCGGGTGAACTTCAAGCTTTAATTTTTCCCTTAAAAACCATCTAAGTTGCGGTAATAGTTTGATTAGTTTTGTTTTATCTGCACTGACCATGACAAAATCGTCCGTATACCGAATGTATTTCTTAATTATTAATTTATGCTTGACAAACCGATCGAATTCATTCATGTAGATGTTGGCGAAAAGCTGGCTGGTTAAATTGCCGATCGGCAAGCCCTTGCGGAACATAGATAGTGATTCCTGCCATAGGCGGGGAAAACTGGCAATGATTTCTCCGATCAGCCAAATCACGTCTTTGTCCTTGATTCTTCTTCGAATGATTTCGAGCAAAATAGAATGATCCACAGAAGCGAAAAATTTCTTGATATCGCATTTTAATACAAAACAAGGCCGAGTGTGGTTGTGGCTTACTTTTCTTGTAAAATCTGTTAATCTTTTAACTGCCTTATGTGTGCCTTTATCGAGGCGGCAAGAGTAAGAATCGAAAATTAACGAAGGGTCAAAAATTGGATAAAGAATTCTATAAACTGCATGGTGAACAACACGGTCTCGAACGGTCGCTTTGTGAATCCGCCGATGTTTTGGGTCATTGATAAAAAATAAGCTATACTCCGAATGGTGATATGTTTTATTCTTTAATTCACAAGACAAAGCAAACAAATTATCTTCAAGGTTGCGCTCGAAAATCATAACATCAGGTCTAAGTCGTTTACCTCGCCGAAATTCGAGCCAGCTTGCAAAAAGATTTTCAACTGAAACAAGCTCGTTAAATACATTCTGATGAGTTTCCAAAACGATATTCCTTTAATTCAAAAAATCTTCGACTTTTACAAAGATCTCTGTTTTGTAGTTGAAAAAATGCCAAAGAAAGACAAGTTCACTTTAGGCGAAAGATTGCAGAATTTGACGCTTGATTGCGCCGGGCTATTTATTGAAGCCGGCTATAAGGATAAATATCAAAGAGCCGCTGTTTTAGAAAAGGCCGCAATAAAACTGGACCTGCTAAAAATATTAACTCGTCTGGCTCAAGAATCAAAAGCCATTTCAACCAGGCAATATCTTTCGCTTGAGGAAAAACTACAAGAGATCGGCCGGATGCTCGGCGGGTGGCTTAAGTCAGCAAAAGCATCTGGCTAGATGCTTTTGCTTGCCTAGAGATTACCTGGACGGAAGCCGCGATGTTGTCGTTGGCATTCTCGGGATTCCAGTTCCTGTCGACGTTAACACCATTGTCGTTCGAGTTGACATTGAGCGGGTTGCCGTCGTAGATTTTGCCGACCGTCCTTCTTTTTTCACCACCCCCTGATTGCTCTCGGGGTTGAATTTTATTTGGCAGTATTGCAACAATCGCAAATCTGCACCAGAAAATCGACAAGGAATATCTAGGCATTCTTTCGCTCGCTTTGCTTGCCTATAAGCAAACAAACTCTGGCTAGTCAAAGCTAGAGATTTCGGTGATTTTGATCCTTAGATCAAAATACGCTACCTACTTTCATAGTATATATTAACAGCTTTGACACATATCTCCAAAATTTTATTTTATGAGAAACGGGGTCGGCGTAAGCCGACCCCGTCGAGAGTCAAGTCCCGAAAGGACCGATCCGCCTTTCGGCGGATCAAGAAACCAAACACCGAGGCATTCCCTGGACGGAAGCCGCGACGAGGCCGCGGGCATACCCGGGAATCCAGTACCTGACGACGCAAACACCATTGACGAGCGAGTGGACATCGAGCGGGTAGCCGTCGTAGACGGTCTGCGTCCGCGAGTAGGTGATCCCTCGCAGGCGCTTACCACATGCGGACAAGCAGAGGTTGAGCATCAGCACATCCTGCGCGACTGTGGCGATGGGCATGCCGTGATCAGCAGCGACTTCCTGCTGGCGTACCCACACCTCTCCCGTCGTCCAGCGGGGATGCTCGTAGCCAATGAGCCAGGTCGGCTCGGCTACGGCAGGCTCGCCTGATCTGTGCTGGAAGAACCAGTTCGACCAGAAGACATCGCCACGGACGGTGCCGGGGCCCAGATCGTCGTGTTTCACGCCCCACCAGGAGTACTGCCCGACCAATGAAGTCGGGGTGCCAGCTACCTCCGGTAAGGCTAGGTAGAGGATCAGTGCCGTGTCCCACTCCGGCGTCCGACACAGCTTGGCCAGCTCCTTGAGCTGGTCGACCGTGTACGGTATCTCCGGCTGCGGGCACCAGCCCGCCTTCAAGTCGAGCGGGTTACGGTTGCCCCTGTCGCGCCCGGTCATCGCCTTCTCCCACTCCCTGGGGCCGAGGAAAATCAGCCCCTTGATCCTGCGGAAGTCGGCGTACTGATCGGCGGCATACAACGGTGCCATTCCCTTGCCGTCACTCAGCTTTTGCAGACCATTGTTGACATCGGGCAGACGCTCGGGATGATCCTTCACTTGTCTGCCCAACTCTGCCAACCTTCGCTGGTACGTCTCGACATCACGCAGCAGTTGCTCGCCTTTGACAGCCCTAGCCGCCATGACAAGCTCCTCCTTTTGCGATACCTGCCAAATCGGTCAGGATTTACACGCTAGCCCAAAGGAATAAATTTCAATGAGCTTTAGTCGAGAGCGTAGCATAACCACACCAAGATGTCAACCCCAAGGTTGATATTTTACTTCTGTCTCTTTTGGTTTGTACTATTTTATAAAAGCGCAGACGGGACGGTTCTGACCGGTAAGACCTAAAATACAAATTTTAAAATTGGCGACACGCCACCCGACCTGTCCACCGAAGCTTTAGCGTAGGCGGAAGCTCTATTGAGCGAAGGGTGGCGGAGAGGGTGGGATTTGCCCTTCAGTCCCCGTCTGCTGACGGGGCTTCAGGGCGGGCCTCCCCGCCGTCGCGGGTCCGGCCTTCAAATCCCACTGCCACGCCATAGAGCTCCCTTGGGGAGCACTATGGCGTGGCGGAGAGGGTGGGATTTGAACCCACGAGGTCCTTGCGGACCTACCGGTTTTCGAGACCAGCCCATTCAACCGCTCTGGCACCTCTCCATACTCACTTTTGATAATGTTCACGTCAAGCTTCGCTTAACACCGGTTTGGCGGCTTCGTCGCGAAGACGCGCCTTCGCCTATAGGTCCTCGCCTGCGGCTCGGCTGCAACGAGACAGGCCCGTTCAACCACTCCGGCACGCTTCCCCTAATCATATTACTTAAATCTATATGTCTTCTCGTTTCTTCTGGCAATAGTGAGGATAAAAATATCACCCAGCTTATCCCGTCTGAAAATTATCCTCAAATTGCTTGACCAAACTCTAAAAATATCATCACGCTCCTTGAGTTTGCGCATATCAAGATGCCGCGTCTGCCCTTTGGCAATTTCAAGTAAAATTTGTTTTATCCGGTAGCGCTCCTTGGTCGACAGTTTTTGGAGCGCTTTTTCGATTTTATCCATCCGCTCCTTAAAGACGTTTTAGCAACTTGCCGATTTCTATCCCGCCTTTTTGGAGTTTAGTAAAGTCAACAACTTCGTCCCAAAGCGCTTCGTCTTCGCTGACGGGGCAGATGCGGAAAACCGGTTTTGATTTTTTAACTACCAAAAATGCCTCGCCCGCTTTAATTTTTTTCTCATAGGCGGGTAGATTTTCCCGAAGCTCTCTTAAACCAATAATCTTTTCCACAACCGAAGTTTAACTTAAGTTTAACTTACTGTCAACCACTCCCGCTAACCCCGGGGTCAGACACGGAATGTCTTTTGAAGGAACTTGCGCAGGCCAAATTGCTTGGTCCCAAGCGGAGCGAGGGAATTTGGCCGAGCAGGTAGGTCGCATGTTTCGTTGGAAAACATGACGACCGGTCCTGAAAAAGATTTTCCGTGCCTGGCCTTATCTCTTCTCCCTCACCGTCACCTCAACCCCTCTTTTGCGCAATGTTTTAGTCGGCGCCTTGGATTTTTCCGCCCCCGCCGTCAGCTCCTTTGATCCTATTTCAGCAAAATCTTCAGCCAGATGTACTCGGTCGTTAATCAGCTTTTGTTGCACAACCATGAAGGCCGTCTGAACGACCCAATAAATCGACAGGGCGGCGACCAGCGTGTAGGAAATATAAGCGGTCATCAGCGGAAAAATATAAGTGAACTGTCCCGTCATCATATTGGCAAAACTATTTTCCTGTCCGGGTTGGGGCTTGGGCGTAACGGCCTTCATCTGCAGTGAAAAAATAAGCTGGAGCACACCGGCAACAATCGGGAACGCCAGCGCGAACACCCCCGCCCCTCCGGAGCGCACCGCCTCACTAATCGTTTTGGTCAGGTCAAGCCCAAAAAAACTGCTATTAACATATTCGGGACGGGGCGTAAAGGAATACAGCAAATCGGTGTGAACATCCCCGCCCAAGCCAACTCTGGTAAAAACCCCGTAAAATCCGATTAAAACAACAATCTGCACAATAGACGACAGACAACCCGAAAGCGGATTAAATTTTTCCTGTTTGTAAAGATCCATCAAGGCCCGCTGCTGGGCCGCCTTGTCGCCCTTGTGCTTGTCTTTTATCTCATTCATTCGCCCCTGCAAAGAGCGCTGTTTTTTCTGCATATGGGCCATCGAAAAAGACGATTTAACAAAAATTAGCCGGAGCAGAATCGTAATGACCGCAATCGCCACCCAGACATAGTGCCCGGGTACGAGATAGGTGAAAAACATAAGCAGGTTGTAAAAAAATTGAGTCATAATAATGGGTTGTTAGTTGTTGGTAGCATGGAGCCAGCAGTAAGTGGTTTTTACTTTTTGGCTATTAGTTTTTAGATTTTAGTTTTTATAACCGGATCGTGTCCGCCCGCCGACCACGGGTTACAGCGTAAAATCCGCCAAACACCCAGCGCCATCCCCCGCCAGACGCCGTACCGACCTATCGCTTCTTTGGTGTATTGGCTACATGTCGGATAATACCGGCAAAAGCCATTGGGGTAAAGGGCCTTAAGCGGTCCGTGATCCGGGCTCAATGTCGCCTGATAAACCCCGATTAAAAAGATACTAATTTTCTTAGGCATATCCTCGCATCCTCGACAAGAACTTCAAACCGCGCTTCCTCGACCGTTTTTTGGGGAAAAACAACAAACTCGTACCCGTCAATTTTGGGCATCTCCGGCGCAAAAACGGCCTTTGTGCGTCTTTTAATGCGGTTACGCACCGTCGCCTTGGTGGAAATTTTCTTGCCAACGATAACGGCAAGACGCGACGCTCCCCTCGTTTGCGAACCCTTGAGCGCCCGCACCCTAAAATAACGCCCGGTCCAAACCGCGCCGCGGTGCAGAACGCGCTTTATCTTATGGTCTTGGGCGAGACGGTTTTGCTTTTTGATCATTTAACTGCCAGCACTTTGCGCCCACGCCGCCGGCGCGCGCTTAAAACACGCTTGCCGCTACTTGTCTTCATCCGCGCGCGAAATCCGTGTTTTTTTATCCTTCTTTTTTTTGACGGCTGGTATGTTCTTTTCATCAGAATAAATATAGCACAGCCACTTCATTTAATCAATCATCTCCTGCGCCCGAAAGTTTTCCACAAGTTATCCACAGGGTTTTCCACAGGCCGGACAAACAAAGCCCAAACAATGCCACAGCGTATTCTACATAACCACCAATTTAACAGGTTTATTTTTGAGTTATCCACAGCCCCCTTGACGACATATGGCTTTGCCCGATACATTGAGGTTGCCTGTGGAAAACTTTTAAAAAATGAATAGCGCCCATGAAAAAAAGGTGTGGCAGACGGTCCTCGGCGAGATGGAAGTTGTCTTGCCCAAGGCCCAATTTTTGACGTGGTTTAACGGCACGGGTATCGAAATTGACACCAACGGCAACGCGACCGTTTTTTGCCCCCACTCGTATAGCCGAGATTGGCTTAAAACCAAGCACCACGCACAGATTTTAAGGTCAGTTAGAAAAAGTGCTCCGGGCGTAAAAAACATTACTTATAAAATTATCAAGCAAGGTCGCCTCGAGCGCCTCGCGCTCGAGGCGACGCCGTCTGCTCCCCCTGCCGCCACTCCCCCTCTCCCGTCGGCAAATCTCAACGAGAGCTTCACCTTCGACGCCTTAGTGGTGGGAAACAACAACTCCCTTGCTTACGCCGTCGCCAAGGAGGCCTCGCAGGATCCCGGCAAAAAACACAATCCCCTCTTTATCTACGGCGGGGTCGGCCTCGGCAAAACCCATCTCGCCCAAGCCATCGGCAACGCCGTCCTTCACAATCAACCCTTTGCCAAAATTGTCTATGTCTCTTGTGAAACTTTCACCAACGACTTTATTGCCGCAATTGCGTCCAAAAAAATGACTGAATTTAAAAAGACCTATCGCAACGCCGATGTTCTTATTGTTGACGATATTCAGTTTCTCTCGGCCAAGGAGGGCTCACAGGAAGAGTTTTTTCACACCTTTAATTCCCTTCACCAGAACTCCCGTCAAATTGTTTTAACGGCCGACAAAACTCCGCAGGCAATCCCCGCTCTCGAGGGCCGTCTGGCCTCGCGCTTCGGAGGCGGGATGGTGGTTGATATTCAGCCCCCCAACTTCGAGACGAGGATTGCGATCTTAACCGAAAAGTGCCGTCAGCGCGAATATTATCTCCCTGAAGAGGTTGTAAACTATATCGCCCGCCATGTTACCTCAAACATCCGGGATCTAGAGGGTTCCTTAAATCGCTTGGTTGTTTATTGCCAGCTAAGCGGAACTTCCGCGAATATAAATGTCACGGAAAAAATTCTCGGTGATCTCGTTAAATCAATTAGCCGCAAGACCGGCAGTGCGGAGATAATCGACGCGGTGTGTAAATATTACAGCATCTCCCGCGAAGATATTGTTTCTAAAAAACGAAAAAAGGAATTAATGTTGCCCCGCCAGATCGCAATTTATTTAATGCGCGAGCTGACGAGTAAATCACTTCCTCAAATCGGAGCAATTATGGGGGGTAAGGATCATTCAACTATTCTTCATTCGGAAAATAAAATTAAGGACTTACTTAAAACCGATATTGAATTAAAAAACACCATTGCTGAAATTCGCCAAAATATTTTGTCTGTTAATAATTTGTAACTTGAAAAATAAGTAATATAAGGCCTGTGGAAACGGCGTATTAAATCTTTCGGGCCTGTGGAAAACCCTGTGGAAAACTCACCCCAAACTTGCGTTAAGTGGGGGCGCTGGTATCTTAAAACGGGAGTTTTGCACAGGGCAAGTGAAGTTATCCACAAGTTATCCACAGGCGCCGGCCGTTTCGCAAATAAATTAATTTGAAAAAAGGAGACATTATGAAAATAACAATTAAGCGTGAAAAGTTGAGCGGGGGGTTGCTGATGGTGGGTAAATTAGTGAAACAAAGAGCGACTTTGCCCGTGCTGTCTAATATTTTAATTAACACGGATAAGGGCAGAGTTCGGCTCGCGGCGACCGACCTTGAGTCATCGGTCGTTACTTGGGTTGGGGCGAAAGTTGACGAAGAAGGGGCGGTTACGATTCCTGCTAAAACAATTATTGATTACATTACCAATATGACCGACGAGACGGTTGAGCTTTATAGTGAAGGGTCGGACCTTAATATCAAAGGAAGCCGAAACCACGCTGACATTAAGGGGATTACGGTAGAAGAATTTCCGATAATACCCGAAGTCAAAGGCGGAATCGCCGTCAAGGCGCTATCTGGCGATCTGAAAAGAGCGATTTTTATTACTGCCATCGCGGCTGCGTTCGATGAAACAAGGCCGGTTTTGGCGGGGGTGTTATTTCGGGTCGCGGACAAGGATTTGACGCTGGTTGCGACCGACAGCTACCGCTTGGCCGAAGCGAAAATTAAAATTGCCAAGTCGTCAGATAAAGGCGATTTTATTATCCCCCAGCGCACAGCGCTGGAAGTGGCGCGGCTTTTGCCGGCCGATAAGACCGAGGTGGAGATTTGTGCGGGCGAAAATCAGGTCCAGTTTAAGTTTGGTGAAATCGAGTTTACTTCAAGGCAAATCGAAGGCGCCTTTCCCGATTATGAGCAGATCATTCCGAAAAAATTCGAATTTGAGGCGGAGCTTGATAAAGGCGAGCTACTCGAAGGGATTAAAACCGCCAATGTGTTTGCGCGCGAGTCGGGTTCAAACGTGAAGATGTCCGCGACGGAAGGATCTGTCGCGATCTCGGCGATTGCAAATCAAGTCGGAAAAGCGGAAAATCAAGTGTCCGCGACCACCTCCGGCACGCCGTTGACGGTGGCGTTTAACGCGCGGTTTATCCTCGATGCTTTGAACGCCATCGAATCAGAGCGGGTCAAGTTTAATTTTGCCGGCGCACTTAGCCCGGGGCTCATTCTGCCCTTTGACTCCGACGACTTCAAGTATGTGGTGATGCCGTTGCGGAACGAGTAAATATAAATACGAAGCACGAATATCGAAGCACGAAACGATATCTGCTTATAAAATGTTTTAATATTTAAATATTGGGATTTATAATTTGTTTCGGATTTCGAGATTCGGATTTCGTGCTTAATATCATGTTTAAATCAATTACTCTCCAAAACATCCGTGTCTTTAAAAAAGCGTCGTTTCACTTCGATGAAGGAATAAATTTAATTATCGGGCCAAACGGCTCGGGTAAAACCACTATTTTGGAGGCGCTGGCGACATTTTCGTTCGGGCGTTTTCAGAGTATTGAAAAAGACCAACTGGCGATTCGCGCGGGAGAGCAAATCGGTCGGATCGAGGCGCAAATTAAAGAGAACGGCTCGACCCACAAACTGGAGCTGGCCTTAACTCCGCTTAAAAAAACCATGAAAATTGACGAAAAAAACCTGCCCGCCTCCCAGATGGTCGGCCGTCAGCGCGCGGTTTTATTTAACCCCGAGACGATTGATCTTGTCTCCGGAGCGCCCCAATTGCGCCGGCGCGAGCTGGATTTAACGATTGCCCAGAACCATCCCGCGCACATCAAAATTCTGCTTGAATACCGCCAAATTTTGCGCCAGCGCAACGAGCTTTTAAAGCGCATTGCGCTTGATTATGCAGGCATCGGGGAGCTTGATTTTTGGGACAGTAAACTAGCCGAGCACGCCCTTTCAGTTGTTGCTTTGAGGCAAAAATTTATCGCCACAGCCAACGAAAAAATCGGGGCTATTTTCGCCCGCCTGCTCAAACGCAATATGCAGTTGTCGCTTTGCTATGTGCCGACGGCGCATTATGACGATTTTGCCACGGCCCTTAAACACAAAAGGGCGTACGATTTAAGGTCGGGCCTCACCAGCGTCGGGCCTCACCGCGATGATTTTTGTTTTAAGTCCGACCAATACAAACTCGAAGAGGGGGCGTCGCGGGGCGAGCAGAGATTGGCGTCGTTTGCATTTAAGTTGGTAGAGCGGGATTATTTAACCGAGGAGGGGAGTTTGCCAGTTCTGCTAATGGATGATGTTTTTTCCGAGCTGGACAAAAGCCGGCGCGAGATGGTTACCAAGGTATTAGATGGGGGGCAAATTATTGTAACCGCGACCGATGAAAACGTGATGCCTAGTATGATAAGGGAGAATGGGAGGATAATAAAATTATGAATACAATTTTAAATTTTTAATTCTAAATTTTAATTCAATTTTTAATTTTAAATTTAAAATTATGGCAATTAAAATTCATTTAAAATTTATACTTTAAAATTTAAAATTAACTAACCATGGATGATTTTAAAAAATTTTTAAGACAGCGGATGTCCCATTACGGCCTCGGCAGGCAGTACGATGCTTCGCTTGTTTGCGAGGCGGCGCGCAAGGTGTCGGCGGGTCGGTTTGAGCCGGTTTCGTTTCGAGCGGGGGTGCTGAAAGTGGCGGTGCCGACGGCCTCCCGGGCGCACTTGGTGCGGATGGGGGAGGAGGAGATTGTGGGGGAGATAAACCAGATTTTAAAATCAGAGCAAGTCAAGCGAATTCGTTTTGAAATAAGGTCATAAACGAATAGTGGGCCGGCGTTTGACGCCGGCCCACGTATGAGGGCAGTCCCTTGGGGTCGCTGACTGCGATTGACCCTTCGGGACTGGCAGGTTTTACGGGAACCTGGCCAAACCGCGCTCGCTCCCGCGAGCGATTTTTCGTTTGCCGGAGAGCCAGTATTGTTTCTACCGCTTTTCCGGCGGCTCCGCATGGCGGAGTCGTGTGAGCCATGCCACCCCCACTAGGCCGGGCCGGTTGGAGGGGCCAAGTGGAACACGCGAGAGTGTGGCTCGGCACTTCCCGCGTGCGTTGCCGGCTTATGCCGGCTGATAATGGCTGCTTCCCCAGAGACGCGATCGCGATTGTCTCGGGGGAAACAGAAGCTTTGGCCACTTTAACGGGTGGCCGACCCGCTTGGAGTTTACGCCCCCATCGCTAGGCGCCGCTCTTTTTATTCCGGGAGGAAGGCGGACCTCCGTTTTCACCGAGTGCCCAGACGGGCGTTAGGCCTTGTCGGCGCTCGGTTCTTGCCCCGCAATGAGCGGGGCTCTTGGGCCGTGACCCTTGGGGTTCGGCGTCTTCTCCGCGTCTGCTGGGTCAGCGGCGCGGAGTTTCAGGGGCAGCCCGAGATGGCGACCCACCATCTCAGGCCTGCGTTTTCACCATTGTCTCACCCCCTTCATCTTCGCAGGGATCGTATACCTCCCCCTGCGTAAGGAAAAACCTTATCATATTTTGTCGGTTTTGTCAAGGAGCTGGGGAGAAATGTGAATTCTCGTCAGAGTGCATCACCTGAAGTATAATTTATTACTTCACAAGAAAGGTGGTGTCTATGAAACAAAGAAGGCTGACATTCTACGAAAGACAGATTATCGAAGTCGGCTTGGCAAGCGGAAAATCACATCGTACTGTCGCCAAGGATATCGGCAGGGAACAAAGCGATGTCTCCCGCGAGATCAAAAGAAACAAGGGACAGCTATTTCCGTATTCGGCAGTAACAG
>Ga0265297_10005027_pt1 | contig 20745 bp, 13 predicted proteins | sample Munlanlwell13791_FD_192502 | JGI IMG/M metagenome (GOLD analysis project Ga0265297, IMG submission 192502) | Leachate microbial communities from a municipal landfill in Southern Ontario, Canada - Leachate well 137-91 | ecosystem: Engineered > Solid waste > Landfill > Unclassified | place...
GTCTTCCGAAGCGATGGGGCGGAGCCTGCCGCCGGGCTCGACCGCGTAGACTTTGGGGTCGGAGGTGATCTTCAGGAGGCGCGTGCCGGAACGGTAAGTGACGTTGCCGCCGATGGTCAGGGCCGATAACTCGGTCTGACTCACGGCCTTCACCGTACTGAAGTCTTCATACCATGAGAAATACACCTTCGAATTCGGGAAAACATAACGCTTGCCGTCCGCACCGACGTAATAGACCGCGGTGTCGTGAGTCGTGGAAGGATTGCTGTCGTCGGGGAGCTTGATGAGATCGCCGCCGCTGACGGCGGCGCTTGTCGGCGCAGGCGACATCAACAACACCAGCAATAGAAGCGGGAAGAGCGGGAAGAGCGGGAAGAGATTTCTCTTCGAGCTTGATTTGACTCTATCCATAGGTGCTGCTAATTAACGCGCTATATGACTAATGCCCCATTCCAACAATTGAGGATTTGGAAAGAAGCACATGCGTTGGCGCTTTATATATATAGGATTTCCAAAACTTTCCCGAAAGAGGAACAGTATTGCCTGACTAAACAGATACGCCGCTCGGCCACATCTGTTCCGGCGAATATCGCCGAAGGTAACGGAAGGAATTCGTCCAAAGAGACAATCCATTTTTTGGGAATATCATTGGGTTCATTACAGGAGACTGTCCAGCACTGCTTGATTGCTCGTGATCTGAATTTCGCCGATTCTGTTCAGCTAAACGAAATTATTGATAGATATTACGGATTAGCCATCGGGGTAAGGAGATTCATGCGTTTCGTCAAAACCCCCAAAAAGTGACTCTCTTCCCGCTTTTCCCGCTTAGCGAACGCAGTGAGCGATTCCCGCTCTTCCCGCTATCTTTGGATCGTCATCTCAAACTCCGGAAACTCCGAAACTGGCCAGAACGAGGCCAAGCGAGCGCCGTTCCCCCCATTCGCCACGTTGAAAGTGCTGCGCTGCAGATGCGAAGTGATGACGCGGCCCTCGGGCGCATCAGCCGCGATACGCCCCTTGAGTATGATGACCCTCGATTGGTTCTCGTTCATGGTGTACGCGCCGGAGATGGCCACCGTCTCTTCGGCTGCGCCCGGCGATTCGAGTTGTCTGATGCCGAAAAGATTGTCGCTGTAAGCGTCCTCCCAGCGCAAGTCGGTGATGAGCGGCTTGCTGCCGTCCCAGGCTCCGGTCAGGCTGACGTTCATGCCGCGGAGGATGATGGGGATGCCGCTCGTGGCGCGCAGTACGTACAGCGTCGCGTCCTCGCCGGCGTTGACCTGGGTCGGAGTGACCGGAAAATCGAATACGGGCGGCGACAGCGTCTCGACGAAATAAATTTCGGCGGTGTCGTTCAGTTTGATCTCTTCCCCGACGACGGCGCCGGAATCCTCGTACTCGGACAAGTCGGAAGACATGCCGATGACATGACGCTCCTGCGCGCGGATCTGCGCGACCGCGGCCGGCATGATATGACGCTTGTACATCCCGTCGATGACGAACATCGCGGTGTCAGACGCGCGGCGCAACAGCGTACCGGTCGGGAACAGCGGCGCCACGATCGGAGCGCCTTCGGAATATCCGGAGAAGAGCGCCTCGGAGACGTCATCGACGCGATGCGCCCAGTCATTGCCGTAAAGCGCTTTGGCCGCGGCCTCGGTCTCGATCCAGCGCAGCACGCCTCCCGGCTCGACCGCGTAGACCTTGGGAATGGACGGAATCTTGATGAGCCGCGTTCCCGGACGATACCTGATGGTGCCGGCTAGCCGAATATTCGCCATATCAGCGGCGGTGATCTCCTGGACCTGCGAGAAGTCGGCGTACCAGCTTTCATAGACCCTCTGATTCGGGAAGGCGCGGCGGCGCAGGTCGGAATCGATATAATAGACGGCCTCGTCGGTCGAAGTGGCTGGATCATGGTCGTCGGCGATTTTCACCAGGTCGCCGAAGACAGGCAGATAGCCCTCAATGACGACCGAGTGGCGCGCCTCCGGCTCGCCTTCATACATCTGCAGATCAGCCAAGGACGCGAACGGCAGGAGCAGGCCGCATGAAGCTAAAGCCAGGATGTATTTCAGATATCTCATAGAGAAATACGATTACGATATGAAGGATACCATAAAAGAGAGCGCGAAAGCTCAAGGACGTGACGGCCTGAAAGCGCGACGATGATCTTATCCATAGTTCTAACGAAATAGTGCCACGCAGTTTTGTAGCAAAACTGCGTGGCACTTTTCGCGTCGAACTGTGGATAAGACCGTCCTCAATCCAAACGGACGGCCCTTTCGAGCCGTCCGTTTCGGGTACGAACTTATCCGCCTAGAGCCCCGCATCGGCATCCGTGATCGGATCGCCTATCATGTAGTTCACAAAGAAGGCGTCAGACACGTCGTCGATCTTGCGGTTCCAGTCGTCTCCGTACAGCGCCCGCGCCACGGCCTCGGTCTGCACCCAGCGCAGGAGCCCCCCACGCGCGATGGCGTAGACTTTGGGGTCGGTCTGAATCTTGACCATGCGCACACCCGGCTTGTAAGTCGCGTTGCCACCGAGCGGTATCGCCGCTAGCTCAGCGTCCGTGATGACGATGACTGACGAGAAATCCTCATACCAGGTAAAAAACACGTTCTGGTGCGGAAAGACGTAGCGCTTCCCGTCTTTGCCGCAGTAATAGACCGCCGGCAAATTCGGACCCTTGATGAGCGAACCGGCCGCACAACCCGGCGTCCCCTCTTCCGGCTCCTCGAGGCCTTTATCCGTGTCGATGTCAGGTGTAGCTTCGATCGCGCCGGAAGGACTGTAATGACCGCTGGTGTTCGAGTCTGTCGCCGGGGGAGGTGTGGTCGTCGATTCCTCGGTGGTCGGCTCATCGGTCGTCGGCTCTTCCGTAGTCGGCGCGGTCCCGGAGATGGTGAAATCAGCGTCGCTCGCGTCATACGCGAGAAGCGTACCACCGATCCCGAGCGCCTCCGCCTTGATGCGCGCGGCCATCGTGGTCGTCATCTCCGGTACGGTCCAGTTGTAGGAACCGTCGTTGTACTCGCCCGAAGCGATCGTCGTCGGATAGGTCGCGCCGCCGTCGGTCGAAAGCTTCAGACTGATGCTCTGCAATCCGGTGCCGCCGGCAGACCACATGACCATATAAGTACCGCCCGCATTCCAGACCTGTCCGCCGTTCGGCGAAATCAGACCGGCAGAAACGGGAACGGGGCTGCTGCCGCCGCCACCTGAGACGATCGCCGCCGCACAGATGGGGGCCGCTGTCGGAGTGAACGTCACCGTGACGCCGCCCGCGCCGCCGCTCACCGCGACGACATTCGCGCCAAGGCTGTACTGACAGGCGGTCAGCCCGCCGTCATTGGCGAGATTTCCCGGATCCGGCCCGGGATACCTGACAGTGAAAATTTCGCCTGCCGCCACGGTGACCGTGAAACTCGTAGTGCCGACGGAAAGCGAATCCGCCTGCGAACCGGAATCTATCGTCAGAGTGATAGCCGGGCCGGACAAGTAGAGACTTGTGGCCGCGCTCCAGGTCGTGTTGGCTGCGCTGGTCTGCAGAGGCCAGCAGAAAGCCAGCACCATCGCCAAAGCAAGCAACGCCGACGCGCCCCGCAGCGACCGCAGTCTTCGCAATGCTATGCCTATTGTCATAGTCACGTCGCGTTAAGATTGAACGTCGTCGCTCGCTAGTCTACGCGCATTATCATGATCATGATGTTGGCCGAGTCGCTGCCGTCGGTCTGGACGCGCAGTGTGCCGCCGGCGCTGATGGTGTGATACGCGTCATCGATCCAGCCGACACGGCCGTAGGCGTTATCCATGGTCTGGAAATTGGTGGCTGAAGTGATGTTGTTCGTGCCGTCGTCGAGCTGCCAGGTGCCGTCGTTCGTAGCGACCGTCTCCTGCACCCAGACGTCGACGACACGGAACTTGAACGGAGCGTTCGCGCTGAAGACGCTGACTGTCGCGGTGTTCGCGACAGGCACGGTCAGCACGATCGGCACTCCGTAGTTGCCGGCAGAAAACGCGATCGAGTCGAGTTCGTCGCCGTTGATGTTCGAAACCGTGTTGCTATCGACATCCAAAGTCTTGTTGGTCAGCGTCTCGGAGCCGGCCAGGGTCGCGAGTGTGCCTGTCGTCGGCAGCGTGACACTGGTCGCGCCAGTAGCGGTCAATAAGATGTCACCGCCAGTAACGGCGAAAGACCGCGAGGTCGTGCCTCCGGCTATGCCGAACCCGTCCGCGTTGGCGCTGAAGCCGAGGCCGTTGACCGAAGTGGCGGTCGCGACGCCCAAGGTCGGCGTGGTGAGCGCCGGCGATGAGGCGAGGACGATGCTGCCCGTGCCAGTCGCGGTGTTGCCGAGGACAGTCACCGTGCCGGAGGCGTCGGGAACGGTGAGCACGCGGGTGTTGCCCGCAGTGACGCCCGAAAGCTGGAAGGCGAGCCGCTTAGTGATGTCACCGTCGTCGGCAAACACGACCGTCGCATCGTCCAACACCTTGTTCGTCAGGCCTTGGCTGTCGGTAGTACCGATGACGGTGCCGGTCGGTGCCGTCTTGCCCGCCCAAGTGTCGAGATCGGTGTCCCAGGCCTGGACGTTCGTGCCGATGACGAGACCAAGCGTCGTCTGTGCGGCGGCGGCATCAGCGTCATCGAGCAGGCCCCTCACGTAAGCGCTCAAGGCGGTCTCGGCGAAGGTGTTGACGCCCGTGGTGTAGACCAACCTGTCGGCCGCAGTACCCGTCGCGGCGAGCGATGCGAGCGCGGCGTCGTAGGCCTGGACGCTAACGCCGATGTCGGCGGTGTCCAAGATGCCGTTGCCGCCGATGGTCACGCCAGCGGCGAGATCCATCGTCGGCGCGTTGTTAGCCGTAAGCGTGGCGAAAGTGGTGTACGCAGCTCCATCCACGTCATACGCCTGAAGAAGCGCGGTGTTGCCCGCTACGGTGCTGGTCTGAAGACCGGCGCCCGGATGGAGCGTGATGCTGGTACCGATGACGGTGGCAGCCAAAGCAAGACCGGCTCCGCCGATGAGCATGCCTGCCGACATCGCGGCCACGGAAATAGCCCTGCGGAATCGAGTGTTCAATTTCATATGGATAGGGATGTTATATTAGAATTTCTTAAGAAATTAACGAAAAACCATGTCCGTTCGGACGCCGTCATTATAGCATTAAAAGCGGAACGGTGATTCCGATAGACAGAGACGGTCTTATCCACAGTTCGACGCGAAAAGTGCCACGCAGTTTTGTAGCAAAACTGCGTGGCACTATTTCGCTAGAACTGTGGACAAGACCAGCTTTTCACTTTGAACTTCCGGCTTCCCGCCCTCTATTCAATCGCCTCCCCCATCACGTAATTCGTGAAGAACGCGTCCGGTACGTCGTCTACCATCTGATTCCAATTCTCGCCGTAAAGTGCGACTGCCACGGCCTCTGACGCCACCCACCGTAGGACGCCGCCCCCGGCGACCGCATAGACTTTGGGGTCGGTCTGGATCTTCACCAGGCGCACGCCAGGCCGGTAAGTTACGTTCCCGCCAAGCGGAATCTGTGCGATGGTCGCGTCATCGAGCTCGATGATGCCCGCGAACCCGTCGTACCAGGTGTCATGCGTCTTCTGGTTCGGGAAGACGTAGCGCTTGTTATCAGCGCCGCAGTAGTAGACCGCGCTCGAGGAAACCGGCTTGATGCGGCTGTTTGGCAGGCACGTCACCGTTCCTGACGGCAAATCGACATCAATGATGCCCTTGTCATCCCCGATCGTAGTCGCCGCCGCGGTCTCCTGTGCGGGGTCAAAATCATAAATCACCGGCTCTGGTTCCGGCTCTACCACCGGCTCCGTCCCTTTTATCGTAAACCCCGCGCTCACGCTCAGCGTCACCGCCCTGCCGCCATCGAAGCCTAGAATCTTAAGCTTGGCATTCGAGTCCGAGGCGATTTCAGGAACGGTCCAGGAATAGTAGCCGTTATTCACCAGGCCGCTCGCGATCGTCGTCGGGAAACTCGCGCCGTCATCAATCGAGAGCTTCAACGTGACTCCGGCGACCGCGCTGCCGGACGTGCCCCAGAACAGCTGCAGCGTGTCCCCCGCTTCCAGCACCTCTGACCCGTTCGGTATGGAGAACGAGAAAGACGGCGTGGTGTCGTCGCCGTAATTCGTCATGTCGCACGGAGAGGTGTTCGGCATCACGGTCACGGTTCTCGCTCCGGAAATGAAGAGCTGATTATCGCGGTTTACCAGGACGTTACAGACGTCGGCGTAGCCGCCGTTCTCGAGACCCATCGGCCACGAACCGGGATAGCGGAGGTCGAAACCTTCACCCTCTGGGACGGTGACGGTCAAAGTGCCGCCGCTTACAGACAGCGATTCATAGGCAGACCCTTTCATTATCTTAAGGGTGTGCGTGCCGACGACGATGTCGGTGTCGGCAGTAGCGGTGGTGATTGTCGCCGCGTTCGCGAGCCCCATCGGCGGCAGCAACAGCGCCAGAGCCAAAAGGGTGATGAGTGATTTGGAGTTCATATGGAGATAGGTTCATGGTCAGTTTACCTTATTTTTGGGGCTTGTTCGAGGGGGGTAAAAAGTGACTAAGAGAAGGGTAGATTTTATCCACAGTTCTAGCGAAATAGTGCCACGCAGTTTTGCGACAAAACTGCGTGGCACTTTTCGCGTCGAACTGTGGATAAAATCGTTCTTGCCTACAAATAATCAAAGTGATAAACGAATCCTTGCTCTTAACAAAGACTACCTATGTCCGAAGTTTTTCATGTAATAAATAGGGGCAATAACGGCATGCGGATATTCCGTGATGATCATGACTTCCAGTCATTCATGAACGTACTCAACGAGTGCAAGATTCGCATCCCATTCACCGTCTACCACTTCGCGTTGATGACGAATCATATCCATCTGGTGATGTCTCCGGACGCCGACGATTCATTACCGGATATCATGCAAAGAATCGGATATAACTACAGCATCTATCATAAATACAGATATGGATTCGAGGGTAGACTTTGGCAAGGAAATTACAAAAAATACCTCATCACCACCTACGAATACCTCCTGACATGCGGGATATACGTGGAGCTGAATCCGGTGCGAGCGGGATTGGTCAGCTCCCCTGCCGAATACCGATGGTCCAGCCATCGGTTTTATGTATCCGCGAGCGAGTGGGATTTCATGGAGCCGAGCCCCAACTTCCTCTGCATGGGAAAGGATCAGGCTGAAAGAAAAGAGATGTATGAGGAATTGGTGAAGATGTGGCAGGAGTTACCGCCGACGAAGAAAGCGGCGCGAGCGTTCTTCCGCGGCGGGGCGGAGGGGTTTCATCCGGGAGTTGAGTGATTTATCCCCAGTTTGACGCCAAAAGTGCCACGCAGTTTTGTCGCAAAACTGCGTGGCACTATTTGGCTAAAACTGGGGATAAATCACGTTCTTTGTTCTACCGGGATAAAAAGACACCCGCTTTTTATGGCGGGTGTCTTTCCGTCTCGAGAATTTGCAGGAGACGGGTGGAATTCCTTCGTCGGCACGCGGGTGCCCTTAGTACGGAATCAGGATGCGTTTCGGGTCGGATGACGATCCGGGAACCCTGCCTTTGGCGTCTCAACGTTGCGGATGCGGCGCGCGCATGAAGAGCGCTGGATATCCGTCCGTTTTTTGCGGCGACACGCATTCCGCTCCCGGTGGCACATATATATAAACGGCCAAATCACGGGGCGTGGCGGTCGTCCGCAGTCAGACAAACATCCTCATAGCGGGGCATGCACGCAACCACGCACCACGAAGGTGCATGGCAAGCCACGCACCACGAAGGTGCATGGCAAGCCACGCACCACAAGGGTGCATGGCAAGCGCAAGCGCAAACGTCGATAGCTTCGGGCTCGGGAACCCTTCCGGTCTCCCTGCCCTCAACGCTGTCCTTTTTTCCGTTTTCAGAGAACGCACGCGAGCCGGTTTCGTTATTCCTCCGGAATGCCGATATGCCTTTAACACATGATCGGTTCCGCAGACCCCGAGCGGGCGGTGGGAGTCGGACCCAGAGGGTCTGACTCCGCACCGCAGTCGGGGGGCGAGCCCGTCGATAAGCTCTCCTTCGACAGCCCTTCCAGGGCATGCTCAGGATTCGCTTCGCTTGGGGCAGGCCCTTCGACAAGCTCAGGGCAAGCGGCTTTTTAGGCGCAGAAGCCGCTGAAACTTCAGGTCTCTAGACCGTCAGACTACTTGGAAATCGTCTGAGAGTCAGTCGGGACGACCTTGACGTACCTTCCGCTGGCCCAGTCAGCCGAGCTCGGACCGCCGGCCACATCGCTGTGGGGGACGATCGAGAGGTCTGACCAGACGAAGTTGGACTGGACGCCGCCGACTCCGTAGAGGTTCGCGCCCACACCGGCAATCAAGACACCCGTGTTGACGGCCGCATCACCGACGATGCTGCTGGAGAGCGAGTCTCCAGTTTCAGCCGCAGTGAGTGCGACACGTACTTCGAAGGTCTTGGTCGTGCCGGCCGAGATCACGTACTCGTTGGTGAACTTCGATTGCAGCGTACAGTTGACACCGGCGGTACAGGCAGCGACGAACGCTGACGTACCTGGTACGTCGGACGCGTCTCCGACGACGCGGACAGACGAGGTGCCGGCCATCGGAGTAACCACACCGACAGTCGCACCGCCCTGGGTGCCATCCACGATCAACGTCGTGAGACCGCGGAGCGCGATGTCACCGGCCGCATCAGCCGAAACGGAGATGCGCAGCGGGACAACCGTGCCCGAGGTCAAGAGCGACGTCGGGAGCGAGACCAGAGCCACAGTCGGCTTGGACTTGCGGACAATCTTGTCCCTACCGGCGATGTCGCCAGCGGGCGAGTTGTCGAGCACGGCGTCAGTCGCAGTGATGAGGGTCGACGAGCCCGAGGAAGTACCACGGACTTCGAACGTACCGTCAACACCAGCAGCCTCGTCACCATCGTGCAAGGTGACCGTCGCCGCAGTTCCAGTGGTGGAACCAGCCGCACCGACCGCAGTCAGGTTACCCTTGACGGTCAGGATCTTGGAGGTGTCCTTCGCGATGGCGAAGTTCACGCTCGAGAAGTCGGCTACACCGCCTCCGGTGACAGCCACCGGACCGCCCACCAGACTCGCGCCGTCGTAAAGCGACAGGGTCGAAACGGTGTTCGGGGTAGTAACGATCATGCGGACCTTCTTCAGGGCGAGCTCCTCGTTCTGCGCGGTGAACTTGTACTTGGCAAGAACCGCGTTCGAGGAACCTCCGAGCACGAGGCCAGCTTCGCTGTCAACATCGTCCGGTGCGAGAACGACCGTGAGGACGCCCGCGCCGGCGATCTGCATGTCCGGACCGTTCATGCTCGGACACGGATCAGCAGGAACAGCCGCGTTAGTCGTCGCGTTGACGGCATTTCCGTCAGGGTCAGATGCCGACCAGCTCTCAAGGATGTTGTCAGCACCGACGTCGCGGACCGTGAAGTCGATTTCATCACCCAGGGCCGGGATGGCCGTGGCCAGGTTGCCGACGAGCGTCAGGTTCATCGTCTGACCGGCCGGAACCGTGAGGTTCAGGTTGTCGAAGGTCATCAAACCTGCAGCTGACGGAGACTTGGTCGTGCCGACCTGGACCGAACCGTTCATCAGCTTGGCCGAAAGGACCATAGCGTTGAGAAGGTTGGCCGCATCGACACCGTACTGGGCGCTATTGGCCGCGAGACCGACACCGACGGTGTCCTCGACACGTCCGGTCAACGCAATGGTGTTGACCTTGACGTCGGTGGCGTCACCGGCCTGCAGACCGACGCCGTAGAGCGCGACGCCCTGGCTGCCCTGAATGTAGGTCTGGGCGACCGGGGTCGAGCTGACGGAAACGTTAAGAGACGAGACCTGGACGGTGTGGGCGTTACCAGCGATGGCTCCAGCGGGGATGATGTCCGTCGCAGGGACCAGGTTGGTGCTGTTGTCCAGGTTGCGGACATCAGCGGCGCCGAACGCGTTCAGCGTGGCAGTGATGGTGCCGAGCGCAAGCGCGGTGTTCTCGACGTCGACCGTGAGCTTGAACGTCCTGGCGACGCCCGAGGTCATGTTGATGACGTCGTTCATCGCGTTCGCACCGACGACCGGCGTGTACGGACCGGCAACGATTTGACCGGTGGCCGTGTCGACCAGCTTCAAGTCAGAGAAGTGGGCGATGAGCGCCGGACCTCCGAGGGCGATGTTGAAGGTAATCGTCCTGACCTCGAGGTTGGACTGCGGAGTCATCGTGAAGTTGAAGATCTCCTTGTCCTGACCGCTCCGGGCGATGTTGCTCGCGGCCGGGCCGTTGTAGCTGATGTTCAGCGTACCGGCCTCAACGTTGGCGACTGCGCCGACGGCGCCGATCGCGTAACCGTTGATGACGCACACGCCGTAGCCGTAGGTCAGACCGACAGATAATAGATCTGCAGTCTGGTCGAGGTAGAAGTTGACGTTCTGGGCGGCGCGAGCCGAACCACTGACGTCACCGTAGACCTCGAAGGTGCGGACCGTACCGCGCTCCATGTAGTACGGAGTCGCGAGCACGAACACCAGCTGGTCATCGCTGTTGATGGCCGAGGCGGTGGCGACCGTGGTGCCGCCCTGCTTCAGGGTGAAGTTCGAGAGGTTGTCGCGAGTGACCGTGCCGTTGTAAGACAGCGAGATCTTCGTGACGTTCTGGTTCTCGACGTTCGCCGTCAGCTGGAACTGGGCGAGCTTGGAACCGACCTCACCAGCCTTGACGTTCGCGAGAACGCCGGTGTTGGCGATGTTCATGTTGCCGGCGATCGCACCAGCCAGGGTGAAGGTAGAACCGGTGAACGGCGTACCAGTGGCCGAGGTCCCACCTGAAGTCAGGTTGACCAGCTGGAAGGCGTGGACATCGCCGGCGAGACCGCCGAGCGCGACGTCACCCGCGAACCAAATCTGTTCCGTGGCACCGGCCGCGACCGCGAGGTCGAGACCGCCGACCGTGACCTCGTGAGTCGAGGCGTTGATCGTGCGGCCCGTCGTCAGACGGTCGTTGCCGTGGTAGACGTAGATCGATGCCCAGTCGCCGGCGTTACCGGCGCCGGTGCGGCGCAGGGTGACCGAGTCGACAGTGATGCCGACCGATCCGCCGTTGTGGACGTCAGCCTTCAAGAGGTTGATGCCCATGGAGCCCAGCGGCAGGGTGCCGCCAGCGGGCTGACCGGCGCTCATAGAGACCGACAGACCGACGACAGTGGCGCCGAGGTTCTTGTCTACGTTGATGGACGTGGCCGCCGCAGTCGCGTTGCCCGGGACGAAGTCACCGCAAGCGGTGATGTCCGCACCGACGGAGTAGTTCACGAAGAACGCGTCCGGTACGTCCTGGATCTTGGTGTTCCAGTTCGATCCGTAAAGGCAGGTGGCAAGCGCCTCGCTCTGTATCCAGCGAAGGGTACCGTGCGAGTCGACCGCGTACACCTTAGGATCGGTGTTGATCTTCACCATGAGGATGCCTGGCCTGTAAGTGACGTTGCCGCCGATCGGCATCGAAGCCAGTTCCGCATCGGTGATGACCTGGACACCCGAGAAATCCGAGTACCAGGTCGCGTATGTCTTCTCGTTCGGGAAGACGTAGCGCTTGCCGTCGGAGCCTACGTAGTAGACAGCCGGCATGGACGCACGGACCAGGTCACCGGTCGCGAAGGCGTTCGCCGTAAGAGGCGTAACGAGCGCAGCGAGACCGATTGACCAGGCGATCGTGGCCGCCACGACGGCGACGGTAAACGCTCTCCTGCTCATTCTTAATGCGTTGTGCATAATTAGATTTCCTTTTTCTTAGTGCGCCCCCGCGCTTATGCGCGCGAGAGCAGAGTTACCGCTCGGTGCCCCGCTGTTTCTGCGGGCTCGACCTTTTACCGTGGCGGAAATGTACGAGATATACAGGTCTCGCGACCGTTCGTCGGGACCGTCTTAAGACGGTTGTGACCCCCTCCCCATCCCTCCCCCTCCGTAGAGGGGGAGGGAGAGAGGGTGGGGGTTCCCGACTGACAGTCCGTCTTAACGGCTGCCAGACCCTATGACGCGGCCCGATTGTTCGGGGCGCATCATAGAATCTTCAGACCGTAGCGGCAGGCCTTGTGCCTGCTTGCTGACCATCGCGATCCGTTTTTGTTTTTGAGCAGGGACAAGTTTACCCCGTATACGACCGTAGGGAGTTGTACGGGGCCCTGCCACGTCGCTCGCGAGCGACGTGGCCCTGCCGCTACGATTATTCTTCTGTCACTTCCTCCGACGCAGGGACAAGCCCTGCCGCTACATCTTCCTCCGACGCAGGAACAAGCTCTGCCGCTACATCTTCCTCCGACGCAGGAACAAGCTCTGCCGCTACATCTTCCTCCGCCTCCGCTTCCGCCTCTTTCGTCAACTCGGCAACCTCAACCATCTTCGCCAGCGCGGCGCTGTAATCTTCCTCCTCGATGAGAATCTTGGCCTCGGCGATGGCGGTCTTGGCGCGGATGGCCGACGACTGCTCCTCGTAAATCTCCTGTTCGTCTATGACGGTATCGAGTCCCCTCTCGGCCAGCTTGAGCTGTTCCTGGAACTTGCTGACGACGACGGTGCGCGGGGTGCGCTCGTCGCCGGCAAGATGCTTCTCGACGATGATGGCCATGGAGGCTATCGCCACGTCATCGGCGCGGTTCCTGGCGCTGTTCACGGCGATGCGGATGTCCGGCGGCACGGTCAGCGCGACCTTGCGCAGCATGTTCTGGTAGAGCGAGGTCTTGAGCTCCAGGGTCTTCGCGATCTCGACCACGCTGTCGGCGTCATACGCCTTCAGGTCGGCGAGTCCGTCCTGCAATTCGACGAGATCCTTCTCGAAAGCCGCCAGCACCTCGACGATGCGCTCCTGGCTGGCAGGACCGGCTTCGGCAAGCCGCGCGACCTCGTCCATCCTGTGATCGGCGAATTCGGCGTGCAGGCGCGTCCTGTATTCCCGGTTCGGCGCGAGCGTCATCTGGGCTTTCTCGACGGCGACTTTGACGCCGTAGAACATCTCTCCGGGCATGGCATCGCGGTACAGCTGGGCCGAGGCGAGTCCGCCGCCCAGCACCGTGCCGGCCATTATAAGGAATATGCCGAACGCGCGGACGGCGACGAGGGCGGTCTCCATCGGGAAAAAGATACCAAAAAGGTGGCTGACCCATTGGCCGGTCCCGAGTTTCACGTTCGCGTCCGTCGTGTTGCGGACCTGCATCAGCAGGATGTCGCGATTGCGTGTTACCCAATCACCGTGCGGGGTGCCACCTCGCCGTTCATTCTTTATCGTCGTCAACAGGTTTTTCACCGTCTTGTGATCCATTTTCGCGCAATGCTTCGCCCAGGGCCTTAACGGCCCGGTGTGAGATTACTCTCACGTGCGACGCTGATTTCCCGAGCGCGGAAGCGATCTCACCGTTGGACATCTCGTCGAGGTACTTCATGATGACTACCTCGCGATATTCGTCCTTCAGTCCGCGGAGCCGTTCGAGGGCCCGCGTCACGTCGAAGTCGGTCTCTATCGCCCGGAGCAGACGCTCCGTGCCCGCCCCTTGCACCTCGCTGGCGATGGCCTCATCAAGAGACACGTCGCCGCGCTCGTGCGCCGTCGAGCGGTACCAGTCCACGACCACCGACCTGGCGACGCTGTACAACAGCGCCTGCAGGTGCGGTACGTCCCTCTTTTTCATCAGATACTGCCAGGCCTTGAGGAACGCTTCTGACGTGAGATCTTCCGCGACTTCCGCCGAAGGGACCTTGAAGTAAATGAAGCGGTAGACTCGGCGGACATACATATCGTAAAGCTCGCCGAACGCTCCGGAGTCCTTCTTGGCTCTTATGCGGAAGAGCAGGAACTTTTCCTTTAAGCGACCTTGCATCACATTAGACGGAAAAAATAAACGTGCGTTACCGCACTCATTGATTTCCTATATGATAATACGCTTCTGGCCGCCTGTAAATGCCGTACAGTTATACTGTAATAAGCGTAATCTGTCAACCCCCTCCCGCTTCCCAAGCCTGGCTTCATAAGAGGAGCCAAGCCAGGCTTGGAACGGAGGTACTTGCCAACAGGCCAATAATTGTCTACAATAGTGTAGACAATTGGGGGGGGAGTGCAGAATTGTTGAAAAAGCGGGAATCGCTCGCTGACGCTCGCTAAGCGGGAAAAGTTCCCCCTCCCTCACTCCCTCCCCCGCTTCGCGGGGGAGGGATGGGGTGAGGGTTCCCGCTCCTTCCCGCTCTCCCCGCTATCCCGCTTTCGAGTATGGACATAATCCGAGTTTCCGTCTCCGAAGCCGCCAGACTTTTTGGCGTCTCCCAAAGGACCGTCCGCCGAGCCATCGCCGACGGCGAGCTGATCTACGTCGTCGTCCGCGGACGATACAAGATCAGTTTCGAGAGCCTGGTGCGCTGGTCGCAGCAGCGTCCGCACGTGAAGAACAAGCTCGCCCGCGAAGGCATCGGCCAGTTCGTGGAGCATTGGAAGATACGCAATAGGTTATACAGTCCGAATCCGAAGGTGCTCGTGAAGGAGAAGGTTGGGTGATATGAGAGAGAAGCGGGGAAGCAGAGAAGCGGGGAAGCAGGGAAGTTTGAAAACTTCTCAGATTTTTCCTGACTTCCGTACTTCCACACTCCCCCGCTCCGCCCCTCTTGGATTCCAAGCGATTATACTGCTGGTGACGATGTTCCTATTGATGCCGTCCTCCGACGCGAGCGCGCGGCTCAACGTGCCCGATGACAAATACGTCCGCTCGGCGAACTATTATCTGCGCGCCGGCACGGACATCGGCGCCGCGGACTATCCCCTCTTGGCGCGCTACGATCTGCTGGTGCTGCCGGCCGAGGCGCAGGTCTACAATCGCGACATGTTCTTCCGTCTGCGCGAACTCAATCCGGACATCACTATCTTGGCGTACGTCCCCACGAAGTCATACAACCACGCCTGGTCCGACTCTCTGCACCGCAGGCTGGCGGACCGCATCGACCCGTCGTGGTGGCTCCTCGATCCGTCCGGCCGCCGAATCTCCGTCTGGCCCGGAACCGAGATGCTCAACACCGTCTCGTCGTGGAGCGGCGCGCTCCCGAAGTTCGTCAAAGAAGAGATCTGGGCGACCGGGCTCTGGGACGGCGTCTTCTATGACGAGCTCTCGGCGAACGTCTCCTGGGTGAACGGCGGGTACATCGACATTCACCGCGACGGACAGAAGGACGATCCGCACCTCGCTGACGTCGCCTGGGAGCGCGCGACGACGAACATGCTCCGCGAAACGCGTACTCTGCTCGGCACGGACGCGGTCATCGTGACGAACGGCGACTCGACCGCCTCGCTGCAGCCGTTCGTGAACGGACGCATGTTCGAGTCCTTCCCTACTCCGTGGCACGGCCAGGGACGCTGGGAGGATTCGGTCTCAAGCTATCTCGGTCTGCACCTCATGGTCGGCTACCGGCCGGCGTTCATCATCAACGGCAACTCCGGGAACAGCGGCAATGACACCGACTATCGCAAGGTCAGATACGTGCTGGCGTCCACGCTCATGGGCGACGGATTCTTCAGCTACGACTTCGGCGACCAGGACCACGGCCAGCTGTGGTGGTATGACGAGCAGGATGCGCGGCTCGGAGAGCCGCTGGGACCGGCCGTGAACCAGTCCTCGTCCGGCAGCGGCGCCGTCGTCCCCGGAGTCTGGCGGCGCGATTTCAGGAACGGCGTGGTGCTGCTGAACTCGACCGCGAGCAGCCAGACAGTGTCGTTCGCCGGTGAACTTGAACACCTGAAGGGCGGACAGGATCCGGCGATCAACAGCGGCCGGCTGACCACGACGGTCACGCTTCCGCCGAACGACGGCGTCGTCCTGCTGAAACCGGTCGTGCGCGTCACCGGCAGCGCGTTCCCGAACGGCGCCTTCGCGCGCATATATGATATGAAAGGCCGGCAGGTCAGGAACGGCTTCTTCGCCTACGAGGCGCCGCACGGCGGCTCGGTGCAGGTAGTGGTGAAAGACCTTGACGGCGACGGCCGGGTTGAGCGCATCGTAGCCGGTGAGACCGAAGTGACAATCTACGGCGAAGACGACCGCGTCCGGGCATCGTTCAAGCCTTACGGCCAGGACTATCGCTTGGGGGTGAACATCGCGGCCGGCGACCTCGATGGCGACGGCAGAGCGGAGATAGTCACCGGCGCGAACCTGGGCGGAGGGCCTCATGTGCGCATCTTCGGCACGGACGGCAAGCTCATCAGCCCCGGATTCTTCGCCTTCGATTCGCGGCTTAGGGGCGGCGTAAGCGTGGCCACAGCGGACCTGTACGGCACAGGCCGCGAGGTCATCATCGCCGGAGCCGGTCCGGGCGGGGGGCCGCACGTCCGGGTATTCAACATGTACGGCGGCGTCATCTCCGAGTTCTTCGCTTACGACTACCGCTTCCGCGGAGGCGTAAAAGTGAGCGCGGGCGACCTCGACGGCGACGGTAAGGCGGAAATCGTCACCGGCACCGGTCCGGGCGGCGGGCCGCATGTCAGGGTATGGAGCGGATATGGGCGGTTACTGGGGCAATTCTTCGCCGGAGACAAGACGTCCCGCAACGGCGTGCAGGTCGCGGTGACTGACATCGACGGTAACGGCGTGGCGGAAATAGCCGCGCTGACGACGGATATATTCCAGCTGACAAGTTATTGATATGAAAAAGCGGGGAAAGCGGGGAAGCGAGGAAGCGGGGAAGCGAGAAATGAGAGCCGCTGAAGCCGAGGTAATAGGAAACTCGAGATTTCGAGATATCGAGGGCTCGAGAGCGGAAGGAAGGCCAAATATCTTCATCGGCACGCTGAATGTCATCGCCGGACCGGCGCGGCAGCTGCTGAACCCGGTGAAGAGGGTCTGTTATCCCCCGCTTTTGGAGCACTTCGAGGAAAGATACCGCAAACCCTTCGCGCGGCACGCCAGCACCTGGCTCATAATCGATCTGGTGCTGTTGTTCATCTGCGGTGCGCTCGTCGCAGGGTTGCTCATCGTCTACATGGTCTTGCCGGCCGTGACCCGCCAGGATTACGTCACTGTCGCGCTGTTGCAGCCGCAGAGCGTCGTGAGCGGACGCGAGACCGCGCTGATCTTCTCTTACGCGAACGGCTCGGATAAAAATATCGCCGGCGTCGGATTGACGGTCGAGCTGCCCGAGGGATTCGTCGCGTCTGACGCGCCCGCGACCGATGCGGCGGGCAAGGAGATCATGTTCGCCGCCGATCCAGATTTTCCGCAACGCCTGACTTTCTCCCTGGGCACGCTCGCAGCCAGTGGGCGCGGGGAAGTGCGCGTGCCGGGCAGGCTGTACGGCGCGACCGGCGAAACCATGCCCGTCTACGCGGGGCTCTCGTACTGGAAGGAAGGCCGTGCCGAACCGGAAAAGGACGCGGTGTATTACGAACTGCCGATCGCTGATTCCGTCATCGCGCTCGACCTGGAGGCGGAAACGCCGTTCATGCGCGGTACCAGCAACCGGGTCCGGATCATCTACACTAACGAAAGCGGCGAACCGGTGGACGACCTGACGATCAGGTTCGTGCCGCCGACGGGTTTCAGGTTGACCGGCTCCGTCCCGCAATACCGCGCAGGAGTGCCGGAATGGCGGGTCGGTACGCTTGGAGCGGGCGAGGGCGGCGCCATCGACGTGTTCGGCTCGCTCGGAGCGAAAGACGTGCCGACGTTCGCCGTTGAAGCGCTCGTACCCGGCGCGGCAGGTCTCGCGACGATTGAAAGTGTCAGCGAGAACGCTGACGCGATTGCGACCGGATTCGAGATGTCGCATTCGGTCCTCGGGACGTCGGGCGCATCGTTCCTGTACCCGGGACAGGAGGTGCAGGTCGAGATCAGGTTCGCCAACACTGGCGAGCGAGCTTTCCGAGACGTCAGCCTCGAATTACAGCCGTCGGTCCGATACCTGGAGCGCGCGGAAGAGACTGTCGTCTGGAACGCCGAGGGCTCGCCGGAGCTCGCCGAAATCGCACCTGGGGCATCCGGGGCAGTCATCGCGACGTTCAAGGTGGTCGAGACCGTCACAGAAGACATGCTCGGTCCGGACGAAAATCCGGTGGTCGAGTTCGCGGCATCCGCGCGTTATCGTCTCACCGACGACGCCGTGCGGCAGTTTTTCTCCGACAGCGACGTCATCAGCCTGCCGATAGCGACAGTGCTGACGCTCGAGACCGGTTCGCTGTACTACTCCAAGACCGGCGACCAGCTCGGCGTCGGTCCCCTGCCCCCCAGGACCGGAGAGACCACGCGCCTATGGGCGGTCGTATCGGTCAAGAACGGCGCGAACGCGGTCAGGAACGCGAGACTGGAAGCGAAGCTGGCGCCGGACGCGGAATGGACCGGACGGACGAGCATAACGGCCGGCGAGCCGATAGCCTACCTGCCGACCGAGCGGCGCGTCATCTGGAACATCGGCGATATCCCGGCGTTCTCGAATGGCGATGGTGCCGGCGTCAACTTGAGCATGGAGATCGGCCTGACGCCCGGAGAGGAAGATGTCGGCAGCGTCCCGGTGCTTATCGAGAGCCTTAAAATTGTCGGCGAAGACACTGTCACCGGCGCGAAGGTCTATGCCGAAGGCGATCCGGTGACGACCGGCGTCAGATTTGGCAAATGGACGCAGGAAACGGGAAGGATAATCGAATAAAACCTTCCCGAGCTCACGCCCAAGATTTTGGCGAGCCCTGGATGGGATGCAGTGTGCCCGGCTGGAGCGATTCGCGAAGCGAGGCGTACTAGGTAAGTACGATGAGCGAGTGAATCGCGCCCCGCCACTGTATTTCATCAAAGAGGGCGGGGTCCCGCCATCGGCGGGAAAGCTGGGCGCAATGCGCCCAGTCCAGGGCTCGCATAAGAAAAAACGGCCTCACAGGCCGTTTTCGGTTCGTGACGCCGGTTCAGTTCTGCACGGCGGTCGCGGCGCAATGCATGTTGACGACGGTCTGAGCCAAGTCCCTGACGATGGGAACGGCCAGGTTCGTAGTGAATCGCACGACGTCGCCGCCGGGACGCTCCGTCGCCCGGAGCGTATCCGGGAAGGTCGAACCGCCGTATCGGAAGCCCCGTATCTCTCCGGTCCGCAGATCGAGGATTTCGCCGCAAACCTCTTCCGAATCCTCGCACTTGAACAGCGCGCCGTGGATCAGAAAATCAGGCGAACTGATCTGCAGGCGGTTGTTCTCCGACATCAAAAGAAATCCCGCCGGCAGCTCGTACTCGGTCAGCGCCGGGCATCCTTCACCGCATCCGGCGGCCATAATCAGGACGACGACCGCGCAGACCCTGCTGAAATGAACTGTCATCTCCCTGTCTCCTTCTGAAAGTGTCACTTCAGACATTTGAATACGCGGGCACTGTGCTGTCAAATGTCGTCGGTCTTATCCACAATTCGACGCGAAAAGTGCCACGCAGTTTTGTCGCAAAACTGCGTGGCACTATTTCGCTAGAATTGTGGATAAGACTCGATAAAAAATCGCGACACTATGGTCGCGATCCGCTTGCCGGTCGAGGCTCTATCTGCACGTCCGGATCTGCTCATCCCACCGGGAAAGCACCGATCGGGCTTCCGGCGCGAGGAACAACGGTCCGTCTTCATCGACCGAATATTCCGCGGTGCCGTCTATCGAATCGTACAGATACCCGGACGCGACGCACTGCGCCGCATTGGAGACGACATCGATCTCGTATCTGGTGCGCCGACGGTCGGCCTGTCGCTCCAGGATCAGGACCGAGTAGCCGTATTCCCCTTCTCCATACTCGCCGAGCTCAGGCACGATGCGATGAAGGCATGTCGCCCCCTCGTCGAGATAGACGGTGGTGCCCGGAGGCAGGGGGAATCCGGCGTATCGGCCGGAATGGCTGGCGCAGCCTGGAATGGACGCGGACAGGAAAAGCACCATTGCAGGAATCAAAGACCTCATCTTATATCTCCTTGGACGGGGAATGAAGACTCCGCTGGCCTACGTCCGTGGTTTTACGCGGAAACGGACGAAAATCCCGCCCGATACCTTAGCTCCAGCCGTCATGAAGCGCAAGTATCGGGCGGGTTTTTCCTTGAATCGGATGCTGTCAGGCGATCGCGTTCTTCTCGACGGCGACCGACGCCAATGAACGGTACAATCCGTCCACCGCGGACGCGACATCGTCCCAGTGGTAATTCTCGATGACATACCGCTTGGAACGCTCTCCCCTCTCCGCCACGTCGTGCGGATGCCGGATGAGATGCACCAGTTTCAGGGCCAGATCATCGACGTCCTTGTTGCAGAAAGTTACGCCGTGCTCACCGACCGCCTCCAGATTCTCCGGAATGTCGGAAGCGAGGACGGTCTTGCCGTAAGACATCGCCTCGAGGACCGCGATGGGCAGCCCCTCGGACTCTGACGGATGGACGACCAGATACGCGCCGGCGAACAGCAAATCGAGATCGGCGCCGGCACGGTAACCAGTGAAGACGATATCATCATCGCCGGCAGCGAGCGCCTTCAATCCCGCGACATAATCATCGGTGAAAGCCGAATCGCCGACGATGACCAGCTTCTTGCCGTACGCGCCGCCGTTTGCCTTGATCTTGCGGTAGGCGTCGATGAGATGATGCGCGCCCTTGTGGCGGACGAGCCGCGACACCATGACGATGTATCCGCCCGGCTCAAGGCCGTAGCGCTCAAGCACGTCCGACCAGCCCAGCTCG
>Ga0265297_10005028_pt1 | contig 20738 bp, 14 predicted proteins | sample Munlanlwell13791_FD_192502 | JGI IMG/M metagenome (GOLD analysis project Ga0265297, IMG submission 192502) | Leachate microbial communities from a municipal landfill in Southern Ontario, Canada - Leachate well 137-91 | ecosystem: Engineered > Solid waste > Landfill > Unclassified | place...
AGATCAAGGCGACGGCGACCCAGACCACGGAAAACACCATCATCCATGGCTCTATCAGTTGCATGGACGGTTTCATAGCCGTCAGTTGCGGCCCCGAAAACCCCATCTTCTCATAGAGCGCCAGCAGGCCGCCCGCCCGCGAAAGGGTCAGGCCGCCCGAAATGCTCCAGGCCACGACGGCCAGCGCCGCGCACCACCAGGCGCCCATCCGCAAGCGGTACGTCCCCCAGGCCACATAGCCGAACAGGCACAGGCAGGCCAGCGCCACCGCCGCGCCGGCACCGCCGGTCAAAATAGTTCCAAAGAAAGGCACTGCCCATCCGTAAACGCCCATGACCGGCATGCAGGCGGCCCAACTTCCCGCCATCAAACTCACCGCCAGCACCGGCAGGGGACACTTGTCCGTCCACCGGATCCGAGGATCCCGCCGCTCGCAAGTCGCCTTTGTGTGCCGGCTGCCGTAAAAGAGGACAAAGGCGCCAGGAATGATGAGATAAAAAATCGTCATGATGCCGATGATCACATATTGGATGATGGCGACCACCTGCTGAGGCAACTGCCCGCCGCCGCTCATTTGTTCGCGCATGGCGGGTAAAAAAATCAGCAAATAACCCAAGCCCATGATTCCGCAGACCAGCCACAACCAGGACGAAACCAGCAGGAGCGCCCGGGCCCAGCGCCGGGCCAGAATCGAGCCGATCCCCATCCAAATGAACCAGGTGGCCAGCAAGGCGTAAAACAAAAAAACCGCCAGCATGGCGCCGGCGTTCAAAGGAGATGCGGCCCCCTGCTGGCGGCCAAGAGCGGCCGTAGCCGCCATGCCAACCGTCATCACGAGAAGCAGGAGCAGAAAAAACGCGCCCAACAGAATTTCGAAGATGCCAAAGACAACCAGCCCGGTTTTCCGATCCTTGACGTCCGCAACCACCGGCGTTTCCACCACGTTGCCCATAATCGCCCCCTTCCCCCGTCATTTTTCCACGCATGTTCTTCCGCCCGAAAAGGCGACCTCAGACTATACCACCTGGCAACGAGTCATGCGTCTCCGACGATGACGGGTTTGTCCGCCCGAGGCCGGGCGGCTCCCGGTGATCGGGGAAATCGCGCTACTTTGTAGCTCGGGGCTTGTAGCCCGGCAGAACGTCGCCGCCGCGCTACAAGCGCTCAGCTACGGCATGCGCGAGATTCGTGCTCGGGAATAATCCAGGTTAAGGGGTCATTGGGGCGCGTCTACACTTTTAATCAGCGCTGCCGCCGTTCAAGTACCGGAAGAAGGCCGCGTTCACCCAAATGGCCGAAGACGACACCTCCAGCCCCGGCAAGGCCGCCTTGAACCATGCCTGCACGTCCGCCATTTCATCCTCCTTGACATAGGTCTGAACGATGTGCGTGCCGGCCCGGAGCATGACGTCCGCGATCCGGACATATCCGTCAAGGGGGACAACGGAATGGTACAGGGGCTGATACCACGATTCGACCAGAACCTTTTGCCCGCCCGTAAATTCACGCTTGGCATGGGCCTCAATCACTTGGCGGAAACGGTCGCGGAATTCCGGCGCGGTGAACTCCAGGACCAAGTCAAATTCGTCCTTGTGCGCCACCCAGGTTGCCCCGCCATCCAACGACTCCAGGGCAAGCTCCGGCGTTTTTTCCCATTCCTGGCGGTAATAAAAGACGGAATGCTTCGGCTCAAGCTGGAGCTTGGCCTGGAGGGCTTCGCCCATCAGCAGGCCAATGACCTGCTTGAGATGTCTGACGCTGCTGTGGCTGTAGACGATCTCCAGGTTGGCATCAAACTGGGCCAGACTGTCCCGTTTCTTGATCTGGTAACCGGTGATCACCCGCTGGCTGATCGCCGTGCGCATCACCCGTTCCACGGTGTCGTTTCTGATCTTGCCCGCTTTTTCCCAGCGGTCGCAGACCTTGCTGACAATGTCGAGCTCCGTGACGTAACCAATGTAGTTTTTGCTGCTTTTGACGAACGACCGCGCCCGCTCCAACAGGTGGAAAGCCAGCTCACGACTCAAGGGGGCGTGCAGATCCAGCACTTTCAACCGTCCTTTGAACAGGAGGTTCAAATCAATGGCCAGGGCCAACGCCTGGCGTTCCTCTCGTGACCACGCCGCATCCGTGGCACGCAAATCCAGGTTGGAAAAACTTTTCTCGATTTTGGCCTCGGAATAGGTGGCGGCAAGCTCCTTGAGACCGCACGCGGCAAGCAGGCGCGAAATGGCCGCCAGATTGCTCAAATCCCCGGTCGTTTCGGAAGCGGCCCCGGCGTCCGTCGGATCGCCCAAGGCGTCCTTGCCGAAGATGGAAATCAACGCGACCAGGAAGATATCCGTTCCCGAGTCGCGGGCATCCAGAAAGCGCAGGCGTTTTTCCAGCTCGTTTTGCGACAATTTCTGGGTTTCCCACAACTTCTCGCTCAACAGTCTGACGGCATAACTCAGGATGCCGATCTCGTCCTCGCGTTTGGCCAGCCGCCCCAACTGGTCCGCTGAAGACGGATCTCCCTTCAGGACGGCAAAAACGGCGGTCTCAAGCCGCTTGATGGGAGTGACAAGGGTTCTCAACATCCAGCCGGCGGCGAGAAAGCTTAAAACCAGCAGGATCACCAGCAGGAGGGCCCAATGGTTAAACGCCTCAACCAAGGCATTGCCCTGCGCGAGGTCCAAATCGGCAGAGTGAAGCACCGCGGTAACGCCCAGGTAGCTCGGCAGGAAGGTAATCCAGGAGGCGATCAGCAGAACCGCGGTAAGGTAATAAGTCCCCAAAGCCAGCTTGACCGGATAATTGGGCTTCAGGCGCCGCAGAAAAAACAGCACCGCGGGGAACAACAGGAGTGTGCTCAGCACGTTGGACAACAAGGCCGGCAGATAGAAATAGCGAAAGTTGACGATCGAGGGAAGTTGCCGGTCCAGGACATGCTCCATTCCCGCGGCGTAGGTGAGGGCAACCACGTTGACAAGAATCAGAAACGAGGCCAAACCGACCAACTGGCCAATGCGGTCAAGTTGGCGCTCTTTTCGGTAGGGGAAAAAACCGATCAGGGCACCGAAGAGCCCGTTACCGACGGTCCAACTCGGCAGATAGCGCACCCCATACCCCAAAAGGATGTCCGTGCCGAAATTGCCGGCAACCCCGGCCAGAAAACCATAACCCGGCCCATAAAGATAGCCGATGACGAAGATAAGGACGATCTGCGGGCGGAGATCCACATTGGAAACACCCGGCAGATGAAGCCGCAGCACGGTGTTGAGCAGGACATAAACCACCACGACGGCCGCTGTGAACACGATTTTTCCGAACCGGCTTGGGAGGTCGCAAGTTTGGTCTGTGGGCATAGCCTGCTTCTCTTCGCTGTCCGCCGGCCACTATAGTGTGCCATCGGGTGGGCGGAAAATCCTCAACCTCCCGTCCGCCGCGGCCCCCATTTTGGGAGAACCGGGCTGAAAACCGCCCTAGCCGGCCCTGAGAGCGATGGCATGGGTCGGCGGACAAGCCGGCGAGGGGATGAAGTCGAACGGATTGATCAGCCGAGTTTCCACTTCGAAACGGGTCGTGATGGCGAGACGGGTTGTCGCCCCCAAAAACCAGAAGAGGCGCAGGGCGTTGCCCGCCAGGTCCACGACCTCGGCCTGCACGACGGGGGCGGAACTGACCGCGATGTCAAACCGACGGAGAAACTGGCCGCCGCCGGTGCGTGGCTGCAGGCGCACAACATGCCGTTCAAGGCCAGACAGCCGACCTTGAGCGCGAACAGGATGGAATAGGAGAACGGCTCCTGGCGGTTCTCGATGAGCCGATCAATGTAGGTGATGGACTTGTCCCGCACCGACCGCAGACCGGAGGTCATCAGGAAACAGGCGCCGTCGGAACGGTGGCGTCCGGGCGGGGAAGCGGTAAAAACAGATTGGCCATGATGGCGTCGTTATTTCCCTCTTCCGATCCCAAGCCTGAAATCAAAATCCTATCAGTTTAACAAGAGCAAATCATTTTGGCGGCTTTGTGGAGGATGTTGATGCGGGCGACGGAACCGTGGCGGGCAATGGCCTGGTCCAAGGCGGCCTGGGGCGTGGGCGCCCATTCCAGGCGCATGGCCAGGGTCTGCTCGCGGGAGATGCCGTGGGTGACCAGGATGGCGTGGGCTGACTCCAGCAGGCGCCGGCCCAGCACCAGGTTGGCGGCCACGGCCTGGTCGATGCGGCCTTCGGCCAGCAGGCGCTGGACGGTCTCCACCTCGACATAGCCGACGGTGGTCAGTTCCTCGTGCTGTGAGCTGGTGCCCTCGGGACACGGCGTCACCAGGATCACCGTGCCGCCGGGCTTGACCGCGCCATAGGCGGCATTGAGCCCCTTGAGCGCCTGCCAGAAATCGAGGTCGGCGGTGTAGGCATCGGCAATCACGATCTCCGTCCGCCGCCGGATCTTGACCAGGCAGGATGTGCGGGCGGCATCGCAGGCCGCCCGGTGCGCGGCGACCGGATCGCCCGCAAACACCCCGGCCAACCGGCCCTGGGCACCCGGCACTTCGTTGATGATGAACTTCAGGCCGGCCTTGAGGGCGGCCTCGTCAATGACCTCGCGGACGGCATTGTCGCGGACCGCAAACAACTGTCCCTCGGGCACGCGGCTGCACATCCAGTGCATGTGGCCGATGGTGTCGCCATCGCTGCAGCCGGGATTGATGATCTTGCAGCCACCGCCAAAGCCGGCGATCATGTGGGGAATGGTCTGGCCGACGCCGATCACGAAGTCCGCCTCCACGATCTCGCGATGGATGCGGATGTCGAAACCGTACTTCGATTTCCCCACCGACCGGTAGGCGGCGGCCTCCCGCCAGTCGGGATTGACGATGCGGTAGCGGGCGACCACGGCCGGGGTGTATTTGTCGGCCATTTCCGCGTCCGTCATCTTGCGGTGGGTGCCGAGGGCGACAAAAACGGTGATGTCCCCATCCGCCACGCCGGCGGCGGCCAGCTCGGCCAGCACGGCCGGCAGCATCAGGTCGGTGCGGGTGCTGCGCGAACTGTCGTCCACGGCAATGGCAATCCGCTGCCCCGGCCGAACCAATTCCCGAAGGGGACGGCAGCCGATGGGGCGGGCCAACGCGTCGCGGATCAGCGCCAGGTCGTCGCCGCCGGCCGCGCCCGGGGTGAGTTCGTAGACGCCGTCCACCATCGCGTCCGGCACCTTGATCGGCGCAAACGAGTCGTAAGGGAAAGAGTATTGCATCCCGGTACCGTATACTGTATTCGGGTGAATGGGTTAATTTTGGAGTGCTGCGCCTCGGCGCCGTTTTTGATGGCCGGTCTCGACCGGCCATGCGACGGGCGTCGAGCCGCCCTCCAAAAAGCGGCGCCGAGGCGCAGCACTCCACATGGGATTCAACGGGGCATCAGAAATCGCGGTTGAAGCCGCAGGTCCAGCCGCCGTCGACGATGATGTTCTGGCCGTTGATGTAGCTGGAGGCGTCGGAGGCGAGGAAGGCGATGGCGTCGGCGATTTCCTCCGCCTCGCCGGGGCGCCCCTGGGGGATAAAGGAAACCACCCGGTCGGCCATCTCCCGGAACGACCCCTTTTCGCCGTAGAACAGCTTGCGGGTCCCTTCGGTGAGGGTGGAGCCGGGCGACACGCAGTTGACGCGCAACCCCTTGGGGCCAAGTTCGCAGGCCATGGCCTCGGTCATCTTGATGATGGCCGCCTTGGCCGCCACAAAACCGATCTGCAAGCGCAGCGCGACCACCCCGCCGACCGACGACAGGTTGATGATGCTGCCGCTTTTCTGCGCCACCATCACCTGAGCCGCCTTCTGGCAGCAATAAAAGGTGCCGTGCAGGTCGACATTGATGATCTTCTGCCAGGTCGCCACCGGATACAGCTCGGCGGTGACCCGGTCCTCCTTGCTCATGCTGTTGATGCCGGCGTTGTTGACCATGACGTCCAGGCGGCCGAACCGCTCCACCACCTGGTCGATCAGACGATTGACCTGCTCCGCCTGGCTGATGTCGCACGGCAGGAAGACGCCGCCCACCTCGCGGGCAGCGTTCTCGCCCGCCTCCGCCTGTAGGTCGGCAATGACCACCTTGGCGCCGTTGCGGGCAAACAGGGCGGCGGTCGCCTTGCCGATCCCGGAAGCGCCCCCGGTGATGATGACAACTTTGTCTTGGAGGTTGAAGGTGGTTTGGGTTGACATGGTTCCTGCCTTTTTTCTATCGAAGCGTTTCACTGGCAAATACAGCTCAAAACACACCTTCGATTTATCTTCGTGTGCTTCGTGACTTCGTGGTGAATCCAACGGTTTACGTGTTACAACGCATTAGTACTTGTCATCCGCATTGGCCGGGGCGCCGTCGAGGACCGCCGCGGTGGCCCCCACGCCCAGCCGGTCGGCGCCCTGCTCAAGGAAGGCGACGGCCTTGGCGTAATCGCGGATGCCGCCCGAGGGTTTCACCTTGATCCGGCCGGCGGCGGTCTTGATCATGGTCGCCACCGCTTCCGGCGTGGCGGACCCGTCCGCAAAGCCGGTCGAGGTCTTGACGAAATCGGCTCCCGCCGCAATGGAAAGCTCGGTCGCCTTCGCCACCTGTTCCAAGGTCAGGAAACAGCTCTCGAAGATGACCTTAACCAGCACGCCGTGCGGCTTGGCCTCGTTGACCACGGCCCGGATGTCGTCCCGGACATAGTCGTACTGGCCGGAGAGGAACTTGCCGATGTTCATCACCATGTCCAGTTCCTGGGCGCCGTCCTGGATGGCCAGGCGCGCCTCCAGCGCCTTGACCTCGCTGCGGTTGGCGCCGTGCGGAAACCCGACCACCATGGAGACCTTGACCCCGCTGCCCGCCAGTTCCCGGCTGGCCGCAGCGACGTCGCTGGGGCGCACGCAGACACTGGCAACCTGGTACTTCTTGCCGAGCCGGCAGCCCTGCAAAATGTCCTCATCGGTCATCGACGGTTTCAACACCGCGTGGTCAATGGTCGCGGCGACTTTTTCCCGGGTCCACATCATGGTCAATTTCCTTCTTTTTGAAAATCAAGAACTTGCTGCCGGTTTGGCATGGCGGTGAGCACCCCCAGGGTCTGCACCGACCAGGCGGAGGCATAAACGGCGAAGCGTGCCGCCTCCAGCAACGGCCGGCCGGCCGCCAGGCCGTGCATCAGCCCGGCACTGAAAATGTCGCCGGCCCCCGTGGGGTCCTTGGCGGCGACCGTGGGCGGCGTCAGATATTCCCGGACCTCCCGGTTCAGGACGACCACGCCTTTCTCCCCCAAGGTGACCAGGGCGTTTTTCACGCCATGATCCAGGAACCATTGGGCCGCGCGGAACGCGGAGTCCGCATCGCTGACGGGGATCCCCGTCAGCAACGCCGCCTCGGTTTCGTTGGGCTTGATGTAATCCAGGTGGCGGTAAATCGCCGGGTCCAGCGGCCGGGCCGGCGCGGGGTCGAGCAACGTTTTCACCCCCAGCTCAGACGCCCGGCGGATGCCGTATTCCACCACCGCGGGACTCACCTCCAGCTGGAAACCGATGATGTCACCGGCCTGGACCACCGGCAGGTTCCGCTCAAAATCCTCCGGGGCCAGCAGGGCGTTGGCCCCGGGGGCGACCATGATCATGTTGCGGCCGCCGCCGTCAATCATCACGAAGGCCACCCCGGTGCGGGCGTCCGGCGTCATCCGGATGCCCTGCACCCGAACCCCGAAGTCCCGGTGCACCTGGACAACCTGCTCGCCGAACAGGTCGTGGCCGACACAGCCGACCATGGCCACCTCGCTGCCCAGCCGGGCGGCGGCCAGCGCTTGGTTGGTGCCTTTGCCGCCCACCTCGTCGAAGCAGGTGTCCGCGACCACCGTCTCGCCGACCACGGGAAACCGCGGCCCCTGCATGGACAGCGCGGTCAGGCAACTGCCCATGATGACAATTTTGCCGGCCATCAGTCGTGCTCCTTCAAAACTTCCCGGGTCACGCGTCACGGTTCACGGATTCTTCAGACTTCCCGGTAGGTGGTGCCCCACTGCTCTTTCCGCAGGTCGTACAGTTCGTTGGCGCCCTTGGCGGGCTGGCCGGCCCACACGGTGATCAGCTCGAACTCCTCGGTGGCGCTGGCGTTGGTCAGGGCGTGAAAGGTGCCGCCGGGGATGAACACCACGCTGCCCGGGTGCAGGGCAAAATGCTGGCCGGCGAGATTGAGGTCGGCGTGCCCCTTGATCACGATGTAGACCTCGTCATGCCCCTCATGGGCGGCGCCGGGCAGCCCCTTGCCGGGCTTGATGGTGCCGTGGTTCAGCTGCATCTTGTCGCTGCCGCAGTTGAAGAGGTCGATCAGCATCCGGGAGTCGTAGATGCCCTCGCAGCCGGGGGCGATGAACGGCATCACTTTTTCGGGATGGACAACTTTGGCCTGCTTTTTGGGGGATTCCTGCGTCATGCTACCGATCTCCTTGAATGACCGTGCTTGGGGAGTGGGGATTCAGCTCAAACCCGGCCGCGGCCCCCAGCTCCGCCGCGGTCTTATATATTTTTTGTATACGAGAAATATATCACACCGCCGAGCGGCGGCAACTGGACCGGAATGGAACTCGCCCCCAAGGTGAGACAGGCAATCTTGCCTGTCCTGGCCTTCCGCAGGGTTGCGGCACGACGGACGCCCCCGGTCCGCCCGAGACCGGGTGGCTCCCTTCAAAAATTCACCCAAAGCACAAAACAAGGCGACCCCGATCCCGAGGGCCTTCCTCATCCCCGTCTGCCACGGCAGTCCCCCCACGGGCGACACGCCCATAGCCATCAGGTTAAGCCGTTTTTGAGCGCCAACGGCGCGCATTCATACCAGCCTGGGGCAACGCCCCAGGACTGGAGTTTGGCGAAACTTAACGGTTGCGGTTTTCCCGTCCCAGCGGGACGGGGCGGGAATAGGCAGGGGCTTCAGCCCCTGTGTTTTGCCCCCCCCATTTCGCGTGCCGTCAGGTACGCGGCGAATCGCGGCGTACCTACGGCACGCCCTCGTTTCATTTTTCGGAACAGGGGCTGAAGCCCCGGCCTATTGTCATTCTGTCCCTATGGGACGAAGCCGCCCCTAAACCTCGTACTTTTGCCAAACTCCAGGCGCGGGTTTGCACCCCGCGGAGAGGCGCGGCCGGTCAGGGAGTTGCCAAACGGATCACCAAGGAATCCCGACGAAGTGACATGCGCGCAAAACAGCCCCCCGGCGTTGAACGGGGGGGGCGCACGGATTATGTTACTTGTTTTTCCCCATATTACCCCCATCCGGGAGCTTGCATCCATGAAAGTCGTATTGGCCTATTCCGGCGGACTGGACACCTCCGTCATCCTCACCTGGCTCAAGGAGCAGTACAACGCCGAGGTCATCTGTTTCTGTGCCGACGTCGGCCAGGAAGAAGAGCTGGACGGTCTGGATGACAAGGCCAAGCGCACCGGCGCCCTCAAGTGCCATATCCGCGACCTGAGCGAGGAATTTGCCCGCGACTATGTCTTCCCGATGATGCAGGCCAACGCCATCTACGAAGGCACCTACCTGCTGGGCACCTCGATTGCCCGGCCGTTGATCGCCAAGCATTTGGTCGAGATTGCCAAAGCCGAAGGTGCGGAGGCGATTTGTCACGGTGCCACCGGGAAAGGCAACGACCAGGTCCGCTTCGAACTGACCGCCTACGCGCTCAAGCCCGACATCAAGATCATCGCCCCGTGGCGCCAGCCCGACGTCTGGAAGTTCCGTGGCCGCACCGACCTGATCCAGTACGCCGAGGAAAAGCGGATTCCGATCACCGTCAGCGCCGCCAAGCCGTACAGCATGGACCGCAACCTGCTGCACATCAGTTTCGAAGGCGGCATCCTGGAAGATCCGTGGAACGAGCCCGACGACGCCATGCGCGTGCTCACCAAGGCGATCAAGGACACCCCGGACCAGGCGGAGTACGTCGAGATCCATTTTGAGCGGGGCATTCCCACCGCGGTCAACGGCAAGACGCTCTCCCCGGCGGCGCTGATGCGCGACTTGAACCGGCGGGGCGGCAACCACAGCGTCGGCCGCATCGACATCGTCGAGAACCGCTACGTCGGCATGAAGTGCCGCGGCGTCTACGAGACCCCCGGCGGCACCATCCTGCACCATGCCCACCGCGCCCTGGAGTCGATCACCATGGACCGCGAGGTGATGTTCCTGCGCGACAGCTTCATTCCCGCCTACGCCCGGATGGTCTACAACGGCTTTTGGTTCGCCCCCGAGCGGGAAATGCTGCAGGAGGCGATCACCTACAGCCAGCAGACCGTCACCGGCGACGTGCGGGTCAAGCTGTTCAAGGGCAACCTCACCGTGGTCGGCCGCAAGTCACCCCAATCGCTCTACAACCCCGAGTTGTGTTCCTTTGAGAAGGACAACGTCTACAACCAGGCCGACGCCACCGGCTTCATCAAGCTGAACGCCCTGCGCCTGCGCGTCCGCGCCATGGCGGAACAGGCCGCCGCCCGCTGAACGGGCGACGGCATCGCGCCAAAAACAACGGGTCCGGGGCCTTGGCGCCGGATCAGGGAAGTCAGGATATTCCGCCATGCTGGTGCAATTACTCAAGAGCAAGATCCATCAGGCCCGGCTGACCGGCTGCGACCTCCATTACGAGGGCAGCCTGGCCATCGACCTCGACCTGATGGATGCCGCCGGCATCCTGCCGTATGAGAAGATCCTGGTGGTCAACGCCACCAACGGCCAGCGGCTGGAAACCTACGCCATCCCCGCCGCCCGCGGCAGCCGCACCTTCCTGCTCAACGGCGCCGCCGCGCGGCGCGGGGCTCCGGGCGACACCGTCACCATCATGGCCTTCGGCTCCATGACCCGCGAGGAAGCCTCGCGCTTCACCCCGGTCAAGGTCGTGCTCGACGCCGACAACCGGATTGTTCCCTGACCCCACTCCCGGCAGCCGCGGCCTCCGGGAGCTGGGTGGCTGAAGAAAGCCCCCTGCCAACGCCGGCCGCGGCCCCCGGGGGCGTTTAAAGCCCCATCATGAACTGGAAGACCCGGTCGTCGAAGCCGGGCAGCCCCTCGTGGCCGAAGTCGGGATAGATCACCAGCTCTTTTTCCGCCGGGATCTTGTTGTAGGCCGCGAACTGGGAGGACGGCGGGCAGATGGTGTCCATCAGGCCGACCCCCATCATGATCCCGGCACGGATGCGCGGCGCCAGGAACTGGATGTCGATGTAGCCGAGCCGCTCGAACACCGCGTCTTCGCGGAGATGGTTCGGGTCGAAATGGCGGAAATAATCCTTGAGTTCGGCGTAGGCGTTGACCGCCAGGTCCATCTCCCACACCCGCTTGTAGTCACAGAGGAACGGAAAGGCCGGCGCAGCGCGGCGGATGCGCGGCTCCAGCGCGGCGCAGGCCAGGGTCAGACCGCCGCCCTGAGAGCCGCCGCAGACGCCGACACGGTCGGGGTCGACGCCGTCCAGCCCCATGACGATGCCCACCAGCTGGGCGGTGTCCAGGAAGATGGACTTGAACAGCAGCGACTCCGGGCCGGCGCTGTCCAGGCCGCGGATGATGTGGCCGCCCAGAGTGTTGCCCTTGACGCCGCCGACATCCTCCGAGCGCCCGCCCTGGCCGCGGCAGTCGAGGGCCGCTACCGTATAGCCGGCGGCGACATAGCCCAGCTTGTCGAACCAATTGCCGGAATCTCCGGAATAGCCATGGAACATCACCACCGCCGGCCGCTTTCCGGACAGGGTTTTGGGCCGCAGCAACTTGGCATAGATCCGCGCCCCGCCGACGCCGGTGAAGAACAGGTCAAAACAGGCTGCACCGGGGGCTTGGAAGGCGGCAGGCTTCATTTCCACCTGCGGGTCCAGGGCGTGCATCGCCGCCAATTCGCGGTCCCAAAAGGCGTCGAAATCCTGCGGACGCGGATTGCGCCCTTCGTACTGCTTCAGTTCGGCCAAGGGTTTGTCGATCAATGGCATGGGGGAGTCTTTCCTTAAAAAACCTGTGGGGACCGGTGGCCGCCACCCGGCGGACCGCAAGCGAAAGCTTTTACCATAACACGGGAACACCGCCCCGCGAAAGGTTGCCCTGTATCACACAACGGACATAACGGACATAACGGATCTGCCGGCATCGGCCCCCTTGGCACCGTTGGCCGCGGCCCGGCAACCGCCCCGGCCCACCACTCTGTCGTTGCCCGCCGGCCCCGTTCCGTTGTGTCCGTTGTGTCCGTTGTGTCCGTTGTGTCCGTTGTGTCCGTTGTGTCCGTTGTGTCCGTTTCCGGGGCCAGTCGCCGCCGGGCCAGGAGCGAGGCGCTGGAAGCAGGGTACATTATGCGCGTTCCCCCACCGCTATTCCTTCATCCCTTTGCAGGACCGCCGAACATGATCGCGATCGTGGATTACCGGGCCGGCAATCTGGCCAGTGTGGCCCGGGCACTTGACCATCTCGGACATCCCGGAACAATCACCTCCGCCCCGGAGGTCATTGCCGATGCCGACCGCATCGTGTTCCCCGGTGTCGGCGCCGCCGGGGAGGCCATGCGCAACCTGGAGGAACTCGGCCTCGCCCCGGCCCTCCGCCAGGCGGTGGCCGACGGCAAACCGTTCCTCGGCATCTGCCTGGGCTATCAGATCCTGTTCGAGCACAGCGACGAAGACGGCGGCGTCCCCTGCCTCGGCCTGCTGCCCGGCCGGGTGGTGCGCTTCGCCGAGCTGGCGTCCGGCACCGGACCGCGCCTGAAGGTGCCGCACATGGGCTGGAACCGCGCCACCTTCCTCCGCCCCCATCCGGTCTGGAAGGACATTCCCGACGGCAGCGACTTTTATTTTGTCCATTCCTATTACCCGCAGGCGGCCCCCAAGGTCACCGCCTGCACCACCGACTACGGCGTCACCTTCGCTTCCGGCGCCGCCAGCGGTTCGCTCGTCGGCTTCCAGTTCCACCCGGAAAAGAGCGGGCCGCCGGGGCTCCGCCTTCTCCGCAACTTCTGCCAATGGCTTCCCGGATGACCCGACCGCCGGCCGGCCGGCCATGCCGGGTCACCCGCAGCTTTCAACCGCAGGCCACATCATGTTGACGAAACGGATCATCCCGTGCCTCGACGTCAGGGCGGGAAAAACCACCAAAGGGGTCAAGTTCCAGGGCAACGTGGACATCGGCGACCCGGTGGAGATGGCCAGCCGCTACTACGCGGACGGCGCTGACGAACTGGTGTTCTACGACATCACCGCCTCGGCCGAGGGGCGCGGCATCATGCTCGATGTGGTGCGCCGGGTGGCCCGGGAAATCTTCATCCCCTTCAGCGTCGGCGGCGGCCTGGCCACCCTTGAGGACATGCGCGCCGTGCTGCTGGCCGGGGCGGAAAAGGTCAGCCTCAACTCCGGCGCCGTCGCCAATCCCGACCTCATCCGCCAGGGCGCCAAGGCGTTCGGCCGCCAGTGCGTGGTGCTGGGCATGGACGTGCTGCGCGTCGGCATCACCCCGGAGACCCCCAGCGGCTACGAGATCGTCACCCATGGCGGGCGCCGACGCACCGGCCGTGACGCCCTCGCCTGGGCGCGCCAGGCCGAAACCCTCGGCGCCGGCGAAATCTGCCTCAACTCGATCGACGCCGACGGCACCAAGGCCGGCTACGAGCTCACCCTGACCCGGCTGGTGTCCACCGGCGTGGGCATCCCGGTCATCGCCTCCGGCGGCGCCGGCGAGCCGGAGCACCTCGCCGCCGTCCTCACCGACGGCTGCGCCGATGCCGCCCTGATCGCGTCGATGACCCATTTCGGCGGTTACACCGTTCCCGGCATCAAGCAATTCCTGGCTGCCCGCCAGATCCCCGTCCGCCAGCTGCGGTGCTGAACGCCGCGCTTTTGACAAACCGGCATCACGGATGATTGTATTCATGTTCCAAATAACGCGGGACGTTCCGGTGTGCCGAAGGAGGACGGAGACCGGGAGCCCCTGGTTGCCCCGCTCATGACAACGGGCGGCCCCGGGGTTTCCCTGGACGGTAAGGAAAGGCGGTCCGCATGACGTTGGTTGCGCAAAGCGACTACTGCATCTTCCTGGGCGGCCTGGCCTTGCTGGGAATCGCGGTCACCGCCCTGTTGCTGAACCGTGAAGACCGCGAAACGACATTGGCCTGGCCATGGCTGGCCGGTTTTGGGTTCCTGCAGGCGCTCTACCAGTGGAGCAAACTGGCCGTCGTGGTGTTCCCCGCCACCGCACCGTTCCTGGAATCCGGCGCCCAAGTGGTCCGGATCAGCGCCCTGGTGGCGCTGCTTGAGTTCGGCCGCCGCGCCGTGCCGCTGTGGTCGGCCTGGCGCCCCGGACCGTGGTTCGCCGCACCCTGGCTGCTGGTCGCCCTGGCTTCCGCCTGGTTCGTCCCCGAACATGCCAGTTGGACGTTGCGCGTTTTCCTGTTCCTGCCCGCCGCCGCCTTGGGCGCGGCGGGGCTGGCCGCGGCGGCGTGGCGGCAACGCCCCGGCGCCGCCTGGCTGTGGCCGGCGGCCGCCGGCCTGGCCGGCCTGATCGTGTTCACCCTCCCCAACATGCTCGGGGAAGGCGTGCAGGCGGTGGCCGGCCGACCGGGCGCTGTCTGGGCCATGCACACCGACTGGCTGCTCATGGTGTGGATCGTCTGTTGGTCGCTGATGCTGGTGGGACTGTTCGGGTTTTGGGACTGGATCCGGCGCCAGAACGCCTTCCAAACGGGCGAATGGGGCATTTGGCTTTGGCTGCGCTGGCTGGTCTTCGTCCTGCTCCTGCCGGTCCTGGGCGCCGGCTGGCTGATCACCAACACGCTCGGCAAGCGCGAACAGCAGAAGCAGGAGAACAACTGGATCACCACCGTCCAACTGACGGCCACGGCGGTCGGTGCCAAGCTTGACGCCACGGGCCTGAACGAAAACGCCACGGCCCAGCCCAAAGCCGACAGCCTCCGGCTGATGCAGAGCAAGCCGATGTTCAGGAACCTGATCATCTGGTTTTGGCGTGACGGGGCGCTCCACCGCCTGTTTGACGCCCGACGCCCGGCGCCCGGCGACGGCGGCCGGGAACGCCGGTCCGACGCGCTGCTTCGCAACGCCTGGGAACAGTTCCAAGCCGGCTCCGCCACCCCCGTCTGGCTTCCCCTCGCCCCGACGGAACGCCCGGATGTCGTGGTGCTGTCCCCCCTGCGCCAGCCGGATGGACACTTGGCCGGCATGGTCGGCATCGAAGTGGACGGCTCCTGGCTCGCCACCGCTCCCCAGACCCAGCGCTCCTTCGGCATTCTGCTGTCCCTGCTGCTGGTGCTGATTTGGCTGCTGTGGGTGTTCTTCCCCCTCTCCCTGGCCCACCGCCGCCGGGCCATGGAACTGCGCGAAAACGCCGACCGCTTCCGCCGCCTGTTCTCCAAGCTCGACTCCAGTTTCTTCCTCCTGGAACCGGTGCCGGCGGCGGCCGGCCACTCCCCATCCTACCGCTTCGCCGAAGTCAATCCCGCGTTCGAGGAACTGGCCGGCAAGCCGCGGGAGGCGCTGCTCGGCCACCGGCCGGAAGAGCTGTTCACCAACCTCGATCCGGACTGGCTGGAGATCGCCAACCGGGTCATGGCCACCGGCGTTTCCGAACGGCTGGAGCGCTTCTCCCCCGTGTTCCAGCGCCACCTGGACATCGTCGTCTACCGACCGTTCCCGAACCAGCTGGCCGTCATTTTTACCGATGTCACCGAGCGCAAACGGCTCCAGCAACGGCTGCAGGACACCCAAAAAATGGAAAGCCTCGGCCTGCTGGCCGGCGGCATCGCCCATGACTTCAACAACCTGCTGATGATCATCCTCGGCAATGCCGAATTGGTCCGCCTCGAGGTCAAGGCCGACACGGAAACCTCCCATGCCCTGGATGAGATCAAACATTCCACCCTCAAGGCGGCCGAACTGAGCAAACAGATGCTAATCTATGCGGGCCGTTCCTTCATCAATCCCAAGCCGCTGGCGATGAACACGGTGCTGGAGGAAACCCTCGCCCTGATTGAAAGTTCGCTGCCGGCCCAGCAGGGCATCCACCGCCAGTTCGACCCGCGCCTGCCGGTGATCGCTGCCGACGAGGGGCAGACCCGGCAGATGATCGTCAACCTGGTCACCAATGCCGTCGAGGCGCTGGGCGACACCCCCGGCGGCATCACGGTCACCACCGGCGTGGCCAGCCTCTCCGCCGAACAACTGGCCGACCTTCAGGGCGGCGAAACCCTCAAGCCGGGCGACTATCTGTTCCTGGAAGTGGGCGATACCGGCGCCGGCATGGACGCGGAAACCCAGCTCCGCATGTTCGACCCCTTCTTTTCCACCAAGTTTACCGGGCGCGGCCTCGGCCTGGCGGCGGTGCTCGGCATTGTCCGCGGCCACCATGGCGTCATCCGGGTGCGCAGCGCCAAGGATCACGGCACCGCCATCACCGTCTACCTGCCCTGTCCCGTTCCGCCGTTGAGCTTGCCGGCGCCGGCGGCCGCCCTCCCCACTCCGGCGCAGGCCCGGACCACCGGCGCCACCCTGCTGGTCACGGATGACGACCCGGAGGCCCGCTTCGTGATGTGCCGGCACCTCGCCCTCGCCGGCTTCAAAACGCTGGAGGCCGGCGACGGCAACCAGGCGGTGGCCGTGTTCCAGGAACACCGCCAGCACATCGCCGGCGTGCTCCTCGACCTCAAGATGCCCAACATGAACGGAGAGGCGGCGTTCGCCGAAATCCAACGGCAGGCGCCCGGTTTCCCCGTGCTCCTGGTCAGCGGCTATTCCGAGGACGAGGCCCACCGCCTGTTCGCCGGCCGGCCGTGGGCCGGCTTCCTGCAAAAGCCGTTCACCGCCGCCGAAATGCTGGCCAAGGTCCAGGCCATCCTCGTCCGGGCCCCTGAAACCACCGCCCCCCCTCCCCGCACGGACTGACCCATGCTGGCCGAATTCTACGCCACCCACCTCGACTTCATCTACTTCGCCTACGGGCTGCTGTTCCTGCTGCTGGCCTCCATCTGCCTGGCGCTCCACCGGCGTGAACTGGAGGAGCAGGATGCCGCCCTGCCCTGGCGCTGGCTCGGCTGGTTCGCCCTGGTCTACGGCATCAACAAGTGGTTCGACTTCATCGCCTATTCCATCGGCGACCACACCGTTTTCCAGGACATCCGCGTCTGGCTGTCCCAGGTGGCCTTTTGGTTCCTGCTTGAGTTCGGACGCCGCGGGCTGCACAACCTGGGGGTCGGCATGCCGGGAAAATGGCTGGGCCTGCCCCTGCTCGGCCTGACCGCCCTGGGCAGCGTGTTCGGGCCGGACAGCGTGGACGCCGTCGGCCGCTATGCCATGGTCATTCCCGGCACGGCCCTGGCCGCCACCGCGCTCTTCTTCCTCAACCGGCGAAAGCACTGCCGCAACCGGTACAGCCTGGCCGTCGCCGGCGGAGCCTTGGCCCTCTACGGCATCACCGCCTGCCTGGCCGTTCCGGCCGCCCCCTTCTTTCCCGCCAACCTGATCAACCAGGACATCTTCCGCGCCGCCTTCCATCTTCCCATTCAGGCGGTGCGCGGGATCCTGGCCAGCATCTTCCTGGTCGCCGTCTGGCGCTATTCCGAATCCAACCTCGGCATCCGCCTTGACACGGTGCTGTGGGTGCGCCGCCGCCGCATGGTGGTGGGCACCCCGCTGCTGCTCGTCCTGGTCCTGGCCGCCGGCTGGGCCGCCACCGACCTCACCGACCGCCTTGCCCGCCGCTTTCTCGAAGACAATTGCCTCTACCGCACCCGCACCGCCGCCGCCGCCTTCCTCGCCGCTGACCTCAATCAGATCCCCCCCGGCCCGGAAGCCGAAACGAGTCCCGCCTATCGCCGCGTCAAGGAACAGGTACTGGCCATCCGCATGGTCAATCTGGACTGCATGTTCGTCCACCTGCTCGGCCGTACCGACAACCAGTTCCATTTCATCGCCGATTCCAAGAAGCTGGGGGCCAAACGCGGTTCCCGCCCCGGCACCCCCTATCGCGACAGCACCCCCGCCATGACCGAGGCCTTCACCACCCGCACTCCCCTGATTGACGCCCCCTACGGGCTCCTACCCGGAAAACAACTGGCCGCCCTGGCCCCCGTTCTGGACCCCGACACCGGACGCCCCGTCGCCCTGCTGCGCATGGTCATGCCCACCGACCACTGGCGGGCCATCATCATCCGCCTACGCCTCCTGCCCATCGGCATTTGCCTCCTCCTGGTCGCCATCCTGATCGGCTTTTTCGCCGCCATGACCGGCCACCAACGGGCCGAAGATGAGATCAGCCGTAGCGAGGAGCGCTTCCGCTGCCTGGCGGAGGCCTCACCAGAGGCCCTGCTGATCACCCTTGACGGCACCATCCGCGACACCAACAGCGTCTCGACCCGGATCTTCGGCGGCCCCGACCACAGCCTGCTCGGCACCCCCGTCGATACCCTCTTCGCCCCGGACAACCGTGCCGAGGCGCTCCACCATGTCCAACATGGCGGCGCCCCCGCCACCGTCCGCTGCCTCCACCACGACGGTGGCGAGTTTCCCGCGGAAATGGGCGTCCGCTCCATCGAGTACAAGGGGCGCGAGGCCCGGGTCGTCAGCCTGCTCGACATCACCGTGCGCCAGCACGCCCTGGAAAAACTGCGCCAGGCCATGGAACAGGCCAACCGCCTCGCCAAGGACGCCGAAGCGGCCAACCTGGCCAAGAGCGAATTCCTCGCCAACATGAGCCATGAAATCCGCACCCCCATCAACGGCGTCATCGGCATGACCGGCCTGCTCCTCGACACCCGCCTCTCCTCTGAACAGCACGAATACGCCAGCACCGTCCGCGATTCGGCCGAAGCCCTCCTCAGCATCGTCAACGACATCCTCGACTTCTCCCGGATCGAAGCCCGCAAACTCCACCTCGAACACCTGCCCTTCTCGCTCCGCGAACAGATCGGCAAGGCCCTCAAGACCATGGCCGTGCGCGCCCACGAAAAGGAGCTGGAACTGCTCTCCGACATCGCCCCCGAAGTCCCCGACCACCTGGTCGGCGACCCCAGCCGCCTGCGCCAGATCCTCCTCAACCTCGTCGGCAATGCCATCAAGTTCACCGAGAAGGGCGAAATCGAAATCCGCGTCGCCCTCCATTCCGAACAGGATGTCGCCCTGGACGCCGCCAGCAGCCTGGCCGTCAACCTCCATGTCCAGGTCAAGGACACCGGCATGGGCATCCCCCGGCAAAAACAGGACGCCATCTTTGAGGCGTTCACCCAGGCCGACAGTTCCACCACCCGCCGCTTCGGCGGCACCGGCCTCGGCCTCAGCATCTCCCGCAGCCTGGTCGCCCTCATGGGCGGCCGGATTTGGGTTGAGAGCACCCCCGGCACCGGCAGCATCTTTCATTTCACCGTCCGCTTCGGCATGTCGGAAGACGCCCTCGATCCCGCCACCCGCGTCGAAGACCTCGCCGGCCGCCGCGTTCTCATCGTCGACGACAACGCCACCAACCGCCGCATCCTCCTCGGCATGCTGCTCCACTGGGGCATGGACGCCACCTCCGCCGAAGACGGCTCCGCCGCCCTGGCCGTCCTGCGCCAGGCCACCCGCGACAACCGCCCCTTCCACCTCGCCCTGGTGGACTACATGATGCCCGACATGAACGGCCTGATGCTGGTTGAGCAAGCCGCACGCGACCCCAACCTCTCCATGCCCCCCGTCATCATGCTCTCCTCCGCCACCGGCCGCGGCCACGAAAAGGAAAAAGCCGCCGCCCTCGGCGTCACCGCCTTCCTGTCCAAGCCCGTCCTGCAGGGCGACCTGCTGCTGCTCGTCCGCCGCGTCCTGGCCCCCTCCTCCCGCCTCCAGCACCAGCCCGTGGCCGCCGCCGAACCGCCCACCCCCCCCCTGCACATCCTGTTGGCCGAGGACAATCTCATCAACCAGACCCTAGCCCGACGCCTGCTCGAAAAACAGGGGCACACCGTTACCGTCGCCACCAACGGGTGCAGCGTCCTGGAACTCCTCCGCCGGCCGGAGCCCTGCGATCTTGTGCTCATGGACGTGCAGATGCCGGAAATGGACGGCTTGACCGCCACCGCCGCCATCCGCGCCGGCCAGGCCGGCGAAGCCCGCACCGCCATCCCCATCATCGCCATCACCGCCCATGCCATGAAGGGCGACCGCGAGCGCTGCCTCGCCTCCGGCATGGATGGATACGTATCCAAGCCACTGCGGATCAACGAGTTGTTCAGTGAAATCCGCCGCGTCATCCCCGTCAGGGCGTAATCGGCGGCGGACGCGGAGGCCCAACCATGATCCCGCCCCCGGGGAAGGAGACGCCCCCGTTATTCCGCGTCCGCCCGATCCAACACCCCGGCCAGCGCCGGATCCAGCGCCTGGCGGCGGGCCCGGCTGTCAGCGGCCAGCAGCCGGAACAGCTCCCACGTCCGCCGGCCGGCCGGGCCGGCCAGGGCGGCGGCCGGTTCCGTGCCGGCCAAAGCATCGAGCCGGGCATCAATCTGCCGCTGCCGTTCGACGGCGGCGGCAAATGTCGTGCGGGCAAGCCGGAGTTCGCGCCGGCCGCGGTTGAGGTCGCCGGCCGCCAGCGCCTTGAACGCCACCATGTGTTTTTCGATGGCCGGCTGCAGCAGCGGCGGCGCCTCGGCGGTCAGCAGCACCAGTTCACGGATGCGCGCCTCCAGGGCGCCGGCGTCCAGCTTCAGGCCGTTGCGCAACGCCTCCGGCAGGTCGTCCAACAAAAGGC